>Ga0163152_10005179_pt1 | contig 15527 bp, 14 predicted proteins | sample OliLakLV19MP8IB2_FD_148635 | JGI IMG/M metagenome (GOLD analysis project Ga0163152, IMG submission 148635) | Freshwater microbial mat bacterial communities from Lake Vanda, McMurdo Dry Valleys, Antarctica - Oligotrophic Lake LV.19.MP8.IB-2 | ecosystem: Environmental > Aquatic > Freshwater >... | reverse complement strand
GGCCTCCTATGTCGTGGCGCTCAGTCCGTCGTTCCGTTCACCGGATTCGGTGAAGCGATGGGCGGAACGGGTGAGGCAGATCGTCGGCGTCTCCAAAGTCGATTATAATCAAGATTGGATCGATGCTCTCGCGACGGTGATTCGATCGATTGAGTTGGTTGCGATCGGCATCGGTATGATCCTCTCGGCGGCTGCCGTGACCATTATCGCCAATACCATTCGTCTCACATTATTCGCCAGGCGGGACGAGATTGCTATTTTGCGTCTCATCGGGGCCACGACCATCTTTATTCGCATTCCCTATCTAGTAGAGGGCGCCGTGCTTGGGGCCTTGGGCAGCGCACTCTCACTGCTCATGCTCAAGTTCATGTACGAATTGTTCCGGCAGCAAATGCGAACGACGGGGCGATTTGCCGGGATAGACAACCTCATCGCATTTTTCCCCCCGTCAGTCTGCCTCGCCCTGATTGCGGTAGGGATGGGGCTTGGGTTTGCAGGCAGCTTCGTGTCGATACGGCGTTTCGGCGAAGGCAAGGCATGAGGTGCTGGACGGGGATCAAGGTCGGCGTCTTGATCTGGGGGCTGCTGGGTCTTTCCTGGCCAACGGTTGCGGTGGCCGATCCGATCGTCGACAAGATTGAGAAAGAACGCAAGGCTCTCGAACAGCTCAAAGATCAGATCGAAGAAAAACGGAAACAGGCCGATGCCGCAGGGAAAAAACGTGAGTCGCTGTTGCAGGGGATTCAGACGCTCGACGAACGTGTGCTGCATTACCGGCAGGCGCATCAAGAGATTAGTCGAAAGTTGCGAAAAAAAGACCAAGAGATCGAGGTCCTCAATGAGCAGTTGGCCGGTTTGCGGGTTAGTGTGCGAGAACGGCAGGATGCCATCTTGGCGCGATTGCGGGTCCAATATATGGAGGGGCGCTTCGGGTATTGGAAAACCTTGCTCGCCTCGGATTCATATGGAGATTTCCAGCGGCGGCTTCAATATCTCTCGGCCGTCTCAGAACGGGATTATGCACTCATGGGCACGTTTCGAGCCGATATGACCCGTATGGAGCAGGCGGAGCGGCAGCGGGAGGATGCGCGTGTCGGGATGCTGGTGTACAAGCACAGCACCGAGAAGCAGCTCGCTGAGATGAAATCCGTCAAGAAAGAAAAAAAAGTCTATCTCACCAGGATCACGCATGAAAAAGAATCCTCCGAGCGTGCGCTCCAAGAATTGGAACGGTCCGCGTCACGTATCGACAGTCTGTTGCGCGAGTTGGAAACGCGCCGTCGAGCGGCACCGGTTCGACCCCCGACTGGGGGGATGGCCCCTCGGGGTGCGAAGGGCGCCTTGCCCTGGCCGGCTGATGGAAGCGTCATCTCTTTCTTCGGTCGTCAGAAGCATCCGACCTTCAACACCTACGTGCAACGCAGAGGTATTGAAATCAAGACGATCGAGGGCAGCGACATTCATGCGGTGATGCCGGGGTCCGTCGTGTATGCGGACTGGTTGAAAGGGTACGGGCTCGTTATAATCCTTGATCATGCGAATGGCTTCTTTTCGCTCTATGCCCATGCTTCAAAAATTCTTGTGACGGTGGGCGCACAGGTAGAAGCCGGGCGCGCGATCGGCGAAACAGGCGATACGGGCATGACGGGTGAAAATACTTTATACTTTGAGTTGCGCGAGGGGGCAGAGCCGTTAGATCCCCTTCAATGGTTAGCGAAGCGATAGGGAACGGGAAGAGGAAAGGACGTTATATGATGGAACAGTATCCCCGACGACGATTCTGGATGGTAGGGCCGACGGTGGTGGTGGCGCTGGTGTTGGGCGTGATGCTCGGCAAGGGCTGGGAACGGACCGGGCATGCCACGGAAACCTACGAAGAATTGAAAACGTTTTCCGAGGTGTTGACCCAAGTTCAGAAGAGTTATGTCGATGAAACGAAGGTGAAGGATCTTGTTCAGGGAGCCATTCGTGGGATGCTCTCCACCCTCGATCCGCATTCGGCCTATATGACGCCGGATATGTATAAGGAAATGCAGGTGGAAACGAAGGGTGAGTTCGGAGGCGTGGGTATCCAGATCGGCGTGAAGGAGAACCGGTTGGCGGTGATCGCGCCCATTGAGGGCACGCCGGCCTACCGAGCCGGGATCAAGTCGGGCGATTTCATTATCAAGGTGAACGACGAAACGACCAAAGACCTCACGCTGATGGATGCAGTTCAGAAGATGCGCGGCCCCAAGGGCTCGAAGGTCAATTTGACGATTCAGCGGGACGGAACTCCCGATCCGCTCCAATTTACGCTGGTCCGGGACACCATTAAGATTGAGAGCGTGAAGTCGAAGGTGCTGGACAATATCGGGTACGTTCGGCTGACCCAGTTCCAAGAATCGACGGGGCGTGATTTGAGTAAGGTGCTCAAGCAGTTCAGGGAGCAGAAGCTCCAATCGACCATCCTGGACCTTCGCAACAATCCCGGCGGATTGTTGACGGCGTCCGTGGAGGTCTCCGAGCAGTTTCTCCCTGCCGGCAAGCTCGTGGTCTATACCAAAGGACGCGAGAGCAAGAAGGACGAATGGATCGCTAAGGGGAAAGATCAGATGGACGATTCGCCCATGATCATTCTCATCAATGAAGGATCGGCGAGTGCGTCCGAGATCGTGGCCGGTGCATTACAAGACTATGGGCGGGCGGTGATTGTCGGGACGACCTCGTTCGGCAAGGGATCGGTGCAAACGATTCTCCCGCTCGGGGATGGGTCCGGCCTCCGCCTTACGACGGCGAAGTATTACACCCCCAAAGGGCGCTCGATCCAATCGACCGGCATCACGCCTGACATTGTTGTCAAGGCTCAGCTCCCGACCACGGTGGCTAAGGCAGGGGAGACAAAGCCTGGAGAAAAAGAAGGGGAGCCGAAGCCGTCTAAGCCAGCGGTTGTGCCAGGCAAAGATCAGCCGGCTCAGAATGGTAAAGGACCAGAAGAAGGCCAGCCGAAGAACGGCACCCCGGCCCAGCCTTCTTCCGTCGATGCCTCTGGCGATCCTTCGATTGAGCAGGACGTCCAACTGCAAAAAGCGGTGGAAATGTTGAAGACATGGAAGATCTTTAAGGAGCTTCCTCGCGCGTCTTAATGGGAGGCTGCTGCGAAGCGGCGATCGCTTCAAGCAGCCGTTCTTCCGATCCTGAGAACCCTGGTACGGTCCGCAGCATGTGCGACCGTACCAGCCGTTCGAGGTCGGTTAATGTGGTGATGCAGAGGCGGGTATAGAGGTAGGCCACAAGCGATTCTGACAGTCCCGGGAAGTGAGCCCAAGCCTTTACCGACTCTGGGAGTGGCGTTCGCAAGGCCTCATAGGCCTGGATCGCCCCCGTTCTGAGAAATTCCTCAATCTTGTCGGCCAGGTCCCGGCCGATTCCATCAATGTCCTCCAATGCCTGCCGTGCCGCGACGTCTGCGATGTCTTCTTCCAAGGATTCGATTGCATCCGCTGCCCTTCGATAGGCTTTAACCCGATAGGGGTTCGCCCGCTGGGCCCCTAAGCGTTCAGCAATCGACCGAAAAATGCTAGCAACTTGCTGGTTATGTTGTGGTGAAGTGATCATCGTTGAGTTGGCGCTATTCTGACGTGATCAGGGATAGGGGGCAAGGGGAGAGGTCCCCCAGCATTATTGACATTCTGAATTCTGCTCCCCTAGGATGAGTGACGATGGCAGAAGCGATTCAGATTCATGTGAACGGCGATCCACGGGACGTTCGGGCAGATGCCACCGTGGGGGATCTACTGCGTGAGCTTGCCATCAAGAAAGAGCGCGTGGCAGTGGAATTAAACTTAGAAATTCTCGATCGTAAGGAGTTCGATCAGCGAAGTCTGAAGCAAGGGGATCGAGTGGAGATCTTGAGCTTCATCGGCGGCGGCGCGCCATTGGATGTGTACGGCAGAGGGAGGGGTTTCGTCCATGCAGAATGATCCGTTGACCATTGCCGGTCGTGTGTTTACGTCTCGGCTGTGGGTGGGGACTGGCAAGTATAAGGACTTTGCGGAAACCAAGAAAGCCATTGAGGCGTCAGGAGCCGATGTGGTGACGGTGGCGGTGCGGCGTGTGAACATCACCGATCGCTCCAAAGAGAACCTGCTCGACTATCTCGATCCGAAGAAGTACATCATTCTTCCCAACACGGCCGGTTGCTACAACGTGGAGGATGCGCTTCGGTATGCCCGCTTGGGCAGGGCCGCCGGTGTGTCGGACTTGATTAAACTGGAAGTGCTCGGTGACGAGAGGACCCTGTTCCCCGATACCGCCGGATTGATCGAAGCGGCAAAGATTCTTGTCAAAGAGGGCTTTATCGTGCTGCCCTATACGAACGACGATCCCATCGTGGCCCAGAAGCTCGTTGACGTGGGATGCCCAGCGATTATGCCCTTGGCGGCGCCGATTGGGTCGGGACTCGGTATCCGCAATCCCTACAACCTCAAGATCATCATGGAAATGGTCAACGTGCCGATCATCGTAGATGCCGGAGTCGGGACCGCGTCCGATGCCGCGTTTGCGATGGAGTTAGGGGCGGATGCGGTACTCATGAACACGGCTATTGCTGGAGCCAAAGATCCCATTGCGATGGCCGAGGCGATGAAATATGCGGTCTATGCCGGTCGGTTGGCGTATAAGGCCGGACGCATCCCACGAAAACTCTACGCCACAGCGAGTAGCCCCATCGAGGGTATGCTCTGAGTGGTGACTGCTCGTCAAGCGTATTGCTATGCCACAGCTTGAGTCGCGGCTGTTCCTCGTCACAGATCGCCATCAGACCAATGGGCGTCCGTTGGTTCCTCTTCTACAGCGGGTACTTACAGTGGCGGCCCCTGCAATTCAACTCCGTGAGCGCGATCTCTCTGTCAGAGCGCTCGTGACGCTCGCGCGTGAGGTGATGGCCGTGACGGCCTCGAGTAGATCCCAACTCCTCATTAATGATCGGGTTGATGTCGCGTTGGCACTGGAGGGAGTCGGCGTTCATTTGCGCAGCAATAGTCTGCCGGTTCCCGTCGCACGGCAGTTGCTGGGAGCCCAGCGTCTTCTGGGTATTTCTGTGCATGCGATAGAGGAAGCGGTGCAGGCGGAGTCGCAGGGCGCAGACTATGTTGTTCTTGGGCCGATCTACGAGACGCCATCCAAGCAGATGTTCGGGCCGTCCCTTGGCATTCATACCCTTGAGAAAGCTTGTCGACTGGTGCGTATACCGATTATCGGGATTGGCGGAGTCACGGCGGCTCGCGCGCGTGAGATGCGGCAGGCCGGCGCATTCGGAGTAGCGGTGATCACCGCGATTCTTCGCGCAGACGACGTGGAGTCGGCGACACGTGAGCTGCTCGATGCCGTCACTCGCGCTTCCTGACGTCTTCAGACACGGCCCTCGCACTGTCGCATGCTGCGGTCCGGTTGACCACCTCCGGAACGGATGATAGAATCCGCGCAGACTAGGACGTCCCGACGCAGCAAGGGGTTTCGCATTCTTCGAGTAACGCCATGGCTGGCAAGAAGGACAGTCCGAGTCGATTCCGGTCTCTCCGAGATTCCGTCACGCAGATCACGAAGCGGTTGGCTGAAGGAGAAGCGGACGTGGCACAACGCAACGATGAACATGTTCGCGAAGTCGAAAAGCTTCGTGTGCAGATCCAGTCGATGGAAGAAGAAATCCGTCGGCTGTATCAATCCCGCTACCAGCTCGACCAAGCCACCACACAGAACGAAAAGCTCGTCACGACGCTTCAGGAAGCGAAGGCGCAGATCGAAGCCTTGCGTGTTGAAGTTGAGAAACTGACCGCGCCGCCCTCGGCCTACGCCATTTTTTCCAGCCTAAACGATGACGGAACCGGCAATGTCTTTGTCTCCGGACGAAAGATGAAAGTCAGTTTGCATCCGTCCATCAAGGGAGCGGCTTTGCGTAAGGGGCAGGAAGTGGTCCTGAATGAAGCGTTGAACGTGATTGAAGTGAAGGGCTTCGATATTCAGGGCGAAGTCGTGCGGCTCAAAGATGTGCTGGAGGGTAATCGTGCCTTGGTGACGTTGCATTTCGACGAAGAGAAGGTGGCCGAACTCGGTGACCCGCTGCTGGCGGAACGATTGAGCGCCGGCGACCATCTCCTCTATGATCCTCGTTCCGGCTATGTCATCGAAAAGTTGCCGAGGTCCGAGGCGGAAGAATTGGTATTGGAAGAAGTGCCCGATGTCGACTATGAGCACATTGGCGGGTTGCAGCATGAGTTGGAGCAAGTCCGCGATGCGGTGGAGTTGCCGTTTCTTCATGCAGCCCTGTTTTCAGAGTACAAGTTGAGTGCACCCAAGGGGGTCTTGCTCTATGGACCGCCGGGATGCGGAAAAACCTTGATCGCTAAGGCCGTCGCGAATTCGATCGCGAAGAAGCTCGGGCATCTCACCGGCAAAGAAGTGCGGAGTTACTTCTTGCATGTGAAGGGCCCGGAGTTGCTCAATAAATACGTCGGTGAGTCCGAGCGCCAAGTCCGCGAAGTCTTCAAGAAAGCGAAAGAGCGGGCGGCGGACGGAAACCCCGTCATCGTGTTCTTCGACGAAATGGATGCGCTCTTTAGGACCCGAGGCACCGGGATCTCCTCCGATATCGAATCGACGATCGTCCCGCAGTTTCTCTCGGAAATCGACGGCATGGAACGGCTTCGCAATGTGATTGTGATCGGAGCGAGTAACCGCCAGGATCTCATCGACCCGGCCGTCCTCCGTGCCGGACGGTTGGATGTGAAGGTCAAGGTGGGTCGTCCCGATGCGGTGGCGGCCAAGGATATTTTCTCGAAGTACTTGAGTATCGACCTGCCCTTTGCCGAGGAAGATTTACAACGTCATGGCGGGGATGCCAAGGCCTTAGTCGCGCAGATGACCGATCTCACGGTTGGGGCGATGTATGCGTCCTCGGAAGAGAATAAGTTCATCGAAGTCACCTACGCGAACGGTGAAAAAGAAGTGCTCTACTTCAAGGATTTTGCGAGTGGTGCGCTGATCGAAGGCATCGTGTCGCGCGCGAAGAAGTTTGCCGTCAAGCGGGCGATTGCGAAGGCAGGCTGGGGCCTTCGAGCCGAGGACTTGATCCGTGCTATCCGGGAGGAGTTCAAAGAGCACGAAGACCTGCCCAATACGACCAATCCTGACGACTGGGCAAAGATCTCCGGAAAAAAAGGCGAAAAGATCGTACATCTTCGGACGATCAGCGGAAGTCCTGGCGACTCGCGGCAGATCGACACTGTCACGACAGGGCACTATCTCTAAGACGTCGCACCCATGCAGGAATCTACCGCATTGACGACTCCCCGCGTACTGGGAACAGAAACAGAATTTGGCATCGCGTCACGCGATCCTGCCGCCGCAGACCCTGTCTCCAATTCAATCGCCGTCATCGGGCACTATCCGGGGCTGCCGGCTCCTCTGGCCGTCTGGGACTATGAAAATGAGAACCCGCTGCTCGACGCGCGCGGCTTCGAGGTCGAAGGGGAACCAGAGCGTCCCAATCCTGCGTACAATCGTCAGTTGAACAAGGTGTTGGCTAATGGGGGCCGGCTCTACGTCGACGGCGCTCATCCGGAATACTCCACCCCTGAGTGCACGAACCCACGAGAAATAGTGGCCTTCGAACGAGCCGGTGAGCGAATCCTCGCCCAGTGCCTCGAACAGATGGCGCGGGCCACCGGGCGGGATCATTGCGTGTTGTACAAGAACAACTCGGACGGCAAGGGGAACAGCTACGGCTATCATGAAAGCTATCTCATGTCGCGCGCGGTTCCCTTCGAGCGCATCGTGAAGGTCTTGGCGCCGTTCTTTGTGACGCGGCCCGTTTTTGCTGGGGCAGGAAAGGTCGGCGCGGAGAATCAGACCAGCCCCACGGAATATCAGATCTCGCAGCGTGCGGATTTCTTCGAGTGCCTCGTCGATCTCAACACGATGGTCAGGCGTCCCATTGTGAATTCACGGGATGAGCCGCATGCGGAGCATAGCAAGTACCGGCGGCTGCACGTGATTGTCGGAGATGCCAACATGGCGGAACTGTCGACCTATCTCAAGGTCGGCACGTTGTCCATCGTCTTGGACCTGCTCGATGCCGGCGCCGATTTACCGCAGATCGAGTTGACGGATCCCGTCGGAAGTATCAAAGAGGTGTCACGGGATCTGACGATGAAGGGGCCGCTCAAACTTGCAGGGGGCCGGTCGACGACGGCGGTGGCGATTCAACGAGCCTATTTGAAGGCCGCCATGGGATACTATGCCTGTCACGACCTCTCACAAGTCACGAAAGATATTCTCGTTCGCTGGGAAGACGTGTTGGATAAGCTCGAACAGGATCCTCGGCTCTTGGTGCGTGAGTTAGATTGGGTGGCGAAGCGTCAGATGATGGAATCCTATATGGAGCGCAAGGGCTGCGGGTGGGACGACCCTCGCGTCCGGCTGATGGATCTGCAGTATCACGACGTCCGCCCTGACAAGGGCCTCTACTTTACGCTCGAACGCAGTCACCTGATCGAGCGAATCGTGCAGGACGTTGAGATCGCCCGAGCCGAGTTCACGCCGCCTCCTGGAACACGCGCCTATTTCCGTGGCCGCTGTGTCAGCAAGTTTGCGAAGTCGGTCTATGGAGTCAGCTGGACGTCGGTGCTGTTCGACGTCGGCAACAACCAGGTTAAGCGAGTGCCGTTGATGGACCCGCTCCGAGGTACGGCGTCGTTGACGAGCGACCTCCTCGATGAGGTTGAAACCGTCGACGCATTGCTGGCGAGGCTCAAGGCTTGAGGCAGAAAGACTCATCGAGAGTGTTATTATGAAATTGCCGTTTCTTCCTAACCACGACAACCCGAGTTTCTTCGACTTTTTAACCGCGCATCATCCCGCGCTGACGCCGACCGGCCGCAGCGGTTTCTTATCGTCCCAGGCCGCAGCTGAACCGATGCGAGGGGCCGGATCGATGAGCGTTCCCCAGGCCACCACCGTGCTGGCGATCAAGTATCAACAGGGTGTGGTGATTGCCGGCGATCGTCGAGCGACGGAAGGATTTCAAATCGCCGAGCGCCGGATCGAGAAAGTCTTCAAGATCGACGACTATTCCGCAATGGCGATCGCCGGTGCGGCCGGTCCCTGCATCGAAATGGCCAAGCTGTTCCAAGTGGAGCTGGAGCATTACGAAAAGATCGAAGGGGTGCAACTCTCCTGTGAGGGGAAGGCCAATAAGCTCGGGCAGATGGTCAAGGCCAACTTACCGATGGCCTATCAAGGGTTGGTCGTCATGCCGCTCTATGTCGGCTACGACCTGAAGCGCGCAGAAGGCCGCATCTTCAAGTACGATCTCGCGGGTGGCCGGTACGAAGAGTCGGATTACCATGCCATAGGGTCAGGCGGGAAAGATGCGCGCAATACAATGCGGGAGCATTTCCTCAAAGGCATGGCTGAGCCGGACGCCCTCAGGCTGGTTCTGCTGGCTCTGTACAATGCAGCAGACGATGACGTCGGCACCGGAGGCCCTGATCTCGTGCGGGGCATTTACCCCACGGCGAAGATTGTGAACGCAGGTGGCATCACCGACGTGTCCGAGCAGCAAATTCGTAGCATCTATGACGGGTTGATCGTGACCCGCCGTTCTAAGGAGGCGTAAGCATGCCGATGCCCTATTACGTCTCACCCGAGCAGATGATGCAGGACAAGGCGGAGTATGCCAAGAAAGGCATCGCCAAAGGCCGTTCCATCATTGCGATCGAATATGTGAATGGCATTCTTCTCGTCGCGGAGAATCCCAGCGCCTCGCTCTATAAGATCTCCGAGATCTACGACAGCATCGCCTTTGCGGGGGCCGGTAAATACAGTGAGTTTGAAAATCTCCGGAAGGCCGGCATCAGACATGCGGACCTCAAAGGATTCATGTATAGCCGGGAAGATGTGACCGCCCGTTCTCTCGCGAACGGCTACTCGCAAAGCCTGGGCACCATTTTCAGTCAGGAGCAGAAGCCGCTGGAGGTGGAAATCCTGGTAGTGCAGGTCGGGCACAACGGCCATGCGAACGAGATGTATCGCATTTCCTTCGACGGGAGCATCATCGACGAGCGTACCTTTGCGGTCATTGGAGGTAAGTCAGAGGCCATCCAAACTCTGTTAAAGGAGAAAGACCTGACGCAACCTCCTGAACTGCGAGAGGCCCTGTCGCTCTGTGTCGCCTCGCTCGAACAGATCGGAAGCCAGAAGCTCTCGCCGGAGACTTTGGAAGTCGCAGTTCTCGACCGCACCCGCGAGGGACGAAGGTTCCGTCGTCTATCGCCCGCCGATACCACGCCCCTTCTCGCGCCCTAACTTGTTCATTCGGTCTGTTCGGTTTGTCTGGCTTATCTGGTTGCATGAGACTAACCAGATAGACCAGAGAAACCAGATGGACCAGACAGACCGCAGCCGCGGATCGTGTCCCTCTGTTGAACAAGGCGTGGGCGGCTGGTATTCTGTGCACACGCCTATGCTGGAACCAACTCCCCTGAGACGACGGATCTTCGGTTTGGAGAATGAGTACGGTCTCATCTTTTCTCCGAACGGACGAGTGTATCTGCCGATGGAGAAGGTCCTGGGCTATGTTTTTGAAGGTCTCATTCCGAACAGTTGGCCCTCCAACGCGTTTCTGGCGAACGGGGCGCGCTTCTATCAAGACACCGGCTGTCACCCTGAGTATTCCACCCCCGAGTGCGACAACATTCGAGAGCTCGTCATTCATGACAAAGCCGGTGAGCGGCTTCTGGAAGCTTGCCTGCCTGCGGCTGAAGAACGCTTAAGAGAAGAAGGCCTGTCCGGCGAGATCTACATTTTCAAGAACAATACGGACTCCCTCGGCAATACCTACGGGTGCCATGAGAATTTCTTGATGCGCCGCGACGTCGATTTCTGGAAAGTGACGGAGCAGCTCACTCCCTTCTTCGTCACGCGTCAGATCTACAGCGGAGCGGGAAAGGTTCTGAAAGTATCCGGCAAACCGCAGTATTTCATCTCGCAACGGGCCCAACACATTCACGAGAAGACCTCCTCCTCGACGACGTCCTCACGCAGCATCATCAATACCAGAGACGAGCCGCATGCCGATGCGGAACGCTACCGACGGCTCCATATCATTGTCGGGGATTCCAACATGTCGGAGTTCGTGACCTATTTGAAGGTTGGCACGGCGACATTGGTGCTGTCCATGATCGAAGAAGGATATGCCGTCCAAGGAATGGAATTCGAGGACCCCGTCAAAGCCATTCGGGAGGTGTCGCGCGATCCTACTTTGAAGCGCAAAATTAAGCTGGACGATGGCCGTCAGATGACCGCGGTCGAAGTGCAGCGGGTCTATCTGGACCGCGCGCAGGAATATTTGGCCAATCAGGAGCACGATCCAGCCCTAGACGATGTGTGGAAGAAATGGGCCATGGTTCTCGATAAGCTCGAAGAGGATCCGATGCAGCTCGTGCGAGAAATCGATTGGGTGACCAAGCGTCATCTCATCCAGTCCTATATCGACAAGAAGGGTTGCGGCTGGGACGACCCGCGAGTCTTCCTGCTCGACCTCCAATATCATGATGTCAAGCGAACGCGTGGGTTGTATTATTTGATGGAGTCCAGAGGGCTGATCGAACGGGTTGTGGAGGAGGACGCCGTGCAACGGGCCATGTCGACTCCACCGCAGACCACGAGGGCGAAGGTGCGTGGCGATTTCATCCGATTCGCCCGCGCAAAGAATCGCTCCTATACGGTGGATTGGACCTATCTGAAGCTCAACGGGTATTGGGAAGAAACGATCCTCTGTATGGATCCCTTCAGCGCCGTGAATCGGCGTGTGGATGAATTGCTCTCGCAAGTGGGGGGGCTACGGCTGTACCGATGATGATGACTGCTCTCAAACAAGCGCAGGTGCGGACCGCAAGACTGGATCGGACGCTGATTACGGCTGTCGTGTTGCTGTGCAGCGTCTTTCCCGTCGAGCTATTTCCCAATACGCCTCCTCCACCGAAGGGCCTCAATGGACAATACAGTGGAAAGCAGGGGCAGGTGCTGGTGGTCAAGGTGAAGGGCGAAGAGCAGGCGACGGAAGTAAAGGGCAGATTTCTCGATCGGACGATTCCCTTCTTCCGTGAGCGCAGGCCAGGGGAGCCGCCTGGCTATGTCGGGTTGCTCGGGATCGACATGCAGGACGATCCCGGGACCCATGAGCTGGCCGTGGAAGTGAAGCAGGGTGAGCAGGCGAAGCAGTTGAGCTTCAATGTTCTGGTGGCCAAAGAAAAGTTCGCCGTCGAGCATCTGACGCTGCCAAAAGACAAAGTCGATCTGGATGAGAAGGCGGTGGCCCGTTGGAAAGCTGAGCAGGAACAAGTAAAGCAGGCGCTCGCGGAGAACTCACGGCTGAAACTCTGGCACAGCAACTTCGTGGAGCCGGTGAACGGCAAGCGCACCGGCATTTTCGGCAGTGTGCGGATCATGAACGGCAAACCGCGCAATCCGCACAATGGAGAGGATATCGGCGCGCCAATGGGGGCCGATGTCGCGGCCACGAACGACGGAATCGTCCGTATCACCGTCGATCATATTTTCTCCGGCCGGGGCGTCTTCGTCGATCACGGCCTGGGCTTCTACTCGATGTACTTCCACCTGTCTGAGATCCTGGTCAAAGACGGAGACTTGATCACCGCGGGGCAGATCATCGGCAAAGTCGGGGCGACCGGCCGCGCCACCGGCCCGCATCTCCATTGGGGCGTCAAACTCAACGGCGCCCGGGTGAATCCCTATGCGCTGCTGGATTTACCATTCAAGAACGGTATAACGCCTCCTATTGCTGTGACGGTTCCCACTCCTGAAACTGCACCGACTCCACAAGCTCTTCCGGTCGGAGAATAGCCGCACAAGATACTGGAGCAGTCCGCCAGCCAGGAAACGGTGAGCGATGACCGATGAAATAATGTTCACTCCAGCGTTCCGCGCTCATGGTGCAAAGCTTCGGCATTCGCTCGTTGGACGGTCTGCTTGAGCATCCTGAGACTATTCAGCCCCCGACACCATTCGGAATTCTTCAATCGATTTTTTCGTAGTCTGCCAAAGCCAGCTCCGTATCTCGTTCCGCTCGTCCATCTGATCGTCCGGGTTGCCGTCCCTTCCGGCTAACCAGATGGACCAGATAGACCTGTCCCGCGTCCCACCCTTCTTGCCCCGTTCCCCATAGCCAGAATTGAGGTTCTTGCGGGACCACGGCAAAGCAGGTATCCTCTGTCGCCCTTAGGCAATCACCATTGAGAGGCGCGGGATGCCACGAAACGATCAAGCCGTCCGCCAATTGGTGATTCTGCATAAGCTCGAAGCCTCTCGGCATGGATTGACACTCGAACAATTGACTCGGGCGCTGGACCCAGGCTCAACGCGCCATCCGCGCACACTTCGTCGAGACCTTGCCGCCATTGAAGCGACCGGTTGGCCGCTTGTCACAGAGCGTGTCGACGGTCAGGTGCGCTGGAAGCTTCTTGAGGGGTTCCGCAATATTCCGGCGCTTCGGTTCTCTCCCACCGAACTCATGGCCTTGACGGTCAGCCGCCGTCTCATTGCGCCGTTGGAAGGAACGGAGCTCCACACCTCGCTGCAATCGGCCCTGGGCAAAGCGTCTGCGGCATTGACCCCACAGGGATTAGAGCTGGCGCAGCAACTCGAACATACCTTTTCGGTCGGACTCGGTCCGCATAAGCGCTATCGGAATCACCGTGAGGTGGTCGAGCGGATTACGCAGGCCATCGGGCATAAGATGCGCATCCAAATGCGGTACGATTCCGCGTCCCGTGGCCGGATGACGCGTCGAGAGATCGATCCGTATCGGCTCTGGTATGCGTCAGGCGGCCTTTATCTGGTCGGCTACTGCCATCTGCGTAGCGAGCCGCGCATGTTCGCGGTGGAGCGCATCAAGTCCGTGACGCCGACCGAGCATCCGTACCAAATCCCGCTACAGTTCGACTTCGATGCATTTATCGAGGATTCGCTCACCGTCATGCGCGGGCCTCGCATGACGGTGGAGCTGGAATTCGATAAGCCGACCGCTGCCTGGGTCAAAGATCGCATCTGGCATCCCAGTCAGCAGCTCAAGCGATTATCGAAGGGACGCATGCAGATGACGCTGGCCGTGGCGGACAGCCGTGAAGTGGTGGGGTGGGTGCTCAGTTTCGGCGGCGGAGTACGGGTGGTGCGCCCCGAGAGCCTGCAAGCAGCTGTTGTGGAAGAGGCCGCCTCTATTCTTCGAGGGAATTCTGGCTCAACGCGATGAGAACGATTAGCTCGACGCGGGCAGATAGAGATGTACACCCGGAATCTTTTTGAAGTGGGTATCCAGACTATAGATGCGGCAATCCCGCTCGATGGCCAACGCGGCGATGATGAGATCCGACAGCGGCAAGGTTATGCCCTGTGCCGAAAGGTCTCCGGTCTGTGACCAGGTGGACTGAGTCACTTCATAGTACGGCAAAGCCAGCAAGGCATCAGAGAGAGCCTCCCGTTCGGATGGTGTTCGGCAACCCTGGAGCAATTCAGCTAGCACCACTCCGACAAAGGCGACCTCGTCGGCGTCAATGAGTAAGTCGAGGGCGGTTTTCTCCGGCGAATCTGGACGGTTAAAGAATGGAATCCAGACGGACGTATCAGCGATGACCATGTCGGCGGCGTTTCAAGGAAGCTTGGTGGCGGATCTCGGTCTGTTCCAGTTTTCTCCAATCCAGGTCGAGATGGATCTTGCCGCTCAAGGACTTGAGCCGATCCAGCTTTTTCCTCCGGATCAATTCCGCTGCCGCCTGATGGATCGCATCGGTCTTGGTCTTGGCGGATGTCACGTCCATAAGCTCGCGAATGAGTTTCTCGTTGAGATTCAACGTTGTACGCATGCGTAATCCCTCTTCAGTATGCCTGTATCGTATGCATAGGGTAGGCAGATGTCAATCGTTCTCGCTGGAAATCCGGCGTGGGCTGGCTAGACACAGACGTCGGCAATGACCTCGGATGTCATGGCCGGATCGGAGAGCGAACAAGAGCAGTGAACAGAAATCTATACATGATCGAGGGAAACGCGCCGACGAGAAAAATATTTCAGGAATGGACCCCGGATGTCACGGTCTTCAAGTATCATGGGCACAGCCAATGAACGTGCAGGCAAGGAGGCAGCCATGAAATACAGCATGCTGATAGTGACGATGTTGTGCCTGTGGATCACAACCAGCCACGCCGAGATGGGCTTCGATCAGCGGTATGAGCGGGACTACAACATCTTCAACCCGGTCACACAGTACCAAGCCGACAATCCGATCAATCCCGCCAACGTCTACGATCCAAGCAGCGCATTCAATCCTGTGAACCGCTACGATCCAGGAAATCCCGCGAACCCAGTCAACCAATACAGCCCGAATAATCCGTTCAATCCGGTGAATCGATATCATCCCGACAATCCACTGAACCCGGCGAACAAATACAACCCCAACATGCCCTTTGCGCCGTTG
>Ga0163152_10005177_pt1 | contig 15531 bp, 7 predicted proteins | sample OliLakLV19MP8IB2_FD_148635 | JGI IMG/M metagenome (GOLD analysis project Ga0163152, IMG submission 148635) | Freshwater microbial mat bacterial communities from Lake Vanda, McMurdo Dry Valleys, Antarctica - Oligotrophic Lake LV.19.MP8.IB-2 | ecosystem: Environmental > Aquatic > Freshwater > Lake... | reverse complement strand
GTTCATTGAGATCCACAAGTTCATCAAATACAGCTTCTACGGCTTTACGCGCATCGACCAGTTCATTCATTCCATATGCTGCTGCCAGACGGTTGTCGATTCTCGTTTGGTGCTCCTTTGGCAGCTTGTCTGACACATTCCGACGTTTGTGCAGATGGCAGCGCTTTTTCCGCCGTCATTCCTGATTCACGGAGCTGATTGGCGAATTCCACAATCAGGATGGCATTTTTGCACACCAATCCAATTAGCATAACCAGACCGATCTGGCAGAAAACGTCGTTCTGCAATCCACGGGCGTATTGCGCCAACATTGCGCCGAACAACGCGGTCGGGACTGACACAAGAATTATGAGCGGGTCGGTGAAGCTTTCATATTGCGCCGACAAAACAAGAAAAACAAAAATGATACCGAGGGCAAAAAGGACAATCCCCTTCGAGCCCGATTCCATCTCTTCCAACGAAATACCGGTCCACTTATACGTCATGCTTGCGGGCAACACCTGCGCAGCTACTCTTTCCATCGCTGCCATCGCTTGACCGGAGCTATAGCCTGGAGCTGCTGATCCGCTGATTTCCGTTGAACGAAACAGGTCATAGTGGCTGATTGTCTGTGGTGCACTTACCGTCTTAAGTGTTAGTAGATTCGACAGCGGCACCACATTCCCATTTGCAGCGTTGATATAAAACTGGCTTATATCCTTCGGATTTGAGCGGTATTTGGCGTCCGCTTGCACATACACGCGATAGACACGCGTTCCGATATCGATGTCGTTGATGTAATAAGAGCCCAGGTATGTTTGCAACGTTTCAAACAGATCATTGAGCCCAACACCTAGTGTCTTGGCTTTATTGCGGTCAACTTCAATCAACAGTTGTGGGCTGTTTGCCGCAAAACTGGAGAACACCCCGCTTAGCTCAGGCTGCTGGTTAGCGAGCCGGCACACATCCTTCGTTGCTTTGGCTAACTGTTCGATATCGGTGCCATTTAGATCTTGCACTTCGAAGGTGAATCCACCAAAGCTGCCCAAACCTTCAATAGCAGGTGGGTTGAAGGGAATCACCGTAGCTTCGGTGATGCCCATCAACGGTCCGCGCACCTTATTCACGATGGCATCCAATGATTGATCCGGGCGCTTACGCTCGTGCCAAGGTTTCAGATTTGAAAACAGGATACCGTTGTTTGGTTTGCTGCCGGCAAAGCTGAATCCGCCCACGCCAAAGCTCGAATCGATCTCCGGGATGCCTTTGAAGACCTTTTCCACCTGTTTTAAGACGTCCACCGTGTAGTTGAGCGACGCGCCTTCGGGACCCTGCACAATAGTAATGAAGTAGCCCTGGTCCTCATTCGGAATGAATGAACTGGGCACCAATTTGAAGAGGAAAAATGTGGTGGCAATTACTCCAATAAATACTGAGCAAGTGATCGCTTTGAAGCGCAGTGCTTGACCTAAACTCCATTTATAGCTGTTGGTGACAAAGCTCAATCCGCGATTGAATAGTCCGAACAACCCAGTCGTCTTTTCTTCATGCTCTCTTCCTTGCAGCCAGAGAGCCGAAAGCGCTGGAGTGAGTGTTAAAGCCGTCAGCGCCGATATTGCTACGGAGCAAGCTATGGTCAAAGCGAATTGCTTGTACAGTTGACCTGTGGTGCCAGGGAAGAAGGCGACCGGAACAAATACCGCCACCAGTACCAGTGAGATCGCCAGAACCGCTCCTGCTACCTCTCGCATAGCAAGAATGGAAGCTTCTTTCGCGCGAATATTCCTTGTGGCGATAAACCTGCTGATGTTCTCAATTACAACAATGGCGTCGTCCACGACAAGACCGGTCGCCAGTACGATGCCAAACAACGTGAGAGTGTTGATTGAGAATCCCAGCAGAAGCATGCAGCCAAATGTGCCTATCAATGACACGGGGATTGTTATTAGAGGAATGAGCGTGCTGCGCCAATTCTGTAAAAACATGAACATCGTCAACACCACCAACAGAATCGCTTCCGCCAGTGTCTTCAAAACTTCGGAGATAGATTCGCTAACAGCAAGGGTTGTGTCAAAGGCATATTCGTATTTCATGCCCGGTGGGAATTTCTTCTCCAGCCGCTTCATTTCTCGGCGGACGCCATCCACTACTTCCAGAGCATTTGAACCAGGGCGCTGAAAGATGCCGATACCTAATGCGTCAGCCTCGCGAAATCGCACGACGGTTTGGTAATCTTCCGCACCAAGCTCTGCCCGTCCGATGTCGCGCAAGCGAGTGATACTACCGTCTGTACCTGTCCTGATGATCAAGTTATTGAATTCTTCGGCTGTTTTCAGACGTCCCTGAACCCTTACACTTATCTGGTATTGCTGACTTGTAGCAGCTGGTTGCTGACCAATCTGGCCTGCTGCAACCTGTACGTTCTGCTCACGAACTGCTGCCACCACCTGACTGGTGGTAAGCCTGTAACGAGCCATCTTATGTGGGTCCAGCCACAAGCGCATCGAATACTTGCGCTCGCCGAATATTTTTACATCGCCAACGCCTTTAACTCGTTTCAGAGCATCTTTGATGTAGATATCGGCGTAGTTGCTCAGGAATTGAGTGTTGTACCGCCGTTCCGGATCTCCCAATCCAACCGCCAGAAGAAATGCTGCGGAGGATTTTTCAATGCTAATTCCAGTGCGCTTAACTTCATCCGGTAGCCGCCCTTCGATGGTAGCAACCCGGCTTTGAACGTCCACAGCAGCCAGATCGACATTTCGGTCCAGATCGAAAGTTATATTTACGCTACTGGTGCCATCGCTGCCGCTGCTCGATGTGATGTATTGTGCCTGGGTGATACCATTTATTTGCTGTTCCAGCAGAGTCGTCACTGCGGACTCTACAACTTGCGCGCTGGCGCCAGTATAGTTTGCGCTGACGCTGACGCGCGGCGGTGCAATATCGGGATATTGTGCTAAAGGCAAGTTCGGGATGCTAACAGCGCCGACAAGCAGTATCAACAGTGCAACTACTGTCGCGAAGATTGGCCTGCAGATGAAGAAATCAACAAAATTCATCAGGAACCGGTTTTGATTGGGAGACCATCAGCCAGATTTTGAGTACCGGAAGTAATTACTTCGTCGCCTGCATTCAAGCCGGAAAGAACTTTATATTCGTTGCCTGTTATGGCAGCCAGCTTGACTGCCTTTTGTTTAGCAATCAACTTACCGTCAGCCGCCTTGTTTGTCACGAAGACGAAGTCTTGCCCGGTTAAACTGGTAACAGCAGTTACAGGCACCGTCAGTGATGGCGTATTGCCCCAAACGAGTCTGGCATTCACTACCTGACCTGTTCGCAGAAGACCTTTTGGGTTGTCTAATTCTGCCTTCACCAGGATGCATTGGTCCTTAGGATCGACTTGTGCAGCCACAAAAAATACTCGTCCCTGCTGTTCAACGCTGCCGTCTTCGTTCATCACCTGCGCGGTGAGTCCCTTGTGTATACGCTTTGCATCGGTTGTTGGAACGGCGATGTAGAGCTCTAATGCGCGGGTTTGATCAACTGTCGTTAAGGCCGTGTCAGTGGTCACGTAATCGCCGATGCGAACTGGAATATCACCGATTTCGCCAGAAAATGGCGCTCGCACCGTGAAATAGCGAAGCTGCTCTTGCTGCTCTGACATCTGCGCTCGCGCTTGTTTGATTAGCTTTGCACACTTGTTTAGAGTTGCTTGTTGAGCCGTTATCTGGGCGTCGACGGCCTCTAGCTCCGCTTGTGCAATGCTCAGCTGATTGCGCCAGTTGTCCACAGCTTCAAACGAGACAGCGCCTTCGTCGGCAAGTTTCTTATATCGTTCATGCTGTCGACTGGCAAACTTCAAATTAGCTTGACGCGAAAGCTTGTTGCTCTGCAAAGACTTGACCATTGCTCGAGCGCTCTCCTGCTCGGCAGTCGTGGATTCAATTGCTGCCGCTGCATTGGAGACCAATGCCTCTTGTTTGCTCTTATCGAGCGCAAGCAAAGGTGCGCCTTCTGCAATATCATCGCCGCTGCGCACGAATATCTGCAAAACTCGACTGCTAACTTGCGACCGTAAAGTTACTGACTTGCGCGACTTGAGCGTACCGACGAAAGTCGAGCTATCCAATAACAGCCGAGAACCGACAGGCGCAACCTTGACGAGCATCGCTGCCATATTTGGAGCGGCGGGCGAAGTGGATTGCGCAGAGTTGCAGCCGCAAAGGACTACGGTGCACAGGTATGCGATTATGGAGGTTACCAAAAGGTTCATGGACGCTTTTCGCCGTAATTACCTTTCGGACAGTATAGTCGCACCTCAGGCATTCGACATCTATATATGATGAAGGAATAAGGTAGCCAAGACATTGTTTGTCGACAATTGGGTATCCGATCGGGCTTCTTTAAGAGTGCCAGCATCTTTGACTACATCATTATTAGTAGTGGCTTTATGGTGGCAATCGTTGCTTCTGTTATCTTGGGAATCGTTCAATCTTCTCAAAGATTTGATATCACTGGCTTTACCATTGTCGCCTCTATGGTGGCACTTGGCACCACAGAGGCGACAATGGTGATTTCTGGGTTTGTGATTCGAAAGAAGAGGCACGAGCTATATTCACGTGCAAGTGAGCTCGTTGTCCGAGGGGAGCCCTGTACAAGATTGCTTCAGCTTGCACAAGGAGGCAAGGGTGCGATTTTCTTATCATTACCGGCATTGATAAATCGGCTCACGATCGTCAATGGCGCCTGGCTAACGAACATCTAAGCCGGGACTACCCGCAAGTGTGGAATCCTGTCTTGGCAGTAGTCTATCTCTTTCCTTCGTCGGGCAAGCCGCTCGGCATGTTCATCGGCGATAGCGTCTATTGGTTTATTTAGCAAGAATGCCCTGCCGGTGATTATCCGATTGAAATAGGCGTAGGGGCGGCTCACATGCCGTCCCTACGCTTGGGGTTAACACTATGCGTGCCGCCCTACTGGTCCAAAGTGAAAGTACGACGCCATTATAGAGACAATGCTCTATGTGTTTTCGTATAGTTATCTGCCGATAAAGACTTAGGGTGTTTGGGTTGTGCCGGTTCCGCCAGATTGCACCCGGTTTGTATTTCCGCTGTCGATCATTTCGTTTACTCCCCACCCCAAGACCAAGCCCACAATGAAAGGAATGAGCATTCTCAGTAAACGATTATCATTGCGATCAACGTAAGTGCCCCGCTCAGAACCTGTGGTGTAAGTTTGATTTGCCATAAAGCGACCCTCCTGGATTGGGCGGATGGACGCGCCGTTCAAGTAAATAGTTGCGAAGCTGATGCTACAAAATCTAAACACTGAAGCTGTCATAGAGCTCGCCGCTGCTCATCCCCACTAAGAGGCGGTTGGTCGAGCATTTCCCGGCTGAGCCTGAATGCTCTGCGGTCGCGGTGTGTTAACTTCCATAGTTAGGGGGTATGTCGGCCACTTCTAACTGTGACGAATTTTGCTCGCAGGCAGTCGCATCAGCGCGTGAAAGCGGCAGGTCGAACCAAAAAACACTTCCGCCTGCTGAACCATCGCGCACACCGATGTTGCCACTATGTTCTTCTATTAGGAGTTTGCAAATAGGCAATCCCAATCCAGTCCCTTTCACGTCGGCGTTGTCCGATTTTGCTTGCGCAAATCGCTCAAATACCCGTTCCTTATCCACATCTGCGATGCCCGGCCCAGAATCTTGGACTTCGATACGCAAGAAGTCATTTGTGACAATGGTATCAATGGTAATACCAGCGGAGATAGCTGAAAACTTTATGGCATTGGTCAACAGATTTATCACAACGCGCTCAATTTTATCTGGATCGACGAAGACTCCCACGGTTAACGGTTCATAGACTAATGTTTGTTGTTTCTCGCTAGCCTGCATCTGCACCACCTCAATGGCGGACACAATGATCTCATCTATCGATGTTGACACACGGGACAACTCGTCTTTGCCGGCCTCTAGTTTCTTTAAGTCCAGAAACTCGTTGACCAGGCGCAGCACTTTGGCAAGACTACGATCGCTGCCTTCAAGTAGGTTGAGTGCACGTTCGGGAATTTCGCCCATCACGCCCGACTTAATCAATTCGATAGATCCCCACACTGAGGTCAGTGGAGATCTTAGATCATGCGTCAACATGGCATAGAATTCTTCCTTCAGTGCGTTCAGTTCTTGCTCGCGTAGCTGGGCTTCACCTAGCGATCTGCCAACATCGTGCATTACGGCGTCTAGATGACTAATTTCGTCGTTACCCTTGACCGCTGGTTGTAATGGCAGCTGAGAGCCAATGCGTCGCGCGTTATCGACCAGAATTCGAAGTCTGCGAATTGTGCCCAAACTAAACCACAGCGCCAGCGCCAGAGCCACAAATACGTTCAGGCCAAGTCCGGCGATGAGAATGGATTTGACTTGCTTTCTACTTGCTTCTTCTCGTTGCTCCGACGCTTGCTGTCGCTTATGAAAGTGCTCCATAATTGAAGCGAATTCTGCCATCGCCGGAGTTAGCCGTTCTCTGCGCATAGCAATGTCGTGCATTTTTGTTGGAGTCATCGGTCCCTTAGAAATCTGCTGAATAGCGAACAACTCCGCGCTTACCTTATTTGAGAAGGCCCGCAGAATGCGAACATCCTCAGCATTCACTGGCACCGATTTCGTAATCTCTTCTGCCTCTGCAATACGACCTGGAATCAGTTCCATGGCGTCTGCAAATTTATCCGCAAAGAGCTGGTTTCCTGTCTGATTGAGCAATGAAAGGTTGCCAGCCGCATCCATGTAGGTGTAAATTGCCGAGTCAATACAGTCCACGAGTGCTTTTTGCATTTTGACCTCGTGCTTTTCCTTTTCGATTGCTTCGTTTTGAGAAAGCAAAGTGTAGGCAAAGCCGATTTCGAAGAGAAGCGGAACTGCTACCAGAGCCAATCCCTTTTGTAGAATATTCATTTGTCAGGTTCGGCTGCATGCTGGCTTTCGATTTGATATCCAAGACCGCGCGCTGACTTTATCAAAGATGGTTCGCCCGGTACATCAATTTTTTGTCGGAGGCGCTTCACACACGTCCTTAATGCTTCATCCGTAGCTTCAGAATCGGATTCCCATACCCTGTTTAGCAGCGCCGTGCTGTCAAAAAACTGGTCTGGTCTGCGAATCAAGAATTCTAGAAGTTTCCATTCTCTGGCTGTCAGTTGAATGGTTTCGCCATTGCGGATTACTGAAAACGACTCAGCTACAATGGTGATCCCGCGGATTGTGTCAGGGCGCGGTTTACGTTCTGAACGTTTCAGCAACGCATTGACTCGTAGCTCAAGCTCCTTGATGTGAAAAGGTTTGGTCAGATAATCATCGGCACCGGAGTTAAATCCATTGACCTTATGGCTAATCCCGGCATTAGCGGTCAACATCAGAACCGGCGTATGGTCATTGCGCTGGCGGACTTCTTTCATCAGATCGATGCCGGATAGTCCGGGCAAATTCCAATCGAAAATCATGAGATCATATTTGTAAGTTTTCGACCAGGTTAATCCATCGGTGCCCGTTGAAACTGCATCGACCATATGGTTGGAAGTGGTGAGCGTCTGTGCGACCACCAAGCTGGTTGCAGAGTCGTCTTCAACTAGAAGTATCTTTGCCAATTTAGAATGCAAACCAGCCGCGGGATCAAACTTGATATACCCAGCTGCCATCGAGTGGCTCCGTCACGTTCTCGATTAATGCCTTATTCAGGAGCTGAAGATCAAATACAGCGAGGTTATCGGTCGCTGCCACTTTAGCCATGACCAAGTACGGTTCACCTGCGAAGCAAAGCGCCACATATGCGCCACGTTGCTGCACTTATGGTTCTCTCGATGTCAGTTGAGCGTGGGCCGCTCAAAATTCGATATCACGTTTCTAATGTCGGGGCTGGTAAATTGCATGGTTACAGAAGATTCGGTAAGACCTCGTTTGAGCCGTCAAGGCATGGATCTGGGCATAGAAGAGCGCTCAACCGCTATCGACGGCATAAAGTGGAGTGACACCGCAGACACCCAAGCTTACCTCAACGCCAGTCGAGCCTCTGCTGACTCTAGAACCGGCAATGGTCCGGAGCAACTGCCGGTGCTGTTCATAACAGAGTCTTCAGCGAAAGGTATTGCCGCCACGACTGACATTAAACCGGCAAATGAAGGCCGGTTGTTGGCAGACATTGAGGACAAGCGTACCAAGGCCATTGTGGAAGCACTTGTTCGCGAATACTTGTTGGATTTTGATCACAATCAAGTACGCAAAGATCTGCTGAAGACGATGGATGGCAAAACTGTACTTCGTCCGTCTGATTTGACGCCTGAACTGAAGGGAAAATTGAAGCGGGCCCTGGAAGACGGACAGCTTCCAGCAATTGCTGCAGCCGGTATCGCCAAAACCCCTGTACCAATTATCGAGAGGCTGTTAGGCGGTACACCACTGTCACAGCAAGAGACCTGGGATCTTCTAGTTTGCCTTAATCGAAGCGATTCAGACCGCCGGGACTTCTGTCTTGGCAAACTGAAAGATACATCGCAGACGCTGGGTCTTTCAGACAAGCTTGGCGCCCTTATCGATAGGCTTCGCCAAATAGAGCAAGAACGTCGCGGCGGGCAACCTGGTTTTCAGGACCGGCTCAATGAGTTACGCGCGCAGTTTTCTGGCAGAGATCTAAACCCTTCATCAACGCCACCGGCATTGCCTGAAGGCTCAGACCGGCTTAATCGCGATGCTTCCGACAAGAAACTCGAACAAGCCACAGTACGGTCGCTGCCGGAACTTGTCGAAAGCGCTGCCAAAGGCGATGGAGACGCCACCTTGGCTCTGCTCAATATGTCTCGGCAGGACAGGCAATTCAGTCCGGTATGGCGGGCAGTCAGCAATGCTTTTAGAGACGATAAATGCGGATTCAATCGTACACTGGCGCCCCTGATGGTGGCTCTGGCCACAGGTTCGGATATGCTGGCGAAGAGCTTTGAGCCGGATGTTGCACTGCGAAGCCTCGAGAACGCCTCAAAAAACAATCCGTGGGCGATCGAAACAATCTCTATGCTGGGCTGTGGAAGCAACCGCGAAGAAGGTGTTGCCATTGCTGCCTGTAAATTACTGCAACAGTTGTCACTACCGCCGAAATCCGAAAATGTTCTTGCCACTGCAGCTAACGTGTTCGCGCGATTTGCCACAAACGAACCGCGGTGCATGTTGCTCAATAGCATTTTCAATCTTGAGTCAGGCAATGCACATCGCTTTCCAGTGCTATCGCAGGCGGACTATATTACTCACCTCGTTCGTTTTCACGATCGATTGCAGCGTCCCGATCTGATGAGCCACGCTGAATTAGTAACTTTAGCGCCGCTCATGATTCGCTTTGCCGGCTCCTATGGCGGCAAAGATCTGGCAAAGTCAGCTTCCAATATGCTGAGTTGCATTACTTTACCGAAAGATCAGGCCGCTCTTTTGCCACTGGCGATGGACGTTTTGGACAAACGCCATGACTTCACCGGACGCATGGTGCCGATAATTGCCCGTCTAGCCAATTCTGACAACGCGAAGCAGACGCAGATGCTGGATGTCTATTTCCAGAAGAAGCTAGATTCACTGGCTGGATCGATAGATCCACAGTCGGTCATGTATACAACTCAGTTGACTCAGTATTGTCAGATTCAAAATTATCTTTCCAAAACAAGGGAGTCGTATGAGCCGGGCAGATGGCCGGGGCCAGCAATAGGTCTAAAACTTATTGATTCAATACCGCAAATATCGCCGGCTGCGCAAAAGGACCTGTTCGCTGCTGTTCCTACGTTGGCCAAGCTGGACACCGAGCTCGGTCGCATACAGGCGACCTCTGCCGATTTAGCAACTGTTGCCAAATTGATCGTTCAAATCAGTGGCGAATCTTCGTTGCCCCCAGACGATCGTACGTCAATTTTGTCTGCATTAGGCAAATGCCTTTCCTCAACAATGGTCTGGGCAGAAGACCCTAAGGTTAAGCACGAGTGTTTCGAGATTGTTCGAGTTTTTGGAACGCCAGGCAAGCACGAGCTCAGCGCCTATGCCAAACAAATTTCGAAGGATCACCCAAGTTACTTAGAAACGATCAACGATATCAGCCGGATGTGCGATCTGGGACAACCGCTTCCACTACCTGCCTTGTTGAGGCAACAGGGAATAGGCGACAGGCTGCCAGAAAAAGAACTTAACAATTTGACCGACCGACTGGTGGCTCGGCTTGGAGAAGATGGCGTTCGCCAATTGTTAGTAAACATCAATCGATTCAATGCACTAAATCCATTGCAGCAGGCGCTGGTGTCGCAAAACCAGGATGCATCCCGGCGTCAAGAAAGCGCGATCAAATTGATCCAATCCGCTGATCACAAGAACATGCTGCCAATGCAGTACGGTTTCCATCAACTCCAAGGCCTGTCGAATGAATTGTCCAAGCAACAACTTGATCCTTTGGATGTTGCAATTGCCCTGACAGAAAAAGGTAATCGATCACGCGACTATCTCCTTGGTTCCAATTGCGATACCAAACTGGAGCAGCTGAAAGAGCAAAACATCGCTATTGTGAAGCGTATGGGCGAACTTAAGACGTCCGCAGATTCAACATTGTCGGAAGACGTAGCGAAACTGGAGAAGGTAACTTACGAAGGCAATGGTACGTCCAAAGCATGGCTACTTCTCAGTGTTCCTGGTGCTGCTTACATCATTCGAAGATGGGGGCCCTACGGAAATTTCGAGAAATTTTCCAACGAACAAGAAACTGGTCTGCAAGCAGTTGATTCTACTCGGGGGACCCTCGATTTCTTGAATCGAGTGGAAGGACACTTCCAACAGCAGGACTTCCAAATAAAGTTCTCGAAATCAGCATCCGACTACGCGGCGGCAGTGGGCTCCGGTCAACGCCAGCAAGCCGATTTGATAGCGTTGGGAACTGTGGGTCGTTATGGCACCATCTTTACGCGCAACAATGCACCACAAATTTCCGCGGATCTGGAACCTAGCGGGCCCCTGAGCTCACAAACCGGTATTGTCGGGCGCAATTCGTGCTTGCCTTACTGGCCCAAGTTTAGCTACGGCAAGGAATGTGTCGTTGACGAAGCCGCCGCCATTATGAGAGTGAAGTATCCAGGGTTTAACGTCGAGTATCCCCTGATGCAATCGTCGATCGAAGCAATTTACACTGATCCAAGAATTCAAGATTTGCTGTCCCTAAGTGTCAAAGTGCAGCCTGTCCTGGCTGAGCTACAAATGCTGTTTAAACTTGGAGCTAATGGAGAGAAGTCGGAAGCCTTCTCGAAACACATTCGCGAAGTAACTGAAAAGTTTTCTTCGTTTTTGGAAAAAAGCCAGTCAACGGACTTCCAGCGCCTGGGCGAGCAATTGGCAGTTTTGCGAGACGCAATGCCGGCAAAATCGGAACAGCGTGAAAGTCTGGCAAAGTTATGCCTGGCGCTGGAGAAGCTTGATGAATTGAAGAAAGACGCGCGTTTTACGGAGATGATTAGAGTAGTTCGCTCGGGTAGTTTTAACGCCGACACGTTAGCCCAATGGGCAAGAACCGATGGCATCAGAATTGCCGCTGTTCTCATCGCCGCTTCTATTGCCGTTGCATCCTTGGGGCAGGGCACACCGCTCCTTGTCGCTGCCTTGCTCATAGGAACTGCCAGCACCGTGGGCTCCATAGTCGGAGATCAAATAGTGAAGAAGACAGGAGGCTCGGCATACGGGAATCCCTGGATCGAAGCTATTCAAGGACAGCCATGGCAGGTCGTGAATGGCGAAATCGTGAAAGCGGACACGTTCACCCAGGCCAGCCTGGACATCGTCAAACATCTCGGTAAAGACGTGTTCGTTAACCTGATACTTATGGGATTCGGCAAATTTGTCACTATGGCTTTTGCCGGCAAGGCTGGTGTTGCCCAAGCTGAGCTGGGACAACAATTTCGCTCTTTGGAAAAAGCCTTGCGCACGCCTGGACTGGCAAAGCAAGTACTGGGAATGGGTGACCGCTTCACCTCAGCGGCAGTTAGCCAGGTGCAATACATGACTGCTCACACCGTCATGGAGGAGAGTCTTAAGAGCAGCGGAGTGAACGAGAAAGCCGCGGGCATTTTTGTTTCCCTGCTCATGGTCGGTGGTCCTCATGCGATACAGGGATTGCAAATTCGCAGAGGCGCTACAGCATCTGGCGGCAAAGGGGAAAGGCTCATCATCGAGCATTCATTCAAAGGTGACCGCGAAGCGCTGATAAAGAGCCTGCAGCAAAATCAAGTGCCGGTTCTTCAGCGCCAGGGGCAGCTCTTCGTGAAATTGGGGAACCAAGAAATTGAATTGGTCGCGTTGCCGGCTGCTGCTGCAAACGGCAAGCAACCCGCGTTAACCGACAAGGTTCTTCCGGTCGACAAGGGCGCTCGTGACGCGACAAAACCAGCAGTACAAGCACCCGAAGCCAGTGGACGTCTTGGCGCCGGATTGAAGACGACTTCCGGGATTGTCAATCAGCCAAAGACGCACGAGCGAGTAATCGGCGGAAAAACTGATGCGGTGTCAATTAGTTCTGCGCGTACTCCTCAAGTGTTGCATCCACAAGATGCACAAGAAGGTAAACGTTCGGTGTTCAGCAAGGAAGCCGGCACCTATGTGAACTTAAAAAATGAGGGCGCCGGCGAATTAGGCATGGCTATCGCCAAGGAAGGTGGCGGTATCACTTTCGTTAGTTGGCCTCCAACTGAGCTAGTCGTTGGTGGCAGGATACCGGACGGAAAATTTTCTGCCAAAGATTGCGTGCGCCTTTATGGCAGCGAACAAACCACCTATTACTTGAATGCTAAGACAGACCAAGTCATTCGGGTCCAGAAGGATCTGCTTGGCGGTGAGGCCGCGCATTTTATGGGCGCTCGAGTAAAACATATCAGCGCGGATGGGCTAGCAAACGTCCACCCTGTGATATGCAAACTTCCTACACTGGAGATGCAAGGTCCGGTCGGTGACAGGGTCCTTCTGTCACTGGAAAGTCATTCGCAAACGATTGGGGGCTCCCTAAAGGACGATGTTTTTGTGCAGGGACAGGGCAACGGTCTGGCTCGCATCGGAACGAAGAGAGATGGTTTTTTCATCGATATGATGGGAGGCGGGCGGGTCGAGATTCAACATGAAAACGGTGCACAAGTCGCACTAAGCAAAGGAGACCGTTACTACTTCAAATCCGGAGACCGGCTGTTTGTCGGAGGGCGAGAAATCAAATTGAAACAAGCGGAGACGCTTGCATTTACGCCAGGCGCAGGAACAAGAAATGCACTGGTAACGCCGATTCATACGGTCGATATTGGCACCACATCGTTCTTGGACAAAATGTTCAAAGCTGGGTTTTCATACAAAGACAGCGTTGGCAAAGTGCCAGCACGCGTGCTTGATCCCAGCCTTGATCCCATCTTGGTTGAGTTTGCCGCAGAGGCAAAACTGCGCTTTGGACATCTGAAGGGACAGCCATTGATGACCGAACTTACCAAATACGTACATGATCGACTGACGCCCTATCAGTTGACTGACAGCCCCGGAGGGGTGCAAAGCATACAATCAAGGCGAATTGATCGGCACGCGGAAGCCTGGGACGCGACAGGAAAACCGGTCCTTATGGGCGAGATCATTGCTAGAGGCTCGGGCGTATGCCTTGACCAGGCCGTTCTGGTCAAGTATCTGGCTGATTCGATGAATGTGCCCGGAGTTCGTCTGCAATCAGGAACTTACCTGAACAGACCCCACGCCTGGGTCACAGTTGAGGTGGGCGGTAAGTCGGTTGTATTTGACCCGCGCAATCACAACACGCTAACTTTTGAACAACGCAAGGGTATGCCCATCAATGAAGCAAGGGACCACAAACCATTCAACAGTACAAATCCGCGTGGCGACGCCAACAGGCTGAACGCGCAGCCGGTCCCACCTACCAACTCTTCAACGATCAATCCGGCCATGTCAGAGTTCGATCAGGCCGTACAAAAGACATCTTTGTCAGCAAGCGATAAGAGCAAATTGACAGGACTGATCAAAAATGAATTGTCTTCAGCGCGAGGAAGTCAGGCACCAGCTCTTGGAGAATTGATCGCAAAGGCCGCGAAAGACACTGCCTTTGCTCAACGAGCCCCCGAGCTTTTACGGCTGCTCGACTCAAAAGCTGCGAAAGGGATGGGCATAACATTAGATGCTGTGTTGAATACCGAAACGATGCCTACGAAGTCTCTCAAAGTTTTAGCAGATGCACTGTCATCCAACCTTGCTGATAATGTCGCGGCCTCAGGCAGTCCCGTTAAGATGGGCATGCTCAGAACCATTGTCAAAGAGTATTGGGAATTGCGCGAAACTCCAACGATGAAATTCGACGATTATGCCGAACCACGATTCACAGCACTTGCCTACAACCGCTACCGTGATCTGTCCATGAGTTTGCAGAAACTCGAGCAAACGCAAAAGGAAACATGGACCAAGGGGGTCAAGGAACAACACACGAAATGCATTAGTGAGTTGACCGAAGTTAAGCAGATAGTAAGAACATCACTGGATTCTTTCACCCGTCGTGTCAGCGACCAGGCGGCGTCTGAATCTGCACCGCGAGTAAAAAGCGGCGGAGATCAGACAGAAGCGATCGTTTTTTCCTGCACCAAATCACTAATGAACAGCAGGATGTCCGAACTTCGTAATAAGACTCCTGCCGAGGCTGGATTTCTAATTACCAGACTAAACAGAACTCCGCTTGATTTGGCAGGCGGCGACATTTTGCTGTACAACAAAAACACCGGCGACTACAGGCTGCTTGATGCAAGCCAGAAGGACAAGTCGTTTGACGGATTGCCAAAACTTCGCAGAGACAGTGTGATTACCAGCAACTGGCAAGACTATCAGCATCTGCCAGACCCCTTAAAGGCGCAAAAAGATGACATTGCCAGCGCCTTGCGCAGCAAATTTCTCGAATTCCGAAAGAATGGTTCTCCTCTAAACATTCACACTTCTGCACCGCCGTTCAATGTTCAGCTATCTGAACGAGCCTGGAAGTGGAATGAGACGTTCGAACAGGTGAAGTCTATGCGCAATGTCGCAGATCAACGGAGCGAATTGAATTCGTATTTGAATGAATTTCGCCAAGCCCAAAAATCGCTCACTCAATTTTGCGATTCGCTCGAGCAATCGGCAATCGCACTTCGGGAAAGTGGTAACCACCAAGACGCAAAGTTGCTTCAAGAATACGCAAACCATACACGAAGCGGCAAAGGCGGCTTGCCCTGGCTCGATAATCGCGTATCGGAAATTGTTCAATTTCAAAAGCAACAGAAGTGAATTTCTGGAGGAGTGCTTTATGTTGCAGTTCGGTCGGACCGGTATTACAGCGCAAAAGAAACTAGTGCATAACGAGCAAATTGACTAAAGAGCTGGCTTACGGGGTCTGTCAATAGTTTTGTGTAAAAGTGTTAGAGCCTGGAAGGCAGTCTTCCCTCGAACTCAATTGCAAAGTGCGTCATTGCTGCTCTCCAGTCCCTGAGCGGCAT
>Ga0163152_10005173_pt1 | contig 15541 bp, 18 predicted proteins | sample OliLakLV19MP8IB2_FD_148635 | JGI IMG/M metagenome (GOLD analysis project Ga0163152, IMG submission 148635) | Freshwater microbial mat bacterial communities from Lake Vanda, McMurdo Dry Valleys, Antarctica - Oligotrophic Lake LV.19.MP8.IB-2 | ecosystem: Environmental > Aquatic > Freshwater >... | reverse complement strand
ACCTTTTGCCAAACCACTCTTGCAACCCGATGCGCAGGGTATTCTCACGACTGACATAAAATCCTTTCAAACTTGGTTGAACCAACAAAAAGGCTTGGATAAATCGTTCCAATTTTCGCGCTTGCCAATAGTAGTGAACGAGTAATTTTGTTTTTCTGTAGGTTGTTTAGAACTATCTCCTTTCATATTTGTTTTAAGTTATAAAACCTAAAACTATCACTGTATATGGAAGGGCATCGTTTCAGGGACTACGTCCCGCCACAAGATAAGGAGAAAGCAAATTTTGAGCGTCTGCTTAAGATTTTTCAAGAATTGATATTGATGACTGCGGGCAATGTTAGCGAGGCACTTTCTGCCCTCAACAATCTTGACCAACGCTATAAACTTACTGATGATAAGTATGGCATAGGCGATTTTATAGAGGACTTAAAAAAGAAAGGCTACATCACAGAAGAAACCCAAGATGGCAATGGCGAATTGCGTCCAACAGCCAAATTGGAAATCAAACTTCGCAAAAATGCACTCGATGAAGTATTCGGCAAATTGAAACGCCATAAGACAGGCAATCACCAAACCCGTCAAACAGGAAGAGGCGACGAACTGAACACAGATACACGCGCTTATGCTTTTGGTGATGAAATGGACAGTATCGCTTATACTGAATCATTCAAAAATGCCCAAATCAACCACGGCACAGAGGAGTTTGTGCTACTGGAAAATGACCTCGAAATACGCGAGCGTGAGTACAAGGCGCAAACCTCGACAGTGTTGATGCTGGATATTTCACACTCCATGATTTTATATGGGGAAGATAGAATCACGCCTGCCAAAAAAGTAGCGATGGCTTTGGGCGAACTTATCACGACTCGCTATCCAAAAGATACCTTGGACATCATCGTTTTTGGGAATGATGCCTGGCAAATCCAAATGAAAGACCTTCCCTACCTCGAAGTCGGTCCGTATCATACGAATACCATCGCAGGTTTGGAGCTTGCGATGGATATATTGCGCAGGCGCAAAAATCAAAACAAGCAGATTTTTATGATAACAGACGGCAAACCAACTTGCATGAAAGTGGGTATGCGTTATTACAAAAATAGCTTTGGCCTGGACAGAAAAATTTTGCGTAAAACGCTTACGCTTGCCCAACAATGTAGGAAGCTCAAAATACCTATTACTACCTTTATGATAGCCTCTGATGCATATTTGCAAGAATTTGTACGCGAATTTACGCAAACCAATCAAGGCAAAGCGTATTATAGCAATTTAGATGATTTGGGTAGCTTTATCTTTGAAGACTTTCAACGCAACAGACGCAAACAAGTATAAGACCTTGCCTGCCACTGGCGCAAACTGTTTTGCTAAATAGACTACTTGAGAAAGACCTCACAACACAACACTGTTATGTGCTGGTTTTGGTAGGCAAGTTGCCAAATATTAAACCTATTTCCTTGCACGCGCTTCTCCTGCTCCTCCCTCCAAATTGGAGGGAGGCCAGGAGGAGGTTTTTTTGGAGAAAGGAAAAAAGGCTTTCGCAAGATGTCTATTTTAATTTTAAAAGAAAACAGGCTTTTTAATAAAGATGCACTAACTTGCACCTCAAATATTTAAATCCTCATGCTCAAAATACAAACCCAACTCATCGGAAGCCACGACATACACACGCATGAATTTGCACCCAAACATGATTTTAATTGGGATTGCAAAGTGTTGAACGCACATACTTTTCATATCATTCGAGATGGCATTTCCTACACTGCCGAAGTGATAAAGACTGATTATAGTACAAAAACGTTTACTTTATTGGTGAATAAATTACGTTTTGAAGTGCAACTGCAGGATAAGTTTGACTTATTGCTCGCGCAAATGGGCATGGATAAAACTACCACACAAAAAATAGGAAGCCTAAAAGCTCCTATGCCTGGGCTATTGATAGATATAAAAGTAACCGAAGGGCAAACTGTCCAAAAAGGCGACACACTGTTGGTATTGGAAGCTATGAAAATGGAAAATGTGCTCAAAGCTCCTACTGACGGCATCATAAAAACCATCAAAGTACGCAAAGGCGAAAATGTTGATAAAGGACAAGTATTGATAATATTTGGATAAGTTAAATCGCAGGCAAGTTTGCTTATTTTGCCTAAAAACCCTACCTTTGCGGTTTATTTATCATTATCATCACTTTTCTACCATTATGAAAATAGCTGTAGTTGGAACAGGTTACGTGGGATTGGTTACAGGAACTTGCTTTGCAGAAACAGGCAATACGGTTACTTGTGTGGACATCGACGAGAAAAAAATTCAAAAACTGCAGGCGGGTATCATTACTATCTTCGAACCCGGTTTGGAGGTTTTGTTTGAGCGCAACATCAAAGAAAAGCGTCTGTCGTTTACCACTTCGCTTGCCGAAGGTATCAAAGATGCTCAAATCATATTTCTCGCCTTGCCTACTCCACCAGGCGAAGATGGCTCGGCTGATTTAAAATATATTTTGGGTGTGGCCGAACAATTAGGCGGCTTACTCGATAAATATACCGTCATTATTGACAAAAGCACAGTGCCTGTCGGAACTTCCGAAAAAGTGCGCGCCAAAATAGCCCTGCAAGCCCGTATGCCGTTTGATGTCGTATCAAACCCCGAGTTCTTGCGCGAAGGCGTAGCAGTAGAAGACTTTATGAAGCCTGACCGCGTAGTAGTGGGTACTGAATCGACAGATGCACGCAAACTTATCGAAAAGCTATACGCGCCATTCGTAAGGCAAGGAAACCCGCTTATTTTTATGGACGAGAAAAGCGCGGAAATGACCAAATACGCCGCCAATGCGTTTCTTGCTATGAAAATAACTTTTATGAACGAAATAGCCAACCTTTGCGAAAAAACAGGCGCGAACGTGGATATGATCAGACGCGGTATCGGTACTGATGCACGTATCGGCAACCGTTTTTTATTCGCAGGTATTGGTTATGGAGGTAGCTGTTTTCCAAAAGATGTGCAGGCACTTGCTAAAACCGCCCAAGAATATGCTTACGACTTTCAGATATTGAATGCGGTTATGGAAGTGAATGACAAACAAAAAACCAAACTATTCCCACATATCAACGCCTATTTTAATCAAAATTTAAAAGGAAAAAAAATAGCCGTCTGGGGACTTGCCTTCAAACCCAACACAGATGATATACGCGAAGCTCCCGCTCTCGAAAACATACAACTGCTCCTCGACGCAGGAGCGCAAGTAAAAGTATATGACCCCGAAGCCATCGAAAACGTGAAAAATATATGGGGCAACAAAATAGAATACGCAGAAAGTCCGTACGGCGCACTCGTAGAAGCAGACGCGCTCATGATAATGACCGAATGGCAAGTATTTCGTAGCCCAGACTTCGAAGTAATGAACAGCCTTTTGAAAAACAAGGTCATCTTTGATGGGAGAAACCTATTTGAATTAAGCCTCATGCAAGAACAAGGCTATCAATATTATAGCATTGGACGCGAAACAATTTTTGAAAAAGCGGCTTCCTAAAAAGCTATCCGCGATCGGGCAAATCTAGCCATGCTGTAAGTATCTCCTGACTATTCAGCATGGCTAACAGATGTCTTTCCACAGGTAATGGGTTTTTTTTAAGAGCCAAAAATTTAATACTTTCTCCACTTACAATAAGCGTAAACTCCAAAATATGCACAGCATACAACTCGAAGGATTAGATTTCTTTGCTTATCATGGCTTTCTTGACGAAGAGCAACGCATAGGAAACCATTACCGCGTGGATATTGTAGTAGAAACGGATTTTGGACTTGCCGCCCAATTTGACACACTCGAAAACACAATAGATTATAGCAAATTGTACGCTATTATAGCCAATATCATGCAACAACCTGCAAGGCTACTGGAACACATCGCCTACAAAATCATCACTCAAACCAAAACCGTTTTTCCACAATCAAAAACAGTTGAAGTATGTGTGGCAAAACAAAACCCACCGCTTGGTGGGCTGTGTGCTTGGGCAAAAGTGCGCATAAAACAATAAGTTTTAGCTATATCGTTTTTTGGTGATGCGATACGTGGTAAGCCATAAAATACAACATTTCACGCAAAGTCAAACTGCTTAATATGGGGTGTGGCAAGAGGATATTGTCCCATGCTTCTTCAGTATGGGCATCTGCTAATTCAATCAGTTTTTCGATATCTGCTAATAAATTTTCTACCAAGCCTATTTTGTCGCTTACCATTACTGCTTGTGGCAAAAACTGCCCACTTGCTGTTGCACCATTTTTGAGAACATCTTGGTACATCAATACTAAACCGTCATAGCTTTTAGAGGGGCGATTTGAAGCACCAAAACGCGCTATCAAGTCAGTGGCAGGCATTTGCAGTGCTTTTACCAAAGGGCGAACTGATTTGCAAATGTGTTCTAATTGTTGCCAAGCACTCCATTTCGCAGGCGCGGCAGCCGTAAAAGCATCGTCGGAAAGATTCAAAATTGCAGTTACAAAATTTTGATGGGTTTCTCTAAGTTGTTGGAAAATTTGTGCTTTATTCATATTCTTTTTTGTAAAAATTTATTTTTTTTTGGAAAATCATTTTCTTTCCAAACAGTCGCCGTTACTTCATCAAATCTTCCAAAATCTTTTGTGCCGCTACCGCAATGATGGTACCTGGTCCGAAAATGCCCATCGCGCCTGCCTTATAAAGGAAGTCATAATCGGCAGGCGGAATAACGCCTCCCACGATTACCCGAATATCTTGCCTGCCCAATGCGGCAAGTTCATTTATCAACTGTGGCACAAGCGTTTTGTGTCCTGCGGCTAAACTTGAAACACCAACCAAATGAACGTCATTTTCGGTAGCTTGTTTAGCGACTTCGGCAGGCGTTTGGAAAAGCGAGCCTATGTCCACATCAAAACCCAAGTCTGCAAAAGCTGTTGCGATAACTTTCGCGCCTCTGTCGTGTCCATCTTGTCCCATTTTGGCGACTAGAATACGTGGCCTGCGGCCTTCGATTGCCGCAAATTTATCCGCCATTTGTTGCGCCAAAATAAAGTCTTTTTCTTCAGAGGCTTCTGCCGCATATACGCCTGAGATAGCGCGAATAGTGGCTTTGTGCCTGCCAAATGCTTTTTCCATCGCGTCAGAGATTTCGCCTAAAGTAGCCCGTTCTCTTGCGGCATATACAGCGAGCTCGAGCAAATTGCCTTCGCCTGTTTGTGCCGCTTGCTCTATAGCTTGCAAGGCTTGTGCGACTTTTTCGGGGTTACGTTTTGCCTTTGTTGCTTGTAAGCGTTTGATTTGCGATTCACGCACCGCCGTATTGTCTATTTCAAGGAGTTCGAGCGGTTTTTCAAAGTCGGGTTTTAATTTATTTACACCCACAACGGTTTCTTTTCCGCTATCAATCCTTGCCTGCTTTTTCGCGGCGGCTTCTTCGATGCGCATTTTGGGCAAGCCTGTTTCGATGGCTTTGGTCATTCCCCCTAATTCTTCGACCTCTTGCATCAATGCCCATGCTTTATGGCAAAGTTCGTGCGTCAGTTTTTCTACATAATAACTTCCTCCCCAAGGGTCGACTACAGCACAAATACCCGTTTCTTCTTGCAAGAAAAGTTGTGTATTGCGGGCAATGCGTGCCGAGAAATCAGTAGGCAAGGCAATAGCCTCGTCGAGTGAATTGGTATGCAAGGACTGTGTATGCCCAAAGACTGCCGCCATCGCCTCAACACAAGTGCGTGCTACATTGTTGAAAGGGTCTTGCGCAGTAAGGCTGTAGCCTGACGTTTGGCAATGCACGCGCAATGCCATAGAGATAGGATTGGTCGGGTTAAATTGTTTTACCAATTTTGCCCAAAGCAATCTGCCAGCTCTCATTTTGGCTATTTCCATAAAATGATTCATACCGATTGCCCAAAAGAAAGACAAGCGTGGTGCAAATTCATCAATCTTCAACCCTGAAGCCAAGCCTCTGCGAATATAATCCAGTCCATCGGCAAGGGTGTAGGCAAGTTCGATATCGGCAGGCGCGCCTGCTTCATGCATGTGGTAGCCTGAGATACTGATGGAGTTGAATTTGGGCATTTTCTCGGCTGTGTAGCGAAAAATGTCGCCAATAATACGCATACTTGCCTGCGGCGGATAAATATACGTATTGCGCACCATAAACTCCTTCAGAATATCGTTTTGAATAGTGCCTGTAAGTTGTTCAGGCAAAACACCCTGCTCTTCAGCCGCAACAATATAAAACGCCATGATAGGAATTACTGCGCCATTCATAGTCATTGAAACAGACATTTCGTTGAGCGGAATGCTGTCAAAAAGGATTTTCATGTCCTCTACAGAGTCAATCGCGACTCCTGCCTTGCCTACATCCCCCACTACGCGCGGATTGTCGGAATCGTAGCCACGATGGGTAGCAAGGTCAAATGCAACTGAAAGCCCTTTCTGCCCACCTGCGAGATTGCGTCTGTAAAAAGCGTTTGACTCCTCTGCGGTTGAGAAGCCTGCATATTGTCTAATTGTCCACGGCTTTTGCACATACATGGTTGCATATGGACCGCGTAGGAAAGGCGGCTTGCCTGCTATGTAGGCAAGGTGTTCTACTTCTGTCAGGTCATCTTTTGTATAAAAAGGCTTTATATTGATGCCTTCAGCTGTTTTAAACGGTGCTTTTTCTACCTGTTTTCCATTTTGGGCAGGCAAGGTATTTAGGTTAAGGGCGATTTGAGCAAAATTTGGCTTCATTATGTCTTGTGATTGGATTAAATAACCTAAGTTGTATGCTATCTTTTTCTCAAAAAATAACACATCAAAAACTGTGTGTTTTTCATTAAAATAATTATTTACACCGTCGTTTGCTCAATAACATAGGGTTTTAACCCCCCTATCCTATTGAGCAAATGACGTAACGCACCACTTAGGTTAAATATATTTATCGACATGCGTTTGCAAGCCTGTTTTTGAACCGAGTCCAGAGGCTACAAAGTGCCATTCGCCGTCTTCCAAGCGCAGTCTGCCAAATTCTATTTCAGTGCAGTTACCAAATTCTTGGTCAAGGTCATAACGCAAAACTTCGCGGTTGTTTGCTACATCAACCAATCGTATGTAGGCTTCATTCAATAACCCGAAATGGTGATGGCGTGCTTCTGCTTCATGAATGCTTACCACTATCAATACTTCTTGGATTTGAGGCGAGATGAGTGGCAAATTCGCCAATATCATTTCATCATCTTCGTCGCCTGCTCCAGTGCGGTTGTCGCCTGTATGTTGCAAACCGCCATCAGGCGATTTCAAGTTATTGTAAAAAATAAAAAAGTCTTCAGAGGGGAGTTTTCCCTGCGCTGTAACCATAAAGACTGAAGCATCGAGGTCAATAGATTGTCCATTATGGATTTCCCAACCCAATCCTATCAAGATTTTTTGTAAGTTGGGTTCTTTTTTGCTCAAGTTGAGTGAGCTACCTTTTTTGAGTGAAATTGCCATGATTTTAGGGTGTAAAAATAGTTTTCCTCTCTCGAAATTGGAGAGGGCAAGGTGTGAGGTCTTGCGAAACAATTCCGCAAGAAGCCTAACACACAAAATTACGCATATTTATCTACAAAACCTTGCAGTCCTATGTTGTGTCCTATTCCTGCAGCTACAAAGTGCCATTCATTATTTTCCAAATGGAGTTTTCCAAATTCTATTTCAGTGCAGTTAGCAAATTCTTGGTCAAGGTCATAGCGCAAAACTTCACGATTCGTGGCGACATCTACGAGGCGTATGTAGGCACCATGCAATAAACCAAAGTGGTGATGGCGCGCTTCTGCTTCGTGTATAGAAACTACTATGAGTATTTCGTGGACTTCGGGCGAGATGAGGGGCAGGTTTGCCAATATCATCTCATCGTCACCCTCGCCTACGCCTGTGCGGTTGTCGCCTGTATGTTGTATGCTTCCTTCGGGTGATTTCAGGTTATTGAAAAAAACAAAGAAGTCGTCATGAGGTAACTTTCCGTGTGCGTTGAGCATAAAAACCGCCGCATCGAGGTCAATGTTTTTGCCTTGTTGAAATTCCCAACCCAAGCCTATCAAAATTTTCTGAAGCGCGGGTTCTTTTTTGGTAAGGTTGAGTGTACCACCTTTTCTGAGTGAGATTGCCATGAAAGCTATTGTTAATGATTATACATACTTATCCACATAGATTTGTAACCCTATGTTTGTGCCAACGCCTGAAGCCGTAAAATGCCATTCCGTATGCTCTTTATACAGTTTGCCGAATATTATTTCTGTACAATTATCAAACTCTTTGTCGAGTTCATAACGCAAAATCTCGCGGTTGCTTTCTACATCTACGAGGCGTATGTAGGCTTCTGTGAGCTGTCCAAAATGCTGTCGGCGTGCGTGAGCATCATAAATGGACACAATGATAAGGATTTCCTCTACTTGTGATGCGATGAGGGGCAGGTTTGCCAATATCATCTCATCGTCGCCATCGCCTGCCCCTGTGCGGTTATCGCCTGTATGCTGTACGCTTCCATCGGGAGATTTTAGGTTGTTGTAAAAAACAAAATAATCATCTGTAGGCAATTTGCCATGCGTATTCAGCATAAAGATAGAGGCGTCAAGGTCAATGTTTTTGCCTTGCTGAAATTCCCAGCCTAAGCCTATCAAAATTTTCTGAAGCGCGGGTTCTTTTTTTGTAAGGTTGACGGTGCCGCCTTTGTTGAGTGTGATTGCCATTTTGTTTGAAGTATTTGAAGTGTTTTAGTATTTTTTGTTATGCGTTTCCTATAACGGCCTTAGCAGTTACTTATTACTTATGCGTATTTTGTGCCTGCATATTGCTTGCCATGCAATTAGCCTTTTATAAGAGGTGCAGCTGTAGGTATTTGGTATATAAACGCATAGATTTTGTAGGCTGTATATTTTATATTTTTTTTTCATATCTTTGTCAAAAATTTAGCGTTACGTATGAAAAAGACAGTGTTTTTATTTTCTATAGGTGTAGTTTTTCTTACAGGGTGTAAGTGGCGCGTTGAGCCACTGCCTCAAGAACCACTCGCGTTTAAAACACCCAATAATTTTCCGCCGCCTATTTATGCGATTGGCAACAATCCTGTCAATACGGCTGGGTTTGAGTTGGGAAAGGCTCTTTTCTATGACCCGTTGCTTTCGCGTGATGGCACTGTTTCGTGTGGGAGTTGCCATCAACAAGTGTCAGGCTTTGCGCATCAAGACCATGCTTTGAGCCATGGCATTGATAACAAAGTAGGTGCGCGCAATGGCCCCGCACTCATCAATTTGGCTTGGCAGGCAAGTTTCTTTTTTGATGGAGGCGTGAACGACCTTGACCTACAGCCTATCGCTCCTATAGAAAACCCTGTAGAAATGGACGAGAAAATGGCAAACGTACTATTGAAACTGAAAAACTCAACCCGCTATCCAGCTATGTTTGAAAAAGCCTTCGGGAGTCGCGATATAACAACCGCCAAGACGCTCAAAGCATTTTCGCAATTTATGGTCATGCTCATTTCGGCTAATTCAAAATATGATAAAATGAGGCGTGGGGAGCTTGTTTTCTCGCCTGATGAAAATACAGGGCTACAAATTTTTAATCAAAAATGCGCCACTTGTCACGCAGGAGAGCTTTTCACTGACAAATCCTTTTCCAATAACGGTTTGCCCCTCAATCCGCCACCTGCTTTCAACGACCAAGGGCGGTTTCTTATTACCCAACAAAACACAGACCTTTTCAAATTTAAAATGCCTACTTTGCGCAATATTGAAAAAACCGCACCCTACATGCATGACGGAAGAATAGCTACTCTTGAGGGCGTGATAGCGCATTATCTAACCCCAGCTTTAACCCCCAATGTCGACCCGCGTTTGCGCCAATTTCCAGGTGGTTTCTTGGGTATTCCACTCACGGTTAATGAACGCGCCAAGATTTTAACTTTCCTAAAAACCCTTACAGACGAAGAATTTTTGAAGAACCCTTTATTTGCTGAATAATAATAATATTTGCGCTGAAACATACCCGCCATGCCACAACCCAAAAAAGTAATTGTTATTGTAGGACCTACTGCCGTAGGCAAGACGGCACTCGCTATACAATTAGCACAACACTTCAAAACCGACATCGTGTCAGCAGACTCGCGCCAATTTTATCGTGAACTAGAAAAAGCTACCGCAAAACCTACTCTCGAAGAACTTGGATTGATACAACATTATGGCATCAATTCGCACAGCATAGAAAACTACTACAGCGTAGGACAATACGAACATGACGCACTCGCTTGGATAAAGGACATTCACCAAAAAGCAGACTATGCGCTGCTGGTGGGCGGTTCAGGATTGTATGCAAAAGCTGTAACAGAAGGACTGGACGAAATGCCCGAAATAGATTTTAAGATACGCCAAAGTTTGCAAGAACGCTTGGTTGATGAAGGATTGATACATTTATTGCTGGAGCTTCAACGGCTAGACCCTGAACACTATCGACAAATAGACAAAGCCAATCCGCAACGGGTATTGCGCGCACTTGAAGTTTGCCTTTCGGTAGGGCAACCTTATTCAAGTTTTAGAACAGGAAAGGCAAAAGTGCGCCCTTTTGATTTGATAAAAATCGGCATCACAATGCCCCGCGAAAAACTATATGCACGCATAGAAGCACGTATGGAAGCTATGCTTGCTGACGGCTTATTGGAAGAAGCACGCGCTCTATTTCCACAAGCGCACCTTCCTGCCCTCCAAACAGTGGGCTACCAAGAAATATTTGGCTATTTACGCAACGAATACGATTGGCAAGAAACACACCGATTGCTCATGCGCAATAGCCGCAGATACGCCAAACGCCAATTCACATGGTTTCAACGCGACACCCAAATAAATTGGTTTGAAGCCACTCAAATAACAGACATTTTAGCACACATAGCCAAGTTATGACAAGATTTTGGACAATAAGCGTCTTCGTATGGCTGAGCATGCAAAGCTGTACATTGCCTCAAAATAAATTTAATAACCGTTTAGAAATGTTGGGTGGGACGTGGTTCGCCAAAAAACACGACCTTTACCATACCATTTATATACAAGATAGTACGCATATAGGACTCGATACGCATATTGATACGGTTTTTTTTTATGAGTACAAACTCATAGGCGACAGCCTCGCACTCTATAAACCACACGGCGAATTGGTAAACTATAACCGTATCTTACAACTAACACCTGACACACTTGTGTTTGAAACACTGTTGGACAAAGCCGAAATAATAGGCTACTCCCGCAAACGCAGATTGTATGGTAAAAAATCATAAATTTGCTTTTTGCGAAAATACAGCTTATTTTTACACCCAAAATTATAAAAATGAAATTATTAAGTATCTGCCTGATAGCTTTCTGTAGCCTATTTTGTAGTTGTGGGAATGCAGGCAAGGACAAAATATTGGTAGGCAAGTGGCAGCTTATCTATAACCGCGAAGCCTGCCTTGCGAATATGCCCAAAGACCAACGCAAAATATTTGAAACACAGCCCAAAACTCAACAAGAGGTTATCTTAAAAGAAATAGCCACCCAACTGGAGCGCGATAATTGGCTGACATTCATGTCCGATAATACCTTTGAACACGTTTCGCTTGATGGCGAACTGAAGCATATAGGCAAGTGGCAAATCAAAAATGGCGGCACACAAATAAGCCTCCAATGGCTGAAAAACAAACAAGACAAAACGCCACAACGCGAAACTTGCCAAATATTGCAACTCAAAACAAACAGCCTCGTATTGGAAAGCCTTGCCTCCCAAAAGACGAAGCTCGCTTTCGTTCCCTACAAAAAAATAACAACACAAAAAACAACACAAAAAACAACACAAAAAATAACACAAAAAATAACACAAAAAATAACACAAAAAGCCCAAATCAACCCATGAAAGAAATTGTAATTATTGGTTATGCAGGGCACAGCTTTGTCGTTTGTGATATTTTTCACGCAAGCCAACGTACTTTAACCGCCTATTGCGACAACTACCAAAAGGATAACAACCCCTATAACTTGGCGTATTGGGGCATAGAGTCAAGCCCAGAAAACATGTTGCGGTTGCCTTATTATGATTATTTTGTAGCCATAGGCGACAACAGCATCAGACGTAAAATCACTCAACAGCTCGCCTCTATTTTGCAACTTCCTACCAAAGCCATACACCCGACAGCTACCATCGCAAGCCACACAGAGATAGCGGCAGGCGTTTTTTTAGGCGCAAATTGTATCATAAACCCGTTGGCAACTATCGGATTGGGTACTATTTGCAATACCGCTTGTATCATAGAACATGAATGTAAAATAGGCAGCTTTTGTCATATCGCGCCTTCGGCTGTCTTGTGTGGCAATGTAAGCATAGGCGATGGCACATTCATTGGTGCGAATGCAGTCGTAAAACCCAATATCCGCATAGGGCGCAATGTTACGGTAGGCGCGGGTGCGGTAGTTTTGAGCGACATTCCCAACCATGCCATCGTGGTAGGCAATCCTGCAAGGATACGATAAACTATACCCGCCATGTTTTTTTGAGAAATAATGCTTAATTTTGCACACATGAAAAAAGTTGCCTTTTATACGCTTGGCTGTAAGCTCAATTATTCAGAAACTTCTACCATTGCCCGCCAATTCACTGAGCGCGGTTATGCAAAAGTAGCATTTGAGGATACGCCCGATATTTTTATCATCAATACATGTTCAGTTACAGAAAATGCAGATAAGAAATGCCGTAAACTCGTAAAAGAAGCGCAACGTATTGCGCCCAATGCTTATATAGCCATCATAGGTTGCTATGCACAACTAAAACCGCAAGAAATAGCCTCTATAGAAGGCGTCGATGCCGTTCTGGGAGCTTCAGAGAAGTTTCAACTGTTGGACTTATTGCCCACTTTTGAAAAAAACAAAAGCCAAAACGAAGCAGGTTTGGCAGGCAAGGCGCAAATCTTGGTGCAGGAAGTGTGCCACGCGCAAGCATTTCACACCTCTTACTCATATGGCGACCGCACACGAACCTTCCTGAAAGTACAAGACGGCTGCAATTACAACTGCTCTTTCTGTACTATTCCTCTCGCAAGGGGTGAAAGCCGCAGCGATACCATCGCCAATATAGTAAAAGCCGCAGAGGAAATAGCCGAAACTACCGAAGTCAAAGAAATTGTGCTTACAGGGGTGAATACAGGCGATTTTGGCATACAAAAGGGCAGGCGCGAAGAGCGTTTTATAGACCTTGTACACGCTCTAGATGGCGTAGAAGGCATAGCACGTATGCGCATTTCTTCCATAGAACCCAACCTTTTGAGCAATGAAGTGATAGCTTTCGTAGCCCAATCGCGTAGATTTGTACCACATTTTCACATTCCTTTGCAGTCGGGTTCAAACCGTTTGTTAAAGCTCATGTTCAGGCGTTACCAACGCGAATTGTATGCAGAAAGAGTCGCCTATATCAAAACTTTGATGCCGCATTGTTGTATTGGTGTGGATGTGATAGTGGGCTTTCCTACCGAAACGGAAGCGGACTTTTTAGAAACCTACAATTTTTTGAACGAGTTGGATATTTCTTACCTCCACGTATTCACCTATTCAGAACGCGCCAATACTAAAGCACTGGATTTAAAACCTGCCGTCCCGTTGCATATCCGCAATGAACGCTCCAAAATGTTGCATATCCTTTCAGACAAGAAAAGACGCTTCTTTTATGAACAACACGTAGGCAAGGCATTCACTGTTCTGTTTGAAAATGATGTCGAAAACGGCTTTATACATGGCTTCACAGAAAACTATATCCGCGTACAAGCAAAATATGACCCCATGCTTGTCAATGAGCTAAAACCTGTACACCTCGCCTCCATCAACGCCAATATGTTGGGCGAAGTGGAAGAAGTGGAAAGCGTAAATCATACACATTAAATGTTAGTGTTCTGCCTTTTCAGGTGTTAGAAAAACAAATTATCAATCGTTCATTTTCGACACCTGAAAAGCAGCAAGTATGCAGTCATTTTCAGGTGTCGAAAAATGGTGAAAAGAAAAATGTGCGTTAAATATTTACACTCGACAGCATTTTTAGAACACCTGAAAAGCGAAAGGCTGCCCTATTCGGACAGCCTTGATGAGGAAGAAGTTTACAACGCCTTTAGTTTTTTGACATATACGGCTACCTCTTTCATTATATTAGAATGCATATCAACCTCTTTAGCATCAGAAGCGCGTTTGGATTGTTTGAGGTAAGATTTTTCGTTTTTTGTGTAAACTTTCTGTGCATACGTATGCACTTTCTCTTTTCCCCAACGGTCCTCAAACGCTGTTAGTAACATATAAGCTACTTTAGGAGATTGGTACTTACACTTCATCATTTCGTAAAAATAGTACTCTTGTAACAAAAGCTCATTTTTGCCTTTTTCTTTACACAGGCCTGCAAGTATTATTTCTTGTACGCATACTTGACGCAATTTATCAAAATGCTCGTTTGCATTGATTACTATGTTGTTAATAGCTTCTTGATAGAACTTATGAAGCACTCGCCAATCGCCTTTTTCATTAGCCTCCGCAAAAGCGTCTATAAAGCCTACTTTTTGTCGAAAATCGCCAGAAGCTTTTATTTTCTCCTGCGTTTCTCTGTCGGCTGAGTTATTCTCGTTTGGAGCATACTCACTTTGTTGATTGCATGAGGACATCAATATTAATATCGCCATGATTGAAAGTGCATTTTTTTTTCATTGATTTACTATTTTAAAGGATTAACAAAATTTTTGTCCCTCTCCAAGGGAAACGACAGACAACTGGATATCACCATCTGCATCGGTTACTGTTTTGTAGGACTTACCACCAGTAAAGGATAGCTGAGCACAAGACTTGCCATCCTCAACATACCAAGTGCACGACACGTTTCCCTCCGAGCACCCACAATGTTTTTTGTTCGCTAGTATTGGAGAAATTGACAAGATACTTAGCAGCGAAAAAAGCACATTTTTTTTTATAGATTAGAGATATTAATTGGATTTTTAATAAAGGTTGTTTTATGGAGCTTTTTGATTTGTAAATTATTGATAGTAAACTATTTGTGTAAGCATAAAAGCATGCATAAAAAGCACGGCACTTACTCAACTTTGGACTGATACGGCATAATAAGGTAAAAATAGCAAGGCAATATTTTGATTGTCAAGTATTTAGAAATATATTTTTGTTTATCAGTCCAAAGTTGAGTAAGAGTCAAAAAACATAATAGTGTTCAATAGCAATAGGATAGAGCTACTGATATGTCGCATTGCTTCACATCTATGTAGCCATTGGACTCGAAAGTTCGTGTAGCTTTTCCAACACTGGCAGAAGAGCATTTCTCACCGTCTTTTACACTCCAGTCAAACCTAATTTGTCCGCCAGTTTCACCATTGAGACCACACCAACAGTTTTTTGAATAAACGTTCGTACAAAAGAATGCGAGGCACAAACATAATAAAAATTTTCTCATAAATTGAATTGAGGTTTAGTTCAATTTTGATGCAAAGATAGAAAGGTTGGATGTGATTACAAAATAAATGTAATATGT
>Ga0163152_10005172_pt1 | contig 15542 bp, 10 predicted proteins | sample OliLakLV19MP8IB2_FD_148635 | JGI IMG/M metagenome (GOLD analysis project Ga0163152, IMG submission 148635) | Freshwater microbial mat bacterial communities from Lake Vanda, McMurdo Dry Valleys, Antarctica - Oligotrophic Lake LV.19.MP8.IB-2 | ecosystem: Environmental > Aquatic > Freshwater >... | reverse complement strand
ATGTGATGCACCGCGAGTCCTCTCCGCTGCGTCCCGGCTCGATCGCCGCACCGCGCGACGCCCCACGCCACGAACTGGACCACGAACTGGGCGACGAACTGGGCGACGAACTGGGCGACGAACTGGACCACGAACTGGGCGACGCCCCAGATGTCGCATTGGGCCACGCTCCGCACGCCGCACCCGCATCGCCGCGGACCGTGGAGAACTCCACGCCGCTCGGCCCCCACAGCATCACCCACAGGACCAACCACAGCATGATCCACACCACCCTCGTCAGTCTCGACCCGACACCCAGAAGCACCGCTCGCATGTCGCCCCCCTGGCATCTGCACGCCGAGCAGAGCCTACATGCGACGCTGGGTCGTTCCGGCGGAATTGAAGAACTTCCAGCGTGATGTGGAATCACTCGAGTGGGGTCGCCCCATGCGCAACGTCGGCCGCAACGTCGGCCCGCAGCGCCGGGCCGCAGCGCCGGCCGCAACGCCGCTGGTCAGCTCACGTGATCCCCACGAGGTCGAGGCCAGCACAGGCAGCGCGTTCCGAGCGGCACACGATTCCAGAGGCGCACGGTCGCACCCGTGTACCGTTGCCCGTGGCGCACCCGACCTTCCGCTCCGATGGCCGGATTCGAACGCTGGCCGTGAGTTGCATCGCGGTGACCGCGGCGCTGGCGGCGTTCGTGCCGCGTGCGCCAGCCCAGTGCGTGGGCGTGTGCCCCTTTGGAGGGACTCTCGAGAACGACGCCTGCGGCGGCATCGTCCCTGACCCCAATGGTGGCTGCCCCGCCGGCCCCGAGCAGCATCAACCGCTGGGTGTCGTGCTTCCCGCAGCCGCGGTGTCGGTCTGTGGTTCGATCGGCGCGTCGATCGAGGTCGCAATTGACGGAGGCGCAGGCAAGATCGTCGACCGCGACGCCTTCACGTTTCAGATCACCGTCGCCAGCAAGGTGCGCTTCGGCCTCTTCCAGCACGACGAGACCGGCGAGCCCGTCCCCGACTTCACGCTTGACGTTCTCGAAGGCGTGGAGTGCGGCGCGCAGGCCACCCGATACGCCGCGTCCTTCGGGCTCTGCCCTTTTCTGAGCGATCCGGTGGCCCTGCCTCCGGGCGATCATGTCGTGGTCCTCAGCCTTGGTGGCCGCACCCCGGCGCCGTGCCCGGTGAGCTACCGGCTGACGATTGAGATCATCCAGGAGCTGCCGGTCGAGTGCGGTCGCCTCGCCGGCTCATGCTGCGTGGCTCGCGCGGTCGGTGGCTGCAACGACGTTGAATGCTGCGAGGCCGTCTGCATACTCGACTTCGCCTGCTGCGATCTGGCGTGGGATGCGATCTGCGTGATCTACGCGGTCGATTCCTGCGGACTCTGCGACTGCAACAACAACGCTTTGCTTGATCCCCTGGAGATCCAGTCGGGGGCCAGCCTCGACTGCAACAGGAACGCCGTGCCGGACGAGTGCGAACTGGACTGCAACGGCAACGGCACGGCCGATGCGTGCGACATCGCCCTCGATCCCTCGCTCGACACCGACTCGAACGGATCCATCGACGCCTGTCAGTGCGGCTGCCTCGATCTGGTGATCGTCGCCGACACGACCGGAAGCATGGATGGGGCCATCAGCAATGTGAAGAACGCTCTTGCTCAGGTGCTGAGCGCAGCCCTCGCCGCAGGCAACGACGATCTGCGAGTGGCCCTGGTGACCTTCACCGACAAGGTCACAGTGGTGCGGACGCTGACCGACGACACCGCGTCGGTGCAGAGCGCCGTCCTGGCGCTTGGAACCGGAGGCGGCATGAGCTCGCCGGAGGCATCCGACGAAGCCCTGCGGGAAGTGATCTCGGGAGGGACCGACTGTCTCGCCTCCGGATCGCAGTTCTTTCACGAGCCGTTCCGAACCAACTGCCGCACGCTCGCGGTCCTGGTCACCGACGCCCGGCCCGGTGGATGCGACGACGCGTTCACGCCGGGCATCGACGACCTCAACGCCCTTGAGCGGGCCTTCGACGCGGCCGACCTCGGAATCGAGATCGCCGCGGTCTGCGTTCCGGTGATCGGCATCGACTCGGTGCTCGTGGCCATCATGGAGTCGTATGCGCTGGTGACCGGCGGCACGTTCCTTCTCGTCGACCCGGATGGCGGCGGCACCGCCAACGCGTTGATCAGCGCCGTGCTGGCCTGTTCAGGCCGCTTCTGCCTCGGCGATCTTGATCAGACCGGCACCGTCGACGGCGCCGATCTCGGGCTCATGCTCCAGCAGTGGGGCGCACCCAACTCCACTGCCGACCTCGACGACGACGGAGCCGTGAATGGCGCGGACCTCGGGATCCTGCTGGCGGCGTGGGGCGAGTGTGGGAGCGGTCGTCAGCTTCGCTGACCGGGGTCGTCGGCTTCGCCGACTCATGAGGAGTGCTGCGTGCGCGGCACCTTTCAAAGGCCGGAAATGCCGCCGACACGGGCATGGGCACTTCCCGTGCTCGCAAGCGGCGGCATTTCCGGCAATTCAGTTCAGGGTGCGCGGACGGGGCGAAGGGAGCACTCCGTTTGACTCGGTTCGACTCCCTTCGAGTCGCTCAGGGCTGGCGCTCGCGAGGGTGCGGCGGTACGGGACACGCATGTGACGGCACACCCCTGCGGTCGCTCGGGCAGCATCCGAGCTCTGTCGCCCAAGCTCCGTCGAGTTCCGCCGCGTCGTGCGCGTCGTGCGCGTCGTGCGCGTCGTGCGCGTCGTGCGCGTCGTGCGCGTCGTGCGCGTCGTGCGCGTCGTGCGCGTCGTGCGCGTCGTGCGCAGGAGGTTGTGTGACACGGAGGTCACGGAGGACACGGAGGAAGAGGCAAGGGTGCGAACGGCACCAGCCCCGTGATGCCAGCCCCGTGATGCCGGAATCACAGCCAATCGTGTCGGTTCACCAACATGACTCGCTCGCTTGCTTCTCCGTGTCCTCCGTGTCACAGACCCTCCGCGCAAGACGCGGCGGACTACGCGTGCGTTTCGGTGCACACGGGACGCTGCGGCCGAGCTGGTGCTCGGCGGTCCAAGGGGGCGGTGTGTCGCGCGTGAACGGACGCCCGGTCGGCCAGGCCGGCCGTGGCATGCAACCCTTCGGACGGCCCCCCTGAACGGCTCGGCTCGATCGACCACGCGGGCGAAGCCCGCGCCGCGCCGATCGTGCCGAGCGACAAACAGGTGCCGCGCACGCGGCACACCGCACTCGTCGGCGCCAGCCGACGAGCCAGTCGGCGCCAGCCGACGCCCCCTCGGCCCGCCTCCGCCGGGCCGCGTCTGGAAACCTCGATACCAACCCGACTTCGAGGTCGAAGGCTTGTCCTCGAATCGCAGCCGGTCACAATGGCTGCAGTGTCGCTTTCCAACCCCCATGCCCCTGACCCCCCGCCATCGCCAGGCGATGGCGCGTCAGACGTTCCGGCCTGGCCGGCGGATGCCACGCCGCTGACTCCGGGCGAGTCGCTGGAGGCCGCGAACCTGCCGCCCGGGATGTACCAGGCGCTGCGGGCGGTGGCGGCGGCGCTTCTTCGCCACGAGCGACCCGACCACACCCTGCAACCCACCGCCTTGGTGCACGAGGCCTTCATGCGGTTGAACGCGAGCGCCTCGCTCCCCGAATCTGCGCGCAGCGACGAGGGCGCCTTCCGAGGTCTCGCGGCGGCGACCATGCGCCGGATCCTCGTCGACCACGCCCGGCGGCATCGCGCCGACAAGCGGGGTGGCAATCGACTGAGGGTCGAGCTTCCCGAAGCGTCGATCGAAGGTCCCGAGCCACTTGAACTGCTGGCCCTCGACGAAGCCCTGATCGAGCTCGCCCAGCACGACGCCCGCAAGGCCCGCGTGGTCGAACTGCGGTTCTTCGGCGGTCTCACCGGCGAAGAGATCGCCCGCATGCTCGATGTGTCGCGCACCACCGCGGAATCGGACTGGTTCATGGCCCGCGCCTGGCTGCGACGACGTCTCGGCGGCGCTGCGTGATTGCGCGAGTGGTCCCATGCCCAATCACGCCGCCACTTCGATCGAGGATGATTCGTCGCCGCGAGAGCGAGATGACGCGGCGGGCTCCAGCCCGAGTGGCGCGCCGCAGTCCGTGGTATCGAGTACAGATGCGTCATTCGCACGTGTCGCGGAGAGCTTCGAGTATCTGCGCCAACTGGTTCCGGCGGAGCGCCGTGCGGCGCTCTCTCGCCTGATCGATGACGATCCGACTCTCGCGGGCGAGGTCGCGGAACTGCTGCGGCATCACGATGGCGACGACCCGCTGCTCGATGCCCCGCTCATCCGTCCGGGCGTGCCCGGGCGGATCGGCCCGTATCGGCTGGTCCATCTGCTTGGCGAGGGCGGGATGGGAACGGTCTGGCTCGCGGAGCAGGAGGAGCCGGTGCGGCGACAGGTCGCACTCAAGCTCATCAAACTCGGAATGGACTCGCGGCAGGTCCTCCGACGATTTCAGGCCGAACGGCAGGTGCTTGCTCGCATGGAGCACCCGGGCATCGCCCGCATGCTCGATGCCGGGATGACTCCCGAGGGTCGGCCGTACTTCGTGATGGAACTCGTGCGTGGCGATCGACTCACCAGCTTCGCCGACCGCCACGACATGCCGCTCGCCGATCGACTCCGGCTCTTCCAGCAGGTGTGTGCGGCGGTGCAGCATGCCCACGGCAAGGGATTCATCCATCGCGACCTCAAGCCGTCGAACATCCTGGTCACCGAAGTCGACGGCGACCCGGTCCCCAAGGTGATCGACTTCGGAGTGGCCAAGGTGCTCGACGATCCGCGTGGCGGCGCCAACCGTGGCGATGCGCCGGGCAGCGAACCGCCCAGTGAACTGGCCGGTGAACCGACCCAGTGGACCCGCTTCGGGCACGCCATCGGCACACCTGACTACATGAGCCCGGAGCAGGCGGGCGCGACGCTCGCAGGCCGACTGGGTCCAGATCACGCCGTCGGCTCCGCATTCACCGCGGATGTCGACATCCGCAGCGATGTGTGGTCGCTCGGCGTCGTCCTCTTCGAGCTCCTGACCGGCACCACGCCAACCAGGGCGCGGACGCGAACGAGTTCCGGAAGCGCAACCCCCTCTCGAAGCAGCGTCGCATCAGCGCACGTTGCCGCCCCGCGCCCGTCGTCGGTCGTGGCCCCGCGCCGCAGCCTCGCGGCCACGCCCGAACAGGTCGAGCGGGCGGCCCGTCGTTCGAGCGAACCCGCAGCCCTGCGGCGTGTGCTGCGGTCCGAACTCGACTGGATTGCGCTGCGGGCGCTGGAGCCGGATCCCGCGCGGCGGTACGGAACGGTCGCGGCCCTGAGCGACGACATCTCGCGTTTCCTCGAGCATCGACCGATCGCGGCCCGGCCGTCGGCTGGGCTCTACGAGGCGAGGATGTTCGCGCGCCGCCACGTCGTCGCTCTCACCGCAGGCTCGCTGACCCTGCTGTCGATTGTGATCGGCCTGGCGACGGCGCTCTACGGACTCGACCAGGCCCGCGGCGAGCGCGACACGGCCCGCGCCGCCGAGAATCGCGCTTCGGCACTGGCGGAGCGACTCGGCGCCGAACTGGCCATCAACAGGATCGAACGCGGTCGACTCGCGGGCTATGCGGGCAACGTCGCCCTGGCAAGCGGGCTGCTGTGGGATGCGTATCTCGATGATCCCGGGTCACGCGATGCCCGCTGGGCGCTGCGCGAGATGCTCATGCGTCATCCGATCCGAATGAGCGTGACCTACCCCGGCAAGGTTCCTTACGAAGGCGCCATGCTGGGCCGCGACCGGCTGCTGGTCGTCGGCTGGGGACACCCGCCGGTGGTGCTCGATGTCGACACCGGGGCGATCCTCCAGACCCTCGATGGATCGGCCAGCGACATGCGCAGCCTGGACCTTTCGCCCGATGGCACCCTGGCGGTGACCGGTGGGCGCGATGGAGTCGTGCGACTCTGGTTGCTTCCACAGGGGAGCGAGGCGGGGCGCGAGCTGGCCCCGCTGTGCACGGTGCGGGAAGGGCTGGTCGCGGTGCGCTTCCTCGACCATGGTCGCATCATCGCGGGTGACGCCGACGGGACCCTGCATGTCGTTGCGGTCGACGAGTCGGCGCTCCAGTCGGCGCTCCAGTCGGCGCCCCAGTCGGCGCCCCAGTCGGTTCACCAGTCGGCGCGCAAGGAGCACCCGAGCGACGCCTCGAGCCGGGGTGAAGTGCGCCAGATCCCCCTCGGCGAGCACCTCGGCGCGGGGGCAATCGGACAGCTCGACGTGCATCGCCCCAGCGGACGCGTGGCCGTCGGCGGCCGCGATGGATCGGTCCTGATCCTCGACGATCTCGAGGCGCTCGATGGCGCTCCGCGTCGACTCGGAAGCCACCGTGGGATCGTGATGGCGCTGCGATTCAGTCCCGACGGAGCCATGCTCGCCTCGGGGGCCACCGACCAGGTCGTGCGCCTGTGGGATTCCGAGAGCGGGAGCCGCGTGCACACTCTCGAACCACTCAACGGATCGATCCGCGATCTCCGCTACAGCGAGGACGGGCGCACCCTTCTGGTTCTCGGCTGGTGGCGGCTCGATCGATATGACATGCAGACATTCGCGGCTCGCGAGGTGCTGGCCGAGGGTGGCTGGCGACTCGTGCCGCACGCCGACCCCGATCGAGTGGTGATCGTGGGTCGCAATCGAGTCCACGTCCGCTCGTGGCAACTCGATCCGCAGTCGCTGCTCGCCAGACACTCGCTGCCCGCGGGATGGTCGGTGCGGCATCTCCACAGCCCCTGCGGGAGCAGCGCCGTCGGAACGCGCGGCTCGGAGGCGGCCGGATTCGACGATCGCGGCGGGCCGCGCTGGCGCGTCCATCTCGGTGCGACTGGAGTCATGGGGGTCGCCGTCTCGCCCGCGGGAGATCGACTCGCAGTCGGCGGTGACGACGGCGCAGTTCGACTGGTCGAGCTCGAACCGGCGGATGACTCCGGCGTTCGAACGGGGCGCATCGTCCGCGTGGTCGAGGGCTACCTCCCCGGCTCCCACCGCGCACTTGCGTTCGTCGATGGCGACACGCTGCTCATGCCCGCACCGGGAAACGCGGTGGTCGAGGTCGCACTCGGAACCGACGCTCGACGCACGCTCCTGAACAGCGTCTCGACCGAGCAGACCGCGGCAGACGCGGGCGAGCCTTCGCCGGGAGCGTTCCCGGCATCCGACGGATCGAGCGTGCCGTCGGCGGCGATCCCTCCGAGCCGCAGCACCCGCCGCGAGATCCTGATGTGCGCGGTCTCGCCCGATCGCCGCGTCCTCGCGGTCGCCCAGCGCGGCGGACTGCTGCATCTGATTGATCGCGCCACCGGCGCCGTTCGCACCGCCGAGCTCGAGACTGCGAACTTCTCGCTGGCATTCACCCGCGATGGTCGACATCTCATCAGTGGCGGCTGGACCGGCATCGTCTCGATCTTCGATGTCGCCACATTCACGCGGCGGCACTCGCAGGGCCACACCGCCCTCGTCACCAACATCGCCACCCACCCCACCGACGCCGATCTGTTCGCCTCGGTCTCCTCCGATGGCACGGTGCGAATCTGGAGTGTGGCGGAGTGTCGCAACGTCTACTGGCACTCGCCCTCGACCGGTCCGCTGGCCAACGAGAGCGGGGTCGCGCCGCTCGTTGCGGTGGGCTTCGACGAACGCGGCGACGTGATCTCGACCGCTGCCCTCGGAGGCACCGTCGCGAGCTGGCCGCTGGATCTCGCCGATCCCTTCATCGCCGCGAATCTCGCATTCGAGAGGCAGCAGCGGGAACAGCCGTGGACCGAGACGGCCACGGGCAGCGACCTGCTGCGATCCTCGAGCAGGGCTGCCAACGAGCCGTAGTCGCAGCGTGCAGACAGCGCGCTCCCGCTCCGTGTCGGGGCCTGCCTCGGGTGGGGCTGGCGCTGGTCAGCTCCAGGCACTCAGCACGAGGCCGAGATCGGCGCCGTCGACCACTCCGCTCCCGTCGAGGTCGGCTTCAGGACCGGCAGTGCCCCAGGCGCTGAGCAGGAGCCCCAGATCGGCGCCGTCGACGATGCCGTCGCCGTTGAGGTCGGCGGGAACGCGCGGGGTCAGGAGAAACGCCCGAGGATTGCCGAAGTGAGTGCCTCGACCTGCGATCTGTCCCGATTCGTTGATCGCCGTGGCATGGGTGAGCAGCCAGCCGGAGTCGGGGCCAATGGCGGTGTTGAGATCGGTCATGACCCCGTCGCGCCAGAGGAACGCCCGCCAATCGCTCGACCCGACGGCGTCCCCGGCCTCGTTGACGGCATAGGCGATGCTGGAGCCGGAACCCAGCTCACCGAGGTCGGTGTGCTGCGTCACGCTCCCGTTGGCCGCCAGCGTGTAGCGGAACGCGTGAGGCCTGGCATCGGCGCCATCGGCGACGCCGACCACGAATCCGCTGTTGCTGATGTCGAAGGCCTGGCTCCGGACCCCACCAAGGGTGCCGAGGTCGCTCATCGCGCCGCCCTGCCAGAGGAACGCCCGCGAGGTGGTGTTGTTGGCCAGCAGCGAGTGTCCGACGATGCGGCCCGCGTCGTTGATGGCGAAGGCTGAGCTGTGGAGGCCGCCCAGCGTGCCCAGATCGAGCAAGGTGCCAGCGGTCCATCGAACGGCGTGGCCCCATGCACCGGACTCGGTCGCGGGCTTCTCGCCGACGATCACTCCGGGTTCATTGACATCGCGCGCCGCCCAGGTTCCGAGCCCGGCGCCGCTGACGCCGACCCAGCGCACCGCCTGCGGCGTGGTGTCGCCGAGGGTCAAGGTCACACCTGCGGCGACTCCGCTGTTGTTGATTGCGAAGGCGATTCCGTGCACATCGCTGCCGAGGATTCCGAGATCGACCAGCGACTGATCCCAGAGGATCGGATGCAGATCACGCTGCGGCGACGCGTCGACGGAGAGGCCGCAGATGACGCCGTCATCGCTGATGCCGTACGCCTGGCTGCCCGGCCCGTTGGTGTCGTCGAACCCGGCAAGTGTCGACAGGTCGATGATCACGTAGTCGGCGGCGCCGGCGATGCCCGCGATTGCGAGGGAACCGAGCACCGGAAGGACCAGGAGTGTGGATTGAAGATGTGCCATGGTGTTGACGTCCGTCAAATGGTGATCAGTCGTCCTCGACGCTGTGGAAGAAGGGTTGCTGCGGCTGCACGGTGTGACAGACCGTGCACGTGTCGATGACGCCGGGATGTCCCTGCAGGGCAATCGCCTGCTGGTTGTCGACTGCAGTCTCCGTCGGCGTGATCGCATGGGGCGCACCGTGGCAGGCGGCGCAATGCACGCCGCCGTGTCCGATCGAGTTCTTGAAGAGCTGCCCCGGCTGCTCGAACTGGAATCCCGGTCGGTTGTGGCAGGTGCTGCAGCGGGGCTCGTCGATCCACGGCTGGCGGGCCGGATCGGCGACGGCCTCCATTCCCCCGTGGCAGTCGACGCACTGGATGTTGAGCGAGAGATGGATGTCGCGCTGGCACTGCGTGCGGACGCCCGGATGGCATGCGTAGCACTTGTTCTCGAGGGCCACCATGTCCATGCGCGACGCATGAGCCCCGTGCATGGCGCTGGAGAGATTCGACACGCCGGGCACCCCGGGCGTCCCCAGTGCGTTGTCGGCGTGGCACGAGGCGCACAGCACCGGCTTCTGCTGCTCGAGGGTCGTGCCGTGGAGCGTGTCGTGGTCGCGGAGGATGTCGGTTGCGCTTGAGATTCCCGGCCCGTGATGGCAGAGATTGCAGCTCATTTCGGTCGAGACGGGGACGACGACCTGGGTCGATCCTGTCTGGCCATCCTTGCTCGCGGTGATCAGGGCGAGCGGATAGGGATCTGGATGGCCGCTGTCGGTGTTGGGCGTGATTGGGATGCCGGTGACTTCCCAGTGTCCCGCGGGAGTTGCGGACATGGTCCCGGAGAGGCCGTGACCAGTCAGGCCGACGTCGGGGGCGAGCGAAACGCCGAAGAGCGCATCCGCGTAGGACCAGAAGTTGGTCTTGTCGAAGGAGCGGGTGTTGGTCGGGATCGTGTACTTCACGACCGCTTCCTGCTCGATGATGTCGGGGTTGTCGCCGCGCTTGATCACCTGGGCCCGCAGCGTGTTGAACGGCGGAAGTATCGTCAGCTCGGAGAAGTCCTCGTTCATGCAGTGCATGCCGAGCTCGTTGTAGCCGAACACGACGATGGGCCCCAGCGCCGGGGCCGACTGCCGAGGCCCGCCGCCGAGGAGCCCGATCGAGATTCCTCCTGCGGCAAGCGCCGCGGCCACCAGCGTCAATCGGATTCTCGTTCGGGCATGCACCATTGGTTCACCTTCCCTGTTGAGTCCTCGTCGGACCTGTTTGGATTCGATCACCTGCACGCGCCGAGCAGCAGACCGAGATCGGCACCGTCGACCACTCCGCTCTCGTCGAGATCGGCCTCAGGACCCGCAGTGCCCCAGGCACTGAGCAGGAGCCCCGGATCGGCAGCATCGACGAGGCCATCGCCATCGAGATCGCCGAACTCCGAACGAAGCCTACCTGTGAGGTCTCCCCCTCCGCAGCCGGGGAAAACCCGCGCGGGTGCTCACAGAGGGCGGGAATTCCCCGGCTCAAGGCGCGAAGAGGAGTCGGGCAGGGGAGGGACCGGATCGGCGTTCGCGAGTTCCTTGCAATAGATGACTGCGTCGTGGCAGGTGCGCCCATCGGTGTCGAGGGCGAAGCGCGGGATCTCGCCCGCCATGGTCCAGCCGAGAGATCGGTACAGCTCGCCCGCGACCGCGCCGCGTTTGGCATCCAGTGTCAGCAGGCGAAGCCCGGCTCCCCTTGCCTCGGTCTCGACTGCCCGCATGAGGCGAGCGCCCAGACCCTGTCCTCGAGCGCTGGAGTGCACCAGCAGTTTCGCGATCTCGGCTCGATGCGGCTGATTCGGGGACCAGGCCGGATGGAGCTGGACGGTGCCGACGATTGCGCCGTTGAGGCGGGCGACCAGCACCATGGCTCTCGAGTGCTCCGCCGTCAGTGTGCGCCGCCACCAGGCCTCGGCTTCGTCGACTGCAAGGGGTGCCAGGAAACTCACCGCCGCGCCCGACTCAACCGCGTCGACCAGGAGTTGGGCCAGCGCCCGCAGGTCGAGGTTGAAGACCGGTGGTGCCAGGCGCTCGATCGTCGCCTGCGCATGAGTCAGCGAATCAGCTCCTTGTGCGCCTGACGCATGCTCAACTCCCGCCGTCACCGCTGAACCAACTCGAGAGACCATCACGTGAGGCCGTTACCATCCGCCCCAGATGTCGGACCCCACTGTCGAACTTGCTCACGCCATCGGCGCGGACGCGGCGCCGTCCAGCTCGTCCACGATCTTCAGGCGGATCGTAGAGATCCGGCTCGATCCGCACCTCGTTCTCGCGGTGCTCGGTGGTGCAGCCCTCGGAATCGCCTGGAGCCTGGAGCGGTCGAACGAGGCACCGCGCGGCGTCGTGATCGGGATCTTCCTCGTGGCGTACGCGCTGACCGCGTGGGACATCCTCAAGTCGATGGCCATGCACGCCCTGCGCGGCAAGTTCGCCTTCGACATCGATCTCCTCATGCTGCTGGCGGCGCTCGGAGCCGCGGCCCTCGGCAAGTGGGCCGAGGGCGGATTTCTGCTCTTCCTGTTCGCCATCGCCAACGCGATGGAGCATTACGCCCTCGGTCGAGCCCGCAACGCAATTCACGCCCTCGCCGATCTGGCTCCGCCCATGGCCCGAGTGGTTCGAGGCGGCGTGGAGCAGGATGTGCCGGTCGAGTCGGTGGCCGTGGGTGAAGAGGTCGTCGTCCGCCCGGGCGAGCGGATCCCAGTCGATGGACTGACCGAGTCCGGACAGTCCGCGGTCAACCAGGCACCGATCACCGGTGAGTCGGTGCCGGTCGAGAAGTCGCGTGGGGACGAGGTCTTTGCCGGGACCGTCAACGGCGACGGGGCTCTGACGGTGCGCACGACCCGGGCTGTGGGCGATCGCACGCTCGACCGAGTCGTCAAGCTGGTCTCCGAAGCCCAGGCCCATCGCGCCCCGACGCAGGAGTTCACCGATCGCTTTCAGCGGATCTTCGTTCCAGCGGTCCTGATCCTCGATCTGCTGGTGATCGTCGTGCCACCGCTGGTGGGCTTCTGGACCTGGAGCGAAAGCTTCTATCGGGCCATGATCCTGCTGGTCGCCGCGTCGCCGTGCGCCCTGGCCCTGGGCACGCCGGCGACGGTGCTCGCCGGCATCGCCCAGGCGGCGCGGCGCGGCGTCCTCATCAAGGGCGGCGCCCATCTCGAGAATCTCGGAACGGTCTCGGCGATCGCCTTCGACAAGACCGGCACCCTCACCCTTGGGAAGCCGGAAGTCACCGACCTCGTGCCCTTCGGGAATGTGACGCCGCGCGAGCTGCTGCGCGTGGCTGCGGCCGTCGAGCGACGGTCGCAGCATCCGCTGGCGAAGTCGATCGTGAGGCGGGCGGAAGCCGATGGCATCGAACTTCCGGAAGCCGCGGAACTGCAGAGCATCACCGCCCGCGGAGTGCGCTCGACGGTGGAAGGCCAGATCGTCGAGATCGGCAGCCTTCGTCTCTGGAGCGAGCCGCTCCGCGCCGACCGGCACGGCAATGGTGACGCGATGGCCGCCGGCGCGCACGTCGTCGAGATCCCTGCCGCCCTCCGCCAGAGCGTCGAGACCGTCGAGCGCGGAGGTCGAAGCATCGTCGTGGTGCGCCGCGGCGACTCGTGGCTGGGCGTGATCGGCGTGGCCGATCAGCCGCGACGCAGCGCCAAGGCGACTCTCGCCCAACTCCGCGAGCTCGGGATCACGCGGCTGGTGATGCTCACCGGCGACAACGCCGCCGTCGGAGCGGCAATTGGCAACGAGGTGGGCGTCGACGAGGTCGCGGCCAACCTGCTGCCCGAAGACAAGGTCGAGCGGATCCGAGCCCTGCTGGCCTCCCACGGCCGCGTGGCCATGGTGGGCGATGGCGTGAATGATGCGCCAGCCCTGGCCATCGCCACGGTTGGCGTGGCGATGGGCGGAGCCGGCACCGCCGCGGCGCTCGAGACCGCCGACATCGCCTTGATGGGTGACGACCTGGCGCGGCTCCCCTTCGCACTGGCGCTTTCCCGGCGGGCTCGAACCATCATCAGGCAGAACCTGGTGATCGCCCTGGGTGTGATCGCCGTGCTCGTCGTCGCGGCACTCTCGGGAGTGTCCTCCCTCGGTCCGACGGTCGTGGTGCACGAAGGCAGCACCCTGGTGGTGATTGCGAACGCCCTGCGGCTCCTGACCTTCCGCGGTCCCAAGCCGGCGGACCAGCAACCCGGCGCTTCACTCCCCCGCTGATTCTTGCTTTTCCCGTGACGCGCGGTCGTCCGATGCCGCTCTGTCTGCGCGTCGGTGCGCACCCATGCGCGGGATGGGCCTCCGGAGGGGGGCCCTCCCGCTTTCTCACTCTGCTTCTTCGAGGGTTCCCCTATGACCTGGCCGCTCCAAGCTGCTCCCGTTGTCCTGTTCGCGCTGGTCATTCCACTGGTCGTTCTGGGGGGCGGCCGCGCGGCCCTCGCCGGGAGGCGTCTGCCCGTGCGAGGGCGATGTCAACGCCAATGGCGTCGTCGATGGTGAAGACCTCGGCGATCTGCTGGCGGTATGGGGCGAATGCTCGGATTGCCTGAACTGCGCCGGCGACCTCTCCGGAGACTGCCATGTCGATGGCAACGACCTCGGCATCCTGCTGGCTCAGTGGGGTGCATGCCCGCTCCTGCCACCCAACAACGACGCCTGCGCCAACGCCACGGTGGTCACCGGCTTCACCGGCTCCGCCAACCCCTTCTGCACCTACGGGGCCAACACTGATGGTCCGGCGATTCCCGCGGGCTGTTCAGCGCCCTCGATCAGCAACATCTTCAGCGACGTCTGGTTCCGCGTGGTCGCTCCGATCACCGGCACGCTCCAGTTCGGTGCCTGCGCCGACTTCAACGTGCGCATGGCGGTCTACGACGAGGGCATCTTCGGCGCCTGCGCCTGCCCGAGCGGGATCTTCCCGGCGGCTCTCCTCGGCTGCAGCACCACCGATTCGTTCGTGACCTGCGGTCAGGGCACCGCACTGCTGGTTCCGGTCGAAGCTGGACGCTGCTACACCGTGCGGCTCGGTGGAGCCACGGGCCAGCAGGGAACAGGGAACCGGGAACCGGCAATCTCGACGTCAACATCTACGCGCCCTCCTGCCAGCTCGCCTCCGCCAACACGCTGAGCGCGGCCGGACTCAATCCCGACACCGAGTTCGGGCTGAACGTCGACATCAGCGGCGACGCCGCCGTCATCGGCGCGATCTTCGACGACATTCCCCTGAATTTCGACTCCGCCGGGTCCGCGCGGGTCTACCGACTGAACGCTGCCGGAACCGGCTGGCTGGCCGAACAGACGCTGGTCTCGCCCGATCTCTTCGAAGGCCAGCGCTTCGGGATCCACTCGGCCATCGACGACGAGTGGATCGTCGTCGGCGCAGGCGAAGTCGACGAGGACTGTCCCTCGAATCCGGCATGCAGCACTGGAATCGCCTACGTCTTCCGCGACGATGGGGCGAGCTGGGTCCATGACCAGACGCTGCTCCCCTCGGGCGGCTCGCCGTGAGCTGGCGAGCCTCACCCCCTCCTCCTTCGATCCATGACCAGACGCTGCTCCCCTCGGGCGGCTCGCCTGCCGACAAGTTCGGCTCGCGAGTCGATGTCGGCGGCACGCGCATCCTCGTCGGGGCCGCCGACGACACCAACGCCAACGGCACTCGCGCCGGTGCCGCGTATGTCTTCGAGTTCGTCAATCTGTTCGGTGGCTTCTGGAATCAGTCGGCCAAGCTGATTGCGTCGGACGGCGACAACTTCGACACCTTCGGTTCGGACGTGGCCGTGAGCGGCACATGGGCAATCGTCGGAGCCGACAACGACGAGAACGGTGGTTCGGCGTATCTCTTCGAGGACACCGGCTCCGCGTGGGTGCAGCGCCAGAAGCTCACCAGCGGAGACGCGGCCGCCGGGAGCTTCGGAAGAAACGTGGCCATCGACGGCGACATCGCACTCGTCGGCGACCCTGACTACTCGAGCGATCTGGGCGCGGTCTTCGTCTTCGAGCGTTTCAATGGGCCTGGCTGGCTCCACACGGCGACGCTGCTCGCCGCAGACGGCACGGCCGGGGACCGATTTGGTTCCAGCGCCTCGATCTCGGGAGACCAGGTCGCAATCGGCGCGGGCAGCGACGACGCCGTTCGCGGCTCGGCGTACGTCTTCTGGCGCGTCAACGGCGGATGGGTGCAGCGCGTCCGCCTCACCGCCTCCAATGGCGTCGCCGGCGACTCCTTCGGCGGCGCCGGAGTGGCCCTTCACAACGGGCGGGCCCTCATCGGCTCCTACTTCGACGACAACGCCGCGGGCGTGGACGCGGGAAGCGTCTACTTCTTCATGGGACTCGGCGAGTGCACCGGAAACGGCGTCGCCGACGCCTGCGATATTGCGAGCGGCCTCTCTGATTCGGATGGGGATGGAGTGCCGGACGTGTGTGAGCTG
>Ga0163152_10005170_pt1 | contig 15555 bp, 8 predicted proteins | sample OliLakLV19MP8IB2_FD_148635 | JGI IMG/M metagenome (GOLD analysis project Ga0163152, IMG submission 148635) | Freshwater microbial mat bacterial communities from Lake Vanda, McMurdo Dry Valleys, Antarctica - Oligotrophic Lake LV.19.MP8.IB-2 | ecosystem: Environmental > Aquatic > Freshwater > Lake... | reverse complement strand
GATGTGGATTGTCTCGGTGACGGGATAGGTGCGAAGGCTGTTGTCGTAGGCGATCTGCCGCGCGTGGCCGGTGGCGAAACTGGAGGGCACGGCCAGGGGATCGTAGATTTCGATCACGTTGCCATAGCCATCGTAACGGTTGCGGCTGACATTGATTTTCTGATTCGCGGCCGGGTTCACCAACCGCCGTTGCAGCGTCAAGTTGCCCCGCGCAACCGTGCCGGGATTATTGCCGCTGAACGTCTCGTCATCGTAAAACGATTCGGTGCGGGTGATGATTTCGCCATGCTCGTCCATGATCGTCTCGCTGACCGGCAGGCCGAGAATCCAGCGCGCCTGGCCATCCGGATACGCGGAAGTAAACACGTTCGTCGTGATCCGTTCGTCGTCCCAGGCGGAAAGGTTTGCGCCTTCCACGCGGCCATAATCAGCCAGGCGCGTGGTGTTGCCATAATCATCCCACAGGTACTCGCGCAGGAGCGTGAGTGGTGTGCCGTTGCCGCGCTCGATGACCTCGGTGCTCTCGCTGGTTTGGAAAGCGAAGGTCACATTGCGTGTTTCCCCGGCAGCGCGGATCAGCGGCAACTGGCGGTTCGTCCAGCTAGTGGAAGCGCGGTCAAACAATTCCCCACTCACCGTGCGGCGCTCCACCTGCAACGGTTTGCCTTTGAGCGACTCCACCAACGCGCCGGTGTCGAAGCGATATTCCGTGAGCAAGCTCGGCGCGCCCTGGCTGCCGCTGCCCACGTCCTTGCGGATGGCCGTCTCAAAACCACGAAACTCGCGTTCGAGCGCATCGTAATAGCCGTTGCGATACGTGATCTCCGTCCGGTAGGTGCTGCCCAGGCCGTCGCGCTCGGTAAACGCGGACACCACTGGAATCGGGAACGGCGGCACCAACGTCCAGGCATTGGTGGTGCCCGCGGCCGCGAGCAGGTAATCCGTGGACGTGCGATACTCAATTTCGAGCGAGCGGCCCATGCCGTTGGCCATGCGGGTCATCACGTTGGGTTTTGTGCCGGGATTCAGGTCGAGGTAGCGGAGAAAAATGCCCTGGTCCGGATCGTTCCAAACAACGTCCACCGAGCCGTTCCCGTTCATGTCGGCGAAGCGCACGGTCGTAACGCCGCCGTTCCAATCCGGCACTTGGGCGTCGGTGATGATGACCGGCGCAGACCATTCCTTGCCGGAGCGGTTCAACCAAATTTTCACCACGCCAGAGCGCACACTGACCAGGTCGGCCAAACCATCGCCGTCAATGTCCGCCAGCGTCAAACCGCCATCGGCGAGGTCGCTTTCAGTCGGACCGTTCGGACCGTGTCCCATCGCCTGAACCGCGTCAAATTCGCCATAGCCTTTGCCGGGATAAAAGAACGTGCCGCCTTCCTCAACAGTGCCGATGATGGCGAGGTCGGGCATGCGGTCGCCGTTCAGGTCCGCGAATTGCCAACCGTTGGCAAAGCTGACATTCAGAGCCAGCGGTGTGGGCGGAGATTTCGTGACAGTCGCGCTGCCGGCTCCCGCGCGACTCAAAACCATCGCAAAAGTGGAGTCGCCCTGGTCGGTGGCCACAAAATCCAGCGCCCGGTCGTTATCGATATCCACCACCTGCACCTCGGGATCGCTGATGGGAAACGTGCCGGGCACGAGGTAATCCACGTCCGGGCCGAGCGTGGTGGCGCCGGTGAACGCCCGGTAGTAATAATTGCCGACATCCTCGACCAACACCTTGACACTGCCGTCGCCGCGCAGGTCGGCCAGCTTCGTGGTTGGCGCGCCCAGCGCGGGATAAAAGACCGGAGAACTGAATTCCTGCGCCGCGCCGAATGCCAATCCCGGCCCACGATTCAGGTAGGAGGAATACCGGCCCTCCTCGTAGAGCAGCACATCCGGCAAACCGTCCTGATTCACATCCACGAAATCGGCCTCACGGACGGAAAACCGGATGTTCTGGAACGGGCCGACGTCGGTCCACTGCCGGTTCGCGCCCAGCGGCGGCAGGGAATACTCGAAGGTCACCGGCGGCAGATAATCCGTATTCAGCAACGCATTCGTGCCGGCGTTGCTGCGCTCATCGCCGAACTGGGTGAACTTCGCCAGCAACGACAGCGGGGAATTGGTGTGATATTCGAACCGCCAGAATCGGATGCGCCGGCCTTCAAACTCCAGTGTTGCGCTTCCCAGACGCCAGCGAGTTTCGCGGCGAAACCGCCCACGATAATCCGCCAGACAATCCGGGCGATTGGTTTCGTATTGGAAGGTGAGGCGATAGAACGAAGACGGCAGAGTGGCGTGACGGCCAAACTCAACCTCGCTCAAGTAGATGTCCCCTGCGTCCTTTGCGTATGAATACTCGACGCGATTGCCGTTCAAGTCTTGCGCCGACTCCAGCATCCACTTGAACGTGCCTAACTCCGGATGATCCTGCCGGGCTTGTGTGGTCTGACCGTAGCGCAACACGGTGCCATCGCGGCGAGTGGCCCGCCAGCCGTTCGCGCCCAGGTTTTCCCAGCGAGTGAAAGCCGCCTCGTTCTCGGCGCGGAACGTGCCGTCCGCCAGCGATACCAGTTCTTCACCCGCGAAGGTGACAAAGGTGTCATTGGTGGCGTATTGCGGCAGCCCTTTGTCCGTCTGACGTTGAAGAGCTGGGACATCCAACCGCCAACCGAGGCCAAGCGGCCCGTTACCTGAGCCGGAATTGTAAGCCAGCCGCACCTCCGGCTGCACCGCGCCGCGCACCGGCGGCAGCTTGAGCGGCAGACCCATCGCGTAAGTACCGGTGTTCAGTTGCGGCTCAAACGACTCGCCGAGCCCTTCGATCGAACCAGGGCCTGCGGGCAATGAGATGGCTTGCGGAGAAACACCGGCTTTGTCAGGAGCGGCGGCCAACGAGGCAATCAATGACAGCAGCCCGCACATAATCGCCAGGAAGCCTCCGAAGTGTAGTCGTATGTGCGAATTAAACCTTTGGCGTGCCCAGGAAAATTGGGAAGTTTCTGACATGAGAGATCGGACGCTTAAGGTCGAATTGAAGAAGGTGATAAACAACTAGCGACCCTCCACCATCACAACTTAATCAAATATTGGACATAAACATTCTTTGGCCGGGTTTCGGTTCCCCCTTTAGTATCGGTGGTAGGACTTATCGACCCAGCGCCGCCAGGGGCATTAAGACCAGCATTCGGCGGCCCTAATTGGGTTAAAAACGGAGTTCCGGTTGGGGTGCTATGGGAATGTGCGCCAAATTCATCCATTTGGATTGAGCCAACATTTGGCCCCCGAAGACCGGATTTGTTTGTTCTCGATTGATAATCCGGGTCTTTAATTCCGATCGGATCGACGCCTCGCAAGAACATCCCTCGCAAATCTGGCAAACGAAATGTTGTGCTGCCATCACCGGACCCATTTGAAGTGCCGAGTGACGTGAACAACCGCGCATACTTACCGGTGCGCGAGACCTCCTGGCCCGAACAAAACTCCCAACCTGCCGGGGGCGCGCTGTTCGTGCCCATCCAGGCCATGACGGCACCGGGGGGGGCCAGAATATCCTGCATTTCCTGGATCAGGTTGAGAGCCACCTGCGCCTGCGCAGCGCGAAAGGCATAGGGAGAACTCAAAATCTGCTGCCGCGGCACCAGTTCCCGCACCGGGTTTGCCGGGATCCCCTGGCCATCCCGCAGAATAGTAATGCCGAGATAGCGTTCCGGCGCGCCGCTGAATGCTACGGCAAGGTTGGTGGTTGTGGCACCCGCAACTGACGGATGGACATGGTCTCCCAGAATTACATTGAACGTTCCATTGACCATTGAAATTCCGCTAAAGTCGCGACCCCATAGCAGCGTATTGGTCCCGGAAGCCGAAGCAGGCTTATCCCATAACTGAAACCGCAACGCATAGGTTCCTGGCGGAAGTGAGGCTCCATTCGCATCCGTCAGGCGACCTTGATAATTGATCAAGGGGGGCACGCTGGCATCCGCCAACCCGGCGGGATTTGGCCCCCCGACAACTGGGCCGGGATCTTCGCTCAGGAACGCCTCGACGGACAAATCGTCAAACCATGCGGTGCCTGCGGTTGTGCCAAAATAGAAACCGATGCGCGCGGCGATGAGAATCGAGGATTGGGAGCTTCCCGTTTCATAGTTGAAACTGACGAAGGTCCAGTCGCGCGTGCCGAGGATCGCTTCGGACCGTGCTTGCGCTCCATCCACGGAAAGATTGGCCCCAGCATGAACCGTCTCGACGCTGTTGGCGACATTCTCTGTCTTGATCCATCCGGAAATTCGATAAACCGTTCTAGGCTGAACGGAAACCTCCTGCAACCATCGCGCATCGTTCGGTTGTCCCGCATGAACCCGTGCGCTTCGACTGCCCGATCTGGCGATGGTATTATCGATGGAAAACTGAAGGTCAGCGTCCGGACCAGAGCGATACGCGTACTGAGACCACTCTTGCGCGCCTGACTCAAAGCCGCCATCCAGAAGTATATTGACGGCCGCTTGCGCGTTCAACGCGCACGTCAGAATGGCGATGATCCAGAGGCTGGCCAAAGCGGCTTTAGTGCAAGTAAGATGAGGAATTTTCATAGTTCGAAAGCAGCGATTCGGAAGTAACCTAACTCGATCTTGGTATTGCCTTCCGTTTGGACTTGGATGGTGTAGCGGTTGGTTGTTCCAGCGGCGGGCAGATCCAGGAATTGGAATGTAGACGGCGGATACCAGGCCGATTTGTGGGCGTGGAAGCCGTCATAAAGCAATACTCTTTGATGCCCGATCAACGTCTCCCCGCGAAAGAGTTGAATACCTGCTCCCACGGTCGGACCGTCGGTTTTAGTTGTAATATCAACTCTACTTTCCCGGAAATCATCCCCAGAACTCAAACACAGGATGAGAACCGGTCTTCCGGAAGAAACCAGGGTTACTTCCAAGCCGGGAACCGCCGTTGACGTGGTACGCACCCCACCGTCCCAACTTATCGTTGGGGAAACGGCAATTCCACCCAGCGGCGCATTGGAACTGACAATGCGCGGAAGAAGCTTGTCGGGCGTCACCGCGCCGGCTGCCAAATTGACAGTGCGAACGACCGCATTGGTGGTAATTGCCTCGGCCTTGGCAGCTCGGCCCGCCTCGAACGCGAATGGCGCGCTGAGAATCTGCTGCCGCGGCAGGATTTCCGTGGGATTGGGACCAGGTTTCCCATCCTTGTCTCGCGTAATCGTGAGGCCCAGAAACCGGTTCGAGTCGCCAAACGCAAAGGCCAGGTCGTTGACTGCGGGAGGCGGGCTGTCGGTCAACGCTCGTCCGCTCGGCGCGCCAAGAATCACGTTGAACGCACCACCTTCGACAATCGTGACATCGTAATCGCCTCCCCATACCAGCGTCTGACCGGCAGTCATGGACTGTCTATCCCAGAAGCGGAACGTCACGCCGTAGGTGCCCGCTGGCAATGACGTTCCAGACGAATCTGTCAGACGCCCCTGGTAGTTGATGAGGGGCGGGACGGAGTCGGCAGCCAAGCTGGCAACCGACCCGCACATGATGGTCCAGATGATAAGTCGAAGCGTTTTCATGAGGAATAGATTCATTGGGCTAGAAACCGCGCATGGAGAACCGGATTTCGATATCCACGAGTTTATCGAGGTGCCGGAACAGCGGCTGATTATCGACGTGGTCTTCGTAGATGGTGAGCACCCACTGGTCATTGGCAGGGCTGAGTTCGTGCAGGCGTTCACCACCGCGAGCCTCGGTAAAGCCGTTCAACGATGCGAAGATTTGGGAGGTTTCGGGCAGGTGAGCGGTTTCAGAGTTCGACAGCACACCCTCCGCGTCGCTCTGTTTCCAGCGGCGCACTCGATGGAGGTTCCAGACTCGGATGGCCGATGGATCGACCGTTGCGGGAAGATTGCGGATGTAGGTCGCTCCGGCCTGGCGAAGATTCACCCGCACAGGGCGGTCCGAGGGAATTTCGGTGAGAGAGCGTCCGCGTAGATTGACCCGAACACCGTGGGCCTGCGGCAATGCCGGGTCATAGAAAATCAGCGCGTTGAACAGGACTGGATGGTAGAGCGGGTTGGCGTTTACGCCGTTTCGGTCGCGGCGCAGGAGGGATGTCGAAAACATAAAGGTGAGGCTCCGGCCTTGGGGAAAGGGATTGGTCACGACGCTCTGTTGGAGGAAACGCAGCCAATCCGCATCGCTGCTCAGGCCGCCCGGCGCCAATTCGATCGAGGAGGCCGCCACATTGATGTCGCTGCTGGCCAGGTATTGCACGATGTTGTTCTGCACGATGTCGTGTCTCAGCGAAATGGTGGCGAACTCCGGCTGGCTTCCCCCGAGATCCCCCACAAACCCGGTGTAAGCGCTTTCGAGTTGCTGCAGTCGGTTGATCAAACGAGTGCTCGTTCGGCCCGTGAGGATATCATTCAAGAGAGCCGTCACCTGGCCGGAGCGTGCCGTGCCGTTGACGCGGTAATAGGCGGCTTTTGCGGCGAGGTATCCCCATTCCTGGGCGTGGATGAACGTTTCTTCCGCGTCGCGGAGAGTCAGGTCGCGGATAAGGCGGTAATCTGGGTTGGCTAGAGGGTTGGAGTTTTCCAATTCAAGAGCGGAGGCGTATTCCTGAATAAGGAACTGGACGCGAGCGATCATGTTTGCCAGTTCGAGATTCTCCATGTCGAGTTTTTGCTCGGCCATTAGGAGGTTGAGTTTGAGCCGCTCGGCTTCGAGTAACAGCGCGTGCATCGCTTCCTCGGTTCGGAGCAAAGTTTCATCCCGAACCTGGAATTGAATGGCGGCTCCTTGAGCGGCGGCGATGCGGGTCTTTTGCGACTGGATGTCGGCGAGACGACGGTCCAAAGCAGCTTGGACTTCCCCTATTTGAAAGGTCCCGGCAACTTGGAATGCGCTCGAGGCTGCCGACAGCCCACCGGCAGCGATGCCTACCCATGGATTTTTTGCGGCGACTCCGGCCGAGATTCCCTCCTTCAATGCTCCGGCAATGCCCGACTTCACTGCTGTTTGAGCCTGAATTCGGGCAACGGTTTTTGCCGCCGCCGCCCTGGCTTCGCCTTCTTCCCGGTCTAAAATGGCAACTTTCTCGCCATTGGCGAGGATGAGATGGGCGATATTGGCCTGCCCGTCCGCGATCTGGCTGGCGATTTCCTGCTTCTTCCGCATGTTGGACAAAACGTTTTGAATGTCCTGATTCGCAGCGGAGAGTTCAGTTTCAGACAGCGAGATGCGCCTCCATTGGGTATAGATCGCTCCCCGGGCCTCACCGTTTCCGGTGTAAAGATGTTGCGCGTCGCGCTCGGCCGTTGGAAGAATGGCGAGAACAACATCGGGGACGAGTTCGTTTTGATCTGTGCGAATCCAGCCGCAAAGGTTGCCCAATTCCTCGTAATAGCGCGTGCGGATTTGGCGCTGTGCTGCGTCATGCGTGAATTTGTCGATGTCGAACTGGCGGACCACCGTTTTCGCTCTCTCGTCCATCGTGTCCGACCAGCCGGCCAACTCTTTTGCGCGCGCCAGCAGGTTCTCAAAGGAACTGGGTCTCTGAGCGTTCTGAAGCGAAATGTCGTGGAAGAAGGGAACATAATCGGCGGGGTATTCGTGATAGGTAAAGCTGGATACATCGCCACTGTTGTTGATTCCCGATGCGACGAACGCCAGTCGTCCTTCGGTGATGGAATCGCGCAGCCGCCGGAGTTCACTGACGAGAAACCGGGCTTTGGCGAGTTCGGAAACTTGCAGGACGGGAAGGCCATCGAAGGCATTGGCCAAAAGAAATTGGTCTTCCAGCCCCGCCAGTTTCCCGTCCAGAAACGCGAGCACGCCGCTGATGGTTGCGTTGTAGTTTCCCGCCACAGGATCGCGATAGACGGAGAAATATTTCAGCCGAATCAACTTCTGCAGAGTTTCACCCTGGAGCGCGAGGGCTCGGGCGTAAGAGTCCAGCAGCTTGCTCTTCAGCATCACCAGGTCCGGGGAACTGATCTGCGCGTAATGGGCATAGGTGCCGTCGAGGATGCCAGCTTCTGGCTGGCTGTTTGCGAGCTGGATTACTTCTGCCGCCGCCCGTTCATAGAAGGCGAGCGCGTTGGTTTCCAAAAGCGCGATTTCGCCCAATGCCGGATTCACGCCAGTGAGCCGCTCGCGTCCACTCCGGATGAAGGCGCTGGTTCCCGCGTAACTGAGTGGGATCATCCGGTGATGATAGCAGGCCATCAGTCCGGCAGCGGCGGTCGTGTTGAATGGATCGATCCGCAAAGCGGCGCGGTAGTGCTTTTCCGCTTCCCGAGCCTTTTCCTCGAAATAGTTTTGACCGGCCTTTCCAAAAAGCGATCCGTCCTGTTCGCTGACCACGCCAGAAAACCTGATGTTCCATGAATTCGTCCTTCGTTGGAGCTCGCCGGTGAGTGTCGAGAACGTAGCGTAATCACTGCTTTCCGTGAGCAGCCTCAGCCCGTCATCGGTGAGCTTCGTCACGGCTCCTGAAAAGCCCATCGGCCCGGCAACCATCTGGCCGAACGCTGATTGCGCGAGGCGAATCGATTTGAGTTCGCCATTGATGAGGATGCCTTCGGCCTCTGGAACCTGATCCTGCGGCGCCGGGTATGAACCAACGTTCCCTCCGGCCCAGATAGCAACGGATGCGGGCTGTATATTCAAGTCGCTACCACCGCTGATCAGCCTGTTCTCGAAAAAGCCCTCCGCAAAAACACGAGTCAAGTCTGTAGCCGCCCGCGAGTTGAATCCGGCCAAGGCCACAGTGCAAGCAAGGAGTTGAATTGTGAGTTTCATGAAAAGTGAATTATTGGATTGCATCCAGGCGTGTCAGGATCAACGTACCGCGGGCATTGAGCGTAAACTGAGTAGCCGTAAGTCCTTGCACTTCCAAACGGACGGCGGCTTGAACCAGATTATTGCTCACGGATGCCGCATCCACATGAAGCGTCCAAGTCAGCGGACGCCCTAAGGTATTAGTTGGAGTGGTGCGAGTGATGGACTCGGGGAAAGTGATGGATTTGCCATCGGAACTGAGGTTCGCCGTAAGCGAAAAATTTGTCCGAAAGAACCCAGCAGCCAAGGCATCGACATAAGCCTCGGAGGCGCTGGCAGGCCGGGATCGCAATGCGACTTTAATGGCTTGCGCTCCAAGAATGACGCCATTGGTAAATGTTATTGTGCCTGCGAAGATCCCCTGGTCGGCTTCGCGCAGGAGGAGGGAATAGTTCACGATTCCGTTCGTCGCAAGTCGATAACTGATGGAGTTCGTTGGCTGCAGCAATGTCATAACAATCGTCTGGTCGCGATTGACCGGCGGCTGATCCTTCGGAAGAATTGGGATTGTTGCCTCCGCGCCATTAGCTGCAATCTGTCCCGTGAATGTTTGGAGATTCAAACCGGGGATTTCATAGTCCTGGCCGGCCAACGCCGTGCCACCCACCTGGAAACGCAGCGGGCCGGAATAAGGTCTGGAGAATTGAACCCGAACCTGCGCCTGGCCATCCGAGGCCAGATGGGTGGACCCGGTCGTGACGAAGGAAGCAAACGTCGCGAGGGCAGCCTCCTTTTCCGACTCATATACATGTTTCCACGGCAGGCTGCCGGGGCCGGCTGAGGGCTGTAGCGCGTCCGAAGCGAGGAGTGGATTCAACCGGGTCGGACGTTGCAATTCCCATACATCGTCAATTCCGTCCCCGTCAGTATCCTTTGGGCTGCCGATTGGGACTTGCTCGGCTCGGTAGAATCCGATGACAGAGGCGGGCTGCCGATCAGTCAATTGGCCAAAACCGGGAATTCCAAGAGCGATATCCGCCGGGAGGAGAATCTTCAACACGTCGGCGCCACGATAGAGAATGTAGTAATGCGCGGGATCGGCGGGGTGCCGCAACGTGACTTGGCCACCTGGAGCTATTTCGATCTCGTTGATGCGCAGCGTTTGGGCAGTCCCCATACCAGTAGTGAATGGGAGCAAAAGCGCGAACAGCCATTTACTTTGGTTTACCCGGAGGAGTCGGGTGAGTTTATTTTTGGAAATTGAATGAGAACCCACCAGCAAATCAACCATGACCAAAATACGGGAAGTGGTGCTGTAATTGAATAGCGATTTCATTCGCCACCCAATTTACCAAACCGCCACATCCAGCAGTATCTACAAAAGTGTAGATGGCGTTGATGTCCTCATTTGAAGCAGGATGGAAGGATGAATCTTCGGCCCGCGCGTGTTTTTGGCTGGCCTGCGGGAGTCAAATCGCGGAAAAATCAGATTGTGAAACCTCGCGAATGGTTCTGGCTGCTACTGTTGCCAGTAGTGGCAATGGCGGTTCCGGCCCATGCCAAGGACTATGGCATTGATCGCTGGACATCGGAGCAGGGACTTCCGCAAAACACGGTGCGATGCCTATTGCAGACCAAAGACGGTTATCTTTGGATTGGCACCGGCTACGGATTGGCGCGTTACGATGGGGTTCGCTTCAAGGGTTTCACGAGCGAAATGATGATCGCCAGTCCGGACAGCATCCGGGTGATGGAGATGGCCGAAGACAGCGATGGCGTTCTCTGGATTCGAACCGAGCATGGGTTGATCTCTTACGAACAGGCCCGTTTTCGACAATATTCAGTTTTTGAGAATCCCTTGAAAGGGAACATTTACAAAATGCATTCAAGACGTCGCGGAGGGCTCTGGCTGGCAATGGAGGATGGTCTAAAGCATTTCCAGGATGGAAAAATCCTTCGCTCTTACACCCAGCGGGACGGCCTGCCAGGAAATCGATCCCTGCCGATGACCGAAGATTCGAAGGGACGGATTTGGCTGCTTCACGACCCATCGGGTTGGAAGCCGGATTGGGGGAGGCTGGATCCTGAGACGGAGCAAATAGTCCCCCTAGAAACCATTATTGGAGAGCCGCTGGACGGGGTGCAAGCCGTGCATGAGGACCGGTCGGGCAAACTGTGGTTCTCGGTCCCCGGAGCAATGGTTGCCTGGGAAGATGCACGCCTTGCCCGCCACCCTATTCCGCACGTCGCTTACCAATCAAGCGACGGATGCGAAATCAAGGAAGGCCGCGATGGTGATTTGTGGTTCAAGGACGGGTTGACTATTGTCCGTTTTGACCGGGGCCAGGTCACCACTTTCAGCCACACCAACGGATTGGCAGACGGCGATCTGCGCTGTGTGCTGCCGGATCGGGAAGGAAGCACCTGGATCGGCACCGGCAGCGGGGGGCTCAATCGGATCCGCCCGCGACCATTAACCACCCTATTTTCCTCCGATGCCGAAGGAGGAAAAAATGAGGTGTATTCCGTCAGTTCAAGGCAATCCGACCGGGTCTGGCTTGGCACAGGTTCCGGATTATTCCTTTGGCAGGAGGGACGGTTGACCAACATCACCAACCACAAGGTGAATATCCATGGCAAAATTACCAGAGGGATCAAGGCCGTATTGGAGGACCGATCCGGAGTGATTTGGCTGGGATTGGAGGACGACGGTTTGAATCGGGTCGAAGCCGGCCGGATTTGCCCGGTTCCCCTTCCAGGAATTGGCCCAACGCGCGAATGGTCCGTCCGTAGTTTTCTAGAAGATCGCGCTGGCCGCCTGTGGATCGGCACGGACCGCCTAGGTCTCGGGTGTCTCGACGACGGCAAGTTCACATTTTTTGAGCCGAAAGATGGTCTCTTGCACCCATGGATTACCAGTTTGCGAGAAGCCCCGGATGGCAGTTTGTGGATTGGCACATTGGGGGGCGTGAATCATTGGAAAAACGGCGCTTTTCGGGCGTTCACGACGCGGGACGGGCTGCTGGCCAATCGCGCCACCGTGGTAATGATCGAGGCGGACGGGACGGCTTGGGTGAGCACTCCCAAGGGCTTGAACCGCATTCGAGGCAATGAGATCCGCTCGGTCACCGCGCGCGAGGGCCTCGTTGACAACATGTCTTACAGTTTGATGGAAGACGGACTGGGAAATTTTTGGTCGCACTGCAACCGGGGTATTTGGCGTGTGCGCAAAGCAGAGCTTCACGCGGTGGCGGATGGCCGGGCCAGCTTACTTCAAAGCATTACTTTTGGGGAGGGCGATGGCATGATCAGCGCGGAAGGCAATGGCGAACAGCAGCCCAACGCCACCCGGACGGACGACGCCCGCTTATGGTTCCCCACCACTCGAGGCGTTGTCGTGGTGGACCCCGCGAAGGCAGTCGAAGACAAGGTGACACCGCCCGTCGTGCTGGAACAGGTGATCGTGGAAGATGAGGTGAGATATGGCGAGGAGAGCAATCAAGGGCTTGGCATCCCAGTGGACGACGCCAGTCCTCGCGTCTCGCTGGGAGCAGGCTCGGTCCATGTGATCGAGTTTCGCTACACGGCAAATAGTTTCATCGCCTCAGAGAAAGTTCGGTTCAAGTATCGTCTCGAAGGCTACGATCAAGGCTGGCGTTATGGAGGAGCCAATCGAGCCGCTTTTTATACAAATGTGCGGCCAGGCAATTACCGCTTTCAAGTGACGGCTGCCAATCACCATGGGTATTGGAACGAACAGGGGGCCTCGTTTGCCTTTCGGGTGGATCCTCGATTCTGGCAAACGTGGCCATTCTACCTGCTTTGCGGCATCGGGGTTCTCGGATTAATTGGGACGGTGCAAGCCAACCGCTTGCGCTGGCAGCGGCAAATGCTCAAGCTGGAGGAACGTCAGGCTCTGGCGGATGAGCGCACCCGTATTGCCCGCGATTTGCATGACGATCTTGGCACGGCCTTGATCGGGTTGGCGCTCGAACTGGATGTAAGCAGGCAACGCAAAGCCAATGCTTTAGATTTGCCACAGAAGCTGGCGGAGGCAGCGCGTCATGCCCGCGAGTTGGCCGAACGAATGCGTGAAGTGGTTTGGGCAGTGAATCCGCGCTGCGATACTGTGCAAAGTCTCGCCGATTTCCTCCAACAACAAACGGGACAGTTGTTGCGGTCTTCCGAGTTTCAGGTGCGCTTTGATTTCCCAGAGGATATTCCCAGGCTCCTGGTGAATTCGGAAATGCGCCATCAGCTGGCCCTCAGCGCCCGCGAGGCCCTGGCCAATGTCGTTCGCCACGCTGGGGCAAGCAAGGTCACCTTGTCTTTGGCCGTGATAAACAGCGTCTTGGTGGTGTCTGTGGCTGATAATGGTTGCGGATTCGTTCCGGATATCGTTGGGGAATCCAGCCCGCGGCACGGGTTGGCCAATCTGCGCGATCGATTGGCTGAGGTGGGGGGAACTTTCGAATGTGATTCTGCTCCCGGCCGCGGAACAACGGTGACATTCCGCATTCCCCTGGAGTCCGCGCTAATCGAAACCCGAGCCATGCCATGAGCATTCATGTCGCACTAGTGGAGGATGATCAAATGGTGCGGGAAAACCTCGCCATGCTGATTGATGCTGCGCCTGGATATTCCTGCGTGGCTCAATACGCCACAGGAGAGGCCGCTCTCAAAATGCTGCCCCTGGTCCGGGCTGAGGTCGTCTTAATGGATATCAACCTGCCTGGACGCAGTGGAATCGATTGCGTAAAAGCGCTGCGTCCGTTGCTGCCGGGGATCCAGATCATCATGCTGACCGTGGAGGGGGATGCGGAGCGTGTCCTGGAGTCTCTCAAAGCCGGAGCCACTGGTTATCTCGTGAAGCATGCTTCGACTGAGGAGATACTGGAAGCGATTTCTGAAGTCCATCGAGGCGGCGCGCCCATGTCCAGCCACATCGCGCGAATGGTAGTGACAACCTTCCGACAACCGTTGCCGAAGGGAACGCCGGAGCAGCGCCTCTCGCCGCGCGAAGCAGAGATTTTGAATCTATTGGGCCGGGGATATCGATCCAAGGAAATCGCCGACATTTTAGGAATCGGCGTGGGGACGGTGAACACTTATGTCCGTCACATTTACGAAAAGCTGCACGTTCGGTCCCGGGCAGAAGCTGTGGCGCGCCATTTGGGAAGTTGATCTGCAGCTCGACTATGCTGACATGCTGCCCTCCGTTCATCATAATTTAATTAGGTGATACCCGTCAGAGGTAAAATTTTAAACTCGTTGCATCAAAATTGGTGTTACCAAGCGGTTTTGATTTTCTTCCTAAAATTGCCCCATTTGCAAGGCGCAAGTAAGCGGCAATTGCTTCGGTCAGAAGCAGCTCCTTTGAGCCTTAGCCGACAGCAATTCTCATTTTGGCTTTTGACAGTGCGCTTGGAGCTGGTTCTGGATGGGTGAAAAAACATCCCAAAAGCAGTTCACCTGTTCTTCACCTTGCTGTAACACAATTGTAACTTGTACTTTTGAGCTCGTACAGGCATTTCTTTGCCCATGAATGCGCGGGCTTTCGACAAGCTGATCGAACGATTTCGCGCCCTTGCCTCCGAATTGCCGGACGGGCGCACGGGCGACAACACGCGCTATGCCATGGCCGACTTCGCCCTTTCGGCCTTTGCCGTCTTCTTTACCCAGTGCCCTTCGTTCTTGAGCTTCCAGCAAAACATGGAAAAGACCCAGGGGCGCAACAATGGCCGCTCCCTGTTCCAACTCGATTGCATTCCCTGTGACAACCACATCCGCCAGACCCTGGACCCGGTTGAGCCTGAGCGCCTGTTCAACCTTTTTGATGATCTCCACCGCGCCTTTGACCAGGCTGGGTTGCTCGAAGCAATGCGGGCGGTCGAGCGCACCCGCTTGATCGCCCTGGATGGCACCTGGCACTTCTCCTCCCAATCCAAAAACATCCACTGCCCCAGTTGCTCCCGCCTCGAACACACGAACGGCCAAATCACTCATTTTCACAGCGCCATCACCCCGGTCATCGTCAGCCCGGGCCATGGCCAGGTCGTGCCGCTCCGCCCGGAATTCATCCAGCCGCAGGACGGGCACAAAAAACAAGACTGCGAAATCAACGCGGCCAAGCGCTGGCTGGCGGCGCATGCCCAACGCTACTCCACCGGCAACGACACCCTGCTGGGCGACGACCTTTACGCCCATCAGCCTTTCTGCCGCCAGGCGATGCTGCGCGGCTTCCACTTTATTTTCACCTGCCTGCCCTCCACCCACCCTCACTTGAGCGTAAGCGGTAAGGGGGGTGCAATCTATTCACGAAGGTGGATGCCGCGGTAACGTGACCATAAAGGGGTCGTAAAGGGGTCGGTTCTTGGTATTGACAATTAATGCTTGGGTGGTCAGTGTCTGGGTTGTGGCGCGCAAATTGCGATTGGAATATGAAGGACGATTTACCATGTCACAGGAAAGGGGTCTGACCCGGGACCGACCCCTTTGCGCACTTGCTTTACTGGGAGAAACGAAAGAAGACGGAGGCAAAATAAAAAGCATATTACCAAGAACCGACCCCTTTGCGGCCACTCGCCTGAAACAAGCGCGCCAGTTCCTGGCCACAGTGGAAAAAACAGAGACGAAAGAGAAGCCCAAGAAAAACGATGCCAAGATCGAGCCGCTCCGCTGCCCTTTTTGTCAGAAGCCAACACTGATCTTCGTGCGCGAGGTGGCGTCCGAACGGACTCACCAACCCGCCAAACCATTGGACTCCTCATGAAGAAAG
>Ga0163152_10005168_pt1 | contig 15558 bp, 12 predicted proteins | sample OliLakLV19MP8IB2_FD_148635 | JGI IMG/M metagenome (GOLD analysis project Ga0163152, IMG submission 148635) | Freshwater microbial mat bacterial communities from Lake Vanda, McMurdo Dry Valleys, Antarctica - Oligotrophic Lake LV.19.MP8.IB-2 | ecosystem: Environmental > Aquatic > Freshwater >... | reverse complement strand
ACTCATGGCGGCTCTGACCCAGGGCCGGGATCTGCTCCTGCGCAATGTGGACCGGCATACCGAAGATCTCCGGGCGGATCTGTTCGGCGAAAAGGAAACCTCCGATTTCTGGATCCTGATGCGGGCCTGGGAATACGCGGCAAAAAATCAATACCGCATTGAGGCTTGTAGAAAGCTCGGTATCCATGCCCTGACCGCAAGGCAGGTGACACCTTTGTTGGAAACTTTTCTGCAAATTGCGCGAAAAGAAGGAATGAACACGGACCCGGTGGAGGTGCCGGATGAAGTATTGCAAAAATGCATTCTAACCGCGTTTTCCGACCGGGTCGCGCGGCGGGTCGATCAGGGAACTTTGCGTTGTGATCTGGTTCACCGGCGTCAGGGTGTTCTGGCACGGGAAAGCACGGTGCGTCACTCAAATCTCATCGTTGTGGCGGAACTTCGTGAAGTGGAAGGGCGCGACAAAACCGCCAATCTCATTCTCTCCCTGGCCACGGAAATTTCTTCCGAATGGCTGCGCGAACTTTATCCGTCAGATTTCAAGACTGAATTGGAATTGCAATACGACAGCTCGGCTCGGCGGGTCTATGCCGATGAGAAAATAATATTTCGCGGATTGCCGGTGTTATCGAAGAGAAAAGAACCTCCGCCCCTGGACGGTGCAGCCAAACTTCTGGCTGAAGAGGTCCTCGCTGGCCGGTTGATTTTGACCGGCTGGAATCATGCGGTGGATCAATGGATCTTGCGTTTAAATCTGCTGGCCAAAGCCTGTCCCGACCTCGGCCTCTCACCGCTAGGACCAGCAGAAAAAAGGGAGGTCATCGAGCAGCTTTGTCACGGTGCATTTTCCTACAAGGACATCAAGGACAAACCGGTCCAGCCAGTGATCAAAGGGTGGCTCAACGCAGAACAGCAGTTCCTGCTGGATAAACATGTCCCGGAACGGATTTCGCTAACCAACGGAAAAACACCGAAGGTGATCTATCCGGATGATGGAAACGCTCCTTATATATCCCTCCGGATTCAGGAGCTCTATGGTGTCGATGAAACCGTGAAGGTTGCCAAGGGAAGGATTGCCGTGGTGGTGCACATCCTTGCCCCCAACATGAGGCCGATCCAGATCACCAAGGATCTCGAAAGTTTCTGGAGAGAGCAATACCCCAAGGCTAGACAGGAACTGCAACGGAAATATCCCCGACATGAATGGAGATGACCCGATTCAGTCCGGCCGGTATCCATTCGCGGAGAACAATCCTGCGCCCGCGCAGCTAGGCACAATCAAGGCCCTCTGCGGCGCATGTGGTCTTTGCTGCAATGGTGTGCTCTTCGGCGACGTGAAACTTCAAACATCAGATTCTGTTTCCACTCTAAAATCGCATGGAATCGATCTGAAAAAAAGGGGAAAAAGCGTCTATTTCCGACAACCTTGCACGGCATTAAACGGCACAAGCTGTTCGATCTACCAAGATCGCCCCGCCATGTGCCGGGCATTCGAATGTCAGCTCTTGAAAAAGCTTCTGGCCGGGGACAGCAATCTGGAAAAAGCTCTCTCCATCGTGGAAAAAACCCGGAGCCATGTTGGCAGGGTTGAAATAATTTTATCTCGTTTCGAGTCTGCCCAAAACGACAGGCCGCTCAACTTCAGATGCGCCAAGGTGATGCGGCAGCCCATCGACCTTCAGGCCGTCGGCGCAGCAAAGGATCCAAGAGCGAACCTGCTGATCGAAGTCAGCAGGTTGACCAGACTTTTGTCACTCCACTTCCTGGGAAACGGCAGGCTTCGCTGACAAACCGCGATCGGGATGAGGCTCGCAAGATTTCCGCGCGATCATGCAAGAGCAGGTGCTTAAACCTCAAAATCGAGGATGAGGAATTTTTCCAGCATGGCATCCGCCGTTTCACGAAACTTGAGGTAGCTCGCGTTGGTGGAGTAGGCATCGCGTGCCGCAGCATCAGAAAAAGTCATGGCCAGTCCGTGGGTGAACCCGTCGTTTTTGCCCAGTGAACTGTTGTTTGCTCCGGACACGTAATCTTCGATGCCTGGAAGGGATTCGGTGAGATCCAAAAAATCCGAAAAATGCTGCTCGATCTGCTGCTCAGTGATCCCGGTTTGGAACTTCAAGAGGACGATGTGTTTAACTTTAGACATAACTCTGATTTTATTGGACCAAGGCTTTTTCCACCGCCTGCACCAGCTCAGGAGAGTCAGGCGTCACTTTCGAATCAAATCGATCCACAAGTTTGCCGTTCTTGCCGATCAGAAACTTGCTGAAATTCCATTTAACTTCACCGGGCAAGGGTGAATCTTTGCCTGTCAGGGCGGCGTAGAGCGGATGTTTCCCCTCCCCTTTTACGCTGATTTTTTCCAACAATGGAAAGCTGACGTCGTATTTCGATTTGCAGAACTCCTTGATTTCATCAGCCGTGCCCGGCTCCTGCTGGCCGAAATCGTTGGACGGCACACCCAGGACCACCAACCCTTTTTCCTTATATTTGCGATGCAATTTTTCCAGACCAGTGTATTGCGTGGTGTATCCGCATTTTGAGGCCACGTTCACCAGCAAAACCGCTTTGCCCTGGTATTCCTTTAATGATGTGGCCTTGCCGTTGATATCCTTCAGAGGAATGTCTTGAATGTTCATAGTTTCAGCCTGCACTAAAATAGTAAGAAACAAGGCCGCCAAGCAATGGATCAATTTCATGGTTGAACCTTGCACCCGCAATCCCACCTAGTCAACCGTTCGGATGATTAGTTCTGAAAACATTTGATTCACACCATTCGTGATCGGGTGTGATTAAAACTGGGTGGGGCCTCCCCCGGAGCGCGGGTCTGTGAGGTCTGTGAGCCGCAGCAGTGCGCCTGTGAGCGAACTGAATCGGTGAGGTGAAAGTCCTCACTCGGGGTTGACCTGGCCTCCAGCCCCGGATTTTTCATCCGAAAGCCCTCGTAACGCAGATCCAATTGCGAAAGTTCAATCTCTTGTATCATGGCGCACAGTCTTATGAAATTAGGACACTACACCCTGCCCTCCCTCCATAAATAAAAAAAGCGGGCATGATATAAAACCATGCCCGCCTTTTGCTTTTTACCTGTTGGACTCCAGAAACTATGAGTCAGTAAAGTCAGACACCGATCACGCTTCCGATTATTTGATCGGAACGGTGGAGATCGTTTGCAGGATGCGTCCTGCGATCTTGTACGGATCGCCCTGCGAATTGGGGCGGCGATCTTCCAGATAACCCTTGTATCCGCTGTTCACGAAGCTGTGCGGAACGCGGACGGAAGCGCCACGATTGGCGATGCCGTAGTTAAATTTGTCAATCGACTGGGTTTCATGCAAACCGGTGAGGCGCAGATGATTATCCGGCCCATAAACGGCGATGTGTTCGTTCTTGTGTTTGTCGAACGCCGTCATGAGCGATTCGAAGTATTCCTTGCCACCCACTTCGCGCATGTGTTTGGTGGAGAAATTGGAGTGCATGCCTGATCCGTTCCAATCCACATCCTTGCCGAGCGGTTTGCAATGGAAATTCACATCCACACCGTATTGTTCGCAAAGGCGCAGCAAAAGGTAACGAGCCATCCAGACCTGATCAGCAGCGGTTTTGGATCCTTTGCCAAAGACTTGGAACTCCCATTGTCCCTTGGCAACTTCCGCGTTGATCCCTTCATGATTGATTCCCGCGTCAAGGCAGAGATCCAGATGGGTGTCCACTATCTCACGGGCGACGTCGCCGACATTTTTGTAACCGACACCGGTGTAATATTCACCCTGAGGAGGAGGGAAACCACCGCCCGCAGGGAAACCAAGGGGTGTTCCGTCTTTGTAGAGGAAATATTCCTGTTCAAAACCAAACCAGGTGTCCGGATCGTCCATGATGGTGCCCCGGGCGTTGGTGGCGTGAGGGGTTTTGCCGTCTGGCATCATGACTTCGCACATGACCAGGACGCCGTTTTTCTTGGTGGAATCAGGGAAAACCGCCACCGGCTTCAGCATGCAGTCAGAGCTGTGGCCTTCGGCCTGCCGGGTGGAGCTGCCGTCAAAGCCCCACATGGGGAGTTGTTCAAGCTTGGGAAAGCTGTCGAAATCCTTGACCTGGGTTTTACCGCGGAGGTTGGGGGTTGGTTGATAACCATCCAGCCAAATATATTCCAATTTGTATTTCGCCATGTGTTCGTAATTGCAGATTGTTAATGATCGAATCCGTAACCAAATCTTCCAGTTAAACTGTGTTTGGAAATTTGACCACTGTCCCAGCACGAGGGATGCCAGTTGATATGGGTCATCCCGAAGCAAAATTCAAGAAAGAGTTTATGGCCTGATAAAATAGCCATTGTCAGCGTTTTTCATTTTCAAAATGAAAAATTGGAATTGAATCCGGGCTGTCATTATTTGCGCTGATTGCTCAGATTTGACCCTGTTTCATCTGTCGAACTGCTTCAACTCTTCCCCGCTTTTCGTTACTCCAGCCGCATGCGGTAGAACAGGCTCGAAGAAGTCGATTCCAGATGGATTGGGAATTCATTCGCTGAAACGGGCTCCCAATTCGTCCCCAGCTCATCACTTCGCTCCAGAAACATCTGGATCGGGGCATTTTCTGGCACCAATCTGAGCCGAATTTTGGAAACATCCGACTGATAACGCTCCATCAACAAGCCGAACCTGGATGCGGCATCGGCCGGACGGGTGCGCACTGAAAACTCCTGGGCATTGGAAAAACCATCCCCGTCGAAATCTTCCGTGCCTGTAGGGAACAAAGATTTAAAATGTGTCCGTTCCCACGAATCCAAAAGACCGTCGGTGTCCGAATCGAGCATTTGAGACAATGAGACGTTGAAAAGATCGACTCCAGTGTTGTAATCCCGATCTATCAGGCTGGCATCGCCGGAAGCCGTGACGAAAATGTTGTTTTCGGGACTAAACGCGAAATTTTTGTTCGACCACCTTGGATAAGGAAAATTGGACTCATCGAGCCGACTCAGAACCGCGGAAGAAATGTGGTAGAGATAAAACTCAGGGAAACCGTTGGTATCACCGGGCAACAACGGATCGGAGGTATGGATGGAAATCAGGTCGGAAGTGAGAATTCGAATCGAGCGTTTGGATTGAATCGCCGGAAAAGTGTAAGGAGCCTTTTCAACTCTTTCATTCAAAAGGTTTTTAATTTGCAGCTCCGAGGTTCCGTCCCCTTTGGTGATAAAATAGGCCGCCAAATGGCCCTTCACATCGAGGAAGCTTGCGTTTCTATCTGTGGTAATGATCTGGCTGGTCTGATTTTGCAGGTTGCTGAGCACCAGACCGCTTTCGTTGGTGAATGTGATCCCGTTCGTACCCCAAAATTGGAATCGAGGCGGCAACGACAGGTTCTTATTTGGATCTTCTAGATCAACGACTCCCTGCCCCCTACCACCATTCAACCAACGTCCATCCTCCGACATCGCCGAAAGGTAGTAAAGGCTCGCTCCAAAAAACTTCATTACCTGTAATTGATGGGTTGGCACGTTGTACATCCAAATTCCATAAATAATTCCTGGACCGGACACATGCATCAGAATTCTTGTGCTGTCGTCGCTCATTATAAGATTTGAAACGTGGTAGATCTGGGACGTCAAAAAATTTGTATTAACAAGGAATCTCCCCTGTTCGTTTTCCAAAATGACAAAAGTGAATGGATAGCGAGCCGAACCGCTACTTAATCCTGCAGTTTCCGGGACCAAATTGGTTGCCTGAGTGAGGTAAACAATAGTTCTTCCATCCCGCGAAATCACAGGTGCAAAAGATTTTCCGCTTCCGCTCCCCCCTGAAGCAGTCTGGCTGAGAAGTCGGGTTTGTCCGTCTGCAAAGTCATGCACAAAAACGTCTTCCACGCCGTTCGTATCGTTGGGCGCCAGATCAGGTGCTAAACTGGAAAAGACCACCCTGCTACCACCGGCTGAAATATTGCCATTTCTCAGCACGCTCTTCAGCGAGGGTGTGAAGGACTGCACCGGGGTTCTGCTCGAAACAAGCCGGATTTCAAGGGTTCTGAGGTTCAGCAGGAAAACGTCGGAGTCTTCGTTTAGATCATTGGGAACAACTCCTTTGCTCCAAGTCTCAAACAAAATCATCTCGCCATCCGCGCTGACTTCAAATGAGGTGATACCCGCAGTCAGATCACGCGGACCGATAAGTTCAACTGTTCCGTTGACCAAATCTTTGAGATAGAGTCTTTCGATTTGTTTTGTGATGCCGGGGACGAGGTTCGTGCTGGCACTTAGAAAAACAATCCGATTTTCGTCCATCCCAACGAACTCCGCCGCAACGCAGCTGGAACCACCCACATTTCCTTCGGAATTGGCGCTGACGATTACGTTGGTACCGGCCACAAAATCCCAGACAACCGCTTGAACCACATTTGACACATACTGGTGGAACAAAATCTTGTTTCCACTGACGGAAAATGAGGGTTGGACTGGAGAAACCTCTTTCGCCAGAACCTGGTATTCTCCCGTCGCTATATTCCGGAGAACCAAGGAGAACTTGGCGACAAAGGCAACTTTTGAGCCATCTCTGGTGACAGCAAAGTCAGACAAATAGGGCGGATAAAGATTGTTCTGAAGTAAGAACTGAACAAGGTCAGTCGTCAAATTGCTGCTGACCCCGGTTTTTGCATCGTAAAATAGAACAAAAGGAGTGCTGGGATGGGAATTTGAACCGACGGCATATTCACCATACCAAACGAGCCACCTGCCTTCCGGATCGGAATACAGGTTTTTATCCAAAAAATACCAATCCACTTCTTTGCCAAGCGCGTTGGTGAGCGAATCCCGGCTTCTCCATTCTATTTTTCCAGTCTCACGGTCCTGGATAAAAAAATCACGTAACAGATTGGTCGCGCCAGGTCGCAAGTTCTGGGCCTCGCTGTGGAATAAGACTTTTTTTCCGCCCAGAAGAAATCGGGGCGCGTCAGAATCGCCGTCACCCAAAACCCCCTCTTCAGTTTGACTGATCAGACGGGTTTCCTTCAGCAACGTGTCGTGTACAAAAACGTCGGTCTTCTCGTTATTGTCATTTTCCACCAGATTGGATGCGCCGCTCTGAAACAATAAGTATCGCCCATCCGATGAAACCGAGGTCGGGATGGAATTGCCATCCACAGGTTGATTCTCAGCGCCCGGCGTGATCATCGTTGCGGTTCCTGTATCCAGGTCGAACGAATAAACACTCATCAATGCCGCGAATCTCGAAGTGCGGGCGGGCGGATTTGTCGTGATGTTCCAGGCGTCCGAGGCAAAAAACACCATACGATTTGAAGTTCCAAGGATGGCACCCATGGAACTTCCAGAAGGCGTGGTGGAAATCGATTCCACGGGAGGGTGGGCAGGTTTGGAGATGAGTTCAATCGGTCCCGCGAAAGTTGGAGCAATAAACGGAACTATTGCGAGAGCCAGGAGCAAAAATCCGGTGACGTTCAATTTCGAATGCATGAAAAATTGTGGGCGAAACATCCTTGATGCCTTTATCGAGTGAAAGCAAATTTTGAACAGAATCGAACGTGTTCCAATTGAGACGTTCAAAAACGAGTTCCGTTTTCCGGAAGCATCCCTGTTGACTCGCGTGAGGCCGACAGACTCGCGTCTCCACCGCAAAACTGAACAAACTATCGAAGAGTTGCTTCGAACCAATTGTCATCTGGAATTTAGCGGATCATCAGCTTTCACATCTCAAACACGAACCCGAACCAGCGGTGGCAAAAAATCGACAGTTGGAATGTTTCTTTTTAATCTTGCTCCATCTTCTTGAACCATCCTCAACACTGCATGGAAACCAGAATCATCAATTTTCCACGGTTTTCCGAAGAATTTTATTGATGGCAACAATAAAAATTTCGGTGGTACGCCCGATGCTTAAGAGCTTGATATGAGAATGGCCCAAAATCCGGCCCCAACCGCTGACTCGCTTCGAGTCGCAGCTGAAATCCTCAGATCCCCACCTGACGACACTGGATCCTTCCGCGATCAAAGTGTGTCGTATTGAGAACGAGTTATGACCTGGCGATCCGCAAGGGTCGCCAGGATTGACTCTCCCAGAAGCCGGTTGCAATTTCCGTCATGCGCAGCAAACGCGAGATCCTTTCTGACCGTCACCAATCATTTCTTCCTTTCACTTTCCTCAATGTCGCAATAAGCGCCGATGGCAAAATCGCTCCTGGAAATGGCAATTATGTCCCTTTCGGCAGTGAATCCGACAAGGAATTATTGCTGGATATCCGCACCAGGGCGGACGCCGTGATGACCGGTGCCCGCACGGTGGAAGCGTTCCCGGTTAACCTCGGTCCGGGAGGAATCAAATGGCGGAAAAAACGCATGCGCGCCGGTCGGAGCGCTTATAATCTGCGGATCATCATCAGCGGTTCCGCCTCAGTCGATCCCACCTCGGAGATTTTCCGTCACAAATTTTCGCCTATCATCGTTTTAACCACCGAAACTGCTCCGCCCGCAAATCTCAGGAGGTTGGAAAAAGCCGGCGCCATCCTCCATCTCAGCCCTGGTGGAAAAGTCGATTTTCGACTCGCCCTCCGATGGCTTTACCAGGACTGGAAGGTAAAAAAACTTTTGTGCGAAGGCGGAGGTACTGTGAACGCCGGACTGTTTGAAGCGGGATTGGTGGATGAAGTATTTCTTACCATCTGTCCGGTGATCATTGGAGGTCGTAACTCCCCCACCCTGTCGGACGGCACCGGAGCGGCAAGCCTTTCCGACGCCATTCCACTTCATTTAAAATCGAAGAAATTGGTCGGCGGAGAGCTCTATCTCCGTTACCTGGTGGAGAATCGGAAGCGTGCCAGCGGCTAATGCTGGCAACACCGCAGCGTGCCTGAAGCCGGGCGAAGTTCGGTTGAGCGCAGAACTTCAATCTGCATCGGGCAATCGAAGTGTCAGCCGGGGTAATGGAGGTCCGTGCCTGGCAATGTGCTGCGGCTCACAGAGCTCACAGAGCAGCGGTCCGTCAGGGAATCGCGGAACTTTAGTTCTATTGCATTTTCAATCATCTGTTTTAAACTTTTGTTTGAAACTGATGAGAAGCAAAACTCAAAAACCTCCGGTCGCGGTGCCAAACACCCACGATACCACCAGGCAGGCGCTTCTGGCCGCCGCCGGGGAGATCTTTGCAGAAACCGGATTTCACGCATCCACCATCCGGTCCATTTCCAATCATGCCCGCGCCAATGTGGCGGCCATTCACTACCATTTCGGCGACAAGGAGACTTTATATCTGGAGGTCCTCCGTTTCGCCCAGACCTACGCTCTGTCGAAATATCCTGCGGACATGGGAATCTCGGCCCAGGCTTCGCCGGAGGAAAAACTCAAGGCCTTCGTCCGTGCCTTCCTGCTGCGAATCTTCGACAAAGGACCGTTTGCCTGGCATGCCAGGCTGATCGCCCGGGAGATGATCGATCCCACACCTGCGCTCAACACCGTGGTCAAGGAAAAGATACTCCCCCAATCCCGTCAACTGATGGGGATCGTGGCCGAACTTTTGCATGCTGATCCAACGGATGAAAGGGTGCGAAATTGCGCCATGAGCGTGGTCAGCCAGGCGCTTTTTTACCATCATTGCAGGCCTGTGGTGGAGCGGCTCTTCCCCAGGATGAAGTTTTCCGCTTCTGAAATCGAGGCGCTGGCCGTTCATATCACCCGGTTTTCCATTGGCGGAATGGAAACCATGCGCACCAGCAAACGCCGGTAATCCATTTTATGTATCGTCTAGCCCTGAAGATGCTTTTCGCCGACCGCGCCAAATACATCATGCTGCTTTCCGGGCTCACATTCGCCGCGTTGCTCATGACCCAGCAGGCCGCAGTGTTTTTTGGAATCCTCCAGTGGACGAACGGCAACCTCCGCAATATGCGCGCTCCCATCTGGGTGGTTGATCCCAAGGTGGAGCAAGTGAACGAAATCAAACCGCTGCGTGACACCGACGTCAGCCGTGTCAGGTCGGTGACCGGAGTCGAATGGGCGGTGCCGATGTACTGGGGTGTTTTGCAAAGCCGTTTGCCGGACGGAACTTTCAAGGCCGTCCAGCTTGTAGGACTGGACAACAGCACCATGATCGGGCGGCCAGGACAGATGATTGCGGGAAGATTGGATGACCTGCGCCTGCCCAACACCGTGATCATTGATGATCTGGCGGTGGAAAGATTGAGCCGGGGCCGGTCAAAACCGATCGGGATCGGAGACGTCTTCGAAATCAACGACAAAGAAGCCAGGGTCGTCGGTATCTGCAAAACAGAAAAATCGTTCTTCGGTTACCCATACGTGTTTACCACCTACGATCAGGCGCTCCAGTTTGCCCCTAAAACCCGCAAAATGCTCAGCTTCATCCTGGCCAGTCCAAAACCTGGCTGGACGCCGGAACAGACCGTCCGCCAGATCCAGATGGAAACGGGCCTGGGCGCTTACACGGAAAAGGATTTCGCCTCCTCGACGGTGCGATGGTTTTTTCGAAACACCGGTATTCCCCTTTCCTTCGGCACCACGATCATCCTTGGGTTCATTGTAGGAATCGCCGTGGCCGGACAGACCTTCTATTCTTTTGTGCTGGAAAATCTGCGGCACATCGGCGCTTTGAAAGCCATGGGCGCCAGCGACGGATTGCTGACCCGGATGCTTCTTCTCCAGTCTTACACCGTGGGCATGATCGGTTACGGCATGGGCATCGGTCTGACCGTACTCTTCGGCATGGCCGTTTTGAGAAAGGGGATGCCGCCCTTTTATCTTCCAGCGGAACTGTTGATCGTGACTTGGCTTGCGATCGTCATCATCTGTTCCCTGGCGGCCCTGCTCGGCATCATAAAAATCCGTAAACTCGAACCAGCCATTGTTTTCCGTGCCTGATCCAGCTCTAAATCCAAACGATTACGCCGTTCACGTTCGAAATGTCACCAAAACTTTCGGAACGGGCGAGGCCCTGACACATGCCTTGAAGGGTGTGAACTTTGACGCCCGCCGCGGGGAGCTTCTGATGATTGTCGGCCCCTCGGGCTGTGGAAAAACCACCTTGTTGAGCGTCATTGCCGGCACACTGGCGTTTGACGAGGGCGAGGTCGATGTTTTCGGGCATTCCCTGCATCTCCTCTCCAAACCGGCGATTACCGAGTTTCGAAAATGCAACATCGGTTTTATTTTCCAACAGTTCAACCTGATCCCCACCCTCACCTGCCTGGAAAATATCACCATTCCGCTCCTGATCAACAAGGCGCCCAGGGCTGAGGCGGAGGAGAAAGCCCGCAAACTCCTCGAGGTGGTCGGGCTCAAATCGCGCGCGAACGAAAGGCCTTCCATGCTGTCCGGCGGCCAGCAACAACGCATCGCCATCGCCCGCGCCTTGATCCATGAACCGAGACTGGTGATTTGTGACGAGCCGACCTCGGCGCTCGACAAACAGACCGGCGCAAAAATCATGGAGCTATTGAGAGAAGTGGCCCGCGCCTCGGACCGTTGTGTCATCGTGGTGACCCATGATCCCCGGATTTTTCATTTTGCTGACCGCATGACTGAGATGGAAGACGGCCGGGTGCAACGCGTTCACGACGCACCGGGAACCGCACAGCTCACGCTCGACCATTAAGAAGAACTGGAATTAGATATGATCTTTAAAAGACTGAGTTTTTACCTAGCCATCGCCGGAATCATTGGCGCTATTTTCATGGTGAAAAGATTGAGGCATGTGCCGCCGGCGCCACCTCCGTTTTCAGAACCATCCCGATCACCTTACGCGCACTCCCTCGCCGCCACCGGGATCATTGAGGCCCGCGGTGAAAATGTTAAAATCAGCACGATCAAGGCCGGCCTGGTGCGCATGGTTTTTGTAAATGTCGGCTCCGAAGTGAAAAAAGGTGAACCGCTTCTCCAACTCGACAACCGGGAAGCGGAAGCCCGTCTGGGAACCGCCCGGTCCCAGCTCCAGGTGCTCGAGGCGTTGTTGAAAATGGAACAGGTCCAGCTCGCTGACCTCGAGGACCAGAATCAACGGATTTCCAGGCTTGAAAGAGATAAGGTGGTCTCCGAAGACGAAAGCAAACGAAAGCAATTCTCCGTGGAATCCGCGAAGGCCCGTCTCGCCAAGGTGGAGGCGGACACCAAGGCGCTTCGTTTCCAGATTGAACAGGCGCAGGTGGAAGTGGAGGTCCTGACAGTTCGCGCTCCACGGGATGGGACAGTCCTCCAGCTCAACATCCGGGAGGGCGAATACGCCAATGTCGTAGGGTCGGAACCGGTCATGATTCTGGGGGAAACACGTCAGCTTCAAATCCGGGCGGACATCGATGAACAAAACGCTCCGCTGGTGCAGACCAACCAGCCTGCGGTTGCATTCCTCAAGGGGGAGACCGGGGTCTCTTTCCCTCTTCGATTTGTCCGCGTCGAACCGTTCGTCATCCCTAAACGTTCGTTGACAGGTGATAGCGCGGAACGGGTCGATACACGAGTGTTGCAGATTATTTTTCAAATGGACCGTCCGGATCGCCCGCTTTACGTGGGGCAACAGGTGGATGTTTTTATCCAGAGATCCGCACCGGCGAGAACTTTTGGAACAAACGCGGTGGCCGCAGGAAAATAGGCTGCAACCAACTGAAAATAAATTCTATGATACGCCACATTTATCTCGGCTTGATGCTGGGCATCGGGGCTTTCTGCCAAGCTGCTGATGTTTCAGCCCCGGCAGCATCCGCGACGTTGTTGCAAAACCCGTTAAGCCTTCAGGACTGCCTCGAAATTGGGTTGCGGCAAAATCCTTCCATATTAAAAAGCAAATCGGGCCTGGAAGCCGCGCACGGAATTGTGCTGCAAACAAAATCGATCGTGTTCCCCAAGGTCCGTGGTGCCGGTAATTATCAGTTGAGCGAATCGACCGCCACCGAAACCTTCCCCTTTCCCGGTGCCCCCGTCCCGAATGACCATCAGTGGTCTGGCAACGTCCGCCTAGTCCAGTCGATTTACGAAGGGGGTCGCATAAGCTCATCTTTGAGAACCGCCCGTCTGACCCGTGAACAGGCGCTGCTCAACCACCAAACTTTGGTTGCGGACAGCCTGCTCAGCATCCGCGTGGCATATGAGGACGCTCTGCTCGCGGCGGAACAGATCATAGTACAAGAGGCCTCGGTCAAACTTTTGGAGGAGGAACTGGCCACCACTAGGCGGCGGCTGGCAGCAGGCACCACGCCACAATACAACGTCCTGCGGGCCGAGGTGGAGGCCGCCAACGCCCGGCCCAGGTTGATCCGGGCCCGACAGGCATCGAGAACCGCACGCAACAATCTGATTCAACTCCTGGGATTTAATTTTCCTGCGAATCAAGGCGAGGAACCTCCGTTAAAACTGAAGGGTGAACTGAAAGCAGAGCCGTTCGAGATCGAACTGATGCAGGCGGTGAATCAGGCTCTGACGCAACGGTCGGAGATTTCCGCGTTGCAAAAAAACAAAGCGCTCCGACGCGAATCCATCGAGCAGGCCAAAGCCGGCTACAAGCCCAGTGTGCAGGGATTCGCAGGATACGGTTCCCGAAGCGCGACTTTCACCTCGGACCTGACGCGCGACATCTCCGGATGGTTTGTGGGTGCGCAGCTTTCCTGGGATATTTTTGACGGCCAACTGACCCGCGGCAAAGTTGTGGAGGCGCGGGCTTTGTTCGACCAGTCCGACATCGAACTGGTCGATACCGCGCGGAAGATTGAACTGGAAGTCCGGACGGCGCACTCCAGTTTTGTGGAAGCGCGCGAGGTGCTCGAGAGCCAGACAAAAGCCATCGAATGGGCCACGGAAGTTCTCAGGCTGGCCAACGCCCGCGTCGAGGCGGGAACTGCGACGCAACTGGATGTCTTAAGCGCACAAACAGCGCTCACCGAAGCGCGAAACATCCAGATCCAGGCATTGCGCGATTATTCCGTGGCCCGGGCGCGATTAGAACGTGCCGTCGGCAACAGCCTCCGGATCGACACGTCGCGGCATTGACCTGTTCCAGATCCCATAAACTTCTTCCCTCCCAAATCAGCGGATAAGAAATCAAAACCGGAACTTCACTTCGATCAAATCGGTGGAAGTCAGTTTTCACAAGTCAGACAACCCGGCTCAGAGATCTTCCGATCACCCGCAAGGAAAGGGCCTCGGCTTGTTCGGCGGGCATCTTGGAGACGAGTAACGCGCAGAGTTCTTGCACCAGCGGAGAAGCGTTGGAATCGTCTCGCAACCCCAGGACACGGTCGGCGGGAAAGGACCATTTTTCGCAGTCGGGGCACCAACCATGAGTGCGCTGCAGTTTCACTTTGCCGCAATAGATCCACTGGCCGTTGCCCTCGTCGAGCAAGGCTTGGACTTGGGCTGATTGTGGCGGGCAGAACGGTCGGCCTTGCAGGGTTGTTGGTAGTGCCATCGCACTGAACGTTGGCAGAAAAAAGGACCAGAGTCCCGTAAAAAAAACAAAAGACTTCTGCACTCCCCCCGAAACCGTGAGTTGCGCCCTTTCAAAATGGATTAGGCAGCACTGGCCAATCGAAATAAAAAACAAGATATGGAAATGGGCCTCTGTAGCAGAATCTGTGGGTAGAAAATGCCTGAAAACGCAGGGAATGCTGTGAATACCAGGGTTTTGCCATGTTTTAGTGTGCGAGCAGAGTGGTGGTTACATCCTCCCTCTCCATATTTTTTGTTTTGGGAGCGGGCGGGCGAGCGGCGGCGACGAGCTTTCGAGCCTCCAGCTCGCGTCGCCGCCGGTCGCCACTGCGTAACGGACTCGCCCGCCCGCTACCAAAACTCTCAAAATTGCACGTTTCTACCCACAGATTCTGCTACAGAGCCGATTTTTTACGGTTTGGACCGCCCTTCCAATAGCGGTTGGCGTGGGAGTTTTCCGTGTTGCTTCGGTAAAAGTGCGTGAAGACGGTGATCGCCCCCAAGTAGATTGGGGGCATGAAATTGATCACGGACACGGACGAATGTTCCACCGTGGAGCTGAAAGAACTTCGATGTCAGCTCGACATTTGGCGTCGCAAGCAAGGAGGGCGAGCTCGTCTGCCTGAAGCGGTCTGGAGTTCTGCGGCGGCGCTGGCACGGCGCCTGGGAGTCAGCCAGGTTTTCCGGGCGTTGCGTTTGAACTATTACAAACTCAATCGCCTCACGGCCCAAGCTGCGGCAGATCGACACGATTGCCCACCACGGAGAATAGGGGTCAGGAATGACTATTGACGTATTAAACGGCTCTGGGTCAAAACTCAAAATTCAAGAATTGAACCCAGTTGGCTGAGGAATATTTCCGTTGCTCTTGGCTCTCGACCCCGTTCATTTCTCACGGTTAAAATCAGTGATTCTTGAACGTCGTTCCAAAAATATTCCTGCTTCTTTTGTTTTTGATCGCGAGTTTCGACGATCTCCACGCCGACACTGGCCCGCCCACGGTTGAAATCCTTTGCCTGACCGTTGCGTCCGGTGTCACCAGTTACGGCAATGAATACGACACCCTTTACCGGCTGAATTCGGAAGTCTCGCCCAAAGGAAAAAGCGCGGATTTTGACCGGGAGATT
>Ga0163152_10005167_pt1 | contig 15564 bp, 11 predicted proteins | sample OliLakLV19MP8IB2_FD_148635 | JGI IMG/M metagenome (GOLD analysis project Ga0163152, IMG submission 148635) | Freshwater microbial mat bacterial communities from Lake Vanda, McMurdo Dry Valleys, Antarctica - Oligotrophic Lake LV.19.MP8.IB-2 | ecosystem: Environmental > Aquatic > Freshwater >... | reverse complement strand
AGTTCGCCCAGCAAGGTGTTTCTGGAATCCAGCCGGTATACTCGCCGCTGATTCGATCACGCCAGCTATTCATTTCATGGCAGACGCCAAGCTTGTCCGGGAGCCATTCGCCAATTACGGCCGGCGCAAACACGTGACATGGGGGCGCCGCTTCATCATAATCGGAGTACTCACCAAGCCAACCGATCCGAGAAAATTTGGGGTCGCTCTCGTCCGCAGTAATGCCTGCTCCAAGGACCAGGATGTCGTAGGTCAATCCGACCTGAAGTGCGGACTTAGAATAGGCTTCCATCTGCTCCTGCGTGCAGAAGGGATCAACCACCGCCAAAAGAGGCATATGTCCGTAAATGCCGAAGTCTACCCAACCGGGTATGTCGAACGGCTTGTAATGTGCATGCCAGTCGACGAAGGGGAAAAATGCGCCCCATTGCGCCACCAGTCTGTTGTGCGTATTGCTGGTTGCCTTTCTCATTTCTCCTCCAATACCCTTGAGCTCATTGCCTCGATTCTCTTATCTGCCATAGTAGCTCCACGCAAAAGGAAACTTCAAAATACTGACGCAGGCTGACACACTGATCCCATGCTCATTTGCGCAGACTCCCCGACCGAGGCATAGTCCAAGATAGCTGCACTTACCGCGTACACACTCGGTCTGGCGGTGCCGACAGTGACCCGTGAAGTCAGCCGTCCGTCGCGATCTACGTGCAACAGTCCCTTGTCTCTCATCTCGGACGCCACCGCCCGAAGATCGTTGCCACCGCAGGCTTCCTTGAATCCACCCGGCGTCAGGTAGAATCTGTCGTTCTTTTCGTCCCAGTACCCGGCAACATCACGCATTCCCTCCTTGCCGACGGGTAGGCGCTGAAGCCGTGAATCACGATTCTTCAACAGGAAGTCCCTTACAGACAGAACACCGCGGGCGGCGTCAGTTAGATCAGAAGATTGTGGAAGCCACATCGCCACGACTGCAGATACGGCCTCTACGACAGCCTCTTCCCCTAGAGCCAACACGCCTAACCTGACTGCCAATATCCCAGCCACTTCTGCCAGTGCAAAACGCTTAAGCGCGCGTGCCTGTACAGCTGTCATCGAAGGCTCAATTAGCCGTGACAAGGACTGCTCAAGCAATTCTCGGACCACTTCTGTTAGCTTTAAATGGGTTTTGTACTCGTCGATCAACGCCGAAATGAACGCACGCCCAAGCGTCCCATAGAAACTTCCACAGGCTTCTTTCAGGGCATCTATGTCTTCCTTCGCGGCACCGGGAAAAATTCCCTCGTCGGTCGGCATATCAATGAACCGCACCATCTGACCGGCTTTAGCAGTTCCGCCGCCCTCTTCGATCTTTTGCTTTATTGGAAATTCCCCAGAGGACAGTATAAGGTTGTTAAAGGCTCTCGTTTTTTTCAGCGATCGATCAGCGTTCATCGCGGTCTTGCCACTGCCCTGAGTCATGTTGTAAACAACCGGCGAGAAATCTCTCACAGAGCATGCACCAAGATCGTCCAGCACATGCGGGCTATGGTTTCGCGCCGCGCACTGCCCCTCGAGCCCATTGGTAGTCGCATTCCACGAAGATATGGACGAGTCACTATCGCGAGAAGGGTCAGACCCTTTGCCAAAGGCTGACGCCGCGATTTGAAGGATCGTGGTCTTGCCTTTGCTGGAATCTCCATACCAGTGCACGCCTCCAGTTTCAGTGCGTGAGTGATGCATTATTGTTGCCGACAAGGACAAACACAGTGCAAACTTGGCTAGGACGTATTTACTGCACCGACGGACTACTCGATCAGTGTAATCAGCGAGTGTTCCCTGACTCCCAGCACCTCGAAGACCAGGATTGTTTGCATCTGGTTGATAGAGTACTCTCGGCTCTAGGGCAGCGGGGAAGACCTCAGTTTGGGTTACATAGACAAGCTGATCTCCTGGATATCCGTCAACCCAGCCTGTGCGGTCAGAACTATAACCACGACCAACTGGATTGCATACAGATAAGTACTGCAGAAGTTCGCCCTCTTGCTTGGGGGAGATTGTAAGTCCTCTCTCCCTGAGCGCTCGTACAATATTTTTAGGCTCGCTCAATTGAGCTGCGGAGAAGGTCAATTGAAGCAGCTTCTTATCACAATTGATGAATTCAACTAAAAATCCGTAATTGTCATCGCCCTTAGGTGCGCGCGTGATCAACGATTTAACGATTGGTCCGGCGATTTGTATCCCGCCGGAGTCATCAGAGTTCGTTTGTTTGAACAGCCCATGAACGGACACGTAATAGGGGAAGGGCACCTTGATACCACGCCACCCTTCAACATCCGCGACATTCACCGTCGCTGCGGTCTGGCAATCTGCCATTGCAACTACCTGTTTGCTTAACTTTGCCATTAGCGTTCCACCTGCATGATTTCAGCACTCTCATCCGCCCAATCCGTACCTGGCGTCGAAGGAGTTATTATCTTCACTCGCTTGCCGGCGGCAATCATCCGTTTAGCCAGAGTCCGTGCTGCTTGCTCGCCGCGTCCCGACTCATCATTGTCGGCAAAGATGATTAGCTCATCGACCGAGTCTGGTATGTCGCATTTCTCAAGCCCGCCTGCTGAGACGGCAGCCCAAACCGATAGCTCCGTGAGCCGGTGGCAAGCCAAAGCGGTTTCAATCCCCTCCGCAATACCAAGAATTGAATTCAACGGACCCAGGTGAATAGAGGCACCACTCGTGGTCCCGGCAACGGCTGGTGGCATCAGTCGTCGTTCCTGACCTTTGCCGACCGGTGCCTTCTGTCCATCCTTAGTTAGATATGTTCTATGCAGCGTGACAAGCCTGCCATCAACCGATTCCACCTGCGCAACCATTGCAGGGTACGAAGCCTCTGTGCCCCCGTCCCAGTATGCTAACGAAGGATGGTATCGCAAGCTGGACGGAATAGGCTCTGGGAGCACATTCCGTTGCTTCAAGTAACGGTGCACAGGATCATCTTCGGCTATGGGCACAGAAGATGACCAAGTACATTCGATTCGCTCTGCCTTCTGTTGTTCGCTGCGCGCGACTCTATTCTGCAATGCCTTGGCGGCAAACGGAGCCAATGCCGATGCTCGCGGTACAAGGGCGTTCTGCCGAAGATCGAGCGCCTGCATGACCGCTTCTTGCGTGCAGCCGGCATGACAGCACCAAAGCAGCTTGCCATTCACTTCAGTTATAGAAAGGCTGGGCGTCTTGTCTGCGTGTGCCGGACACCGCGCCACACACTTGCCACCACCTGTATACTTTGCGCCCAACTTCAGGGCGATTTCTTGTAGCGAGGTGCGCTCGTTGTGCGAGTAAGAATTTGAAGTTATAATTGTCATAGTTGATAATTTGAATCGCCTACTCTCCTGTCAAAGTGGTGGGCGATTCAGCCTTTTTAGAGAGTGGAAACCGATTCCGGACGTAGAATTTCGCGAGCCTTCCGACGCGCATCAAACGGCTGCACCTCATGCGTTCGCAGTTTTGCGTCTAACTGGTCTTGCGAGATGAGCACCTTTCGACCTACGCGATAACACCCGATCTCACGCCGCCGAATCCACCCCCAGATTGTGGTTCTCCCAGCCTTAGCCGCGATCGCGAGCTCGGGCACGGTATACAGCCTCCCTGACGGCGGTGGGTCTTGCTGGTTACGAGCATCACGAAGATGCGAGCTAGCACCGAATTGCGTATTGTTGTCCATTGATGAGTTCTCCGATGCCTAGCGATTCATTCCACGCCGCGGCGATACATTTCACGAACTTATTATGCAGCGCGCCGAATGTGGTTTTTCCGCATAAATAAAACTTCTGAGATAGTTTAGCTGGCAGCCTAGCTTTGTCTAATAACTGGCGCAAAAGCCCACAGCGTCAGGAGAACGTGTTCGACGATTACGCGCTATGTTTTCCCGTATATAACTGAGCCGACGCCGAAAGGCACCACCTGACGAGATAATCCGAGTATCGCTAATTCGACATATACGCAGTGGTACGGTCGATTTCTCCGGTCCAGCTAATTGGTCCACTTCTTAGACCCCGAAAACGTCACCACGCTTAGAATGGGTCGGTTGGGTCGGTTGGTACACTCATTTTTCGAAGACAGAAGGATCGACTGAATCGACAAGACGTTCAATTCGAGAATTCAACTCCAATTGCAATGGCCCTTCGTCCAATTGCACCATGCGAGTCAGCCATTTGGAAAAGTCCACACGACAATTACCTTGCGGCGGCTGACAAAAGCGCGCTTGCTTTCGCTTCGTATTCTTGACTCGACCGCAACAGATGCAACGTCGCTCCCACTCCAACCGTCGTGGATGTGACTGCATGAAAGGCGAACGCATCCAGACGTTGTTAATGTACTGATCACCGGCATTCTCAACGCTGGCAGTTTTCTTGTTCGCGATCGCTGCGGTCCATGTCGCTAGAAATAACTGTTTCATCGAGTCATTCTCATCGGTGCTCAAGGTCGCAGAACCGAAGAGATCATTAGTAGATGTCCAACTTCCATCAGCGGCGAATCGCAGTTCGATAGTCACTGGACTGGCATTCTTAATGGCTGCGGTATAGCACTTCCGAAGAAACGACAAGAGGCGGCCCATACGTCGGACATCGAAGTTCAGGTCGAGCAGCTGGAGCATCTCCGGAGCGGTTGCCGCTTCATCGGCGTCCTGCTCTCTACCTGCTTCGCACACCACCCACATGCCGCGGTTGCTGGGACCTGATTCGAGCTTGCGAGCAACCCAGCCAGACGGCAATCGACAGCGCCAGCCCGTTTTAGGATTCTGCCAACCGATACAACACTGCTGGACGTATTTTGCATTCAAGCCGCTTTTGTGGGCAAATTCCTTGATCGTGAACCACGTCTTAGCCATGTCGATTATCGTCCACTATACCGCTACGGTATACTACAGAATAACACGCAGCGATAGACGTTGATACCAGAGGCAAGACCATGAGAAAGGAACAGGCGCAGCAAACAGTTAAGAACGGGCTCCTCCGCCGAGGAAACAGCTGGTACATCTGCGTAAAAGTGAATGGTCGGAATATCCGGAAATCCTTTGGTGCGGACAAAACCGCAGCTCTGTTAGCGCTAGCAGAAGTTAAGCGCGAACGCGGACGGGCCAAGGTATCTGATGACTGGAGCGGGCTAGAGGCATTACTGGCGCCGAAATCCCAGAAGACGTTTGCTGAAGCTGCCGCAGACTACATGGCGGAACGCGTCGCACTGAAGGAAAGTACAATTCGGACCTACAGCGAACACCTCAAGAACTATCTGTTGCCTCAATTCGGCGAGATGCAGATCCACGCCATAACTGAGGCGCATGTCGCTCGATTCCAAGCCTTACTGTCTCAACGGCTGTCGCCGCGCCGCGCGAACAGCACAGTGAATCTGCTGCGCTCAGTACTGCGCGTCTGTGTCCGTCGCAAGCTAATAGAGGAGAACCCTTCAGATGGCGTGGTTAGACTACAGGAGCCAAGGGCTTCAGTGGATCCGCTTACCGAAGAAGATCTCCGTAAAGTACTGGGTTTTATCGCGAAACGTTACCAGGTCATTTTTACTTGCTTAGCGTGGACCGGCGCGCGTCCCTGCGAGCTGAAAGCCCTTCGCTGGAATGACATAGACTTCAACAGAAACGAGATCCGCATAAATAAAGCTCGGGTCAAGAATAGCGAAGGACTTACCAAGACTTCATCAAGTGAACGCACTATACCGATGCTGCCTCCGGTAGTAGAGGCACTCTCTCTGCAGTCTCAGGAGCCAGTAAAGAACATGGATGGCTATGTGTTCACTGGAAAGAACGGACAACCCTTGAATCGCGGATTAGACCACATCTGGGCTACGGCATTGAAGAAGGCTCAACTGAGGCATCGTCCCGCTTATCAACTTCGGCATACTTTCGCCTCGATTTGCCTAACCAAAGGGGTGTCGCCAGGCTGGGTCGCCAAAGTCTTGGGTCATTCCACTTTGCAGACTACCTACCGCCATTACGCTCGATTCATCAATGACGCTGAAAAGCAGAACGAGAAAATAATGCAAGGAGTCTTCACGAAATCAAGCGTTCTGGCGTCCATTCAATAGGATGAAGGCTTAAAACAGCTTCTGAGACAGGGCGCGTGTTCGTCGAGACACGCGCTTTTCAGTTTTGGAATAGTTTGCCCGGGTGCAAAAGGTACTCAAAAAGGTACACACCCTGCCAAGCTATTCGTTGCTCGTTCGCGAAACGCCACACCTGCTGGGGATGAATGGCTGTCGCTGTAAAAATGGAGCCGACGAGGGGATTCGAACCCTCGACCTACGGTTTACGAAACCGTTGCTCTACCAGCTGAGCTACGTCGGCGTAAGGTCCAATTATAGCCTTGGCAGGGGTTGGACTAAAAGATCTTCGTAAATATTTTACGGGTGCGGCCTCATAGGGCTTACCTACTGGCGCTTTGACCCGTTGAGGATGTCAACCAGAAGTCAATTTGCAGCACTGGCAGCATTCCAAGTGCCGCTGCGATGAACAGCCAGCTGGCTGAGCTATTGGCCGCCTCACTAATTCGTTCACAATCTGTTGCCGAGCTCTCCTGCCCGACTGTTCCGCGCTATCGATCGCGTCTATCTCTGCGCGAATCATGGGCACCGCGGAAATTCTCCCGTTCTCGCGGTCTTTCTCTTTCCGGAAGCTGAATTCCGTGACGACCGAGAAGTTCTGGTGTTGCGAGCATTTGCTTTTTGAAGGGTGTGCGTCCGAACGCCTCTAGCACAACGAGTCTTGGAGCGGACGGAGCCGATGATGCAGGACGTCTGGTAGCTCCATCCTTAGAAGATACAACCGCGCGTTCAACAACTTTAAAATCACCAATAACTGAAGCACCAACTATTTCGCTTTGGCTTCTCAGTCGTTCGTGCAAACTTCTACTTGTCTGGAAGTCACGCAAGTTGAATGCGACTTGCAACGCGGTAAGAACACCTTTAGTTTCGACGAACAATATGACTTGAGAATCTTTCGCCGAAAAATCGCCGGTAGCTAATTGCTGAACAGCGGAAAGGATGGCGTTACCTGCAACGAATTCCCTGGCTGGCTTAGAGACGGCATCATTTGAGTCTCGCAGCACCGCTTGTAATTGCGATTCGCCTGGCTTCGGTGTAGTTACCCGACCGAAAACGTTTTTCAATTTATTGTTTTCTATTACAGCGGCACCACATATAGTGCGACCTTTGGCGAAGTTTTGAAAGACGACTCGCGGATCAGAAAATTCGTGAGAACGAAAACGAGTTATGATCAATCCGCCATCTGTCGTCCGAACCAACAATTGCCCCTCACCGGTTGCTTCTGCATCAGCAGATTTAGCAGGCTCAGCCGATTCATCGGACGCAATGCCCTCAGCCGATTCATCGGACGCAATGCCCTCAGCCGATTCATCGGACGCAATGCCCTCAGCCGATTCATCGGACGCATTGCCCTCAGCCGACTCATCGGACGCATTGCCCTCAGCCGACTCATCGGACGCATTGCCGTCAGCCGACTCATCGGGCGCAATGGCCTTAGCCGACTCATCGGACTCAATGACCTCGGCCGACTCATCGGACTCAATGACCTCGGCCGACTGATCAAACGCTGCCGGCTCGGCCGATTCATCAGAACCTATCGAGTCATCGACCAACTGTGCAGAATCATCGGAGCGTACCGAATCGGGCAAGTCATTAGAAACACCTTGCGTCTGAGGTTCAGTACACTGGGGAGAGGCCAGCAATTCTGTAAACAGCAAGATATAACCATCCTTGCCTACCTTGTCCGCCTTGCATATCTCATGAACAGATTGCAGAACAGAGCTTGCTGCCAAGAAATCCTTCGCTGGCTGACTCGCCGCTTCTTTAGAGATAGAAAGCAGCAGCTGCAATTGATTTTGCCCTTCCGCCGGTTGCGGCACTTGGCCGAAGATCGTTTCTATCTTATTGCGCGCAATTATCGCCGCCCCAACAATAGCCGGCCCTTTATGGAAGTCATGATAAATCTTCGATTCCTGGGCGAAATCACGAGGGCGACGCCGAGTGAACACTCGCCCGTCCTTCGCCTTGCGCGTGAGCAGATTAATAGATTCATCTTCGCCACGCCGGAACAATAGAATATAGGTATCAACATGGTGTTTACGCGAAGCGGCCTTATTCAGTCCGGCCAAAACCTCGTGATTGCTCACCCAGTCACTGTGTTGTTTCGTCTTGGCTAAATCAAGCTCGTCCACAACTGTTTTAAGGTGTTGTTCAATCTGCTGAATATACTCCTGCGCCAATTGTCTGGTGTGCAATCGGTTGAGCAACTCCTTGTCAGAAAGGAAATGTTGAAGAATGGGCAGGTCAACTAAAATTTCAGTCAAACCGCGAACAGCTTGCTGTGTCGCCCCGTGCTCGGTCTTTTCAAGCTCCGGCAATTGCGCCATCAGTCGAACCACCGCTGTGTGAACGGCTCGAACTGCCGGGGTCCTTTCCGCCTCAGGACGAGAACGGTAATCATGCACGGCGCGTTTGACTGCGTTTAAGGCTTCGGGAAGCACTGTTGTAATGTTTGACATTCATCTATTTTACTTGGGCGCCCCAAGATTTTCAGCGGTTCTAATGCCATGCGTAAACCTATACTCACCCATTGTCGTGAAAAATGACAGTTAACGGATAAAGGACGAACTCTTGTCATCCATGGCGAAACCCAAGTTCCTTGAGGGTTCACGCCGCCATGATGTCAAACAGTCCGGGCGACAAACCTGAGTCTATTACTCTATGTTAGAAAAATGCTCAAAGCCTATTCAGTTGAAGCATCCAGTGACTTCGGCTCATGGTCCAAGGCGTGCAGTAGAAATGCCCACTGATCCGTGATTGATTCGATCACCTTAGTCGTAGGCTTGCCGGCCCCGTGGCCAGCTTTAGTTTCGATGTTTATGAGCACCGGTGCATCTCCTTGATGCGCGTTCTGTAATGCAGCGATGAACTTATAGCTATGAGCCGGGACCACACGATCGTCATGATCTGCAGTCGTGACTAGCGTCGCGGGGTAGTGAAGGCCGTCTTTGACGTTATGAACGGGTGAATAGCTAAGCAACACTTTAAATTGCTCAGCATCATCTGACGATCCGTAATCGGTCGTCCAATGTGCACCAATGGTGAAGTTGTGGAATCGCAGCATATCCAAAACTCCCACGGCTGGCATGGCCGCTGCGAACAAATCCGGTCTTTGAGTCATACATGCTCCGACCAATAAACCGCCGTTGCTTCCACCTGCAATGCCTAGCTTCTCGGGCTTCGTATAATCATTTGCAATTAGCCATTCGGCAGCAGCAATGAAATCGTCAAACACATTTTGCTTCTTCAGCTTCGTCCCAGCCTGGTGCCAGTCTTCGCCGTACTCGCCACCGCCGCGCAAGTTTGCCACGGCAAGTATTCCGCCCATCTCCATCCAAAGAGCATTGCTCAGCGAAAAGAAAGGCGTATAGCTAATTGCAAATCCACCGTAGCCGAGCAGATAGGTAGGATTAGAGCCATCTTTCTTAAGGTCTTTGCGATGGCAGACGAACATAGGAATCCGCGTGCCGTCTTTGCTTTCGAAAAACACTTGTTCGGAATGAAATTTTGACGCGTCGATTTCAATCTTCGGTTGGTAGAACAACTCAGTTTCTTCGGTCCGCATATTGTGCCGATAACCGCAGCCTGGCGAATTGAAACTGGTGAACCAATAGTAGGTTACATGCTGCGCTCGCTTGCCCCGAAAACCTGTTACAGTGCCAAGTCCCGGAAACTGAACATCGCGCTGGAATGTTCCGTCCAGATCGAAAATCCTCACCTTCGTATGGGCATGATGAAGATAAGACACAACGAACTTGTTGTCGAGCACTGACACGCTTTCCAATGTGTCAGCCGCCTCTGGTATCAGCTCAATTAACGCAGGATCTCCTGCCGCAGCTTTTTGACTGTCGACGGCGACGAGCTTCTGACGCGGAGCGTCACGATCGGTCACCACCCAAAACATTGAGCCATTGTTGTCCACAACCGAATAGTGCGCATCGTCTTTATTGAAAAGCTCGGTGAACACAAAGGGCTCATCGCTCATTCCTTTGCCGCTCATCTCGGCGAACCAGACCCGATTCGAATCGAACCCTTCGGATGCCTGGAGAATGAGAAATCGTCCATCCTCTGTAAATTCGCTGTTGAAAAGCCATCCAGGCTGGTCCGGGCGTTCATAAATCAATCGGTCTTCCGATTGCTCAGAGCCCAAAAGGTGATAGTAGACCTTGTGGTTTTTGTTCTCGTTCTTCAGCTTGGTCTCTTTATCTGGCTCATCGTACCGACTATAGAGGAACCCTTTGTTATCCTTCGTCCAGGAAGCACCGCTGAACTTTGACCATTGAACAACATCCGGCAAGTCCTCACCTGTAGTCACATTCCTGACGCGCCACTCCTGCCAGTCCGACCCGGATTTAGAGATTGCATAGGCAAGTAGATTGCCATCTTCACTGACCGAAGCTGCATTGAGCGCCACCGTCCCGTCTTCAGACAGGATATTGGGATCAAGTAACGCCCGCGGATTCGCCGACTGGACATCATTAGCCGTGTACAACACGCTCTGGTTCTGCAAACCACTGTTGTGATACCAGAAGAATCTTTCGCCCTCTTGCCACGGCAATCCACGTCGTTCGTGATCCCAAAGCTTAGTCAAGCGTTGTTTAATCGCTCGGTAATGGGGAAGCCCTTGCAAAAACGGCTTAGTTACCGCGTTCTGGGATTCTACCCAGGCGCATGTCTCAGGGGAATTGGGATCCTCAAGCCAGCGGTACGGGTCAGGGACCTTCGTGCCATGATAATCATCAACATGGTCGCAACGCACCGTCCTCGGGTAGGACAACTTATCTTTAGTTTCTGCAGTTTTCATATCCACAAGATAACAGTTTGACAAGTCTAGTCGGCCGACACGGTGCGTCTTATGCTTTCACCGGTGGATCAGTTAATGACTGCCGGGCTTAATGACCGACCGCGTCGGCTGCCTCTTGAACAGGAGCTGGAGAACCCTTCAAGATTCGCTTGAGAATTGGCTTGATCGTCTTACCGAAGTGCTCCTTGTAAAAATAGGTCTCTTGTTCTCGGGGAAGGGTACCGTTAGTGGAGAACCAGGCTGTTTTTCCTAAGACACCTTCAACTTGTAGTGGAGTCAGACCGACTGATTGCATTTGCAGTCGCCCTGCTGTGCCGTTGTAGGTCTGGTGCAGACAAGTGAGATCAGCGCGAAGATCAACCGGCATGGCTTTGCCAGCGATTTCGTTATAGAGATGGTAGTTTGTAGCTTCCCAGCCATAGCGCAGCCCCGGTCTGGGTGTCAAATCCAAAGTGCTTGTGGCGGGGCGCAGAGCGTCTTGCAGATCAAACTGCGCTATCTTCGGAACACCGCCTTCCATAGAAACTGACAGATTTTTCGCATGGTTATCCCATTCGCCTAGAATCATTCGATGTACGAAAGTTCTCATGAAAGCATCTTGAAGCCGGGCATTGTTTCGAAACTGCGCCAACATAGCAGCCGGTCGTTGGACCTCACCGTTTGGCGACTTCATGAAATCAGCCAGATTGATACCCTTCATTTCTTGAATAAAACCAGGGTGCTGGGTACCGTTTCTTTCAACGACTCGTGCCACCGTGACAGGCACATCGTTTTTGAACCCCAGAGTAGAAAGTCCATAGGCAGCGATTTCAGACTGCATTCGATGCGCGTACGCTTCAGTACCATTATTCGGCCTAAAGATCGCCGGAATTTGCTCACCGCCGTGTTGAACCGTTCCAAACCACGTTTCAGTAGTTAGTCCTGTAACCTTCCCTCTGAAAACAAAGGTACCGTCTCTCAGTTTCGCCTGGTGAACATCTGCTATTTCACCGCGCTGAAAAGGAGTGGCTCGTGCTTCAGCCATAGCTGTCGGGCTATCAACTCCAGGTAATCGCATGAACCGTTTCGCTTGCAGGCCACCGATGCCACCAGCCAATCCATCAACCGTGCCTTGAAGCAGCGCGTGTCGCGCCAACTTCAGCGGATCAACAACACCATCAACCGTCAGTTGTCTGTGCAACTCATTGCCAAAGCCGCTGGTTACGCCCATTGTGCCGGCAGACAGAGTGTTGCCTATCGATGGATTGAACACTGCCGTTCCGCGGGTACGCGAGACTATTCGTCCCCACAAGATGTCTGCTGCCCCATAGGAGGCGGCATCCACCGCTATAGAAAGCGGATTGAACGCGGCCAGCGCCGTTCGATTCAGACCATGCGCCAGCGACGGTTGCCCAGTGCTATCAATATAGGATTCACGAGTGAGCCCAACTGAGGAAGCTCTATTGACGAAGCCCAGCGTTAGTCCTGTCGTTCCCGGTGTAAAGCCCTGCTGATGACAGACTGCCAGGCTCTTTTTCATCAGAACGGCTTTCGTCGCGCCTAATCCTGCATCGAGCAATTGGAACCCCAACGCATCGGTGCTCTTGGCCTCATCGGCCGCATACCCAAAGGCCAGCGCACCGCCGGCTACGCGTCCTTTCATGAACAGGGGAACGGTTTTTATAAATCCCTTGGTATACCCGACCAATTCATCGGAGGCCCGACCTGAAGAGTCAAAAATTCCGACAACAGGATCCAGTATCGCGTGCACGCCTTCATCCATGTAGGTTTCAGCGGGCCTGGTTCCAGGCGCATCGGGAGTCAAAAACGAAGAAATGGACAAACCCCAACGAGCATTAAACTGCGTATCAAATTCAGGACCCGCTGCCCGGGGACTCTTGTCCCCTTCAGGTGAGTCTGTTGGATTTGGCATAGTAGTGCTTTAGTGCAGGAAGAAACGTCGTAATCGAAGAATCCGAATATTATTGGCGACAGTAGAAATTAAATCACTGGGCAATTGTGCACTTTTGTCCGAGATCTTCCGCTGCCCGGTCCCAGAAACAGTCCAGGAGGGACCTGAGCCCCTCCTTACTGTGTGCCCTTTAACTTGGTATAGCAATCATCCGGCCAGCTCCTGACTTATGTTCGAAACAGCAAGGTGGCTCGGTGCCCAGGTAACGCCCACGCGCTGAAGGCATGGCTTCATCCAATCTTCACGCGCCTCAAGGATGCGGAGTTTGAAAACCATTACCGTAACAGCATGCCGACGGAAACGAGAAACTTTGGTCAGGTCACTGACGATAAAGGCCTGTGCGGCACATTCCTGCATGTTGGCCACAACGACATCGAGTCGATCTATCAGATGATCGAAGGCGATGGGCACATCATCCGCCAAGTGCTCACCGCCGAACACCCCAAACAATCCATCAGATCCAAGCTCGGCAATGGCATCGGCAACTTCGTCCATTTTCGACCAATCGTCACGCAGTTGAAAGATGTGCTGCACTTGGCATTGGGCTTGAATCAATTGAGCGCACACGCGCTTGACGGCAGCCAAGTCGCGGCGACGAAATGCTTGCGCGCCATCCTCTGTTCTTTGCATGACTGCTTGCTCTGCACGTTCCGTCAAAAATGAGAATGACAGGAGCACGTGGTTGTATGCATCGTATCTGGTCATTAATACTTCCTCTCTATACATTTCCCGTGGCTCCCAGGCTCAATGTCAGCTCGTTGCCTTTCAGTACAAACGATATTAGTCGTCAATTTTGAGAACATTTTGACAACCAACCTGAATAATCCATGAATCACGAAGATCAACGAAATTTTGTATACTGAAACGCCAGATACATAGGGATCACTGCATGATTCAAAAAACTACGCTCGACAACGGCGCCCGCATCCTCACCGAAGTCGTTGATGGCATGTACTCCGCATCCATAGGTATCTGGGTCGACGTAGGCAGCAAAGACGAGAGCGAGCTCACAAATGGCGTCTCTCATTGCCTGGAACATATGCTCTTTAAAGGCACGAAAAAGCGTACTGCAAACGACATTGCTACGGAAATCGAAGACGTTGGCGGGAGCCTCGGTGCTGCCACAGGCAAGGAAAATACTTGCTTCTATGGAAGAGTAATCGGCGATCAATGCCATGTTGCCATAGACATGCTGCTGGACATGCTGGTTGATGCCCGCCTCGACAAGGACGACCTGGACCTTGAGCGAGAAGTGATCCTTGAAGAAATAAAGATGTACGAGGACGACGCCGAAGACGTATCGCACGAAACCCTTATAGAAGGTATCTGGCCGAAGCATCCGCTTAGCCGTCCGATTACTGGAACAGTAGAGACAGTCAACGGCATAACCAGCGAAATGCTGCGCCATCACGTAGATCGCTTTTACCGCCCGGAAAACATAGTGGTATCAATCGCCGGTAAATTCGACGAGCCCGGCATTTTGGCTCAGCTTAGCGAAGGGCTCGGCAAACTCCAACGCGGCGAAGCAAAACCTTTGATTCCCGGACCAACTATGGAGCCTTTCATCCTGATAAAGGATAAAGAGCATGTAGAGCAAGCGCATACCGTTATAGCTACCGCCGGCGTATCGATTACAGATCCTAAGCGATATGCAGCAGCCATTCTTGACCTTGCTCTTGGTGGCAATATGTCATCGCGCTTGTTCCAGGAAGTGCGCGAGAAACGCGGGCTCGTATATACGATCAATACCTATCGCGAGAGTCATGCGACATCCGGGCTATTCGGTGTATATGCCGCTTCGCGCCCCAAAAATGTTCAGCAAGTGCTGGAATTGACCATGGAAGAATTCCGCAAAATCAAAGCTGATGGCTTGACAGAGCAGGAGATAACCCGCGCCAAGACTCAACTTAAGAGCGAATTATTGTTAGGTCTTGAATCGATGCGTTATCGTACAAGTCGCAATGCTTACAGCGAACTTTACTACGGTCGCCAATTGGAAGCAGAGGAAATCGTCAAAGAAATCGACGCGGTTACTTCAGCAGAAATCACCAAGATTGCTAACGAAATCCTCCACGGCGACATGCTTTCGATGGTAGTTGTCGGACCGAAGAAAGAGTTAAAAAAGGAATACGCGCTCGCCTGCTAATGCTAGCGGTGCGCACCGCAGACGCAGGAGGTCACTTATGGAACCGATAAAGCTAAAGGTTAAACGCCTGGCTCACGCGAAGGATTTGCCACGATATGCCACGCCAGGCGCTGCAGGAATGGATCTGACCGCAGCAATCGACAAGCCGCTAAAACTTGAATCCGGAAAGCGCGTCGGAATTCCAACCGGGCTGATCGTAGAAATTCCACCAGGCTACGAAGGACAAGTACGTCCGCGTTCCGGCTTGGCCGCACGCGCCGGAATTAGTTTGACCAATTGCGTTGGCACTATAGACAGTGACTACCGCGGCGAAGTCGTCGTGCTAGCAATTAACCATGGCCAAGAAGCATACACGTTTGAGCCGGGCGAAAGAATCGCACAGCTGCTATTGATGCCTGTTCCACGCGTCGAAATCATCGAAGTCGATGACACCAACGAATCAGAACGCGGAGAAGGCGGGTTCGGATCGACCGGTCGCACCATGCTCGGTGCCGCGTCAAAATAAAGTCTCTACGGCGCGTACAGGGGCGGCGCAGCGCCAATCAGTAATCGCAAAAATCCGGATCAAGTAGTTGC
>Ga0163152_10005165_pt1 | contig 15566 bp, 15 predicted proteins | sample OliLakLV19MP8IB2_FD_148635 | JGI IMG/M metagenome (GOLD analysis project Ga0163152, IMG submission 148635) | Freshwater microbial mat bacterial communities from Lake Vanda, McMurdo Dry Valleys, Antarctica - Oligotrophic Lake LV.19.MP8.IB-2 | ecosystem: Environmental > Aquatic > Freshwater >... | reverse complement strand
GTGTCGGTGTCGGTGCCCGCCGCGACCGGTGCGCGTTGCACTTCGCTCGGGGTGCGGTCGAAGCGCGGGGCGGGCGCGGGTTGGGGGGCACCGTCGACGTCGACGAACGTGCCTCGCTCGACGTTGTGCGGGTGGGCGCGTGCTTCCGACATCGGCAGCACGGGCGCGAAGCACACTTCGTGCCCTTCGAAGAACTCGACCCACTCGTCACGCGTACGCGTGTGAAAGATCGTCGTGAAGCGTTCCTTCAGCGCGGGCCACTCGGCTTTGTCCATTTGCCGCGCGGGGTCGAGGTCGTCGAGGCCGAGCACCGCGAGCAGGTTCGCATAGAACTTCGGCTCGTACGAAGCGATCGAAACGTACTGATGGTCAGCGGTTTCATACACGCCGTAGAAGTGCGCGCCGCCGTCGAGCAGGTTCGTGCCCCGCGGTCCCCAACCGCCCATCGCGTCGATGCCGAAGAAGATGCTCATCAGTTGCGCGCTGCCGTCGACCATCGCCGCGTCGACGACCTGACCCTTGCCGGATGTCGCACGCTCCACGAGTGCGGCGAGGACACCTATCACCACGAGCGAACCGCCTCCACCGAAGTCGGCGAGCAGGTTGATGGGCGGAATCGGCGGCCCGCCCTCGGGGCCGATGTGCCACAGCACACCTGCGATCGCGAGGTAGTTGATGTCGTGGCCGACGTCGCCCGCGAGCGGGCCGTCCTGCCCCCAACCGGTCATGCGCCCGTAGATGAGACGTTCGTTGCGGGCGCGGCACGTGTCGGGGCCGATTCCGAGCCGTTCGGCCACACCGGGTCGGAACCCTTCGAGCAGCACGTCGGCCTGTTCGCAGAGCCGCAGCACGACCTCGGGACCACCGGTGTGCTTCAGGTCGATGCCGACGCTGCGCCGGCCGCGGTCGACGACCGAATACGGCGACACGAACCCCGCGACGCTCGAACCAGTGGCCACGTCCCTCGCCCGGTCGAGGCGCAACACGTCGGCGCCCATGTCGGCGAGCAGCATCCCTGCGAACTGCAACGGTCCGATGTTCGGGATCTCGACGACCCGGACACCGGCCAGCGGCCCACTTCTCGGGAGGGTGGGCATCAGATCTTGAGGACGCGTTCGGCGTTCTCGCGTAGGAACTTAGGCCACACGTGGTCGCGGAACGGGACGTCGGGGAGTTCACCGAAGATGCGGTCGAGCGAGAGGCCCATCGGGAAGTAGCCCGCGTAGATGACTTTGTCGGCGCCGCGGGTGTTCGCGTACTCGATGATGCGCTTGTCGTAGTGCCGGGGCGCGAACGCGCTGGTCGAGTAGTAGAGGTTCGGCCATTTCAGGAGCAGCTTCACCAACAACTCGGTCCACGGCTGGCCGCCGTGGCGCGTGACGATCTTCAGGTCGGGAAAGAACCAACACACCTCGTCGAGGTGGCCGACGTACTGCGGCTCGAAGCGAATGCGCGGCCCCGGAACACCGGCGTACACGAAGATCGGGATGTCGAGTTCCACGCACTTGGCGTAGATCGGGTACATCTTCTTGTCGTTCACCGGCACTTGCGGGATGAGGCCCGTGCCCCAGCAGTGCGCGGCGACCGCGCCGTGCTCCCTGACCGCACGGTCGAGGTTGCGCACCGACTCCATGCCCTGGTTCGGGTCGACCTGGCACTGCGAGTAGAACCGATCGGGATACTTCTCGAGCGCCCGCTGCGAAGCACCGCCGTCGACGGGCATGCCCGTCAGCGCTTTCGAGATCCCGAACTGGTCCATGAGCCCGACGAGCATTTCGACCGGGTCGTCGACCTCTTCGAACTTCGGGACGCCCTTGAACATGTACTGCGCCGGGAACTCCATGTCCTGCGTTTCGGCGTCCATCGCCTGCTTGCGGATGAAGTCGTAGTGGTGGATCGTCTCCTCCCGCGGCGCCGGGAACCCGATCATCGTGTCGACGACACCACCGGCGCGCGCCTCCTCGAACGCGAGGTTGGTCACGCGGTCTCCATTCCGAAGAGGCGGAGCGCGTTGTCGCGCAGGAACTTGGGCCACACGTGGTCGCGGAACGGCACCTTCGGCAGTTCGTCGAAGATGCGGTCGAGTGTGAGCCCGGCGGGGTAGTAGCCCGCGTACAGCACCTTGTCGGCGCCGCGTGTGTTCGCGTACTCGACGATGTCGCTCGGGTAGTACTTCGGGGCGAACGCGCTGGTCGAGTAGTACAGGTTCGGCCACTTCAACAGCAGCTTCACTGCGAGTTCGGTCCACGGTTCGCAACCGTGGCGCGTGACGAACGTCAAGTCGGGGAAGTACCAGCACACCTCGTCGATGCGGGCGACGTTCTGGCACTCCATCGGCACCCGCGGTCCCGGCACACCCGCGTTCACGAAGATCGGGATGTCGAGCTCGACGCACTTCGCGTACAGCGGGTACATCTTCTTGTCGTCGATGTCGACCTGCGGCGTGAGCCCGGCCGGGAACACCTGCACCGACTTCACACCCAGTTGCTCGACCGCCTGCTCGACCTCGCGCACCGCCTCCATGCCGCGGTTCGGGTCGACGTCCCAGCTCGCGATGAACCGGTCGGGATACTCCGCGAGGGCGCGTCGGGCGTCGAGACTGGTCGACACGTTGAGCATCCCGATGCGGATGTTGTGCGCGTCCATCTCGTCGATCAGCGTCCGGACCGGGTCGGAGAGGTCGGCGAACTCGGGGACGTTCTTGAACATGTACTGCGCCGGAAAGGTGAAGTCTTCGCGACTCTCCCGGTCGTGTACCTGGGCGAGGTACTTGCGGTACTTGTCGGCTTGCTCCGCCGTCGGCGACGGAACCCCGATCATCAGATCGACCACACCGCCGGCGGCCGCATCTTCGAACGCATCTGCCATCGGCGGCACGGTACTCGGACCGGTCGGGCGCCTGCCGAGTACCGTCGCCACCTGTGGACCAATGGGGACACGCGACCGACCTCGACGACATCCGGGGCGGGTTCGCGATCGCGGGTATCGGCGAGACCGCGTACACGAAGGCGTCGGGCCGCACCGCGCGCGAGATCGGAGCCGTTGCCGCGGAACTGGCCATTGCCGACGCGGGGTTGGATCCCTCCGACATCGACGGGCTGACGTGGTCGGGCGCGTTCCCCGACTTCGACCTCGACGCGTTCCACGAGCACTTCGGTACCTCGCACGACATCTGGACGTCGCCGTGGGGCGGCGGCATGGCATGGGCCGCGACCGCGCCGTACCTCGCGGCGCAGGCCATCCGCGAGGGGAAGGCGCGCCACGTCCTCAACGTGTTCCCGGTCGCGTGGGCGACGCAGCGCAGTTCGATGACCGGCGGACCGGGTGAGGTGCACGCGGCCCAGTCGTTGAAACAGAACCTCGAAGTGCCGTTCGGGTTCTTCCCGCAGCCGGTGTACTTCTCGTCGATCATGCGCCGCCACATGCTCGAGTTCGGCACGACCGAGGAGCAGTTCGGCGCGGTCGCGGTCGCGGGGCGCCGCCACGCAAACCTGAACCCCGACGCGGTCATGCACGCCAAGTCGATGACGATGGCCGACTACCTCGCGGCGCCGATGCTCGCCGAGCCGTTGCGCTTGTTCGACTCGTGCCTCATCTCCGACGGCGGTGCCGCGTACGTGACGACGTCGTTGGAGCGGGCGCGCGATCTCAAGCAGCCTCCGGCCGTTGTCGCCGGTGTAGGGGAGGGGTACTCGGGCAGCGGTACGCACTGGGCGCAGCAGCGTGCGTTCACGAGTACTCCGCAGGTGTTCTCCGCGCCGGGCGCGTTCGCGATGGCCGGCATCGGTCCTGCCGACGTCGACCTGCTCACCGTCTACGACCCGTTCACCGTCGTGAGCCTCATGCAGATCGAGGACATGGGGTTCTGTGCCAAGGGCGAGGCGGGCGCGTTCGTCGAGGGCGACACGTTGCACCACGACGCGGGCAGGCTGCCGTTCAACACGCACGGCGGGTTGCTGTCGCACGCGTACGTGCTCGGCATCGCCCACGTCGTCGAGTGCGTGAAGCAACTGCGCGGCGTTGCCGCGGCCCAGGTGCCCGACTGTGAGGTCGCGGTGTACGGCGGGTACACGGGTCACATGGCGAGCACGCTCGTGCTCACGAAGGACGCGTAATTGGTTATGGCGATCCAGCGCGACACGTTCCCGCTGCCCGATGTCGACGACCCGCTCGTCGCGCCGTACTTCGCGGGCGCCGCCCGCGGCGAGCTGGTCGTGCCGCAGTGCGACGGCTGCCACCGCTACGTCTGGTACCCCGAGGAAGTGTGTCCCGGGTGCGGCGGCGTGCTCACGTGGACACCGGTCTCGGGTCGGGGCACGTTGTTCACGTGGGTGGTCGTGCGCCGCGCGTTCCTGCCCGCGTTCGAAGACAAGGTGCCGTTCGTGTCGGCGCTGATCGCGCTCGCCGAGGACCCGGCCGTGCGTATCGTCGCGTACGTCGACGCCGAACCCGCCGCCCTCGTCGCGGACCAACCCGTCCACGTCGAGTTCCGCCCGCTCGCGTTCAGCACCGTCCCCGGTAAGGAGGTCGTGGTCCCGTGGTTCGTGCCGTCGTCGTCGTGACCCTCGCGGTTGCGCTCGTCGCGTGCGGCGACGATCCGTCCCGGCAGGAGGAGGTCGCCGCGCGCGGCGCGTCGGTCATGCCCTTCGACCTCGACGCGACCACGCATGGGTTCGACCACACCGACACAGGCGGTGTGCAAACGGTTGTCGCCGACGACCCGAACGACGCGGCGCAAGTGACGCTCGTGCGCGAGCACCTGCGCGAGGAGGCCGATCGCTTCGCGCGCGGCGACTTCGACGACCCCGCCGCGATTCACGGAGACCAGATGCCCGGGCTCGCCCGGTTGCGCGCCGGGTATGCGGAGATCGAGGTCGGCTACATCGAGGTCGCGCTGGGCGCGCGGATCGTCTACACCACCGACGATGCCGACCTGGTGAACGCACTGCACGATTGGTTCGACGCGCAGGTGATGGACCACGGCGAGCACGCCGAAAGCGGACACGGCTCGTGATCTACGACGGGGTGCGGGTGCTCGACCTCACCACAGGCATCGCGGGCGCGTACGCGTCGAAGCTGTTGACCGACCTCGGGGCCGATGTCGTGTTCACCGACCCGATTGCGGACCCGCTGTTCACGTACTTCCGCACCTCGCAGCGGCACGCCGCGACCGCGACCGGCTGGGTCGGGGGCGCCGACATCGTGCTCGTCGGCGAACCGGGCCGCGCACCCGATTCCGAACCGCTGGTGACGGTGTCGATCACGCCGGTCGGCCACGGCGGACCCGACGACGGGCTCGATCTGCCGGAGCCTGTCCTCCAGGCGCGCAGCGGCAGCCTGTCGAACCACGGGCACGCGCATCTTCCGCCGTTGACGGTCGGCGGAAATTTGGGCGAGTACGTCACCGGCGCGTACGCGGCATTGGGTGCGGCCACCGCCTACGCCCGCGCGTCCCGCACGCACGTTCCCGAACACGTCGACCTCTCGATGCTCGAGGCGATGCAACTCACCTTCGTGACGACGCCCACATTGATGGCGCGCTTTCCCGGCGGGCGCATGCGGTCGTTCCGGTGGGTGATGATTCCCGGCAACGAGCCGACCGGCGACGGCCGGTACGTGGGCATCACGACCGTCACGGCCCAACAGTGGCTGTCGTTGTGCCGTCTCGCCGGGCGCGACGACCTGACGACCGACGAGCCACTCACGACGATGCTCGGCCGGTTCCAGCGCGCCGACGAAGTCAACGGTTTCGTGCGGGGCTGGACCGGGTCACGCACGGCCGACGAGGTTGTTGCCGCGTGCATCGAGGCGCGCGTTCCTGCCGTCGTCGTCGGCAATGGCGCCGAGCTCCCGCGCAACCCGCAACTGGCCGAGCGCGAGGTGTTCGTGCGCCAGCCCGGCGAACAATGGATCCGGCCGCGGGCACCGTTCCGATTCCATGGCATTTCCGACCGGCCGTTGGAAGCGCCGGGCGCGGCCACGGAGCCGTGGTCTGCACGCGCGCCCGAGCCACTGACACCCGGCGCGGTCGGCGCCAAGCCGCTGGCCGGCATCACCGTTGTCGACTTCACCGCGTTCTGGGCGGGGCCGTACGCCACCGCGTGGCTGTGTGCGATGGGTGCCGATGTCATCAAGGTCGAGTCGGTCCAACGGCCCGACGGCATCCGCTTCAGCGCCGCGGTGCGGCCCAAGGACGACCCGCAGTTTTACGAGAAGTCGGGGCTGTACAACGCCGTGAACCTCGGCAAGCGCGGCGTCACCCTCGACCTCGGCCACCCCGACGGACTCGCGCTCGCGAAACGGTTGATCGAGCGAGCCGATGTCATCACCGAGAACTTCACACCGCGCGTTCTCGAACGGTTCGGCCTCGACTACGACGTCGTGCGCTCGATCAAGCCCGACATCGTCATGATGCGCATGCCTGCCTTCGGACTCACCGGACCGTGGCGCGAACGCCCGGGATTCGCGCAGACGATGGAGCAACTCACGGGCATGGCGTGGGTCACGGGCTACACGGGTGGTCCGCCGATCATCGCGGGCGGTGTCGTCGACCCGTTGGTCGGAACGCACGCCGCCCTCGCGATCGTGGCCGCGCTCGAGCACCGCAACCGCACGGGTGCCGGCCAACTCGTCGAGGTGCCGCTCGTCGAAGTCGCGACGGCGGTGACCGCCGAACAGGTCATCCGCTACTCGATCGACGGCACGTTGCTCGACCGGCGCGGCGAGCACGGTGTGTACCGGTGCGCGGGCGAAGACGACTGGGTCGCGCTCGCGACAGAAAGCGATCCGATGAACGCCGGAGAACGGGCCGCGTGGTGCGCGACGAGACCGTGCGATGACGCGGCCGAGAATCTCCGAGCCGAGGGGATTCCCGCGGCGGCGATGGTGCCCGCGTACATGGCACTCGACGACGCGCAACTCCGGGCGCGCGGGTTCTTCGAGCCGGTCGAACACCCGCTGCTCGGCTCCCACGACTATCCGTCATGGCCGATGCGGTTTTCGGCCGGTCCGGCCCGATTCTGGTCAGGTCCGTCGCCGACGCTGGGCGAGCACACCGACGAAGTACTCGGCGAGCTCGGCGTCTCCGACGCGGAACTTGACCGGCTGCGCGCCGAGCACGTGATCGGCACGACGCCGTATATCGGCTAGGAGCGCGGCGCAGGCGATCCCGTAATCTCCCGGTCGATGGTGCAGTCCCAGGACGACTCCGGTCTCGAACAAGCCGAGGACGCCCTGGTCGACGGCGACGTCGCGTACCAGCGGGGCACCGCGCAGGCGGCGTTGCGGCACCGCAACTTCCGCATCGTCTACCTCGGCACGTTCTCGTCCAACATCGGAACGTGGATGCAGAACGTCGTGCTCGGTGCCTACGCGCTCAAGCTCTCGGGGAGCACCGAGTACCTCGGCGTCATCTTCTTCTGCCAGCTCGGGCCCTTGCTCTTCCTCTCGCCCGTCGGCGGACTCCTGGCCGACATCGTCGACCGCCGCCGCCTGCTCGTCGCCGCGCAGTTCGTGCAAATGGCACTGTCGTTCGGGCTGGCGGCGCTCGCCCTCACCGACGATCCGTCACTGGTGACGCTGGCCGTCGTCGTCACCGCGATCGGTATCGCGAATGCGATCGGCGCGCCGGGCCTCAGTGCAATCCTCCCGACCCTCGTTCCCCGCGAAGACCTCCAGGGCGCGGTCGCGCTCCAGTCGGTGCAGATGAACCTGTCGCGCGTCATCGGGCCTGCCATCGGCGGCGTGCTCTACGCAGCGTTTGATGCTGCTCCCGTGTTCGCGTTCAACGCGGCGACGTACGGCTTCGCGATCGTCGGGCTGGTCTGGGCGACGTACCCGCGCCACGCCAACGCGGTGCTCGAGGAGCGGGGCTTCCGGCGATTGCTGTCTGGTGCCCGCATCGTCAACCGCGACCCACTGCTCAAGCATCTCCTCATCACGCTGTTCACGTTCTCGTTGTTCTCGCTCACGTTTGTGGGCCTGTTCCCCGAGATTGCGGCGGCGAATCTCGATGTCGAACTGAAGAGCGTCGAGTACGGATTCCTCTACGCGTGTTTCGGATTCGGCGCGGCGCTGGGTGCCATCACGGTCGGCACCGTGTTCGCGAAGCGGTCGAAGGCGCGGCTGCTCCGCCCGGGGTTCATCGCGTTCGCGGTGCTCCTCACGGCGTTTGCGCTCCTGCGCAGTGTGCTGCCCGCGTATCCGGTCGCAGCCGTGCTCGGCTACGCGTACTTCATTGTCATCACGTCGCTGTCGACGGTGCTGCAAGAACACCTCGAGGAGTCGCAACGCGGTCGCGTCATGGCCTTGTGGATCATGGGCTTCGGCGGGACGGTTCCGCTCGGTGTGCTGCTCGGGGGATGGTTGACGGAACACTTCTTCTCGATCACCGCGCTGGTCATCGGCGGCGCGGTGTGGGCGCTGGTGCTGGCAACATGGTCGAATCCCGAACAACTCGTGAGCAAGGGAGCAGTCGATGGCTGAGGTCGGAGCCGGGTACAAGGGCCTGCGGACGCGCGTGACGGAACTCGTCACCGTCGCGGATCCCGCCGCGCTGGAGTCGATCGCGCCCGCGACCCCCGAGTGGCGGGTGCGCGACGTGCTCGCGCACCTCGTCGGGGTGACGGCCGACGTCCTCGCGGGCAACATCGAGGGCGCGGCCACCGATCCGTGGACGGCCGCGCAAGTCGACGCCCGGCGTTCGCTTCCGGTGTCTGATCTGCTCGCAGAATGGGAAGCGGCCGGTCCCGCGTTCGACACGATGCTCGACGAGCTGCCGTTCGAACTCGTCGGCCAGGCGATGTTCGACGCCGCGACGCACGAGCACGACGTCCGCAATGCGCTCGGGAGGCCCGGCGCCCGCGACAGCGACGCCGTCGCGTTCGCGTGGCAGTGGTTCGTCCTCGCCCGTCCCCGCGGCGGCGCGCCCACGCTGCAGTTCGTCACCGAGACGGGCGAAGAGACCTCGGGCGCAGGCGATCCGGTCGCGCGGATCGAGGCGCCGCGCTTCGAACTGGTTCGGGCCGTCACCGGCCGGCGTACGGCCGCCGAAATCAGCGCCTTCGGCTGGGATATCGAGCCGAAGCCCGAACTCATGCTCGCGGCGTCGTTCTTCACGCTCCCCACCGAATCTCTGAACGAGTAGTCAACCCAACTCGCGCAGGACGTTGGTGACGTTGCGACCGATGACCTCGAGGTCGTAGCCACCTTCCTGCACGACAACGGTCGGGCGATCGAGCGCGGCCAGCGCGGCGCCGATGCGGGTGAAGTCCTCGCCGGTCAACCGGAACGAGTCGGCGTCTTCGGCCGCAGTGTCGACGCCGAGCGATACGACGAGCAGGTCCGGGTCATACTTGGTGACGACCGCGGCGGCCGCGTCGAGCGCGGAACCGTACCGCGCCCAGTCGGTGCCGGCGGGGAGCGGAAAGTTGCGCGTGTACCCCTCGCCCGCACCCCACCCGCGTTCCGACGCGAAGCCGAGAAAGTACGGGTAGTGCTGCGCGGGGTCGGCGTGCACCGACACGAAGAGCACATCGTCGCGGTCGTAGAACAGTTGTTGCGTGCCGTTGCCGTGATGGAAGTCGACATCGAGGATTGCGACGCGCGCGCCCGTGTCGACCGCGGCCTGGGCGACGATCGCCGTGTTGTTGAGGTAGCAGTACCCGCCGAACGAATCGGCCGCGGCGTGATGACCCGGAGGCCGGCACAGCGCGTACGCCGTGCCCACGTCGCCCGTTGCCACCGCGCGCCACGCGCTCAACGCGACGTCGACGGCCGCGGTCGCGGCCGTGAACGTACCGGCAAGTACCGGGTCGGAGTCGTGCGAATACCAGCCCAACTTGGCGATGGGGTGGACCGGCTCGGAGTCGGGCTGGTCGCGAACCGCGCGCGCGTAGGGCGTTGCTTCCGCATGTTCCGGCCGGCCGGTCGCCGCGCACCATTCCGCGTGCACGGTCGCGAGGAACTCGACATACGCGCGCGTGTGGACGCGCAGCACGGGTTCGGGGCCGAACTCCTCCGGCGGACGGATCGGGCCGAGGTCGGCTGCGCGCAGCGCGTCGAGGATGCGGTCGACACGCTCGGGGATCTCCACGGGACCGAACTCGACGCCGTCGTCGATCGAGGGCATGCGCGGGTGATGCCGACGATGATCGTCAGATGCGACCGTCAGCACCGAGCGGACTACTCGTGTCCCGACAGGTCCGCGGCGGCCGTTTCGATGGCGGCACGAACACGTCCCGGGTCGATGTCGGGCGGGGTGAACCCTTCGCCGTCGAGGCGCCGCGTCTCGATCGCGGTGTAGTGCCGAAGTTCGAACTCGAGGCGGCGGTGCACGATGCGCACTTCGAACGAGCACCCGTACCTGCGGCCTTGCACGAGCGCGAACTCAGATCGGTTGGATGGCGCGATGAACTCGGCGTCGAGATCTTGGGCCAGGATGTGCAGGCGCGCGTTGGTGCGACCCTGGAGCCGGAGCCATCCTGGTTCGCCGTCTCGGAGCCTCGGCACTCCCACAGCAAAGCACCTACCCTGCGGTCGTGACAGACGCAGCGGTCTGGATCGTCCGAACGACCCATGGCGCGTCCGTGGACACAGTGTTGCGCGATCTCCTCGGGCGCGCGCTCGGCACCGACCCGAACGGGCTGGCGTTCGACCGCCGTTGCGCCTACTGCAACCACCCGACGCACGGGAAGCCGGCGGTGGTGGGCGCTCCCGACTTGTCGTTCAGCCTTTCGCACTCGGGCACCGTCACCGTGATCGCAGTCGCACCCGGCGCCCGCGTCGGTGCCGATGTCGAGGTGATTCGGCCCCGGCGCTATCTCGACCGACTCGCGGCGCGCATCCTCACGCCGGCGGAACTCGCTTATTGGCAAGGTCTGCCAGTTCCGGAGCGGTTGCCCATGTTTCTGCGGCACTGGACCGAGCGTGAGGCATACCTCAAGGGTCTGGGGCTCGGCCTGACGCGCCCGCTGCGCGACGCGCTCGCCGATGCCGGCGGCTGGACGCTGGCGCCGATCGACGGTCTCGACGACGCCGTCGGAACCGTTGCGCTGGAAGGCGAAGGGCGCGTGCTGGCGAGCGTCGAAGCGGCGGTACCCTGAACATTGTGGGCCAGGCGCAGGTCCGCAGGCGCGGACCGTCTGGACTATGTGCACGCGAGATGGAGCGCCGGAGATCGGAGCCGCATCATGATCGAACACGATGAGGAGCCGGCGGAACCGCGGCCGATCGACAAGTTCCGGGGCACCGCGGCCGGCGCCGTGTTCGCAGCGGGGCTGATGGGCCTCGCCGATGCGCTCGAAGGTCCGCGCGACAAGCGGGTCGAGATCGTCGTCGACTACGCAGGCGATCCGCCGTTCTCCGATCGCATTCTCATGCGCCTCGACCCGGACAACGCCGCCGACTCGATCGTGGTCGTCAGAAATACGTGGTGAGGTCGACGTGAGCGCGGGTTGCTACAGACGCTCGCGCGTCACGGTGTAGCGCTCGAGCATCTCCGCGCGGGGCTCGACTCCGGTCCCGGGACCGTCGGGGACGCGTAGACGCCCGTCCTCGAGGACGAACGGTTCGGTGAGGTCCTCGTCGAAGTAACGATCCGATGCCGAGAGGTCGCCGATCATCGTGAAGCCCGGCAGCGCCGCGAGGGCGACGTTGACGGCCCGTCCGACCCCGGTCTCGAGCATCCCACCGACGAGCGCATCGACTCCGTGGTGCACGCACGTGTCGTGCACCTGCACGGCTTCGACGAGTCCGCCGACGCGACCGGGCTTGACGTTCACGACCGAGCACGCGCCGAGGAGGATTGCCTCGCGTGCGGCCCGGGCGGAATCGATCGATTCGTCGAGACAGATGGGTGTCGTGATGAGCGCGGCCAGGTCGACGTACTTCGCGATGTCGTCGCGGCGTAGCGGTTGCTCGATGCACTGCACGTCCCAGTCGGCCAGTGTCGCGAGCAGGTCGGCATCGCTCAACCGGAAGCTCTCGTTGGCGTCGACCTGGATCGCAACGTCGGCGCCGACCGCGGCCCGTACGTCTCGGACGTATTCGAGTGGAATCTCCGGCGAGATCTTCAACTTCACGCGCCGGTAGCCCGCGGCGACGTACGCGGCCGCCCGCTCGACGATGTCGGAGGCGATCCCGATCGCAACCCCCGCGTCGACATGCGTGCTCGAGACACCGAGATGTTGTGCGAGAGAGATGCCTTCGGCGCGTAACGAGGCGTCGAGGAGCGCGGCTTCGAGAGCAGTATGGGCGAACGGAGGACCGGCGAACGCCTCGCCCGCCAAGGCGCGCGGGCCGAGTTCGTCGCGGAGTGCCGCATGCGAGACGTCGATGGTCTCGGGCGAGTACTCGGGCGACGCGAGTGCGGGGCACTCACCCCAGCCGACCGCGGCATCGGTCTCGACGCGCACGAGCAACGCTTCCTTCACCGACGTCGCGTCGTTCGCGGTGACGAACGGTGTGCGGAGCGGCATTTGCACGCGGATGAGTTCGACGACGCGAAGAGGCCCGGGCATCACACCCGGGCCTCGTGGCGTTCGTACACGAACCGTGTTGTACGAGACGTGATTAACGACGCTTGACGGCCTTTTTCTTGGCCGGTGCTTTCTTGGCCGGTGCTTTCTTGGCCGGTGCTTTCTTGGCGACGGTCTTCTTCTTGGCCGGTGCCGCCTTGCGGACGGGCGCCTTCTTCGGCACCTTGCCCGAGAGCACGGCGTCCTTGAATGCCTTGAGCGGCGTGATGCGGGCGACGCGCTTCGCCGCCACCTTCACCTGTTCGCCGGTGGCTGGGTTACGGGCCATGCGAGCCGGCCGGTCGATCCGGCGGAACTTCGCGAAGCCCGAGATGGCCACGTCGTCGCCGCGGGCAACCGTCTCGGTGACGATGTCGGTAAACGACGTCAACAAGGCGTCGGCTTCTTTACGGCTCAGGTCGTTGCGCTCGGCAAGCACGTTGAGCAGTTGGCTCCGGTTCACATGTCCTCCATCGAGAAACGCACGGGAATTGCGGGTGCATGCTTGCACGGCGGAGGCCGCGATGTGTGGATTCTCGGGCGTTTTCCTGAGGAATTACGCGTTTTTTCGGAGGTTCGGGGCCTACGAAGCGCCGTCGGAGACCGGGTCGAGCGACGCTGGGTCCATCGCCCAGCCCGCTTTGCCCTGGCGTTTGGCGCGGTACATCGCGACATCGGCCCGCCGGACCAGGTCGCCGGCGTCGGCCCGATCGGCCGGCCCGAGCGCGATTCCGATGCTCGTGGAGATCGTGACATTCGACCCGCCGAGCTGGAACGGCTCGGTCAACATCTGGCACACCCGCTCCGCCACTTCGATCGCCGGGGCCGGACCTTCGAGGCGGGTGAGCATGACCGTGAACTCGTCGCCGCCCATGCGGGCCACGACGTCGCCGGGACGGACGCACGCGCGCAGCCGTTTCGCCACCTGGACCAACAGGTCGTCGGCCCGGTCGTGGCCGTAGCGGTCGTTGACCCCCTTGAATCCGTCGAGGTCGAGGAACAGCACGCCGATGAGGTCACCCGGACGCCCCCGCCCGCATACCCGCTCGATCTCCTCGTGGAAGCGGCGCCGGTTGGGCAGGTCGGTGAGCACGTCGTGGGCAGCCTCGTAGGCGAGGCGGTCCTTCAGCGATTCGAGTTCCTTGTGCGTCTGTGCGTTCCGCAACGCGGCTCCGGCCTGTGCCGCGAACAGTTCGACGCTCTCGCACTGTGAGGCGGGTGGCGCGCCTCCGCTCGGCCACCGGGCGGTGAGGACGACGACGCCTTCCTCGTCGTGGGCGACGGGCGCGGCGACCAGCACCGAGTAGCGCTTGGCCGCGTCAGTAGCGGAGCTGCGGCGGACCTCACCGGTCTCGCCGTCACGCGGCCAGACCGCCACGCCGTTCGAATCGCGGGCCTCGGCCGCGGCCACCAGGCGCGGGTCGCCGGGCGGAACGGCGAGCACGTCCTTCGAGTGCTTCACCGGCCGGGCCAGCAACGAGGGTCCGGTGGCCCCTTCGATCTCGAACACGAGGGGATCGGCGAAGCCCATCTGCCCGATCGTTTCGCGGAGCACGTCGAGGATGGAGTCGACGTCGAGGCTTGTGCTCCGTCGTCCGCCGAGCGCGGCCGCCTTCAGGAGGGCGCCCCGGCGTTCGGCTTCTTCGCGGCCGCGGGCATGCGCGGCCATCTCGTCGACCAGGTGCTTGGCCAGGAACGCGGTCGGCAGCGCGACGAGGACGACGACGACGAGTTGCTCGCCGAGCGTTTGCCACTCGATGGCTTCGTCGTTGAGGTGGTTCCATCCCGCGTACCCGGCTCCGACGGCCACCCAGGTGGCGACGAGCCCGGGGAGTTGGAACCGGATCGCGCCTTCGACGACGGGCCACACGAGAATCGCCCAGTCGATCGACGAATCGCCTTCGCGGATCCATACGACGATCAGGACGATCGCGGTGTCGGCGACAAGTTGGAGGACGCCGAGCGCGTTGCGCACGCGAGGCGAGTTCCGCTGCGCGATCCACGAGATGCCGTTCAGGGCGAGGAAGCAGCCGGCGACCGCGAAGATCGCCCACACCGCCAGGACGTCGCGTTCCGACATGAACAGGTGGGCGGCGACGAGGACGGCCGTGAGCGCGCGGACTCTCCGCAGCGCGCTCTCGATCGACGCCGGCATGGCGGAGTCGACGTCGGCGGGCGCGCGGTCACGGCGCTGGTCAAGCCCCGGGGCCTCGCGGGCCATTGTCCTCCTCGTCGGTTCGCAGGGGTACCTACGTAGTACCTCGCGTATCGGCGGGGTTTGGGCCCGGTTTGAGGGTCTTACGCAGGGGTCACACCGAGGCGCGACTGAGCTCGGTGACGGCCAGCACCGTGGCCTCGACTGCGTCGGCGAACCGGTCGGGCGTGGCGAGGTCGGGGTCCGAGATGTGGCGCACGGCGAAGCCGTCGGCCAGGGCGACGATTTGCACCATTACGTCGGAGAACTCGAATGGCGGCCGCGGCCGGCGGCCGAGTGCCTCGAGGATCGGTCCGTACAGGCTGACGAGGGTGTTCCGGAGCCGGGCGTCGTGCTCCTTCAGCAGCGCGGTCGCCGCGGTTGTACGGGTTCCGGACTCCGCTTCCAGGAACTGGTCCTCGACGGCCAGGGTCGCGACGAGGAGCTGGATCAGCGCGACCCGGCGGTGGGTGACGAGCCCGAAATGGGCGCGCGCGATCTCACGGAGGGCGATTTCGGGCTGATCGGGCGCGAGGGTGCGCAACTGATCGAGCACGGGCTCGAGCAGGACGTGGACGCTCTGGAGCGCGGTCCGGGTCAACTCGTCGAGGAACCCGCTGTCGTCGGCCCGCCAGTAGCGGTACCAGGTCTGGCGGGACAAGCCGGCCCGCTGGGCAACCGGGCCCGGCCCGAGGGCGTGTTCAAGTCCTCGCCGGACTGATCCGGGGAGCATTTCCTGGCCGCCGGAGAGGAGCTGGCTGCGCGTTCTGGCACGTTTCGCGGTGTACTCGGACATACGATCATATGTTCCCGTCCGGCCCCGTTCCGAACCAAATATCGACAGCGTGTCTCTTGGT
>Ga0163152_10005159_pt1 | contig 15582 bp, 19 predicted proteins | sample OliLakLV19MP8IB2_FD_148635 | JGI IMG/M metagenome (GOLD analysis project Ga0163152, IMG submission 148635) | Freshwater microbial mat bacterial communities from Lake Vanda, McMurdo Dry Valleys, Antarctica - Oligotrophic Lake LV.19.MP8.IB-2 | ecosystem: Environmental > Aquatic > Freshwater >... | reverse complement strand
CGGAGCCGTGAGAGCCCGAGGCATACTTGAACAGTATGTCGAGGGAGCGAACGGCGAGCCTGCCAGCCGCAGGCGCGTCGCAGCAGCGAATCCGCGATTGCAGCAGAAGCGCTCATGAATCATGCGGGCTAGAGGAACACCATTTGTTTTGCGCGCAAGATATCGGCACGGCAGGCCAACAACCCGCTACACTTACCGAAATCTGCCAGTCCCCAGCCGGGGACCAGCAGAATGCTGGAATATGAGTAACTGGAACTCCACCAAGTCGGCAGATCGAACCACGCTGACTGGGCGCTCACCATGGTAAGCCCTCACCCCTCTATCATCACACGAATTGAATACTGGCCCGTCGATATCCGGATGACAGATCCCTTCGTCGTCGCCACCGGCGCACGAACAGTTGCGGAGAACGTCTTTCTACGGGTCACGCTGGCCAATGGCACACAGGGGTATGGCGAAGCGGCGCCATTTCCGGAAGTCGGGGCAGAAACTCGCGAGAGTTGTCTGCTTGCACTCCATCGACTCAGCCAGACGGTGCTTGGCCGCTCCGCGGAAAACTTTAAAGAAGTCGGACGCTTGCTAGCCGAACAGGCCTACGCGTATCCAGCTGCACGGTGCGGACTCGAAACCGCCGTCATCGATGCCTCGTGCCGTGCCACACATATCCCGATGTGGCAGCTGTGGGGTGCCGTGGACGTGCGCGAGCATGAAACGGACATCACGATTCCCATCACCGACCTCGATAACACTGTCGCCCTGGCGCGCGGATGGTATGCGAAGGGGTTCCGCCTCTTCAAAATGAAGGTCGGCAACGATGTCGAGAGCGACATCCGGCGTCTGGAAGCCGTCCATCGCGCGCTCCCAGGCATCTCATTCATCGGCGACGGCAACCAGGGATTCTCGCGCCAGGAATGCCTGACGTTTGCGCAGGGGGTGAAGAAGTTCGGGGGGACGATGGTGCTGCTTGAACAGCCGGTCGTACGAGACGACTTGGACAGTATGGCGGCGATTCGCCGAGAGACCGGCATTCCCGTTGCCGCAGATGAATCGGTCCGCTCACTTGCAGATGCGAAGGAGGTCGTCGCCCGAGGCGCAGCCGACTACGTCAACATCAAGATCATGAAGACCGGCGTGATCGAAGCAATGGAGATTGCCTCCTTCGCCAAAGCATCGGGCCTCAAGCTGATGATCGGCGGGATGCTCGAAACACGTATCGCAATGGGCTGCTCATTCAGCCTGGTTTTGGGACTCGGCGGCTTCGACGTGCTGGACCTCGACACCCCGCTCTTACTGGCCAACGATCCGGTCGGAGGTGGCTACAGATATGAGGGGGCACGCCTCCAACCCTGGTCTGGACCAGGCCTCGACATGGAAGCAGTTCCCCCCTCGAACGTCACCACGATTGAGTAGTTCAACCGGTCCCTTCGTCACACTTCTTGCAGTTCAACGTCTCTCCGAGATGCTGCCTCCGGCCTTCTTCTGTCAGGACCCAAGGCCGATTCGTCATCGGTGGCTGGTGCCGCACGTGCTGACCATGGCCACAGCGCAGATCTGCCACCCAATCGCTCAACTCATCAAGATGGTACCCAATAATAGGCTGCTGCATGCACAGACCTCCCTCACCTCTCCCTGAACGATTCATTAGGGATATGTTACACTCCACGCGCATGCTAACACGAACGGGGAGGCATAGATGAAGCAGTCCGATCCGAATATCGGCTTCGTGGGAGTGGGACGGATGGGAGCCAACATGGCCCGGCGATTGAAAGATCGCGGGGAAACCATCGTCGCGGTGTACGATCGAGATCGGGCGGCAACTACCGATCTTGCGTTAGAGCTCGGCTGTGAAGCGGCTCCATCCCCCGCTCGTGTTGCAGAACGTGCCCAGATCATTTTCACGGTCGTGTCCGATGACGCGGCGATGCGCCAAATCTTTTCCACCACCGGCACGGACAGTCTACTCCGCCACGCCAAGGACCGGCTCTTTGTGAACTGCGCCACCCTCTCGCCGACTGTGCACGTCGAAGTCGAAACTCTGGTGATGCAACATGGTGGTCGGAACCTCGAAGCCTGCATGGCCGGCAGCATCACCCAGGCGCGCCAAGGCACGCTCTACCTCATGTGCGGCGGACGTCCGAATGTGTTCGAATCGGCGAAGCCGCTCTTGGAAAAATTGAGCGCGCACCTTCGCTATATCGGATCGGCAGGAGAAGCGGCGAAGGTCAAAGCCCTCGTCAACATGGTGATGAACTGCAATACCGCTGCACTGGCAGAAGGGCTTGGGCTTGGAGCGTCACTCGGCCTCGATCTGGCGATGGTGCGAGACATCTTCGCCCAAACGGGAGCCGCATCGCGCGTGTTAGAGACCGACGGCGAGGATATGCAACACCGCGCCCATGACTGCTACTTCTCAGCTGCCCATGCCGCCAAGGACTCAGGGATCGCCCTCGCATTAGCAAAGACCGCCGAGATCACAGTCCCGTTAGCGCAAGCGACCTACGAACAATACCAGCGGCTGGTTGCCCTCGGCAAAGGTGAACTGGACAAGTCCGCGGTCTCTGAGCTTACGTTTAAAGACCGTGAACGGTGAAACAAATAATACAGGACTGCCGAGTGCTCTTCCTCCGAAACCTTTTACCTTTTACGGTTCGCGTTTCACTCTCACGAATCGCCGAGCTGAGAGGGGGTCACCGTTTCTCAAAGGGGAGTTCTGGCCGTTGACTGGCTGGAAAGTAGGCCCACCGCTTTTGTTCGTCCTCATCGAAGCTGCCGAGAAAGGTCACATAGCGATCGAGGGTGCGAAACTCCGAGAGCGTGACCGTACAATGCGGCACATCGATCACACGAGCATCGAATTGGCCCACCACGTAGAGCATGCCCGCTCCCGCTTGATAGAGATTCCGTCGGCTCGCATACCCCGTATTGGGGAACAGATCAACCTCAAGAGAACAGCCCCCAGGCCCTTTGAACGTGAGATGAAGATCGTGCCGGGAGAGGAACGGATTGGTGGCGGTTCTGGTAATCGTCAGGCGCACCTGATCTGCCGCGAACTCGACAACGGCCGGCACCGGCACATCGCTGTTGCAGGCCGTCAGTAGCAGAAGCAGCCCAGCCAAGTACCTTGACACATAGGCCCCAATCACTTGGGCGCTGGAACTTTCTGCGCGGCGCCAATCGCATCCAGCCCTGCTTGAGCACAGGCATCGTCGAGATGTGCACCAGGCGCCCCACCAACGCCAATCCCTCCGACGATCTCGCCGCCGATCTCGATCGGGAGCCCCCCTCCCAGCATCAGCACCTGATCGTTGATCTCACGAAGCGCTCCTAAGGCCGGCATCTTGGTAATCAGCTCAGCCAGCTCGGTCGTCGGGCGGCGAAAGCTGGCAGCCGTATAGGCCTTCTTCCTGCTGCTATCGATCGTATGGGATCCGGCCCCATCGGCTCGGACCATCGCGCGAAGCACCCCGGCTCGATCCACAACCGACACGCTCACCTTGTAGCCGTCTATCTTGCACGCATCCAGCGATGCCTGGACCGCCTTGCCCGCCAGCGAGAGCGGCAACACCGACTCTTTCGGCAGGTCATCAGAAGCCGGCACCGTATAGGGCATCAGCATCACGAACGCCGTTGCAATCATGAACCGATACGCCGTAGGCACAACGCGCCTCTGATATAGGTAAACAGATGTCATCGGTGTGTCTCCTGGTTCTACATGAAGATGTACGGCACCAAGCGTACGAAGGCGCGAGAGGACTGTCAAGAGGGCAACTTTGGAATTGGGGATTCAGGAGGTGGAGAATGCGGGGGGCTCAGCTCCAGACGACGTGCTCTTGATTGAGGAGGTAATCGATGACTTCGATACTGTTACGCATCTGGATCTGGGCTTTTTCGGACATGGGGAGGACAGCACCGACCAGCTTGCCTGATTCAACATCGTCGAGCGATGGGATCCCATTAGGTCCACGCTTCTCCAACTCCTGTCGGTAACTTGCCACGGTTGCCTCCTGTTGCTCTGACCAGTAGATCAGCAAAAACTACGCCAGAGACTCATCTCTACTTCTTACTCACCAACCACATAATGGATAGCATAGCACATGGAAATCCATGTCTTGAAGGAAAGGGCTATCGTATTGATTGAAAACTATTTTCCAGTCGATCGGCGTACAGCGGTTGAGACAGGGGCCAGGGCACCGAGATATGGAAAATGACCGATCGTGAGAAGTGGCGTATCGAGACGCAGGCGGAAATCGTCATGCGCTGGGTCAACAAAGTGCGGGTCCCCGGTAATATCTGACTGGCCCTTGAGTTCCGGAGCCAGTTGGTTGGGATTCCCCACGCGCAGATAGTCACCATCTGTATTGTAGAATGCATTGAAAGACGTGGTGGTCCGGCTAGATGGGGCGATCACAAAACCCACTCGATTCAGCCCGATCACGTTGCCGGTCACGTCACTCTGTGATTGACCGAGAAACGCCGCGCCACCACCATTTTTCACCAAGGTATTGCTCACGATCACGGCATGGGCACGGTCGCTGACCACGACGGCCTCAAAAAGATTCCGGGTAATCACGTTTCGCTCCAACCGCACAGTCGATTTACCGGCAATCGAGACGCCATGATCGTTATCATGAATCACATTCCCGATGAGGACGGCTTCTGAGTCGGCAAACTGTGCGCCGGTGGTCTCGCTCCCGCCGATGTTACAATCTTCGATCCGTACATCATGGACTTGCTGGCTGAACAACATGCCGTTGATCTTGAGGCGGCGAAGAATAATCCCTTGCCCATTGAAGAGGCCGACCGCATGTCCCCCTTGATCGTTGATCGTCATGTCGCTGATTTCAACGTCCGTCGCCCCATAGGGCCACTTGCCCACATGGAGAGCGCCCACCACAATATCACGCCCCAGAATCGTCACCTGGTCCACTCCAGCCCCGACGAACTTGATATTTTCTTTGCTATGAATGGTCACAGCCTGAGGGTAACGGCCTGCCTTGACGAAAACGGTGTCGCCCTTCTTGGCGGCATCGACCGCTGCTTGAAGAGACACGAAGTCTCCTGTCCCGTCGAGCGCAACCACAAGAGTCCGAGGACCAAGTAGCGGCCCCTCATCGGCCAACACCGGGCTGAAGCCCCAGAACCCAAGCACCGCGATGAAACCTACCATCATCACCCGTGTCATGCACGAACACATACAAGCCACCCCCGCCGGAAGTCAATCTGGTTGATTGTGAGGCAAGAACCCGCGTGCTATGCTCCGCCGCCATGATTCTGATTGGACTCACAGGGGGCGTCGCGACCGGCAAGAGCACCGTCGCCAAGATGTTTAAGCAATGCGGCGCAGTCGTCATCGACGCCGACGAACTGGCCCATGAAGTCGTCAAGCCTGGCAAACCGGCTTGGCGAGAGATCGTGAGAATATTCGGTCACGCCGTCCTCAATCCCGACCGCACCCTCAATCGCCGTGAACTGGGAGCCATTGTTTTCAGAAGTAGAGCCAAGCGGCGGCGGCTTGAACGAATCATCCATCCCCGCGTCGCCCGCGAGCAGGACAGACTGACGAGACAGGCTGCTCGAACAGATCCAACCGCCGTGGTAATTTACGACGTACCGCTGTTGTTCGAAGCCGGTATCGACAAACGAGTGGACACCACCATCGTCGTGACGGCCGACCGCGAAACCCAAATCGCCCGCCTCAGGAAAAGAAACGGCCTCACTCACGCTGAAGCGATTCGACGCATCAGAAGCCAAATGCCGCTGGCAAAGAAAGTCCGCCTGGCTGATATTGTAATCGACGGGACACTCCCACGACGAGATGCCATGAAGTCAATTAGACCCATCTTCTTCGATCTCTTGAAGCAGGGATAGACTCAGCTATACTTTCCTCATGTTCTTCTCCCGTACCCCAAAGAATCTGTTACGCTTCGCGCTGGTCTTCGGCCTTACCGTATTTGTCTTCGGATTGTCCGCAACTGAGACTCCAGCCTCACAGAAGGATGACCCCGGCGAGCACCCGCCGAAACTGTTGAATTACTCCAAGATGACAACCCAATAACTTGTTGATGAAGGTGAGAAGATTATCTTTGGAGGTCTCGGAAAGGCCAAGGTCCAAGGAGCTGTCGGAAGGGGCCAATGTACTCTCTGCCATGCGACGCTTGAGGGAATGTTGGGAGAACGGGCGCCGAATCTCTTCGGGGCAACCAAGCGTGCGTCGGAACGACTGAAAGACCCACAATACCACCTTGGGGAGCCACAAGAACGCGACACCGTTCAAAAAGAAGCATTTCCCGGAGCAGGAACAGCCACGACACCGCTTGAATACCTCGCTGAAACCTTGCTATGCCCAAGCTGCTACGTCGTCGCTGGATACGGAGTACGCGGAACTGACGACAAAGAAAGTCCGGACATCAACTTTATCCGGCCACCGGTGTCACTAAAAATTGATGACTTGGTGGCAGTCACAACCTGGCTCTACATGCACGACAGACAAATCCCTCCTTCTCCCACAAAGATTGTCAAGGCCTTCAGGAAATTCATGACACCTGAAGACTGGAAGTATGTGACGACGATTCCACATCCTCCTGTTTATGGCAGTCTCTTTGCGACAGGAGAAGAAATAGTGGATGACATATTTCGAGATGCCCAATGTACCGCATGCCATGCCATCCCCGGCATCCCTGGCGCCGTTGGCACCCATGGTCCCAATCTCACGATGAAAACCATTGGCTCTACCCGAATCAAAGACAAGAATTGCCACGGCAAGGCAACGACTGTTCGTGAATACATCACAGAGTCCATCCTGTATCCCAGCATGTATGTCACAAGAGGCTATCCTGACAATACGATGCCCAGGATATATGGAAATAAACTCGATGGACTCGCTCTCGACAAGATGGTGGACTACCTGGCCGAAGTTGAAGAGGGCAAAGCTCCGCCGCCGATCAAGTAGCAATCTCATCTTGGCCTTCGGATAGGCTTTTCCCGTTCACTGCGCTATCATGGCCCCATGCCGATTGATCCTGACGACCCACCGATTTGGCTCCGCAAGCTGCATGTGACTGCGGCGCAGATCGATCCCAGCGACTATCCTGCGACTCCTGCTGAGGGAATCCTGCAAGTCTGTCGGCTTTCTGATGCGCAGCTCGTCCTCATGAAGGCCTTCAGGAAATCGCTCGGCATAGAACGAGAGCCTTTGAGTCGGTAAACTACGCCGATTAATCCGACAGGCCTGCAGCCATGCCCCCATCAGAAGATCACGAATTCGGCTATCTGGAGGTGCTGAGTGCTGCTATCGAGGCACTGTCCACTCCCCCGCTCCCCTATTGTTTGATTGGCGCATTGGCCCTGGGTGCCTATGGCCGCCCCCGTGCAACCCATGACGTGGATTTGCTGATTTTGACTGACAGCGCCACGTCTCATTCGTACCTCGATCCCTTGCGTGCCAAGGGATTCACTGTCGCATCCGACTGGCATGAGGCCAATCCGATGGCACGAGATGTCGTCATGCGGTTGAAACACACATCGGCGCCGGACTTTCCCCTCGATCTGATATTCGCGACTTCGCCACTGCACAAGAATGCGTTGGACCGACGAAAACCTATCGATCTTCACGGTACGCAAGTGTCGGTTAGTTCTGCGGAAGATCTGATCCTGCTCAAGCTATCGGCAAGCCGCCCCCGGGACTTCGACGATGTCATGGGTATCATCGGCAATGCCGGCGCACCACTCGATCTGGACTATCTCTGGTTGTGGGCCGAACGATTGGGGTTGCAGAGCGAACTCCACTATGTGCTGATTTCTGCAAAACGCGAGTAACCTCCTACCGCCTCATTCCCTCACTGTGTTACAGTCCCCGCATGCGCAATGTTGTCATCATCGGATCGGGGCCGGCAGGACTCACCGCTGCGGTCTATGCGGCGAGGGCGAATCTCTCGCCTTTGCTGATTGAAGGCTGGCAATCAGGTGGGCAATTGACCACGACCACTGAGGTCGAGAATTATCCCGGCTTTGCCAAGGGCATCATGGGCCCAGAACTCATGAAGGAAATGCGATCTCAGGCGGAACGGTTCGGCACGGAGTTTTTGACCGGCGAGGTCACTGCCGTAGACTTTAAGCAGAAACCGTTCATGATCACCGTTGACGCGGAACAGACCATCCAGGCGAAAGCCGTCATCATCGCGACCGGCGCATCGGCCATTCAGATCGGGGTGAAGAATGAGGCACGCCTCACGGGGCACGGAGTCTCAACCTGTGCAACCTGCGACGGGTTTTTCTTCAAGGGAAAGGAACTGATCGTCGTCGGCGGCGGCGACAGTGCGATGGAAGAAGCGACCTTCCTCACCAAGTTCGCCACCAAGGTTTCAATCGTCCACCGGCGCGACAAGCTGCGGGCGTCCAAAATCATGCAAGACCGCGCGGCAAAGAACGAAAAGATTACGTTCGTGTGGAACTCTGTCGTCGAAGATATTCTCGGCAACGATCTGGTCACCGGCGTACGCCTCAAGAATCTCGTCACAGGCAAGACAACAGAACTGCCTTGCGCCGGCGTCTTCGTCGCCATCGGGCACCGACCAAATACCACGTTGTTCACCGGCCAGCTTGAGATGGACGCAAAAGGCTACCTCATCACCACTCATGGCACCACCAGCAGCATTCCCGGCGTCTTCGCCTCCGGTGACGTCCAAGACTCGACATACCGCCAAGCCGTCACCGCCGCCGGCTCCGGCTGCATGGCGGCCATTGATGCTGAACGTTTCTTGGAATCAGGTGAGAAGTAAAAGGTGAAAGGTAAAACGTTCGCAGCAGGAACTTGGGCGTGAACAAACCTCACAAAAAGCTCAATGCCTGGGCCGAAGCTGTTGATTTAGCTCAACAGATATATCGAGTCACTGAAAGATTTCCGTCGAATGAAAAATTCGGCCTTATAAGCCAAATACGGCGAGCAGCCGTCAGCATCTCCAGTAACATTGTCGAAGGAGCTGCGAGACAAACAAAAAAAGAGTTCATTTAGTTCCTCCACGTCTCGAAGGGCTCATTAAGTGAGCTGGACACTCAGCTGGAACTCGCCAAGCGGATCGAGTACCTTGGACAGGCAGAGTGGGAGGCGCTGAACGAACTGCTCGAGCGGGTGGATCGGATGCTGAGCGGGCTTATTCGCCACTTGAAAACCAAGCGTTGAATCCCATGAATCGTCTTCACCTCTTACACTTTACGTTTCACATTTCACCTTTCACCCCTCACGCCTCACGGTCTTAACCATGCGCTGCGCCATCGTCCACTACCACGAACTCGCCCTCAAAGGCCGCAATCGGGAATATTTCGAGCTGCGGCTCGTGCGCAATATCCAATGGATGCTGAGAGACCTCGGCGTCAGACGCGTCGAGAATCTACGCAGCCGAATTCGCGTGGTCCTACCTGACACGGTTCCGGACCAGGCCATCATCGAACGGCTCACCAGAGTCTTCGGGATCGCCAACTTTTCACTCGCCCATGGATTGCCGCTCGATCTGGCCCATCCAGACCTGGGAATGCTCAGTAAGGCGGTCATCGAAGCGCTCAGATCGGAATCCTTCTCCACCTTTCGCGTCTCGGCGAAACGAGCCGATAAACGATTGACGCTGACCTCCATGGAGGTCGCGCGGGACGTCGGCGCTGCCATCTGCGAAGGAACCGGTAAAAAAGTCAGCCTGAAAAACCCAGACCTCACGGTCTATCTGGAACTGCTCTCCAAAGAAGTCTATTACGCGACCACGAAGATTCAGGGGCCTGGCGGCATGCCGGTGGGGGTCAGCGGAAAAGTCGCCTGTCTGATCTCCGGAGGGATCGATTCGCCTGTCGCAGCCTATCGCATGATGAAGCGCGGGTGCCGAGCTCTCTTCGTCCACTTCTCCGGCCGACCGCTCGTCAGCCGTGCTTCGGAAGAAAAGGTCCGCGAACTCGTCCAGATCCTCACGGCCCACCAATACCGGTCGACGCTGTATGTCATCCCCTTCGGGGAGATTCAACGTGACATTGTGGCGAACGCGCCGGCTCCGTTTCGCGTGGTGCTCTACCGGCGCGTCATGATCCGTATCGCGCAAGAATTCGCCAAACGCGAGCACTGCTGGGGGCTCGTCACAGGGGATAGCTTGGGGCAGGTGGCTTCGCAGACACCGGAGAACCTGACGGTCATCGAAGAGGCGGCAGAGTTGCCGATTCTGCGCCCACTCATCGGCATGGACAAAGTGGAGATCACCGACCAGGCTCAGCGTATCGGCACCTTCGCCATTTCGATCGAACCGGATGAAGACTGCTGCTCACTCTTCACTCCGCCACACCCCAGCACCAAGACCAGACTCACTGACATTCAGAAGGTCGAACGGATGTTCGATGTGAGCGGGCTGGTGAAGCAGGGGATTGAGAAGGCCGAGCTCGTCGAGTTCACATTTCCTCAGTAGCAGGATGCTCTCAAGAACCGTGAAAGGTGAAACGTGGACTGCCGAGTGCATTTCCTCCGAAACCTTTCACCTTTGATGTTTCATGTTTCACGGATCGCCTGCTAGCGGGAGTTCGCCAGACTCTCACTCATCGCCCCGACTCCGACCCCTGCTGCGCCAGCGCCTTTTCCCTCACGATTCGAAAATGCGATTCCAGATCTCGCCGCAGCGCCGCAGCGACCATCCAATCAGGCACAATGGTGTCGACCTCGACGACGAGTTCAAACTCAGCCTTCGTGTGCGCCCCACCATCGACGGGGATGAGCTTCCAGAACCGGCGGTACTGCTTGAAATCGCCCCCCTTCAGTTCTGTCAGCAACCCGCCGGTCGGCAGGGTCCTCGTCTCACTCAGAAGACGTCGCTCTACTGGGAGCAGAGCATGATCGATCCGAATATCCGTGAACACCTTGCCGTCTTCTTCCCGTATTTCTGCCATCCGCATCCGCACATCGAACAGCTCTGGCCAATGGGCATAGTCGGTCAGTATTCGCTGGATGATCGCCGGCTCCACCGGAAAGAAAATGGTAGCTGTCGCTCGCACGCCGCCGATTGGTTCCGTGCGAACATCCAGCACAACCGGCTCAGCTGCACGGCTCCACCCCGGCCATCCAAGTATGAAACAGCCCACCACAATCAACACACGCCACAACATGGGGCAAGTATATAGACCCATTGGGAGCCAGGCGAGAACAAACAGCCACCCGTGAGACGTGAAAGGTAAAACGTTTCGGAGAAACGCATTCGGCAGTCCTACGTTTCACGTTTCACCTTTTACCTTTCACGGTTCTTGAGAGCGACTTTTTCGGCATCCTGCGAAACAGCTCTGTGCTACGATGCGGCCTGATGAAACGCTGGCCCTTCCTGCTACTCATGCTTATCGGTCTGTGGAGCCTTGTAGAAGCGGTCCACGCGCAGTCCATGGACGAATCGCACGCCACAACCGAACAGTCTTGTAGCTTCGGCATGACGAAGGGAGACGCTTCACAGAGCTGTCGCGTTCCCTTCCCCACAGGCTGCCTTGTGGCCGATATCCCCGGTACCGACAAGCCCTGGACCACCATCTCCAAGGGTGGAAATACCTTCTGCCGATTCGATGAGAAGGCCACAGACTGGAAAACCAAGATCACCGGTTCTTGTGGTCGCTGCAAATCCGACCATTGTTCGGCCCAGTTTAGCGTCCGCTTTGACTGTTCCCAACAATCGCACTAACAGGATGCTGAAAAAGTCCGCCAGCATCGGAAGATCGTTGCGCGTGAGACGTGAAAGGTGAAACGTGAAACGTGAAACGCAGGAATGCCGAGGGCTCTTCATCCGAAACCTTTTACATTTTACGTCTCGCCTTTCACGAACGACGACGGCCTTTTAGAGCATCCTGCGTGGCACTCTGCAGTTGTTCAAGACGTGCGAACCCTGTAAAGTTCTGGCGTGTCACTTAGTTTTCCACAGACTCCTAACCATGTCTCTTACTGAGTCGATCAAGGCCGAAGCTCGATCCCTAGGTTTCGATGCCGTCGGCATCAGCCGAGTCACCGATAGCAGTCAGCCTTCAGCTCTCAGCCATCAGCCAGACGCCTCACTTCCTGACTCTGCACCCCCCTTGCCTCATCACTTGCTCAACCGTCTCACGGAATGGCTCCAGCGAGGCTACCATGGTGCAATGACCTGGATGACTCGCGACCCCTCTCGTCGAAGCGATCCACGACTGGTACTACCAGGATGCCGCTCGATGATCTCGGTCGGGATGAACTACTACACGGACAATCGTGCGAACGAACAGCCCGGAATGGGACGCATCGCCCGTTACGCTTGGGGGAAGGATTACCACAAGGTGATGAGCCAACGACTCGCGCAACTCGAAGCGAAGATCGCAGCCCTGGTGCCAGGCGTCACCACCAAAGCCTACGTCGATACCGGCCCAATCATGGAAAAGGCCTGGGCGCAGCAGGGCGGCCTCGGCTGGATCGGGAAACATTCGAACCTCGTCTCGGCCGACTATGGATCTTGGCTCCTGCTCGGTGAAGTTCTCACAACACTCGATCTGACTCCAGATGAACCGGCCACAGATCTGTGCGGAAGTTGCACGCTCTGTATCCAGGCATGTCCGACCGGCGCCATTGTCGAACCCTATGTCGTCGATGCCCGGCTCTGCATCTCGTACTTGACCATTGAACTACGCGGCAGTCGAGAAGTGATCTCCGACGAGCTCGCCACTCAGATGGGCAATCGCATCTTCGGCTGCGACGATTGCCTGGACGTCTGTCCCTTCAACCTACGGGCAGACGCGACGAGTGAACCAGCCGTTAACCCCACCCCCTTGACCCTCGCCCCCAACCTCAACTCACTGGCTCAGATCAGCCAGGAAAGTTTTTCGGCCATGTTCAAAGAAAGCCCCCTCAAACGAGCCAAACACAGCGGCCTACTTCGCAATGTGGAAATTGCACAGGAGAACCACAGGCGACAGACAGGGGGCCGGGCCTCATAGCCACCCCCCTGTTTTCTTGGGGGAAAGAGGAGTAGGCTGTTTCCAGTACTTGGCAGGGAGGCCCGAATCCATGCACCCTCCGGTCCTGCTGTTCATCTCGGCCGATTCCTACACCAAACCGTTACTCGAACAAGCCCTCGCTGATCGACAGGCCACCACCCTTGCCGCTGTAACAACCGAAGAGGGTCTGCGAATCCTGAAAGACCGGACAGACCTCGGACTCGTCGTCTGCGACGAGAGCCAAGGGCGGATTGCGAGCCAAGTGATCCTGTCTCAGGCCAGACGCATTGCTCACAATCTCTCCGTCATCATCCTCGGAACAGACGGATCGGCCAAAGCCGCTGTCGAAGCCTTACACCGTGGCGCCACCGACTATCTCGCACAACCAGTCACGATGAAGGAGCTCCAGGCTGCCATCGACAAGACCCATATCTTCGAAGCGCCAGAACATCAAGCGCGCGAAGAATGCCTCTCAGCATTCGCTCAGATCGTCAGCCGATCGCCCCAGATGAAACTGCTGAAACACCTGGCAACCGAAGTCGCCCAAACCGATGCAACGACCATCCTGATCACCGGCGAAAGCGGTACCGGCAAAGAACTCTTTGCCCAGGGGATCCATGCCGCAGGCCCCAGGTCTAAAGGCCCCTTCGTGGCCCTCAATTGTGCAGGCATTCCCGAGCAGCTCCTCGAATCGGAATTGTTCGGCTATCAACGCGGCGCCTTCACCGATGCAAAGCAGGCCAAACCCGGACGATTTCAACAAGCGGAAGGCGGCACGCTCTTCCTCGACGAAATCGGTGAGATGAGTCCGTCTGCGCAGGCGAAACTCTTGCGCGTCCTTGAGAATCACCAGGTCGATCCGCTAGGCGACACGCACAGCATCCATGTCGACATTCGCGTGATTGCGGCCACCAATGAAGATTTGCCGGCGCAGATCAAAGCCGGGCGATTCCGCCTGGACCTCTACTATCGGCTGAACGTCTACCAACTGCGCATTCCGCCGCTCCGCGAGCGACGTGAAGATATCGAACCAATTCTGATCTCGTTCCTGGAGGCAGCCCGCCGGGATTATGGCTGCCGCATCAAGGGCATCACCCCAGCTGCGCTGACCATCTTGCAAGGCCACGACTGGCCTGGCAACGTACGGGAGCTGCACAACGTAGTCGAAGGGCTCACTATCACATGTAAAGACGAGATGATACGACCGGACCACCTGCCGGTTTCTCTCCGAGATGCCCAATCAGCTGGGCAGAACGGAAACACTGAGAAGTCCTCGCTCCTGGCCTACGGCCTCTCGGTTGACGAAATGGAAAAGAAGATGCTCCAAGAAGCACTACAACGCACAAGCGGCAATATCTCCGAAGCCAGCAGGCTCCTCAAGATCACCCGCAATACGCTCCGGTATCGCATGGCAAAGTACCACCTCTCCTAGCAGGATGCTGAAAAAGTCCGCCAGCTTCGTTCTCAGCTCGCAAGAATCCTCAACAGGGACCCGGCCGCCTCACCACTCGGCGGCGCGCACAGACTTGGTGCTCCTTATTCGTCGCACCGTGCGCCCCAGAGGGTACGCCTCCGGTTCTTGCTCCGCCTACGGCCTTACTGGACGATCTTTTCGACCAACCTGCGGGAGCGTTCTCCTGTTGTGCCACGTTTAGGAGAAAGCGCGTCCCTAGGCCCTGACTCCCTTTGTTCCAGCCTTGGCCCCAGTGACTGCCCCTTGCCAATGTCCTAAATTTAGGACATACTATGCCTGTGAAGTCGATCACGTTTCACCCTAAGGCGCTGGCATTCATTCGAGCCCAATCGCCAACGATCAAGCGGGAAATCGGCGAAGCACTCCGTGATGTTCAGAAAGGTATCGGTCTGGGCCTGCCTCTCAGTAGGCCGATGCCCACGATGGCAACTGGTACGCACGAGCTCAGGATAAGAAACCCAACGACAGCTGTACGGGTGTTCTACTTTGTGAAATTAGCTGACACGATCGTGGTGTTTCACGGATTCCAGAAGAAAACCAAGAAGACACCGACACATGAAATCGCCGTCGGCCAACAGCGACTAAAGGAGGTATTGGATGGCCACGCCTAAAACCCGCAAGAGTGTAACCGTTCGGACTGCCGAAGACCTTGGACATGCCTTGGGTTTGTCCGCGGCTGATACTGCCGAAATGGAATTTCGTTCGGATCTCACCGTTGCACTGGCGAAAATCATTCAAGCAGGACGGCTCACCCATGCCGAGATTGCGAAGCACGCTGGCACGTCGAGAACACGAGTGACCGCGATTGCGAACGGGAACACGCACGGCGTCTCAACCGATGTGCTCATCCGAGTTCTCGCCGCGACAGGCTATCGCGCTGAAGTACGGGTAAAGAAGGATGGGAAGGACACCCACATTGGTCTTGTGCTCCTGGAACGCGCACGATAAGAATGTGCTCGTTCGACGGCCGCACCTAGACCAACATGAGTGCCCTTCCAGGAGAGAAAAGCAAGTGAGCTAGGAGGGCCCTAATCCGGACGTAAGGTCGTTGGTGGAGTGCTCTTGCGCACACACGAGTGCCAGATCACGACGGCAAGATGCGGGAAGGCTGCGCGTGGCGGGCCACCACCACATCGGGGCGTTCTGACGCT
>Ga0163152_10005154_pt1 | contig 15596 bp, 10 predicted proteins | sample OliLakLV19MP8IB2_FD_148635 | JGI IMG/M metagenome (GOLD analysis project Ga0163152, IMG submission 148635) | Freshwater microbial mat bacterial communities from Lake Vanda, McMurdo Dry Valleys, Antarctica - Oligotrophic Lake LV.19.MP8.IB-2 | ecosystem: Environmental > Aquatic > Freshwater >... | reverse complement strand
CCGATGTCTTCCACCAGTCATCGCGCTCGGCGGTCAGGTCTTTCAACACGCGCTGCTTGGCTTGCGTGGGCAGTTGTTTGACCAACTGAACCACCTTGTTCATCGCTCAATGAAAGTGTTGCCATAGTTGGAGTCTGGCTCAGATTCGCCTTGAACTCAACGCCCTATTTCGCTATTTCGCGCTTGGCGTATTCCAGAGTTCTTCAAGAATCGGATTCGGTTTCATAGGGCAAGTCTCCCATCAATTCCAAAGGGGTGCAAACGGTCGGCAGTTCCCAGCCAAAACGCACGGCTTCCCGCTCCAGTCGCCGGAGGGTTTGCGCGTTGGCCAAGTGCCGACAGTTCCAGGTCAGCGATAATCGCCGCGCACGATGGTGGCGACGGCCAGATGGAGGGCGTCCGAACGCGCCGCGGCGGGCACCCAACTGCACCGGCTGCGTGCATCGGGGGACGGCGCTGAACTTTCTGGGCACAGGGATTCAATATCTCCAGAGCGTCAAATGCGGCATCACCGCCTGGAGCGAGGAGATTGATTCCAAGGTGCCGGGGGTATTGATTAAAGCGGAAATATGGGTTAGAAATTCTTCCATGGACAATCCGACAGCAACATCCGAAGCCGAGATCTGGAGTCGGGCCATTCGTCCCGAAGTGGGCGACTTGCCAGCCACGGCAGCGCGCGAGATGTTGCGGTTGCAGGTGGCAAACGAGGATACGGCCAGGGTGCGTGAGCTGTCCGCAAAGGCTAACACCGGCAATTTGACGGCTGTCGAAACCGAAGAGCTGGATCACTACTTGAATGTCGGTCGCGCCTTGGAGTTTCTGAAAGCCAAGGCCCGCCTGTCTCTGCGCGGCGACGCTGCCGCAGCCTGAACCCAATGGACGCAGCCCTCCAGCAGGCTGTGCGCGACCGGGCCAGGCATCGCTGCGAGTATTGTCGTTTCCCCGCCGGGTTTGCGGAACTCCCATTTCACCAGGATCACGTCATCGCCCAGCAACACGGCGGCGAAACCATTTTCGGAAATCTTGCGTTCGCCTGCTGTCACTGCAATCGCTTCAAAGGCCCGAACCTTTCCAGCGTTGATCCAGTTTCGACCCAGGTCGTGTCACTCTTTCATCCGCGGCGGGACAAGTGGGAAGATCATTTCGCATGGAATGGGCCGATGCTAGTTGGAAAAACTGCCAGCGGGCGGGCCACGATCTGGGCCTTGCGGTTGAATCGTTCGGATGCGGTAGCGGTCCGCCGGCTCTTGATGCAAGAAGGGGTGTATCCAACGGAAGCGTGAAAGCACTTAACTTCCTGCGGCAACCGGGCTTTAAATATCTCCAGAGCGTCAAAGGCGGCATCACCGCCTGGAGCGAGGAGATTGGTTCCCAGAAAGCCATATCGAACTTTGCCTGAGCGCGGAATTCATTCCGCTTCGGCGTCGCTCGTCGCGCACCGAACATGGCGACGACTCGTGGCGCGCACGGAGTGGCGCACCTGCCTCGTCACGGGCCATGATCTTCAAATCACGCTCTCAATCGTCATCGTCGGTTGAGTTTATGGCCCACGCGGGATATGGAGCGGTCGACCCCTTCTGCGCATACCAGATGATTCGATTTAAAAGGTCCTCCGAGCATTGGTCAGGTTTGGCCAACGGCAAGCGGGACGAGGCCACGGCATGTCGGTATTGCACCGGATCCTTGATCGCTTGCGCGGGCGGATTCATTTGATCGAGCGGAATGTTGTTCGGCACCGACTTAAACGGCGTGAAATCCGGTTCGTCCACGAAACACTCGGACATCGGAGTGGCGGTGGCGTCAAACTGGTTCATCGGCGGCAGGCCGAGCATCAACTCCATCGTCCGCATCAGGCTGGTCTGATTGTAATTGATGCTGATCACCGCCTTGCGCTTGGCGTAGGGGCTGGCGATATAGGCGGTCGTGCGGTAGCCGCTGACGTGATCCCATCCATCCTGCGGATCATCCTCGATTCCGAAAACGCAGGTGTCCTTCCAAAACTTGCTGTGACTGATCGCCTCGACAATCTGGCCGAAGGCGAGGTCGTTGTCGGCCACCTGCGCGGCGGGCGTTGGCGAGCCGGGCGACGTTCCCGAAGTGTGATCGTTGGGCAGACAGATAATGATCATGTCCGGCAGGGTCCCGATTCTCTCGTATTCTTTCAACTCCTTGATGAATTGCGCGGCGCGAAAAACGTCGGGGACATCCATGTTCCAGCCGATCGTGTCGGTCATGATGTGCGGCCGAAGCGATTCGATGGCCGGAACACAACCGATCTTCGTCACGTCGGTCTTGTTGACGAAATCACGATAGTAATCCAAAAATTTTGGCGAGCCTTTCCGTTTCGGATCTCTCCAACCAGCCGTGCCCATGGTGAATTCGCCGTAGTCCCGGATGGTTTTCCCGTGTGCGAGCACATTGTCCCAGATGAATCCGGATGACGAATAAGCCAGCGCATCGATATCCGACTCTTCCATTCCGTCGGGGTAACTTCGTGGAAAACCGGCGAAAGATTTCTCCATGTAATCGGTGGAAAACGCGGTGGTGGCCCACTGGTGGCCGTCCGCGCTCAAGATTCCTGAGCAATAGGTGTTGTCGAGCAAAACAAATTCGCGAACCAGCTTGTGCTGGTTGGGCGTCACTTTCTCGCCAAACACGCAAAGAGATGGATCGCCATTTCCTTCCGCGATGTCGCCGAAGACCTGGTCGTAGGTGCGGTTTTCCTTGATGACATACACCACGTGCTTGATCAGCGAAGGTTCGCCAACGCGTTCGGGGACAGCCCTGGCTTTTACTCCTGGCCGCGCCGGAAGTTTGGCCGCGTCCGCCGCCGCCCGCCGGTAGTTCCGGAAGACCGTGGAGGTCGCCTCGGTCAACTCCGCATCGGAGGGGATTGGGATCAGCGACAGGCTGCCAAAATATTGGCGGCTGTTGAATTTTCCCTTTGCATCGGCCGCGGCGGGCGCTGGGAGGATTCCCTTGATGTTCGCCACGTAAATCGATTTGCGAACATCATCACAAACGACGGCGCCCGGGTACCAGGCGGTTGGGATCAGCCCGAGAATCTTTGATGCGCCCGGTTTGAAAGAGACGACCGCCACCGCGTTTTGCGAGCCGTTGCAGACGTAGAGAGTCCTGCCCTTCGCGTCGAGCGCCAGGCCGTTCGGGCTCGCCCCAAAAAAATCATTCGGATGCCAGCGAAGGGAGATCGTTTCCACAACGGAATCTTTGCGGGTGTCGATCACGCTCACGGTATCACTCCCGGCATTGGCGACAAACAGGTGACGACGATCTGGCGTGATCGTCATCGCACTCGAATGCAGCCCGACGACGATCTCGCTTAATACCGTGCCCTTTTTCAAATCAATCACCGTGACGGAACCGTCGTTGGCAATGTGCCGAACGGGATCGACCCGCACCTTGGTCCCCTGCCCGGCTGGACCGGTGACACTTTTGGCATCCGGCCGGCGCCCGCCCCAATTGCTGACGTAAGCTTTCTCCTTCACCAGCACCACCTCGTAAGGCGCGGTCCCGACGTCGAATCGGCGGAGGACCTTTCCTGACTCGCTGTCCATCTCCAGCAATTGATTCGACAGGTTGAGCGTCACGTAGAGGATTTTTCCGTCCGGCGAAAGAGCCAATCCGGCGGGGATTTCTTTCTTACGCCGGGGCGCGTCGGCCTCGGGCAGGGTAAACGAACGGATGCCAACCACCTTTTGGTCAGCACCGACTGAAAACACTTTTACGCTGCCGTTGACATTTGAGAGAAAAATTCGCGAGCCGTCGGGCGAAAAGATCAACCCGGTGAAACTGACCTGCGCGTCCTTGTCCGGTTGCAGAAGGTGACTCGAAACCGGGTCATTGGTTGCGGGCGCGCCGGGCAACGGAACGCGGCTCAGAATTTTGCCGGTCGGAGGATCAATCAAAATCAGTTCGTGAGTTTTGCCCGACGTGGCGAGCAACTTTCCGTCGGGGCTCAGCGCAATGACTTGGGGGCGCAATCCCGGCAATTCCACATGGCGGCCGGCCGGCGTGAGAACCTGGTTGACCGGAACGACCACGCGTCCCTCGGCGGTTCGCCCGACTTTTTCATTGGTGAATTCCGCAGCGAAACCGGAGATGGTGGCGCTTACCAGAAGCAGCGCGGGGAAGACTGCATAAATGGACGAAAACTGAGCGTGTTTCATGGATTGCCTTTCTTGATTGAAGTTGCCGTTGCGGACTGGCCTTCGACGAATCCGATCGCCGCCTCCAAAATGTCGAGCGCGCGATCCATTTCAGATCGGGAGATGGTCAGAGCGGGGGTCAACGTAATGATGTTGCCCATGGTTAGTTTGAAATTCAGGCCGGTGGCCAGCGACCGGTACATCACCTGTTCGGCTTCATTGATGGCGCGCGCCATCGTCTCGCGGTTCGTCACCAATTCCACCCCAAGCATCAAGCCCAACCCGCGAACGTCACCGATCAATGGATGAGTCGCTCGCATGGCGTTCAGGCGTTGCAGTGCGTATTCTCCCTGCACGCGCACGTTGGCGAGCACGCCCTCCTGCTCGATCACCTCGATGGTGGCCAGCGCGGCCGCGGCGGCCACCGGATTCTTTTCGTGCGTGTAATGACCGAGCGCGCGGGAGGCCATCACGTTCAAACCTTCGCGCGCAATCATCGCGGCGAAAGGAAAAATGCCTCCGCCCAGACCTTTTCCGATGACGAGAATGTCCGGGACGATCTCGAAATGCTCGCAGGCGAACATGTGACCGGTCCGGCCGAGGCACTGGGGAATTTCATCGAGGATCAAGAGCGCTCCGTGCTTATCACAGGCGGCGCGAACCTTCTTCCAGTAATCCAGCGGCGGAACGAAAGGAGTGCTCCGAATCGGCTCGGCGATGACCGCGGCGACGTCGCCTTCCTTGGCCAGAACGTATTCTATGTAGTCCGCGCATTTCAAATTGCAGGCGGCCCCGCAGGCAAACGGGCAATGGCGATTGTCCGGCGGCGGCACGTGCTCGCAACCGGGCAGAAGCGGTCCGATGCCGTTCCGGAACATCGCTTCGCCGCCCACCGAAATAGCGTCGAGCGACGCGCCGTGAAACGAATCCCACATTGAAATTGTTTTGAAGCGACCGGTAGCGACGCGCGCGAGTTTCAAGGCCATCCCGATGGCGCTGGTTCCACCCGGGGCGAACAGCACCCGGTTCAGGTCGCCCGGAGCGAGTTCGGTCAATTTTTTCGCCAATTGAATTGCGGGTATGTTCGTGTAACGGCGGGTGCAAAACGAAAGTTTCTTCATCTGCCGGGTAATGGCTTCCACCACACGCGGATGACTGAACCCGACCTGATGGACGTTGTTCCCGTGAAAATCAAGAAGCCGACGGCCCTGGGAATCGATGATCTCCGAGCCTTCGCAACCGGAGAGAACATTCAAACAGGGCGTCGAGAGTGATTGATGCAGGAAATACTTCGCGTCCTCTTCCAGCCAGTGACGGGCATCGTTGTCGATCGTTTCCGCAGCCCACGCCTGCCGGTTGGGTGAGATGTTGAGATCTCCCTCGGAGCGGAGATGGTCCAGCGTTTCTTCGGAACGGGGTTCGGAACTCATTTTTTTCGAGATTAAAGACAAAGTTGTGTTTGGGCTCTAAAATTTTATGACTTCGATAATATGACGGGTCAATTTTCTTCGATCCGCCCGCGATTGACTTCAACCCCTGATCAACCCGCCTGGGGTTTGTCTCCCTCTGAAGCAGCGGCGTCGATCTCACGATTCTTTTTGTGGGCGACGTGGACGTACCAAATCACCACGATCATTGTTAGCAGAAAGGCGATGCTCATGCCGAGGGTCAAAAGATTGGTGTTGCGAATTCCCGCCTGGTGATCTTTGCCCCGGATCAAATAGCCGATGACCTCCTCTTGAATCACAGGGCCCAGGCTGCCGAATCCGTTGACGATTCCCGCTACTGCCACGCCGTTTTTTTCACCGGCCACCTGGACGGAGGCCGCACCGGAAAGAATCGTGTCGGGTCCGTGAATCATGAAGCCGACCACCCCAAAGCAGATCGCCAGTGTATAAGGGTTCCCGCCAAATTTGACGACCAGCATATAGCCCATCACCATGCCAATGCCCATGACGAAACAGAGAATCTGCCATTGCCCGCGAAACCACCGATCCAAGGCCCAACCCGCAGAGATGGCGCCCGCCAAACCGGCCAGATCAAAAATACCTGAAAAGTACGACGCTCTGGCCACATCCATACCCTGCAAGTTAAGAAACGTTGGCAGCCACGAATCCAGGGCGTAGCGGAGGAATTTGATGGAGAAATAACTGACGCCCATGATCAAGACCACCGGGTTGAAGGCGAGACGCAGGTAATCGCGCAGGGTGATGTGGTCCTCGTTGGAGGCCCGCACCGTGCGGGATTCCTTCACGTTTTGTCCAACGATGGGATCGAGTCCCACATCCTGCGGCCGGTTCCGCTGCCAGAAATAAATCAGCCACCAGATCGCCATGCCGATGACCGTGCAACCAAAAAACGCGTAACGCCATCCGTAGGTTCCGAGCAGAAACCCTCCGATGCTTTTGACCAGCATATTGCCCACCATGTAATTCGTGGACCAAACCCCCATGATGCGTCCGCGTTCCTTTCCCCTGAGCCATTCGGAAATGCCGCCGACACAACCGGGCCAGCCAGCCGCCTGCGCCAGCCCGTTGACGAACATGAAAACCAGAAACGTCCAGTAGGAATCCGCAAACCCGAAGATGATGTTGACGACTAGAGAAACGCCCAAGCCGCCGAGGAGCAAAACACGCGGACCCCACTTTCGCCCAATCCAACTGTTCAAAAACTGGCCGATCATGTAGGCCACCAGGTAAGTCGTCCAGATGTGCGCGATTTGATCCAGACCCACATTGAACTCCTGGGCAAGCGGCGCCTTGCAGATCGTGAAAACCTTCCTCGTGAGATAAAAACCCGCGTAGGCGAAGTAAGTGGAAATCAATATGCGCCAGCGCCAGCTAACCTGACCGGGGGAAAGGGATTCGGTTTTAACCATCATTCGTTTGAAAGAATCAATGGTTTTTCATCTAAGATCGGGCACCGGTGCATCCGACAGATTAAAGAAGCTTCCATTTCAGCCACAAGCCCAGAGTTCCATGGAGGCGAAAATATTCAGGAAAACCCTCCGTGTTCGCTCAATTCTTCGCCAAACAAAGTAACGTCGGCACGGCTTGGTTCGGTACAACAAAAAAGCCGGGTAACAACCCCGGCTTTTTCACACACGATTTAAATGGTTCCTGAGAACGCTATAAAACTACCAGACTCCCATTTTTCCGGTAGTCACCAGTACTGGGGACACGGGATCTGGTTTCACGTGTCGTGGAAAACCAGGTTCCCCGGCTCAGACCGATAAGTTGTCGGCGTTGCGCAGCGGCAGCAGGTCCGGATCGTCCATCGCCATCTTTTGAAGACCCTTTCGGTCCCCGGCGGCGAAGGCTTTATCCAGCCACTCTTTCGCACGGGTCAAATCGCCGAGTTGCGATTCGTAGCAGGCAAGGTTGTAAAAAATCAGCGATTCGCGTGGAAACAGTTCAGCCGCCTTGAGCAAAATTTCCTTCGCTTCCGGGATGCTGCCCCCGGGTTTCCGTCGAGCGGCGTAGGCCAGCGTGGTCCAGTAGGCGGGCTCGGACGGCCTGACCTCAATCAGAATACGCGCAATCGTGTCAGTCTCCTGCCATTTGCCCTGCTCCTGGTAAATACTCAGGCGAAGCGATAGCACTTCGGGCGATCCGCGCAGCGCCGGAGAAATCCTGTCGAGTTCCGCGCCGGCCTCGCCCGGGTTGCCCAACTCGAGCCAGCCGACGGCTGCGGCAAGGTAAAATGTGTCTGGCGGCTCGAACATGCAAAGGCAGCTTGCCGGGGAGCCAAGGAAAAGTCCACCTGCCACCTCGCCGGATATCGCATGCGCCAGGGAACGAGAAGGGATCCGAAATTGCCTGGAACCGGTTTGCGCAATGAAAGCTCGCAAGGAATCCAGTTGTAACGCCCGACATGGTTCGCGCTATTCTTGGTCAGATGAATCCACATCCCGCCGGGGACAATTCCCCCAATGACGACGATCTGGCGCGCGCCGCCCAGGCTGGGGACCACGACGCGTTTGCCAAACTGCTCGATGGACATCTGCCGCATGTTCGCACGTTCCTGGCTTTGCGCGCCCCGTCCCCGCAACTCGTCGATGAGTTGGCGCACGACACTTTCGTATTCGCTTTCCGGCACCTGGCGGAGTTCCAGCCTGGCACCTCCTTCCGCGCGTGGACCCGGGCCATTGCCTGGAATCTCCTTCGCGCCGAAGTTCAACGTTTCGCCCGCGAACAGAAAAACCTCGACCGCCTCGCCGCTTGGAACACCGAAGCCTCGCTCGCGGAAACCGCCGCCGCCGATCCACCGCGGGAAGCCGAGCATTTGCATCATTGCCTGGAACAATTGCCCGACGCCCTGCGCGAACTGGTCACCCTCAAGTATCAGGACGAACAATCCACCGACCAGATCGCCGCGCGGCTCAAGCGCAGCCTGGTCTGGGTGCGCGTGTCGCTCTTCCGCGTGCGCTCGCAACTGCGCGAGTGCATTGAATCCAAACTCACAGGAGCGAAGCCATGTTGACCGAACAACAGATCATCGGATTCATCGAGGGAACGCTAGGGCCGGAAGAACATGCGTTGGTGGAAGGCGCATTGACGACCGAGCCGACCGAAAGGAAACGGGCACTCGACCAAATCCGATTGGATGCAGCGTTGCGCGCTGCGCTCGGCGGCACCAATGCCAGCGAGCGCGTCAAGCAATCGGTGCTCGCCGTGATTTTCGGTGAAAGCGAGGCGGCGCTGAAACAGCAGGTTCTGGAGGACACGACGTTTTTTACCCGACGCAGTCGGCGTGAGCAGGCACACACCTCCCGGCCATCGTCCCTGATCGATCTTGTCTCCGCAGCCTTCCGCCGTCCCGCGTGGGCGTTCAGTTTCGCGGCTCTCTGCCTTTGCCTCGGGTTGAGCCTCTGGCTTGCGCTGCGTCCGACTCCGGCGGCTCTCGCGCTCAGCCTGGAGTTGCCAACGCGAGTTGAACTTCCCACCGGCGCCGTGGTTCCCAAAGCGGGCGCCACTCTGCGCGTGGGCGAGTCCGGCTCGGGCACGGTGACGTTTGCCGACGGCACGGTGCTCCATCTCGAGCCGGGAACGGAGTTTCGTTTCCAACCCGTCGCGCGACCGCTGCGCAAGGGCGGCAAGCAACTCAAGCTCCTCAGCGGCGCTCTGTCTGCCAACGTCGCCAGTCAACCCAGGGGATTGCCCTTATTAATCGAGACGCCGCACGCAATGCTGACAGTGGTTGGAACAGAGTTCGATCTGGCTGTGAGCACCAACCAAACCTCGCTGGAGGTCACGGAGGGTCTGGTCAAGATCGCTCGATCCGGGGAACGACAACCGGTCAGCGTCGCCGCCGGACAATTCGCCGTCGCGGCCCCTGACGCCACGATGCGATACGGGAACCTTCCGCGAAATCCGTATCTCTGGCCATTCAGCAGCGAAAGTCCATGGAACACCCCGATCGGGAGCGGCGCAAAATACCAGCCGGTTCCCGGCCGCCCGTTTCTCGCCGAAGGTCCACTGACGAGAGCCGTGCGCGGGCGTCCGCCCTTGTTGGGAAGACCAACGGACCCACTGCGGGAGGTGTGGGTGAATGGCCAGGTCCGCGGTGATGTGCGGCTCAACGAATCCGCGCTGCCCAAGGCCACGACACGTGACTCGCTCGTGTTCCTGCAACGCACACGCCGCTACGCCTACGAATTGCGCGAGGTCACGGCGCGGCCTGATGGCAGCCTGGAAGCCGCAGATGCGGAACGCACCGACCTGGCCGGGCCAGGTGTGCATCCCCGCGCCGTTCCGGCATTGCCTTTCGGACTTTCCAGTCTCGGCGGGCTGATTCGCAGCGGCGAATATCATCACGGGATTCAGCATGCGCTCTCGGCGCGAGTGAATCGCGAGCGGCTGAGCGGGCGACGCAACTTCACTACTCCCGGGACGGTCTGGCCCGCGACTGGCGGCGATGAACCGGCCGACAAATTGTTGAACGTCGGCACGCTGCTCGCCATTCCGCCGGATGTGGATATCCGGACGATTATCGGCGAATCGGGTCCCGCCTTTGAACTGGCGCGCGCCATGCAGGATTACGGCGTTTACATCACGGGCTTCATTGACGCGCCGTTCGTTTTACTAGCGGGCGAAGCACGGTTGGATCAAGGCGAAGAAGACGCGATGCTCATCAAACTCGTGCCTCTTCTGAAGGTTGTGCCCAACAACACCGCGCAAACTCCCGGCGGCGGCGGCAGTCCCCGGCGCGAACCTGCGCCGCGATTCCCGCTGCGCTAACCGGAATCTTTCGCCTCGTGTAACGCGGCTGCGTTTCGGCGCTATTCCAGTTTGAATGAAAACGAAACTTCTCATCCTCGCCGCCGCTCCACTCATCGCCTTCGCGGGCGGAAATCCCGCCGGGACATCGGTCGGCTTCCGGCCGCTCGATGAACTGGGCAACGGCACCTACAACAACGCCACGGGAGGACTGTATTCCGGCGGCAGCAACGTGATTCCTCCAGCACACTTCGCCGCCGGACAGTTTCTCGCGCAACAAATCCAGCCGCGCGACACCAACGGCAATCCCAACGCCACCGGCAAGATTGGCGTGGTTTGCCTCGGCATGTCGAATTCGTCGTTCATCTTCGACACCATGATTGAACTGCTCCTCGGGCAGACTGCCACCAACGTCGTGCTCGTGAACGCGGCTGTGGGCGGTTTCGACGTGGCCGACTGGGCCAATCCCACCAACTCGATCTGGGGAAGCACCGTGGCAAAGGTCACCGCCAAAGGTCTCACGCCGGCGCAGGTGCAGGTGGTCCTGCAATACCACTCAATGGCCAACAGCAAATATCCGCCGCAGCCGTGGCCCGCAACACCGCAGGACGTTCAAACCTTTATGGAGCAGACCATGCGCAATCTCCCCGCAATTTTCACGAACGCGAAACTTTGCTTTTGGTCTTCCCGAGAATACGCCGGCTACACCACCACAATGAATAATCCCGAGCCCTATGCCTACCAGTCTGGGTTCGCCGTGAAATGGATGATCGAAAAGCAGATCAACGGAGACGCAACGTTGAATTATAATCCGACAAACGGACCGGTTCGCTCCCCCTGGATGGCGTGGGGGCCCTACGTGTGGGGCGATGGCGTCATGCCGCGCGCCGACGGATCGTTCTGGGAGATCCGGGACTTCAATGCCGACGGCGTTCATCCATCGGTGCGGGGCCGCACGAAGGCCGCTGCCGCGTGGGCTCGGTTCCTCCTCACCAACGCACTGACCTCACCCTGGCTGCGCATTGCCGGAAATTTGCCGCCCATGGTGAAAATCATCGGGCCGACGGCGAATGTGCCGGTCGAAGCAGGCGGGCGCGTGGCGATCGAGGCGCACGCCACCGACCTGGACGGCACCGTCAGTCGCGTCGATTTCTTTCAGGGCAATACTCTGATCGGGTCCGACTCGAATGCGCCGTTTTCGCTGCTCTGGACGGGGTTTGCTGCGGGAAATTACACGGTCAAAGCGGTTGCGTTCGACCAGCTCGGTGCCAGCACGACCATCTTTCCGGTGGCGCTGGTCCTGGCGAATGCCACCTCCACGTCCGGTTCGACGACGGTGGTCATGGACAATTTCGAGAGCGGCGATTTTGTCGGCGGCGCCGGCTGGCCGCAACAAGGTTGGTTGGTCGGCGGCGCGGCAGCGGTGACGACCACGCTCGCCCCGCCAGAAGGAACCTTTCAAGCGCAACTCCCGACAGGCGCGGCGATCACCCGTGATGTGAATTTTTCAGTCGGTGCCGATGCCACATTGTCCTTCAAATGGCGCGGCCTGATTCCGGCCGGTTACAGTTTCCTGGTGGAATCACTCGGTACCAACACGCAGACGATTTTCTCCCAGTCGAACGTCACGGTCAGCTCGGCCCTCACCCAGACGAATCTTTTGACGCCATTCGTGCCAGGGACAAACTTCAGTCTGCGTTTTCGCGTCACTGGCCCCGGGACCGCCGCCTCAATCTTGCTCGACGACATCCGCATAACCATTCCCGGCGGGGCGAGCCCGGTTCCCCCCGTCTTGACCACACGATTCATCAGCCCCTCCCAGCTTCATGTCGTCGGCAACACGACAATCCATCGTACCTACTCCATCGAGTACAGTCCCGACCTGCAAAACTGGACGCCCGTGGATCACACCACCGCCATCGAAGACAGCACATTTTTATATCCCGCCACCGCGACTGGATCCGCCGGATTCCACCGAGCCTCGACTGTTTTCCCGCCCTGATCAGAGGAGCGCGGACATTTGTGTCGGCGTGCCCGAAAAAAGATTTACCGGAACGCCAGTCGCCCATGGCCGTTCCACCCTAATCCGCGCCCAACCACCAATGGAACATGCGGACAGAAATGTTCGCGCTCCGCAGGCGGTCGGCCCTGCGATTCGCCCTGATCTCCATCCCTGTAACGTTTCTTTCGCCTCGCGCTATTCCCTACTGATGAAGCAATTTATTCTACTGTTGACCGGGCTGGCCTTCGGGATCAGCGCAACGGCATCCACCCCCAACCTCATCCAAAACGGTTCATTCGAGAACGGTACGAACCAATGGATTCTCCCCACCGGCACGCCAAGATACTCGCTCACCAACTTTGGCTATCAGGGTGCTACGGCACTGCTGGCGACGAATCGCGCGTCCTTCACCAACACTCCGCGCCAGGACGTGACGGTGGCGCTGGCGGGCGCGCCCACGAACACGACCTGGACCACCCGGTTCGCAGTGTCGGTGGCCTCCCCCACGACGGTCCGGGCCTGGCTGCTAGTCGTGGCGGACAACGGCACGGGGCCGTTGACCTACCGTTATCTTCTGGCCGAGCGCGTCGTGCGGTCCACCGGCCAATGGACGCAAGTGACGGGCACGCGCGCGGTGAATTGGCCGGGTGCCATGAGCAGCGCTGTCTTCTACACCGAGGTTGGCATGAAACAGGAACCGACGGCGGGCGGCCTCGCCTATCCGAACTGTCTCCTCGACGATTTCGCTGTCAAACCAGATGCCGACGGGGACGGCTTGTGGGATGACGAGGAGGTTTCGGTGACGCTCGGCGGAACCGGGACAGATCCAATGTTGAAAGACAGCGATGGCGACGGCCTGCCCGATGGCTGGGAACTGGCGCAGGGCCTCGACCCAAAGCCAGGGAGCGGCGCGAATGACGCGGCACTCGATCCCGACGGCGACGGCTTCACCAATTGGGAAGAGTTCCGGGGCGACACGCAGCCCACCAACTCGATCTTCTTTCCCGGGAAACCCTGCCACCCGAATCTCACCGAATCCGCTCGCGCGGTCCTGACTTATCTCGCACGCCTGCCTTCGCACGCGACGAACCGAGTTATCGCCGGACAGCACCTCACGGACATCAATCTCGAGTGGACCAATCACATCATCGGCTTGCACATCCGAACTGGATACTGGCCCGGCCTGGTGAGTTTCGGAGCGGAAAGCGGAAGCAACGCCGTATTGCAGATGAATGTCGTTGCGCCCCGCGCGTTGGAGGTTTGGACCAACGGCGGCCTCCCTCTGATCAAATGGCAGATGGCGAATCCCTGGCGGGGAGCGGCGCTCGCTCCCACTGGAGGCGAGGATATTCCCGAACTTCTCAATCCCGCCACAGCTCTTGCGACGAATCAGGTGGCCCGCTCAAACTACCTGGCTTGGCGCAATCTGATGGCGGACAGCCTCACGACCCTTCGCGACGCAGGCGCGGTGGTTCTGTTCCGGCCGTTCTCCGAAATGAACGGGTCATGGTTCTGGCACGGCAACAAGCCGCGTACGCATTACGTCTCCCTCTGGCGCGATTTACATTTTTATTTCACGAACACGCGCGGCCTGACGAATCTCCTTTGGGTTTACGAACCGGATTCTTCTGTTCATCTCGTGACCGGTGCGACCAGCTCGGGCACGCCGATCGATTACTATTATCCGGGCGACGACGTCGTGGACGTGGTCGGCCACAATTTTTACGACAACGACTGGATGCTGCCCTACAACAGCGACGCAGTCTGGCGCGGCTATGGAAAAATTTTCGCTGTTCCCCAGGCAGGCTCTCACACCATTCGCGACGGCTCGTGGGACAACCTTTTCTATTTGAACGGGGTGACGAACACGATCCCGCGGCTCGCGTTCTTATGCGCCTGGAACACCTTCGTGACCGCTGGAGGGACCGTGAACAACAGGAACGCAATCACCGACAATCTCCATCCGACCGAATTGATGACCCACCCTCTGGTGGTGACGCGCGACGAGGTCAACTGGCAATACGAACTGCCAATGGCTCTGTCCCTCGCGCCCAATGGAAATCTTCTCCAGGTGAACTGGCAGGGCGGCGTGTTGCAGCAAAGCGATGATCTGGTGAGTTGGGCCGATCTCCCTGGATCTGCGAGGCCCGCCCTGTTCAATCCCGCTGGCCCGACACCAAAGTTCTGGCGGCTGCGCAAGTAATAGGTGATTCGCCGCTCCACGGAATAATTGCACCCGTCCTTTGCTCTTATCGGGGATGAAGGTTCTGAGAATGGATGGTGACGCCGCCAGCAGGCCCGCTCCGAAACGATTTCGAATGGCGTTTCTCATTCCGCTGGTCGTGGTTTCGGCGGCGGCCTGGTTTCTGCGCGACTCGATTCGGGATTCCCTGGCCTCGCTGCGGACGGAGGGTTTGGGGAATTCCGAAACCGTCGCGCATTCCACGCGGGAAGCGTTCAATGGCTTCGATGTTTCGAACGCCATTATTCCCACCAGGGAGATTCTTTCCGGCGGACCGGGCCGCGACGGCATTCCCTCGATTGACCAACCCAAATTCATCCGTCCCAATGCCGCCGATTTCATGCTGCCGGACGATCTCGTCGTCAGCGTGACCATTGGCGAACAAACTCGCGCTTATCCGATTCGCGTTCTCGTCTGGCACGAGATTGTGAACGACGAACTGGGCGGACAGCCAATCGCCGTGACCTATTGCCCGCTCTGCGGCACGGCGATGGTTTTCAGCCGGCGGGTCGGCGAACGCACACTGACCTTTGGCGTCTCCGGGATGTTGTTCCAGAGTGATGTGCTGATGTACGATCGCCAGACCGAATCGCTTTGGTCGCAACTGGCGATGAAGTGCGTCTCCGGCGCGCAGGTCAACACGCCGCTCGAGTGGTTGCCCAGCGAACACCTGACCTGGTCGGCCTGGAAATTAAAATTTCCAACCGGCGAAGTTCTTTCAACCGGGACGGGCGCGCAACGCAACTACAGCGGCGAAGCCTATGCAGGTTACGAAGAAAATCCGGAAACGATGTTTCCTGTTCCGGCGCATCGGATCGACCTGCCAAAGAAAGAATGGGTCGTGGGCGTCATGGTCGATGGGGCCGCTCGCGCCTATCCCATTCGTTCCCTGCCAGCAAATCAAACTGTGACCGACCCGGCCGCCGACATCGCCATTGAGATCACCTTCGACCCGATCAGCCAGCAGG
>Ga0163152_10005150_pt1 | contig 15603 bp, 13 predicted proteins | sample OliLakLV19MP8IB2_FD_148635 | JGI IMG/M metagenome (GOLD analysis project Ga0163152, IMG submission 148635) | Freshwater microbial mat bacterial communities from Lake Vanda, McMurdo Dry Valleys, Antarctica - Oligotrophic Lake LV.19.MP8.IB-2 | ecosystem: Environmental > Aquatic > Freshwater >... | reverse complement strand
GTGCTCTGCCGGGTGGGTAATGGCACGAATTGGAACGTCGCCATCGCGTCGGTTTCTGAGGGGCGCGTGCTCCAGCTCCTGAGGTCCATACCTGCGGATAACAATTTGAAGTCTCTGGCGTGCGCGCCCGACGGCAAAACGATCTACTACGTAGCGGCCGGAAGCATCTGGTCGGTGCCGGTGGAAGGCAGCGATCCGAAGAAGCTCCACGACGGCGACGGAATCGCTCCCGATCCGCACGGTGAGTACTTGCTTATCCAACTCAATCAACAGGAAGGCACCCGCCTCGTGCGCGTGCCGCTCTCGGGCGGTCCCGAAACGATCCTTCCAACGCAGTACCCGCTGGTCGCTCTTCCCATTTCTCCCCATGCCATTGCTCTCGATGGACGAGTGGCGCTACAGATCGCCCCAACTGACTCATGGTACTGGCCGGCAGCGATCCTCGATCCGAAAACGGGGAAGATGGAACTCGTATCAGAAAACCAGGCAGACATGGACGCCCCCGGTTGGGATGAGCAAGGCCGCGTGGTGGTGGCCGCGCAGTTTATGAGGTCCAGCCTCTGGCGCTTTCGGCCGGAGAAATAGCGCGTTGAATCAATGATCAATGTCACACTGAATCAGTATCAGATCACCGCCCGCGTCGGCGCGGGCGGCATGGGAGAGGTGTTTCGCGCGCGGGACACGCGGCTCAATCGCGACGTGGCGGTGAAGGTGTTGCCGAAGGACTTCGTGGCGGACGCGGATCGGCTGCGTCGTTTCGAGCAGGAGGCGAAGACGCTGGCGGCGTTGAAAATTATCCGAACATTCTTATTATTCACGATGCCGGGGTTCACGAAGGCGCGCCTTTAGTGAATTGCTCGAAGGAAAAACGCTGCGCGAGGAGATGAACTGTAGCGGCGCTGTGTCAGCGCGGTCGCTGCTGGTAGCGCTTCAGCATTCCTTACTACGACAAATGTTATGCCTACGACAAACGTTCTGCCGCAAACCAAAGGATTACGTCATGAATCGTCTCTTGTCCTGCGCCTGGTTGCTGGCGCTCGCTCTGTCTGTGCCGAACGGGCTCGGCGCAGGAGTGCTGGCCATCACGCACGTCAATGTGATCGATGGCACCGGGACGCCGTTGCGGACAAACATGACGTTGATCATTGCGGACGAACGCATCCGCTCGATCGGCCCAAGGGCCAAACTTAATCCGCCCGCTGACGCCGTGGTGTGGGAGGCCAAAGGAAAATTCGTCATTCCAGGACTGTGGAACATGCATGTGCATTGGTACGAACCGGAGTCGTTGCCATTGTTCATCGCGAACGGAGTGACAGGCATTCGGATGATGCTCGGAATGCCGCAGCACCACGAATGGCGGTCCAAAATCGAAGCAGGCAAATTACTGGGTCCACGAATGTGGATTGCAGGTATGGTCGTTGACGGGCTGAGACCGATCTGGCCGGGAACGCTTGCAGTGGGAACGGCAGCCGAGGCGGTTCGAACGGTAACAAGTATTCGCAACGCCGGAGCTGACTTCGTCAAAGTCTATTCCCTGCTTCCGCGCGAGGCATTTCTCGCGGTGGCAGAGGAATGCAAGGGACAGGGGATTCCCTTCGTCGGCCATGTGCCCAACCTCGTTACAGCCCGGGAAGCTTCAGAGCGGGGTCAACGGTCCTTCGAGCACCTAACTGGCATTGCGCATGGCTGTTCAACCCGTGAAGCTGAACTCATCTCAGCCGCCGAGACCGCCATCGAGAAGTATAGGGCAGGCGCAACTTCTTACGACATCCTCCGTCCGGAACTTAAGCGGCTCGGTCGGCTCGCCCTCGATTCCTTTGGCCAGGACATGGCCGATCAATTGTTCGCCGTCCTGAAGCGGAATCACACTTGGCAATGTCCCACCCTCGTGATGCTGCGAAATACGTCCCACCTTGGCGATCCTTCGATCACCAACGACCCCCGGGTGCGCTTCATGCCTGAATCCGTAAGGTCGGCGTGGAATCCGACCAATGATTTTCGTGTCAGGAGCATGACTCCGGAGGACATCGCCTTCGAAAAAGCCGCCTATCAGAAGCACCTGGAAATCGTCGGCGCGATGCATCGCGCTGGGGTCGGGATCTTGGCGGGCACGGATGCGCTCAACCCTTACGCATTTCCCGGCTTCAGCCTACACGATGAACTTGAGCTTCTGGTCAAAGCGGGGCTTCAACCCATGGACGCCCTGCAAGCCGCGACGCTCAACGCTGCCCGATTCATGGACCGGGAGAAAGACCTCGGCACGGTCGCAGCAGGCAAGCTAGCCGATCTGGTGCTGCTCGACGCCAACCCGCTCTATGACATCCGCCACACGCGTGGCATTCACGCGGTCGTCTACGGCGGACGCCTTTTCAAAAAAGCCGATCTCGAGGCCATGATGACTCGAGTCGAGGCGCTTCGCGTGAAGGCTCCAACGAATTCAGCACAAAAAACCTCAACCAACCCCGATTTCCACGACCCCGACTTCAAACCCGGGCCGAAAGCGGGAACCGACCGGAAGTAAGCGTGGTGCCGCGATGATTGGCACGTCGCTCAACCAATACCGAATCACCGCCACCCTCGGCGCGGGCGGCGTGGGTGAAGTGTTTCGCGCGCGGGACACGCGGCTCAATCGCGACGTGGCGGTGAAGGTGTTGCCTGCCAAGCTCCGTTGGGCCGGAGAAAATGGTTTGTCATCGGGCGCATCGCAGACTAGGCTGCGACCACAAAGATGAAATCACTTCAGCGTACCATCAAAGCCATCATTCGCCCCGGGGAAGAATCCGGTTACATCGCCGAGTGCGTGGAAATCGCCGTAGTGACTCAGGGCGCGACGCTGGATGAAGTCACCCGCCATCTACAGGAAGCCGTGGCGCTCCACCTGGACGGGGAAGATTTGCCCGCTCTTGGCCTGGCGGAGAATCCGACGTTGCTCGTGACCATGGAAGTCGAGCCTGCGTATGCCTAAACTGAAGCGGCTCTCGGGAGCCGAAGCCGTTTCGGTTCTGCAGCGGTTTGGCTTTTCCATCCTGTCGCAGCGAGGCAGTCACATCAAGCTGCGCCGGGTCACTGCGACGGGTGAAAAGCAAACGCTGACGATTCCGAATCACCGTCAGCTCGACACAGGAACGTGTCATGCGATTTTCCGGCAGGCTTGCCGGTTCGTCTCGCCGGACGACCTTCGCCGGTTCTTCTACACGGATTGAATTGCCTTCCCAAACCAATGATCGGCACGTCGCTTAACCAATACCGAATAACGGCCTCCATCGGCGCGGGCGGGATGGGGGAAGTGTTCCGCGCGCGGGACACGCGGCTCAATCGCGACGTGGCGGTGAAGGTGTTGCCGAAGGACTTCGTGGCGGACGCGGATCGCTTGCGGCGTTTCGAGCAGGAGGCGAAGACGCTGGCGGCGCTGAATCATCCGAATGTGCTGACCATTCACGACGCCGGTGTCCACGAAGGTGCGCCGTATCTCGTCAGTGAATTGCTCGATGGTCGGACGCTGCGCGAAGAGATGAGCGGCGGGGCGTTGCCGCTGCGCAAAGCCACGGATTACGCGCTCCAAATCGCGCACGGTCTGACGGCGGCGCATGGCAAGGGAGTGATTCACCGCGACCTCAAGCCGGAGAATATTTTCGTCACCAAAGCCGGTCGCGCAGCTTATGAAATGGGGCTTTCAACCCCGTTGAACTTCGCCAGTCCCACCAGTCCGCTTACCGGTTTTCTCGATCAGATATGAATCTAAAGAAAAAACGTGCCGCCCAGGTTCTCGAGCTGGCCGCTCAGTCGAATATTGTAGTCATCGGCGACATGATGCTCGACCAGTTCATCTGGGGTGATGTGAACCGGATCTCCCCCGAAGCACCCGTTCCCGTGGTTGACTTCGTCAGGGAGAGTTTTATGCCTGGAGGGGCAGCAAACGTGGCGCGGAACCTTGCAGAACTGGGGGTAAAGACCTCGCTTCTCGGTGCGGTGGGAAAAGACGAGTGGGGCCGACACCTGAAAACATTGCTGGCAGGACAAAATGTGGATTGTTCGGGGCTGGTGGAGTTGCGCCACCGCCCGACCAGCGTCAAGACCCGTGTGGTGGCTCATCAACAACAATTGGTCCGGATCGACCGGGAGTCTCGCGGTTCGCTGGATGATCCATCCATCGCGGCATTGTTGTCGGAAATCCGCGACAAAATTGCACAGATCGACGCCATCATTGTTTGTGATTATGGCAAGGGGGTCGTGACCCAGTCTCTTCTGGATGGATTGAAGGGGATTTGCCGGGAGAGTGCGACCTGGCTCAGTCTGGATCCCAAACCGGTCCATCGGCTGGAACTTACAGGGCTTTCCCTGATCACACCAAATCGGAAGGAGGCTTTTGAACTCGCCGGCATCCCTGACAGTGAGAGGAATTGTGATCCCTTGAAAGACGACCGCTTGATGGAGGTGGCGGAATCGCTTCTGGAAAAACTCAACCCGGCCTTGTTGCTGATCACCCTCGGGGATCTGGGAATGCTTTTGTGTCAGCGAAAACAGAAACCGTTTCACATTCCCACGGTGGCCCAGGAAGTCTTTGATGTTTCAGGGGCGGGCGACACTGTGATCGCCTCGTTTACCATGGCCATCGCCGCAGGCGCTTCTCCCGTGGAAGCGGCGATCATTTCCAATCACGCCGCAGGGGTGGTGGTGGGCAAAGTAGGCACAGCAACCGTTCAACCCGCCGAGCTTTTAGCGAGTTTAAAATCATGAATTCCGCAGTTGCAGGTTCCCAAGGAAAATCGACTTCTGAAAAGATTGCCGCCATTAGGGCGATGAAAGGCCGTGTTCGCATCGCCTCTCTCACCGCTTATGACTACCCGACAACCAAACTCTTAGATGAAGCCGGTGTTCCGTTGATTTTGGTCGGTGATTCCTTGGGCATGGTGGTCCTAGGGTTTAAAGACACCACGGATGTGACCATGGAAATGATGGTCCATCATGTCCGGGCCGCCTCTCGTGCGGAACCGTCGGCGTTGCTGGCCGCCGATCTGCCTTTTGAAAGTTACAAGACACCGGACGAAGCAGTCATAAATGCACGCCGCCTGATTGAGGCTGGCGCGGAAGCAGTGAAAGCTGAGGGTGGCCGCGAAATATTTCCACAGCTCACCGCCATCGTGAAGGCAGGTATTCCGGTGATCGGCCATCTCGGGATGCTCCCTCAGCACGTCAAAGAGGAGGGGGGATACAAAATCAAAGGAAAAAGTGATGAGGAACGGGCCCGGTTGATTGACGACGCACGCGGTTTGGATGGCACCGGAGCTTTCGCCATCGTTTTGGAATTGGTCAAGCCCGAGGTCGCTGAATTGATCACTCAGGAGATCACAATTCCCACCATCGGAATTGGATCAGGAACCGGATGTGACGGACAGATTTTGGTCACCTCCGATTTGATCGGTTCCTTTCCCTGGTTCCGGCCCAAATTTGTCGTTCCCAGGGCTGATGTTGCGGGCGAGATCAAGAAGTCCGTCTCCTCCTGGATGAAAGATTTATGAGTTCATTTTCCCACATCGATTCCGACGGAGAGATCAAAATGGTCGATGTCTCCAACAAACCGGTGCAGTTGCGCGAGGCGGTGGCAACCGCTCAAATCTCCGTGAGTGCCGAAACCCTCGCCCGGATTGAAGAAAATCAGATCGCCAAAGGCAATGTCCTGGCAACCGCACGATTGGCCGGGATCATGGCCGCAAAAAAAACCGCCGACCTCATCCCGCTCTGCCATTCCCTTCCGCTTTCACATTGTGAAGTCCAATTCCTTTTTCCGCCCTCACGAGATGCCATTGTCATCACCACCTCAGCGCGGACTGCGGCACAGACCGGGGTCGAGATGGAGGCTCTGACCGCGGCAACCGTCGCTGCGCTTACCATTTATGACATGTGCAAGGCGGTGGACAAGAGCATGGAAATCTCAAAGGTCAGGCTGGTTTCGAAGACAAAAATCTGACAAAACATTTTCTTTTTCCAATGCGCTTTCAAGATGAGACTAAGGCGCGCCGGATTTTGGGCCTCTGGCGAGACGCGAATGAGGCGCATATCCAAAGCGATCTGCAACGAATGAGTAACGAAGCCAGAGGGCCAAAAGGCAAGCGGAGTAGTCTCATCTTGAAAGCAAATTGGAATTATGATCAACGTAGGAATCGTCACCGTTTCGGACCGCGCTTCTCAAGGGGTGTATGAAGACCTGGGAGGACCGGCCCTAAAAAAAGCCGCAGCAGCTTATGGTTGGAGTGTGATGGGCGAGGAGATCGTGCCGGACGACAAAACAGCCATCCAAAGAGCCGTCCGCATGATGATCAACAAGGAATGCCATTTGATTTTGACCACCGGCGGAACCGGCGTCAGTCCCCGGGATGTTACTCCGGAGGCAATTCGGGAGCTGGCTGTTCGTGAACTTCCGGGGTTTGGGGAGGTCATGCGGATGGAATCGATGAAGATCACCCGGAACGCGATTCTTTCCAGAAGTCTGGCCGCCGTGGTGGAGGATGTTCTGGTCATCTGCCTTCCCGGAAAACCCGCTGGAGCCGTCGAATGTCTGGGGTTCGTTGTGAACTCCATTCCGCATTGTATCAAGGTTATAAGGAAAGTCCCCACCAGTTGTTGAACAACACGTCTCCAGCAGCAACGATTGACTCACACAGGCTGGATGTCTCCACTCAACTCCGGAGCAATCAGTCCTGAACCATCGCAGTTGACTCTTCCCTCAGATAACCGATCCAATCCATTTTCAAAGTCATGCGCCGCAACGGCACGCGCTGTTCTTCTCGAAAATCCTTATACAATTCATCGGTGAGAAGCTGCGGGTGCAAAAGATATTTCTGCAGGGCTGGTTTATTGTTGTAACGATAAATGATGCTTACCAATGGACGGTAATATTTTCCGAAATGCAGGAAATAATACTGGTTCAACCAGCGGAGATATTTTTCCCAATTGTAACCGTTTGAACGGAAAGTCAATCGAATGATGGCATTCAAATCCATGTCGAAAAAGTTTGAGGGCAATCTGTTAGGGACATTTTCGATCGGCCAATACTCCTGGAAAAAGGGAATAAGGCCCAGCCTCCTCAAACAAATAAACCGGTTGTAATCATCACTGAGGCTGGTATCGAAACCGTAAATGCACACGACGGTGACACAATCCTTGCCGAAAGCCCTGAGCATGCCGCGCCGTTCCATAAATTTAGCGATGGTTGCCGGGTAGTTCAGGCTGAAATAAATCATCCGATTTTGAAACCGCGCGCTCTGATAATCGATCTGCCTGAGCAGCTCGAACTTGCGATCGTTGAGATAAGCGATATCGAGTGTCTGGCTGAAATTCATCGCGTAATTCCGCGCGATCATCTCTTTTAGCAAGTCCTCGACCCCCGTGAATGAGAGCAGGTTATCATCCAGCAGCATGACATTTCTTTGGCCCGGCGGAACAAAATCTTCGAACGATGCAGTCTGCAATTTCACCCGGCCTTCTTTGGCTGGGACAATGCAGAAGGAACATCGCTTGTTGCAGCCGCGGGTCAAAAAACCAAGGGCGTAAAGTGTGTGGTTGTAGAGCCTGTAATCGGGAAACATTTCCTCGACCTCGGGGGCCAGCCTTTTTGCCAGAGTGACACCGGAGCCGCCAATCTCAATTTTGTCCCCGTAGAGGTTTCGCAATCCTTCGATGCGTTTCGCCGAGTTTTCGTTCCGGAACACCGTCGACCCCAGGTGAATATCGGCTTCAAGCGGGCATGCATCTGGGATTGATTTTGTTTTGCTCAGGAAGGTTTCGGCCCCTTGCTTGCGATGCCATGCCGAAAGTTTCAACAGGGCCAGATTCGGAATCCGGCTATCGATATCATGAATGACGACACGTTTCATCTGTTATTATTGCGTATTCCGATGATACCGGACACCTATTCCGATATCATAATGGACAGTGTTCCGGGATTGGCCGGACAGCAATCGGAACGGAGGGCCGCTGGCGTTCACTCTTAAAGGAGTGGTTAAAGGAGTGTCCGAATAGAGTCAAGATTTAGCCCATCCTTCACGTTCAGGAGAGTGAGAGCTGTGAGAGCCGCTGGCCTTAAATTAGTTTTGACCTGGGGCAGAGCCTTTGGAAAAGATGGAGAAATCTTTCCCTAACAGCCTTTTTTGTGAAATTTAGCACACCCTGTTTTCGCTTTCAGCGTCCGTGTCCCGGATGGGAAGGGTTTCGATTTCGTTCTCGAAACTGGTTGGTCTCAACTGTATTCATCGTTTTGCTCTGCCATCATGGTTTTTCCAAGGAAACGGAAATTCCTTCGATCATCACCAATCTAGCCACACTCAAAAACTTAACTCCCGAACAGGCCAGTCGGAAAATTCCAGTGCTGGTTGAAGCGGTTACAACTCTCGCCCGTCCGAATTCATTTTTGTTCCTGCACGACGGTTCGGCGGGGGTGTTTGTTTCAGCTCAATCGGCTTTTGATCTAAAACCGGGGATGCGAGTCAGAGCCCAAGGGATCAGCGGCCCGGGCGAGTTTGCCCCAGTCCTCCAGGGGCTCAATGGCGATCCCATTCTTACTTCCCTCGGATTTGCCCCTTTCCCCGAGGCACGAAAAACTGCGATCGAACAAATCATCCGACCTGACAACGATGCCGATTGGCTGGAATTAAGCGGTGTAATTCGAAACGCAAGCAGCGTAGAGGATAAGGTTTATCTGGAGATTGGAACGCTTCACAGCCAAGTCCGGGCGATTTTCTCCGATGCAACCTTGGCTTTTTTCACGAATATGATCGATGCCGAAGCAACCATACGCGGTGTGGGAGGCTCCGTGTTCAACCGGCAACGGCAGCTCACTGGAATGCGCCTTTTTGTGCCTTCGACCAATGAGATCTTCCTTACCAAGTCACCCCCGCCGGATCCTTTTCAATTGCCCCTCCGTGAACCGCACATGTTGATGCAATATCGTCCCGGAGAAGGATTGGACCATAGGATCCGGGTCCGCGGAGTTCTGACATTCAGTCAACCAGGCCGCTCACTTTACCTCACTGGCCCGGAAGGTGGCCTCCAAGTGCTCACAAGCGATCGCTCCGCTTTGATTCCTGGAGCCATCATTGATGCAGTGGGGTTTCCGGCATTGGGAGATAACAAGCCATTGCTGCATCATTCCCTGGTTCGGCAAGTGGCGGAAGGTCCGTTCCCGACTCCTCGGAAAATTGACATGAAGCAAGCCGCCTCAGGCCAATTTCTGCGGCCGAACGATGACGCTGAGTTCGTCGAGGTTGAAGCCATTCTGGTGGATCAAATTCGTCGATCCAGCGATCAGGTGTTGATCCTTCAGGCGGGAAACTCGGTTTTTAACGCCCATCTGGACACACTGGCCAATCCTCCCTTAACCATTCAAAATGGCAGCCGTCTCAGACTTTCAGGCATCGGAAATGTCCAATTGGAATCCTCAGATTCGGTAGATGAATTTTTCCGATCCTGGACCTTTCGTCTGCTTCTGCGAACGCCGAAAGATGTGGTGATTCTTCAGCAACCAGGGTGGTGGAATTTACGACGAACTCTCTGGGCTGCGGGTTTCCTTCTGGTGGCAGTATTGTTAAGCACGGCGTGGACCGCTTTTTTGGCGCGTAAAAGCAAAATGCTCCAGGAACAGGTCACTGAACGACTCAAAGCCGAAAAAGGCCTGCAGCAAGCCAAGGATGAATTGGAGCATCGAGTGGCGAAAAGAACCGAAGAATTGAGTTCAACCAACGATCGACTGCGCCAGCAAATTATTGAACGCAAAAAAGCTGAACAACGACTTTTGGAAGTTGAACTCAACCATCGCGTGGAAAAGGAACGGTCGAGAATCGCCAAGGATATTCATGACGATCTTGGCTCCAGCCTGACCCAGGTGGCCCTGCTCGGCGAAATGGCCGAGAACAGTGCTGAACAACCCAACGAGGTCCGGATCTATAGCAAAAAAATTTCATCCACAGCCCGCGCGATCACCCGGACGCTTGATCGGATCGTGTGGGCGGTCAATCCCAGAAATGACAGCCTGGAAAGCCTGATGAGTTACGTATTCAAGTTTGCCCAGGAATACCTCGCTCCCCTGGACATCCGGCTTCGAATCGACGCCCCGGTAAACCTTCCGGGCAATCCGTTGCTAGCCGCAACCCGCCACAACCTTTTTCTTACGATCAAGGAAATCCTCCACAACATTGTGAAACACTCCTCGGCCACCGAGGTTTGGATACGGCTGTGGTTTGAGGGAATCAATCTGGTGCTTTCGATTGAGGATAATGGCTGTGGAATGGAGTCGATGCCATTTACACCGCCCTCCGGGCTAGGCGGAAACGGGCTAACAAACATAAAAGCCCGAATTGAGGAAATTGGAGGAGTTCTGACTTGCAACCGAAGAATGGAAGGAGGCACCTCGGTTCAGATTATCCTTCCGATTCCCCCGGCGGGACTGAACGCGGGCTAGTGATCTGTCTCGCAAAAAGCCGCAGGGAACCTATCCAAACGCTGCCGAAACATCCCCTGGGCATTTGGCATGGCGTGGACTTTCCGTTTGGCCGCAGCGCGATCATTGTGGAGAACACTTTTTAACAGTGTCACCAAAACGGGTGACTTGTTGGCCGCTGCTCCAAAGCATAGCTTTTGAGACGTTATCCCAGATCGCATCAATCACAGAAAGTCTATTTATTATGAGATGTCTATATCTTTATCAACGCGCGTGCCGAGTCCTTTCAATGGGCTTGAAATCGATGACTGCGGCTACGGCGCTGGCTTCATTCGGCATTGTTCAGGCGCAACAATGGGAAGCGGTTCCCTACATCACCCAGGCCAGCCGCAACGCCGGCAACACTGGAGGAGAGGGTTGCCAGGTGATTCGTCACATGGCGATTGATTCCACGGGAAATTTTCTCCTGATGGGAACGGATGTGGGAGGTGTTTATCGCTCGGTGAATGGCGGAGCCAACTGGGAACCGGCCAACGTGGGAATCAAAGCCAGGGGTGGAACCGCTTTGGCTATCGATCCCAACAACAGTCAACGATGTTTGGTCGCGGGGGATAATTCTTCCAATTGGGGCAACCACCACGGACTTTACCTTTCGACCGATCAGGGAGCGACCTGGACCATTGTTCTTCCAATGACCTACGCCACCGGAAATCAGGACGACCTCATTGCCTACGATAAATCAAGCCTCTCTGGAGGATCGAGTCAGGTGGCTTATTTTTCGGCTCCCGACACTTTGGGTTTATGGAAAACGCTCAATGGCGGCAGTTCCTGGACCAAAATCCAAACCGGGTTCAGCGCCAGCATAGTGAAAGTACACCCCGTTTCAGGGGCCGTCTATGTTGGGAACAGCACCGGACTTCACCGAAGTGTGAACGGAGGTTCGACCTTCACCACAGTTTACAGTGGAAATGTCCGAGGACTCGATGTGCTATCGACCCAGCCAAACAATGTTTACATCACCACTGCCAGTCAGGTTTTAGTTTCCACGGATTCCGGCGCAAGCTTTGCACCCCGTAACGGCGCCGGGTTGCCTGCAACCAAAAATCTTTACCGGGTAAAAGTTAGCCCGGTGGATCCGAATGACATGGTGATCAATCATGACACCGGCGTTTGGTATGATCAGCCCCGGTTTTACACCTCCGATGGCGGAAATAACTGGGCCGCCAGCAACTTCGACAACACTCAAAGTTTTATGCCATTCAATGGCCGATCAGGACTCGGTTTGTGGCATCCCACACAAGCAAACACTGTTTGGTCCACCGGGGCGGATTGGATCACCAAAAGCACCGATGGCGGCAGCACCTATGTTTGGAATAACAACGGATATAACGGTGTGTTTGCCTCGGGATTTTTCAACTTCAATCCCCAGTCTCCCAACACCCTGCTTCTGACCTCCCAGGACTACAATTCAGCAGTGACTCATGATCAGGGAACCACCTGGAAATATTTACAAGTGGGCGAAAGCTGGGGCGGGTATAATTACGCGGGTTATGCCTTCAGCAGCACTAGGATGTTTGCCGGAAATTCTCCCTCTTGGGGCGGCACCCGTTCACTCAAAGTCTCCATAGACGGTGGGACTACCTGGTCCGATACCGGTCTGACCGGGAGCGGAACGGACACCGCCTGTGGTGACCCGAATAATTCAAATATCGCCTTTTGGCACGACCTCAGGACGACAGACCAGGGAGCCACATGGACCAGAATGACTGCGTGCAAAGGGGTTTTCACTTACAATCCTGCTGGCAGCAAGGAACTCTACGGCGCGGGTGGGAGCGGCACGAGTCTGAAGAGTGTGTTAAAATCGACAGACGGCGGCGCCACTTGGACCACGGTGGCCACTTTTCCTGGCAATGTTTACGATATTGCCTTCGACCATGTCCGGAACCGGTTGTATGTGGCTTCGGATAACAGGGTGCTTTACCAATGGCAGGGAGGAACCGTGACCGATATCACGAGCCGTCTTCCAGCCGACAATCAGGGCTGGCAGGGAGCCAACACAGTGGCTGTAGATCCGGTAAATCCAGACGTTGTTTACGCCGGAAAACATGGAGATATTTACATGTCCGATGCCGCAGTGGTTCGATCCATTGATGGTGGAGTCACCTTTCAAAAGCTGACAAAACAGCCGGGCGGAACGGGTTTGGACGGGGCTCGCGAGACGACCTGTATTCGAGTTCATCCGGTTACACGATACGCTTGGGCTGCGGGGCAATGTTTTGGGAATTGGAAAATAGCTCCCCCCTCGACCACACCCCAGCCTCCAGCAATTCCTTCGGGCTTAAGTGCTGTGCCCGGCAATACGCAGGTTTCACTAAGCTGGAACTCCAGCCTTGGAGCAACGAGTTATAATCTTAAACGTTCAACTTCCTCAGGCGGCCCCTACGCCACCATCGCTCCTGGCATCACCTCCACCACTTATAACAACACCGGGCTGATAAACGGTACCACCTATTATTATGTTGTTTCTGCCCTAAATAGCGTGGGTGAAAGTGGCAACTCCTCACAAGTAATCGCTACACCTCAGGCGATCGTTCCGCCCAATCCCCCTTCCAACCTCAATGCTACCGTCCCCTCTCAAAAGAGAAAAATTAACCTGAGTTGGACCCAATCATCGAGTTCTGGAATTACCCAAAACAAGGTGTACCGTTCGACCAGCGGGTCGGGGGGGCCCTATTCCTTGAGAGCCACACTTTCAGCCTCCACCAGTTACAGCGATACCGGCCTGACCAGTGGGGTTACCTATTTTTACTCTGTAACCGCGGTCAATGCCTCAGGTGAAAGCGCCTTCTCGAATTACAGCGGTGGAACTGCCAGATAAAGTTATTCTTTGACCCTCGTCGAGCGAGCGCCAGGAGAGGATTCGGGCGCTCGCTTGTTTTTATTTGGGAGAGGAGTATGCTGCTTTCAATCCAACAACTTGTGACAACACCGATTTCAGTATCATTGGTCGAGGATGACGATCGGGTTCGAGATAGCTTGGGCGTCATGATCGATTGCGCTCCAGGTTTTCGTTGTTTGAGCAGTTATCCCTCGAGTGAGACGGCTCTGGCTGGACTCCCCAACGACGGGCCTCATGTAGTTTTGATGGACATTCATCTCCCCCGCATGAACGGGGTCGAATGTGTCAGAAGATTGAAAGTCTTGGCTCCGAAAATCCAGGTCATGATGCTGACGGTTTATGAGGATACGGAGATCATCTTCAAGGCCCTATCCGCTGGCGCAACCGGTTATTTATTGAAACAAACTCCTATTCCAGAGCTGCTATCCGCGATCCGTGAAATTCATGGAGGAGGATCACCCATGACCAACCATATCGCTAGAAAAGTTGTGCAATCCTTCCAATCTCCCAGCACTTCAACCATTGAAACAGAAAATCTTTCGCCCAGGGAACAGGAGGTCCTCGATTACCTTTCCCGCGGTTATCTTTACAAAGAAATTGCCGAAACACTGCACATCAGTTTCGATACCGTGCATACTTATGTTCGCAGGATATACGAAAAGCTTCATGTCCGGTCTCGCACTGAAGCGGTTGCCATTTACCTAAGGCATTGAAACTGCGGAACCCATTCACTTTTCGCGCCTGGAACGAACTGGCGTCCTGCACCCAAAATTCTTTTTGAGATGCTGACCGATCCCGATTCCGCGAAATCTCAGCGAGCCTTTCAAGCCATGTTGCAAATGAAAAAGCTCGATATCGCAGAGTTGAAGCGCGCTTTTGAAGGTTAAACACGATAAAGCGTCTTCCTTCAGCAGTTCTTGACGGCGCTTGGAATGATTGTTTTGCTTCGCATCCAAATCGATGCGACACCAACTTGTTTTTAGTCCGCACGGACGTCTTTTTCTCGAGGAAACAGGAGAGGAGCGAGCCGGGACCGAAGTGACTTCCGCCTTGGAGGTCCCGGATTCCACGCTCACCGAGGCATTCGCGACCGGTTCCGCGAGCGGTCTCCTGGCTCTCGCGTCGCGGCCCAAGTCCGGCCAGGTCTGGCCGATGGAATTTATCTTTTGGCGTGAGTTTGTGGATGCCTATCTGGCAGCGCTGGCGCATTGCCCGGAGGCGTCCGATGCCCAACCCGCCGCAGCGGTTTCACCGTCGCCCGATTTTTTCTTCGACCTCACCCTGCGTATTCCGGCAATGCGCGGAGCCGAATATATTTCGCCGGAAATTTTAGCCAATCTCTGGAACGAGCTTCACACCACCGCTCAGGTGGAAGCGCGCAATGCCGGAGGTTTGAAACCGTGGCTGGGGAAGATCAATCCCGCGTTGCATTTGTTGGGCAAGGTAACATTTCACCTGGCCGAAAACAAACGCTCGCCGGAAACTCCATTCGCGTTTATGGCGACCTATACCCATCGCCTTTCCCCGCAGGAAAAGGCGCTCCATTTGCCGCTGGCTCGAGCCTTGCAGGAATATGCAGGAACGAAAAATCAGGCCGCATTAAGATCGTTGCTCGAACCAGTTCAACGCGCTGCTGAACGAAGCGAATGGGCTCGTAAAGCTCTCGATAGCAAACGCATTTTCCAACCTCAAGCCTGGACCCCGGCCCAGGCTCACGCCTTTCTTCGTGAAACTCCCGCGCTCGAAGAAGCTGGCATTATCACCCGCATTCCAAATTGGTGGAAGGCCGGCCGCGGTCCCCGGCCGCGAGTCAGCGTCCGGATCGGTGATAAAAAAAACTCCACCCTTGGAACGGAAAGTCTCCTTCGGTTTTCCGCTGAAACCACCCTCGACGGCGAAACCCTGACAAAAGCGGAATGGGACGCTTTGATGGCTTCAACCGAGGGTCTGGTAATGTTGCGCGGCCAGTGGGTTGAGGTGGATCGTGACCGTTTGCAAAGCGTTCTCGATCATTGGCGTCAGGTGGAATCCGGCGCGGGGCGTGATGGCGTTCCCTTTCTCGAAGCCATGCGTTTACTGGCGGGGGTCCGTTTGGAAGACAAGGGGAAAGATGCGACAGCGGCGGAAACTGCGGATTGGTCGGAGATGGTCGCGGGCGGCTGGTTGCGCGAAGCCCTGGAACGATTGCGTCAACCGGAAACGGCGGCGACGTTCGATCCGAATCAACACCTCAACGCCAAATTGCGTCCTTATCAGGATGCAGGTGTGAAAT
>Ga0163152_10005149_pt1 | contig 15606 bp, 12 predicted proteins | sample OliLakLV19MP8IB2_FD_148635 | JGI IMG/M metagenome (GOLD analysis project Ga0163152, IMG submission 148635) | Freshwater microbial mat bacterial communities from Lake Vanda, McMurdo Dry Valleys, Antarctica - Oligotrophic Lake LV.19.MP8.IB-2 | ecosystem: Environmental > Aquatic > Freshwater >... | reverse complement strand
ATGCTTTTTCTAGTAAAAAAGATATTAGTGCTCAGGACCTTTCTCAGCTTGAAGAAATTCTTTACGGCAGTGACTTGGGGCCGAAAACAGTGAGTAGGTTAATGACGGCCGTCGCCGAAAAAATAGAACAGCAGTCCGATGTAAATCTAGAAATAATAAAATCGGCGCTACGAGAAGAAATGAGGATTATTTTTTCTTTAGTGCCAACGCCAAAAGCCGTATTTGAAGAAAAACCTAAAGTTTGGCTCATTGTCGGTGTCAATGGGGTCGGAAAGACCACAACCATTGGCAAACTTGCTCGGCTATTTTCGCAGGGAGGTAAAAAAGTACTTGTCGCAGCAGGCGATACTTTTAGAGCTGCCGCCCGCGAGCAACTGTCCGCTTGGACAACACGTGCAGAAGTAATGATCCACAGCCCCGAGGGCGTCACCGACCCAGCTGCTGTCGCATTTGAGGCTTGTGAAATTGCCAAGTCTCAGGGGTATGGTTTTGTTATTATAGATACGGCTGGGCGACTTCATACTAAAAATAATCTGATGGAAGAACTAAAAAAAGTGAAAAGGGTGATAGCTAAATCAATACCCAATGCGCCACATGAAACTCTGATCGTTATAGATGCCAATACGGGACAGAACGCCCTTCACCAAGCGAAGTCCTTTCATGAAGCTCTTGGAGTAACAGGTGTCATCCTCACTAAACTTGATGGCACGGCTAAGGGCGGGGTGGCAGTCGGCTTAGCTTGTGAACTGGGGATTCCTATTCGCTGGATAGGTGTCGGCGAGAAGGTCCAGGATTTAAAAGAATTTTCAGCCTCTGAATTTATAACTTCTATAATTTAACCGATAATTCAATTGCCTATGGTCTCTCAAAGTACGCTCGTTTATCTTTTTGCCGGCCTTGCCTTTTTTATGTACGGCACAACGCTTGTCAGCGAAAATCTGCAAAAGCTTGTAGGTAATCGCGTCCGCGAGCTTATGAATAAAATTTCAAAAAGTAACATGCTCAGCATTTTTGTGGGCGTGGCACTGACCGTATGTTTACAAAGTTCGGGTGCAGTCTCAATGCTGTTGGTGGGCTTAGGATCTGCAGGTGTCATCACACTTTCTCAAGTCATGGGTGTTTTAATTGGGAGCTCTGTAGGGACCACAGTCACAGTTCAGCTTATTAGTTTTAACGTCGCCCAGTATGGATTGCCGATTTTTACGATTGGATTTTTATTCTATTTTGTCTCTAAGAAAAATGTGGTGAAGCAGTGGATGGGCGTGCTAATGGGATTTGGTCTGATATTTTTTGGGCTTCAGTACATGGGCTTAGGGACTGAGGCTATCAATCACATTGATATCTTAAGACAGATGTTTGCCAAACTTAGCATACATCCCCCGCTAACTCTTGCCGCCTCAATAATTATGACAGCACTTATTCATTCAAGTGCGGTAACGATTGGTTTGGCTATGAGCTTGGCGAGTCAAGGTGTGATCAGTCTTTACGACGCCATGTTTTGGGTTTATGGGGCCAATATTGGTACAACTTTTACTGGAATTATGGGCGCGGTCGGCGGAAATTATATTGGTCGCCAAGTCGCATGGGCCAACTTTTGTTATAAAGTCGCCAGCGTCATTCTCTTTATGTTTTTTACCGAAAGTTTCGCCAGAACTCTGGGAGCTTATAGCGGAAATTCGGTGCGGGCTATTGCCAATGCGCATACTATATATAACATCATCGCGGCCATTATGTTTTACCCATTAATTGGGTGGGGAACACGGTTTTTCGAAAGTTACATCAAACCGACAAGCAGCGAGAAAAAGTTTGGTGTAAAGTATCTTGATCGTGCAACCTATCAAAATTCAACCTTAGCGATGGCCTATGCTCGCCGAGAAATCTTACGAATGGGAGACATTGTTGTTTCGATGATAAGAGATAGTATTGCGCTATTGGGGCGCGAGGATCCAGAGCTCTTAGAGACCATCAAAGAAAACGACAATAAAGTGGACTTACTCATGCGAGAGATAAAATTATTTTTAGTGAAGTACGCCGATGAGGCCGTTGGCGGCATTGACCAGTTAGTATTTAATCTTATCTCGATGGCGAGCGATTTGGAATCTGCAGCTGATGTGATAGATAATAATATTTTGGAATTATCCAGAAAGAAAAATGCATTAAAACTTAATTTCAGCGACGAAGGTTGGCGTGAGATTAAGGAGTTTCATGCCATGACTGTAGAGATTGCAACCGTGTCCATGAGTTGTTTTGAACTTCAAGATCCGGACCTTGCCAAAAAGTTAATAGAAATGAAGCGAGGCATGCGCAGACAAGAGAAACTCTTAAGGGAGCATCATATTGACCGTCTCAATAAGGGACTCAAAGAAACTATTAATACCAGTGCTATTCATCTGGATCTCTTAGGAGACTACCGCCGAGTGGTGGGGCTTCTCTGCAATCATGCCTACGAAGTCACTCACGAAGCTCGCCCTTAAAGTGCTGTCCCTAAATAATCCGCCATATCTCGTTTTGAAACACCAATGCTTATTTTATAGTAATTTTGAGTTAAGGTTAGGTAAGGGGCTTGAGGTGGCTAAGAGTTTGCCATAAAATTAAAGATAAGGGAAAGTTAATAGAGGTACGTGTTATGGTTTCAAATTTGCCAATGGAAAAGGCTTTGCTGGTTGAGGATGACCCTCTAATACAAGAAATTCTTGTCGAGTATCTCCATAACAACAAATTTAAAGTTGATACTGTTGGCTCGGGCGAGGCGGCACTGGACATGATGAACGGAAATAAATACTCATTTATGATCACAGACATTGGCCTCCCGGGAATGAATGGTTTTGATCTCATTCGGGAAGCAAAAAAACTCAACCCCTTAATGCCAGTAGCAATCACAACTGCGGACGTTTCTGATATTGATCACTCTCTTTTAAAATTGATCGATAATCTCGTTTTAGAAAAGCCCTTTCACAGTTCTGACTTCACAGGTCTACTGACTAAACTGAGAAACAAGATTCAATCTAAGGTCTAAAGGGACGCTTGAAATGCACTGCACTATTATGCTCTAGGGCAATCACTAGTAACTGGTCTAGGTTGCTTTCTTTTACAAGACGCGCTATAAATATAAGTAAGTAGACTTCAATTTTTCGGAGTGCGGAGCTCGGATGGCCATTGAAAAGCCTCTATACAACTTGTCTGTTGCTGGCATGCGCCTTAAGGTGCGTTCTGTCCACGATGAAGACAAAGTTAACCTTTTAGTTGATTTAGTTAATCAAAAAGTAAATTTGGCATTGAAACGATCTAAAAATAAATCTTTGCAAAAGGCAATAATTTTAGCAGCCTTAAATCTTGCTGAAGAACTAGTTAACTTGAGAGGTCAGGCTCGCCAAGAGCTTGATCGTATAGAGGATCTCGCGTTCGAGGTCGTCTCTGACTTGGAGTCCACACGAATTGATAAAATAGGGATTTCATGAGTAGAGAAGGAAAAGATCAGGCGCGAAAACAAGACCTTAGAAAAAAATATCTAAAACTAAGGTCAGACTTTTCGCATCAAAAACACGATTCAAAGATTTGTGAGCATCTGCTGCAGTTACTTAAAGTAACGAGCGGTGTTTGGGGTGGGTACATTAGTACGTCCACTGAGCCAAATCTTTCAACAGTTTATGAAAAAGCTAAGCACATTAAGTGGGCATTTCCCAAAGTGGTTGGCGAAAACTTGCAGTTTTTGGTTCCCAAAAATACGTTGAGTTTTAATAGGAGTGACTTGGGCATAGATGAGCCAGGTGAGCACTCTCAAGCTGTTGGTCCAAATGAATTAACCGGCATATTGATTCCCGGTGTGGCTTTTGATTTACGAGGTTACCGATTAGGCCGAGGAAAAGGCTATTATGATCGGTATTTAAAGAACTGTATTTGTAGGTTAATAGGCATTGGCTATTCCGCGCAGTTATCTCAAGACGATCTACCTTTCGAAACTCATGACGTAAAAGTGAACGTCATTGTGACAGATAAAGAAGTATTAAAGATCCCTGCTTAAGGGACTTTATTGACTTCAGAAGAGGGTAGTTTATGTCGAATACAATATATATTATTATTTCATTGTTTTTTGGTTTAGCTATTGGGGCTTTTGGCCTTAATATTTTTGTTAAAATTCAAAATAAAAAGAAAAAAACTAATGCCGAGGGCGAGGCTCAACGCATAATTTCTAAGGCTAAGTCAGAATCTGCTCGCCTTGATTTAGATGCCAAAAATCGCGCACGTGATTTCGAAAATCGAGCTCGTCGAAATGTAGAGCAAGATATCCAGAAACAAAAACAGAGTCTGGGGCGCCAAGAGCAGCAGTTTAAAGATAAAGAGGGAATGTATGATAAGCGACTCAAGGAGTTGGATCATAAATTCGAAGACAAAGACCGTGAAGTCAAAGATCGGTTTGCCAAAGTTTCTATCGCCGAAGGAAAAATCAAAGACGTTAGTGCTAGAGCTGAAGAAAACTTAGAACAACTAAAGTCCAAGCTCGAAAGCGTAGCGAGCATGACCAAAGATCAAGCCAAGCAGCAATTGATTGAAGCAGTTACCAATGAGGCCAAAACAGAAGCAGCTAAATTGATGATAGTCATTGAAGAAGAGGCTAAGGCCGAAGCCGAAGGCAAAGCTAAGCGAATTATTAGCATGGCCATTGCACGCTTTACCGGTGAGACCGTGGCCGAACGTTCGGTCAGTATCGTTGCCCTACCTAATGAAGAAGTTAAGGGAAAAATCATTGGACGCGAAGGCAGAAATATTAGAGCGCTCGAGGCTGAGTGTGGCGTTGACTTGATTATCGATGATACTCCTGAAGCTGTGGTAATTTCTGCTTTTGACCCTGTGAGACGAGAAATTGCGCGACTTTCATTGGAGCGCCTGATTGAAGATGGCAGAGTGCATCCCTCAAGAATTGAAGAGATTGTAGCAAAATCAAAGAAAGATATTTTTAAAACAATAAAAGAAGACGGGGATAAGGCGCTTTTGGAATTAGGACTAACTGATGTGCATCCAGAAATTTTAAAGTTATTGGGAAGCTTAAAATATCGTTACTCTTACAACCAAAACAATTATTATCACTCCATAGAAGCCGCCCATATTGCAGGTCTGATGGCGACAGAACTTGGTGTCGATGTCAAATTGGCAAAGCGGGCCACCTTGTTGCATGATATCGGCAAGGCTCTTGATCACAGCATAGAAGGCAGTCACGCTGTTATTGGTGCCGAGTTCGCAAAAAAACATGGCGAGAGTGAGGCCGTCTGCCACGCCATCCGCTCGCATCATGAGGACGAAAAACCAAATTCTGTTTACGCCTTTTTATGTCAAGCTGCAGACGCCGCATCGGGGGCAAGGCCAGGTGCTCGTCGGCAAAATACCGAATCCTATGTTAAGCGCCTCGAGGATCTAGAATCTATTGCTAATAGTTTTGAAGGCGTGCTACGAGCATTTGCGCTACAAGCCGGTCGTGAAGTAAGGGTACTCGTTGAAGGCGCAAAAGTGACAGACGAGCAAGCCGTAATGCTGAGTCGGGATATTGCTCGCAAGATTGAGCGAGAGATGGCGTTCCCGGGGCAAATTAAGATTACAGTTATTCGCGAAACTCGCGCTGTTGAACACGCACGATAGACGGTATTGAAAATGGCTTTTTTAGACCCAAAGGAGCAGTTGAAGGTTTTGATGAAAGGTGTCGCTGACATAGTCAGCGAAAAAGATCTTTTAGAAAAGCTTACGGACAGCTCCAAGAAAAATCGACCTCTAAATATTAAGTTGGGTTTCGATCCATCACGGCCCGATATTCATTTGGGCCATACCGTGGTCTTAAATAAAATGCGTGAGTTTCAAAAATTGGGTCACCGGGTGATATTTTTAATTGGAGATTTTACGGCCCTCATCGGCGATCCTAGTGGTAAAAATGAAACTCGACCTGCTCTGTCTGAAGCTGAAGTCAAAGAAAATGCGAAAACCTACGCTCGTCAGGTTTTTAAAATTCTCGATGAAAGCAAAACAGTTATTTCTTACAATTCTGATTGGATGAATAAATTTAGCTCTGTTGAATTTATTAAATTGGCGAGTCACTACACAGTGGCTCGCATGATGGAGCGAGATGATTTTAATAATCGATTTAAGACGGGACAGTCTATTTGTGTTCACGAGTTTTTATATCCGCTGGTTCAAGGTTATGATTCGGTAGAACTTAAGGCTGATGTTGAGCTGGGTGGAACAGACCAACGATTTAATCTTTTGGTGGGTCGGGATATGCAAAAATCTTATGGGCAACCCAGCCAAGTTGTGATGATGATGCCGATTTTAGAGGGCACTGATGGCGTGCAAAAAATGTCGAAGTCACTAAAGAACTATATAGGTGTGGATGATTCACCGAGCGATATTTTTGGTAAGACAATGAGTATTTCGGACGATCTCATGTATCGCTACTATGAATTGTTGACGGACATGAGTGCAAGTGAGATTTCAAAAATGCGAGAAGATGTTAAATCGGGCGTGCGACACCCGAGGGATGTTAAAGTAAATTTGGGAAAAATATTAGTGGATAGATTTCAAGGTCCTGGCGCCGGCGAAAAGTCCGTCGAGGAGTTTAATCGGATTTTTTCAAACAAAGGTTTGCCGGATGACATCCCTATTCATTTGGTTGAAGCTTGTGGTGAAGTGGGAATTACTAAACTTCTGGCCGACCTTAAGCTAACCACGTCGACTGGCGAGGGTCGTCGATTGATCGAGGGGCGAGGGATTGAGGTTGATAGTAAAAAAGTTGAAGACATTAATTATAAATTGAATTTGAAATCGGGAATTGAATTAATAGTAAAGATTGGTAAAAAGAAATTTGCCAAAATCAAAGTGAAGTAAAATATGAAATTGAAATTTATGCCTCAAAATGTAGAGTATGAAGTGACCTCAGACCAATCGGTCTTACATGTGGCACAAGATAACGGGATCCACATTAAATCGGTTTGCAAAGGCGTGCCGAGTTGCGCTGAATGTCGCGTTTTTATTTCCGAAGGAGAGCAAAACGTTATGCCGCCATCGCCCCAAGAGTTGAGTCTCATTGGTACGGCCTATTTTGTTGATCAAAGGAGGCTGTCATGCCAGCTGCATTGTTTTGGCGATGTGACGATTGACCTCAGTGAGCAGATTGAAAAAGCCGAAAATGCTTTGGTGGGCAAAAAACCTCGAGGAGCTAGAGACGATTTTGACCCTAAGGAATCAAACGCTGTTATGGGAAATGTGATTTTTGAGGAAAAAAAGCAGGCTCCACAAAAACAGCAGAATCCACCGAGACAACAGAACCAAGCGGATGTTGAAGAGAAAAAATTTAACAGAATGGCTTTTGAGGAAGAAAAAAAACAACTGCTCAGGACTCTCCGCGAACAGCGAGCTGAACGTGAGCGACTCAAGCTTGAACAAGCCACGCAGCCGACGCCTAAGCCCGAATCCGAAGAGTAAATACCCTCGATCTATGTCTCAATATCAACAAGACTTATTTTAAAGAAATAGGTAGAACTGGGTATTCTTGCTACTATAGAGCAAAGGGTCTCAAATTGAAAAAAGTCCTGTTCTACGAAAGTCCGATTTCGTTTCGCACATTGGGCAGCGGTCCGCCACTGGTGCTGTTCCATGGTTTTGGCGGCAACCACCATCACTGGAACGAAGTTCTGCCGCTATTCACAAAAAATTACACTGTCATAATGCCAAACCTCGGACCTCTAACACTGGGTTCAATTCAGCTTACGTTTCATGAGCAAGTCGAGCTACTTCAGGATTTTAAGAGAGCGATCTTCGCCCAATTTGGTTCCTTTAATTTAGCCGGCATTAGCTATGGCGGTGCGCTAGCTTGGGGCTTAGCTTTTGAGGATGACGGATGCATTCAAAATCTCATTCTCATTAATCCCATGCCGCCGAATCCAATCAAGCAAATACGAAGTTGGCCGCTAAAACGCTTGTTATGGCTTGGTAGAGTTAAATTTCTCCTTTCACTTTATATGCTTTTGCCCTTTGCTTACTGGGACTTTCATAATGTGGCCGCTGACATTCGCGTTGATTGGGTCCAACGAAAGCCGACACTAGCACAACTTTTTTCTCGTCGGCAAAAAATGCTTTTTTATCTGATACAACGATTTTCTTGGGTAGTTTTTTCTGAGAATTGGACGCCCTGGTCAGATAAACTGAAGCATATAAAAATTCCGAGCTTAATTGTTCATGGTGGCCAAGATCGCGTCTTTCGCGAGGATCAAGCCCAGTGGATGAAATCAAATCTTAAAAATTCCCAACTTATTGAAATTTCGGAAGCCACTCACATGGCCATTCATTCTTCTCCGGAAAAAGTATTTGAAGTAATACATAAGTACTTGCGAGAGCGCGTCGGTGGGGAATTAGTTTCGTAAATCCATGCCTTTGCTTACCAAACGCAAGCAGTAGCGCCATCGGTAGTGTAGACCCAAGTTGTGGCAGAACCCTTACAGACACAAATTCTAAACGTTGAAGTGAGTGCAATAGAGCCTGTGTGGGCAGCGTCGCACGCTACGGGCTGCGCACCATTTAGGGCGAGGCGCGCATAACCATTGATATCAAGAGTTGCCACTGGGCTGGCAGTTCCGATACCGATATTACCGGTGCCCTGCTTAATAGTCATACGGGCAATGTCGTTGGTATTGAATGTCACGTCAGATGCTCCAAGGCTACCCATAACTACGCCTCCCCCAAAAGCGTACATAAAACCCTCATCGCCACCAGCTTCATATTTCACTACCAGGCCCGAATATCCATCGGTAGAATCTGAAATTAAAAGTTCCGGTTGCCAAGCGTTTGCCGATATTGTTCCGGCTCCCACGTGCAACTTGGAGGCAGGCGCAGTAGTTCCGATACCTACTTTACCTGTAGAGACCGTAGTGCCGGTACCGTCAACACCTGTCGCAAAAATAAGGTTTCCAATACTCATTTGATTTGACCCTGCGGGGTTTTGGACATCCATATTATAACCGATAAGAATATTATTATCACCTGAACTCAAATTGTCTCCCGCTGAGGAACCAATGATAATGTTACCGTCAGCGGTGTTAGATCCAAAGCCCGCATTGTACCCGATGAAGACGTTTTGCGATTTGACGGTACCGGTACCAGGTCCATCACCGGCCCCCATTCCGACAGCAGTATTATAGCTACCAGTTGTTGTGTCTCCCAATGCCCACATGCCAAAGGCAGTATTGTAACTTCCGTTGTTTAGAAGGTTTAGCGTCACTAGGCCCATGGCTGTGTTTCCTTGCCCTGTAGTGTTCGATTTCAAAGCGCCAGTACCAACTGCGGTATTTTGGTCACCGGTCGTGTTGTTTTCCAAAGCGGTCACACCTATGCCTGTGTTTTCGTTGCCTCCAGCAAGATTACCTGCGCCTGCAGCACTACCAAGAAACAGGACGCTGGTACCAGGGGTAGTCTTGCCATCTGAAAGTGCATCAAGAGACGAAGTGCCCCCAATAAGATTTACGTAGGCCCCGCCGTTTTCTGAAACTCTAAAATTGTGAGAAGTGGAATCAAAATATATTCGTCCTTGTTCTGCTGGTGAAACCGCGGGCGCAGCAATCTCGCGCATGGAGAAGGCACCGTTCACATCTAAAATTGTATTAGGAGCAGTTGTTCCTATACCGACGTTACCACTGCTTCCGTCCAAAACCATTCGATGGCTTGTCCCATATGAAAAAGCTAGGCGATCGCCCTCAACCAAATCATCGTTCGAGTCGTCGTCCATCCAGATATCCCATTGGCCGCCGTCTTGAGTTTTAATTGCGACACCTGAAGATCCATTCGAAGTTCCGGCCCCCTCAACCATTATCCTTGCGGCTAGGTTATTTCTAGATACGTGTAAGACTTGAGAGGGCGAAGTAGTTCCGATGCCGACGTTTCCGTCGGACTGAACAACGAGCGAGGCAGCTGAGTTATTTTTCGATCCAATTCCAAACTTGTTGTCTCCCATATCAAATAGATCATTACCTATAATAAAAATTCTAGAGTCGCCACCAGCTGCCGTTGGAGTTGCACCGACGGCTGTCATACCGGAAATGAAAGCGATGCTAGCCTCTTTCTGACTTGCAGCGCTTGCATTGGCAATCTGAAGCTGGCCCCAAACAAAATCTGTTGAATCAATGACAGTCTTGCCTCCGCTCACGTAGAATTTCTGGGTCGGAGATGTAGTCCCAATCCCGACGTTGCCACCGGCGCTGACATTAACCAAATTTGTTCCCGCGCTGTTTTGCACCTGGAAGAGATCTGCCGTTTGACCGGCGAAGGCCTTGATGATTTGACCGACCGTCCCTACAGCACGTGGCTCGACTTGCAACTGGGCATTAGCTGTGCCGAGATCTCCAATATCCCCAATATTCACTCGTCCATGAAAAACGCTATTTCTGCCCCCATAATAGTTGTGCACCAGGTCGTATCCGTAAGTGTAAATATCTAAACGGCCTCCGGTCGCATTATCCAACACAAGACCCCTGGTCGTGTTATTGCCCACAATCAGTATGTCTTGATTGGCAGTGCCGCCTTTATTCAAATTCAAAGCCGATAGTGGACTCGTAGTTCCGATTCCGACGTTTCCGCTGGAATCAATTCTCATGCGCTCTGCGCCCGCAGTACTTGCCGCCATAGTATCCGCGGCAGGTCGCCACCAACCAGTGTCGGGATCACCGGCGAAACTAAAAGTCGGCGCCGCTGCGGTGCCGTTACCTGTAGTGATTAATGCGCCACCAGTTGTGGGCGATGACAGTGAGCTAGATGAAATATTAAATACATTCGCACCACCTGCAGCAATTCCGACCGTGTCGGCGCCATTGCTGTAAAATCCAGTATTGGTATCACCTGAAAAAGAAATAGAAGGAGCACCTGCGGTACCGTTACCAGCACTGACGCTAGAGGAGGTCCCACCCAACATATTTGTCCAAGCACCACCTTCAAAAACTTCGAATTTATTTGTGTCGCTCGCGTATCTCATCATGCCGTTTACGCCTACGGCGGGGCGGTTTGCAACGGAATCCCGGGGAATTATTATTGAGCTCGCCGCCGCACCTGTTCCGGTGATATCGAGACGGGTGCCTGTGGTGGGTGTTGTAGTTCCTATACCTACGTTGCCGGCGAAGTAGTTTTTGTCATTAGCTTGATTCTGATAAATGCCGTACCTGTTGGTCGTGTTCGCATTGGCATTTGAGTCTATGTAAACTCCATAACTTGCAGTGGTGGTTGCCGTTGAATAATTGTCATCTCTGACATACACGCCATATCGAGCAGTTGCAGGCACCGATCCGCTGCTATTGACGTCCGCGCGAATTCCATAGATGTTTGTGGCTGTTACAGGGCCGTCGACTTCTGTAAAGAATTTTGCACCATACACATTTGTAACTGAAGTTGCAGGCGAACCTTGGACCATTGCAAAAAAGTCACCTGCTATGACAGTGCCGATCGTTCCACCCTGTGCATAAGTATCAAAGCCGCCGCCCAATACAGTACTCACAGACGAAGTAGCTGCTCCGGAATACTCCGCGCTTGCACCAATCCCGGCCATGGAACCGTAGGCATAACCTGCAGTAGCTTGAGTTTCATACACGCCCACCGACAAACCCTGATTGCTAGCCGTTGACGTTCCACTCGGTGCCACGGTCAGTGTGATTTTCTCAAGCGTATTTGCCCCGCTTGTCGATGTATTGGTCTGTTGAAGGTCTAACCGTGAGGTTGGCGCAGTAGTTCCGATACCCACATTGCCTGTATTAAAATAGATATTAGCGCCTGAAGTTACCCACTGCCCAGCATCGTCAACGACACAAGTAAAAGCATAAACTGGGCCCGCACTCATTTGTAATTTTTGATTCGCTAGACAATTGGGAATATTTGCGTTTGAGGTAACCTCTGTGCCAGCACTTCCCACAACACCGTTTCCTGAAACTGCAACAGCCGCACCTGTCCAGAATTTTATTTGATTGGAGTCAGAGTTAAACCAAGTTTTACCCTCGTCTATTGCCGCTAAGGCACTTGCTAATGTAGTTTCTTGTGCGTTGGTGTAAGTTCCTAAGTTTATTGTTTTCTGCGGACTCATCGTAATATGACCGGTCGCTAAAAAATTAAACCCACCCATGTCGATGGCACCTGTCATCGTGCCACCAGCGAGTGGCAACTTGGTCGAATCAAGAGAGCTCGGGGTATAAACTTCCCACTTAGTGCCTACGCTGTTCCAACGCACACTTTGGCCGTTGGCAAGACCTGTCAAATCCAAATTAGATCCACCAAACTTGGCGTCAGAATAAGTTTTATTAACGGCATCACTTGCTAACGTAGGTGCTGCAAGATTTGTCAGGCGTTGGTTATTAAAGTCGACTGCTGCACTAGGTACAAAGTTAGATCCATTAACTTTGGTGTACTGAGCAGTTGTGCCATTAATCAATGCCATCAATTCTGTGTATGCGGCATCAATGGCAAGGGCGTCGATTTTGACTTGAGTAGTTTGCGCTGAAGTCTGAACAAAGTTTGCCGGACCTCTACCTTGCAAAGTATCGGCATAAAGCGCAAACGGAACCGATTGCAAATCTAGTAGCTGTGTCACAACTTGGGGTCCACCGCCGTCATCAAAAGTCATTTTGATTTTTCGCTTAGCAGTGGTCGCTGGCGTATATGTTGTGCCTACAGTGCAGGTCAGCGAGCTCAATGCGCCCGAAGCATTGTTAAACACTTGCGCAAGTGTGCTGGTGTCCTCAAAACCCACACCGGCACGAGTACCAATACCAACGTTGAGAGAAAATACCCCTCCAGAACCAGTCATGTTTAACGTGTGAGTTTCTTGGAAAAGTAGACACTCTTCAGCGCCGGGAGATATAACTTCAATAGTAAATTGCACGCTGGCGGATTCAAGAGGGAGGTTCGCGGGATCTAAAATGCGTCCCTGCAAACTCATTACCTGTGGTGAAGTTTGTGCCTGAGCCGCGACACAGAATACTAGGCTCAGTAGGATGAAAACAGCTAGACGTGCAACAAGCATTAGATCTCCTTACCTAGACTTATCGGCAAAAAGGGGGCGGCGGCTTTAGTCTAGCTTGAACTTTATTTTAAAGGATAAGAAGGCGTATATGAGCCTAGGCGATTTAAGGACGAAATTCTCCCTTTGAGATTATCTAGAATTGAGACTGTTAAATTAAACGTTAAACGAGGAGCCGCAGCCGCAAGTTTTCGTGGCATTAGGGTTCGAAAACACAAAGCCCTGACCATTGAGGCCGCCTTGAAAATCCAGAGTCATACCGATTAAATACAGGTAACTGCCACGATCAACCACAACTTTTTGGCCGTGCCCCTCAAAGACTTGGTCTTTGTCAGTCATCTGAATATCAAACTTTAGATCATACGACATGCCAGAGCAGCCACCCTTTTTTACTTCAACGCGCAAAAAACTTTCTTGGTTAGACTTCTCATCAGATTTAATCTCAGAAATTCGACGAGCGGCTTTTTCGCTAATATTAATCATGTTCGTAACTCCTTAAACTTTACCGATCGACATTTTTTAACGGCAGAGCTCACAATTTCACATGCCTTATAAATATCTTCTTCAGAAGTAAATCGTCCAACACCAAAGCGCACGGTGCTGCGAGCCAGTTCTTCGCTGACTCCTATAGCTCTTAAAACATGGCTCGCCTGCATCGAGGCCGAAGTGCAGGCCGACCCCGAGCTGACCGCGATACCGCTAAGATTCTCTAAAAGTAGATCGGGCAAACATCCACAAAAACTAATGTTTAAATTCATAGGCAATCGCTCTACCGGGTGGCCATTTATCACAATATCACCAACATTTTTCTTAATTTCTGTCTCTAGTATATCACGTAATTTTTTGGTGCGTTGAATTTCTTCCGTCATATCTAATCGAAAAAGCTCGCAAGCTTTACCAAGGCCCACAATTCCTGGAACATTAAGGGTTCCTGGCCTAATGCCACGTTCCTGGCCGCCGCCAAAAATGACCGATTTAAGTCTGACTTTTGGCTCCTGACTACGAACAAATAAGGCTCCAACGCCTTTGGGGCCATAAAGTTTATGGGCTGAGAGAGACAGGAGATCTATACCGAAATCATAAACGTCGACCGGAATTTTTCCGACAGCTTGGGCCGCATCTACGTGCAGGAGAACTTCTTTTTGACGGGTGATTTTACTCAACTCTAAAATATTGTTGATGCTGCCAATTTCATTATTAGCAAACATGATTGAAACCAAGCGTGTGTTGGCTTTAATGCTCTTAAGTAAAACTGTGGGTTCCACTTGACCGAATTTATTGACAGGAAGGTAGGTAACTTCCACTCCACGGTTTTCGAGTTCTTTAGAGATTGCCAATACGCAGGAGTGTTCAATTTCTGAGGTAATAAAATGGGGAGTTTGACCGTTAGTATCACCCATGGCGCCTAAAATTCCTAGGTTATTGCTCTCGGTGGCACCGCTGGTAAATATAATTTCTTTTTCTTTCGCGCCGATGAGTGTGGCAACTTGCTTTCTGGCCTCATTAACCGCGCTCTCAGCCTTCCAGCCAAAGGCATGAGTACTGCTCGCAGGATTTCCAAAGTTTTCGGAGATAAACGGAAGCATTGCTGTCATGACCCTAGGATCAACCGGCGTAGTAGCATGGTAGTCTAGATATATAGGCATTTTTGCTTGGGGCACTCCCAATTTATAAATCGCAAGTACCTAAATTGTCTATTTCTTTGTGACGACAGTTTTACGCAGGATGTTTGATTACCATTTGATATAGCCTCGGTGTTTCAATCTAAGTCGAGCTATAATCGCAGCGCACATCATAAGCGTTATTCCCGCTATAATCATGACTGTGTTCTCTGGAAATTTAATAGAGTAGACAGCAATAAAGAAAAGAGAATAGGGTCTCGATTCATATAGAAATTGTTCAATAGGATTGGTTTTTAGTGGCTTAGACATAAATGCCCCCCCGGTACACATTTAGAAAACAGCCACCAATGTTAAAACAATATAAAAAAATATCAGTGAGCCGGTCGTTCTAAATAAATTTATATTCTTTCCCTGTTTATCTTGCCTTGTTTATTAATACTGCAAGCTGCATACCTTGTCTCACATTGAGAATGCTGAGTTAATCCGCAGACTACAGGTATAAAAGTGTGTGGTCTATTGTGTGGAATATGCTCAAGTGTCTCAATTTTGTATAGCCGTGTAACTACCCAGCGATTCTGACCGTTCCTAATTAACCACTCGGCGCAGGTTCCAAGCTGATTCTCCAGCGAGCGTAATAGTCGCGCCGCTTTGTGTATTCGATGAACCCCAACGCTTCTAAAGTGTTTCGTGTAAGGTACTTTAAACATCTCTGGTAGTCCCGCCCCCAGTTTACGACTCTTGAAAATGGTCTATGCTGCCAAAACGCCTGTCCTTTTTCTTGTTGTGGTACCCCCTCGCCCGCAAATTGCTTTCTTTTGGTAGTCATAAAGACTTCATAGCTCTGTTGCTGCATAACATGTTGAGCGATAAGGCCTGTCACCACTGAAATAAACGCGCGATACAGCCAGCGCCGTTTGGTGCGAATCATCAGGTGAATGTGATTTCCACATATGGCGC
>Ga0163152_10005148_pt1 | contig 15607 bp, 10 predicted proteins | sample OliLakLV19MP8IB2_FD_148635 | JGI IMG/M metagenome (GOLD analysis project Ga0163152, IMG submission 148635) | Freshwater microbial mat bacterial communities from Lake Vanda, McMurdo Dry Valleys, Antarctica - Oligotrophic Lake LV.19.MP8.IB-2 | ecosystem: Environmental > Aquatic > Freshwater >... | reverse complement strand
TTGGCCGCCTTGATTGTTGTCCCGTGGGTGATCGTCGCGGCGCTCTACTTCGGTGGCGCCGATGACGAGGTGATGGACGTCGCCAGCGACTCGACCACAAACGCGCCAGCCACGATCGCGGCGACGGGCCCATGGGGGCACTTGTCCAAGACACCGATTGTGATTTCTCCTCCACTCGAATACGTGCCGTCCGAGTGGGGCCGCAATGCCGCCGCCGAGTGGGTGTTCCCCGACGCCACGCCAGACGTGGTAGCCGCGTTTCTCGGATCGACGGGACTCTCACCGGAACAGATCGCCCAACTGATGCCACGCGCTCGCCAGGAGGCACGGATTCGCGGAATCGTGACCAATCCATCGGCCGACCTCGTCCGCGCCTTGTCACCGGACACGCGCGCGCGTCTCTACACACAGCTTTCAAAGAGCACGCTGAATTTTGATCAGGCGCAGTCGTTTCGCTTTTTCGGCAAGACGACGCGCGATTGGTTCGACGGCACCTTGATGTCGCCCGCCACACGACAACTCGTGGAGCCGCTGGTCTACGCCGACGGCGACTTCCTGCACTTTGCCGACATTGAATCGGTACGAACACAAATCAGTTCGCCGCCAGAACGCCAGTACCTCGCCAAAGCGCTGCTGAGAAATTCAACGGTGATGATCCGGCTGTCGGTCGACTCACCCGAAGAGGTCAGCGGCCTGGCCAACTACTGGGGCACCGGCGGACGCCGGACCGACATCCGACCGCTGCTGGAGTCCATTTCGGCCGCCAACGACAATCGGTGGATCGACATCGTGCATCTCCTGCCGGCGTTTGCGCGCAATCACCTGTATCGCTATCCGAAGATCCAGACGATGGACCTGACGCGTCCACTGCTGTCGAACTGCCTGTGGAGTTCGCTCAACTTCTTCAAGGACCAGCCGGATGACCGCTACCTGGATGTGGACTTTGCACTCACAGCGCTCAGGACGGAGTACTACGTCGTTGAACACGGCTACCAGCTCGGCGACGTCGTGGCCCTGGTCGACGATGAGGGCGACCTGTTTCATGTGGCGGTCCATCTGGCCGATGGGCTGGTCTTCACCAAAAACGGGACGTCTCCGGTCGCGCCGTGGACCATCATGACCATCGACCAGCTGAAGAGCTTCTACCATCGTCGCGCCGAGAACCCGCGCGTGATCTATCACCGCCTCAACTCGTTCTGAATCATTGGGGTAAGCTAGGGTCTGGGAGGCAGTGTGGCCAAGGTCCTGATAGTTGATGACGAACCCCGCGTGCGCGAACTCATGCGCAGACAGCTGGAACATTCCGGGCACGACCTCTACGACGCTGAGGATGCCCAGGCCGCACTCGACGCCATGGTGCTGGTCCCGTGTGATGTCATTTTTTGCGACATCCAGATGCCCGGCCGAGACGGCCTCTGGCTGACGGCGGAACTCCGCAAGCTGTATCCGATGTCGGCCGTGGTGCTGGCCACCGGCGTCAGTTCCGTGCCGCCAAAGGTCAGCATGCAGGCCGGCGTGCTGGCGTACCTCGTGAAGCCGTTCACCAGGCAGGCGTTGCTCACTGCCCTCGCGACCGCGGTGCAGTGGGTCGACGACACCCAGACCCACGGCCCGAAGGCCGAGGATCAGGGCACCAACGTCACCGACTGGCTCGACGAACTCAAAGACCTCTAAAAGAGTCCGACCACACGACCGTCGGCGTCGAGGTCAATTGACTCGGCCGAGGGCACCTTGGGCAACCCGGGCATCGTCATGATGTCGCCGCAGACCATGACCACAAACTCGGCGCCGGCTGCGAGGCGAACTTCGCGCACGTTCACGATGTGGCCCGACGGTGCGCCGCGCAGGCTGGCGTCGGTCGCGAATGAATACTGCGTTTTCGCCACGCACACGGGATAGTGCCCATAGCCCTCGTCTTGCAGACGTTTGATCTGGCCACGGACCTTGGCATCGGCTGAGATGTCGGCGGCACCGTAGACCTTGGTCGCAATCGCCTTCATTTTGTCCCACAGCGGCAGGCCATCCTCGTAGACAAACCGGAACGTCGACGGCCCGGCGTCGCAGACGGCCACGACGGCCTTCGCGAGATTCTCCGCGCCCTTGCCGCCCTCCGCCCAGTGTGTGGCGAGCACGACGGGCACGCCGCTCTGCGCCATGATCGCCTGCAGCTTGGCAATCTCCGCGTCCGTGTCGTCCGGGAACCGGTTGATGGCCACCACTGCAGGCAGGCCGAAGTGATCCTGCACGTTGTTGACGTGGCGCTGCAGGTTCGCGAGCCCCTGCTCCAGCGCGGGAAGATCCTCGGTGCTCAGGAACGCGCGGTCGACGCCGCCGTGATATTTGAGCGCACGAATGGTCGCGACGATCACGCAGGCGTCCGGACGGAGGCCGGACTTGCGGCACTTGATGTCGATGAATTTTTCCGCGCCAAGGTCAGCACCAAATCCCGCCTCGGTCACCACGTAGTCCGCCAGCTTGAGCGCCGTCTGCGTCGCCACCACCGAGTTGCAGCCGTGCGCGATATTGGCAAACGGTCCGCCGTGGACAAACGCCGGGTTGTTCTCGAGCGTCTGCACGAGGTTCGGCTTCAGCGCATCCTTGAGGAGCACCGTCATCGCGCCGTGCGCCTTCAGGTCCCGCGCCCGCACCGCCTTCTGGTCGCGCGTGTATCCCACAACGATGTTGCCCAGGCGTTCCTTGAGGTCATGCAGCGACGTCGACAAGCAGAAAATCGCCATGACTTCGGAGGCGACGACGATGTCGAAGCCGTCCTCGCGCGGATAGCCGTTACCCGTGCCGCCCAACGAGACGACGATGTCGCGCAGCGCGCGATCATTCATGTCGACCACACGTTTCCACTGGATACGACGGACATCAATGCCGAGCGCGTTGCCGTGATGGATGTGATTGTCGAGCAGTGCCGCCAGCAGGTTGTTGGCAAGTGCGATGGCCGAGAAGTCCCCGGTGAAGTGGAGATTGATGTCCTCCATCGGGACGATCTGCGCATACCCGCCCCCGGCCGCGCCGCCTTTCATCCCGAAGACCGGTCCGAGTGAGGGCTCGCGCAGGCAGATGATCGTCTTTTTGCCAATACGGTTCAGCGCGTCGCCCAATCCGACCGTGGTGGTGGTCTTGCCCTCACCCGCCGGTGTCGGGCTGATTGCGGTGACGAGCACCAGTTTGCCGTTGGGACGGTCCTTGAGACTGTTGACGTAATCGAGCGAGACCTTTGCCTTGTAGTGCCCGTAGGGCTCGAGCTGGTCCTCGGGAATCCCGAGACGCGCGGCCACCTCGGTCACTCGCGTCATGGTCGCAGCCTGGGCAATTTCTATATCGGACTTGGGCACGTACAGCTCCTTCAAATGCCTTTCACAGGGAGACGCGGAGGCACGGAGATATTACTAGAAGCGACTTATTTACAGGGAGGCGCGGAGGCACGGAGGCACGGAGGATTTTTTTTTACTGGACCTCACGTCGAGCAGGCGTGGCGCTTGGAGAGCACCGCCCCCAAAACACTCCGTGTCTCCGTGCCTCCCCGTGAAAAAGCTTTTACCGGTTTTGCACGAACTGCCAGCCGAAGCGCCCTTTGATGCAGAGGTGGCCGTGGGTGACCTCGTGGTCGTGCGGGGAGGTGACTTTGACGATGGTGTTGTCCTGGACGTGGAGGGATAACGTGCAGCCGACGCCGCAGTAGGGACAGATGGTGTCGGTCTCGGTTTGTTTGGACTGGTCCCACGTGCCGGCGGCGCGCATGTCGTACTCGGACTTGAACATGAGTGCCCCGGTTGGGCAGACGCCGATGCAGTTGCCGCAGTAAACACACGCCGAGTCGGGCAGACCGATGTCGAACTCGGTGGAAATCGTGGTCCCAAACCCGCGACCGGCCACGGCGATCGCAAAGGTATGCTGCGCGTCCGTGCCACAGGCTTCGACGCACTTGTAGCAGAGCACACACTTCGAATAGTCGCGCACGTAGAGGTCGTTGTCGATCTTGACCGGCTGCTGCACGGTGGCTGGCGCGCCATGGCCGGAGTGCCCGGTCGGCGCGAGGCGCGCGGGCGTGGCGCCGTATTTCTCCATGTCGGCCAGGTAACGGGGGTCGGCGGTGGATAGATCGACCGAGGATCCGAGCAGTTCAAACACGAGCTTGCGGCTGTGCCGGACGCGTTCGGAGTCGGTCTGAATCACCATGCCTGCGTCCACCGGCCGGGAACACGCCGGCACCAGGACGCGAGAGCCCTCGACCTCGACCACACAGACACGGCACACGTTCACCGGTGTGAGGCTCTCGAGGTAGCAGAGTGTCGGCGTCTCGATGCCTATCGTCTTGCAAGCGTGGATGATGGTCGTCCCCTCAGGGACACGGACGGTCTTGCCGTCAATCGTCACTTCGACGGTGCGGACAAACGGGAGAGGCACGGGCATCATGAGGGGTGTCGCTCCAGAGAAAATTTCCTAATGGCACTTTCAACCGCGCTCGATGCCGTCTGACCCAGGCCGCAGATCGACGCATCACGCATCACACGACCGAGGTCGGCAATCAGCGTGCGCTCGGTGTCGCGGTCCCCGGAGGCTCGTGCGGCCACGAGCCGGTGTAGCGCTTCCTCCTGTCGAATCGTGCCGATGCGACAGGGCACACACTGGCCGCACGATTCGTCACGGAAGAAGCTCGCGATGCGGATCAGGATGTCGCCCAGGTCCACCTGATCATCAAACACCATGATCACGCCGGAGCCCAGTGTGGCGGCGGCCGCTCTCGTCCCCTCGAAGGTCAGCGGCATGTCGAGTTCGTCAGGCGTGACAAATACGCCCGCCGCCCCTCCGAGCAGGATTGCCTGGAGTGGGCGTCCGCCGGCGACACCACCGGCCTTCGCCAGGAGTTCCCGCAGCGTGATGCCAAACGGAGTTTCGTAGACGCCGGGCGTGGTGACACACCCGGAGACACAGAATAATTTCGTCCCGCTCGACCCGGCAGTTCCGGTGGCCGCAAAGGTGGGCCCGCCGGCGCTGACCACATCGAGGACGTTCACCAGTGTCTCGACGTTGTTAATCACGGTCGGTTTGTGGAACAGGCCTGCCTGCACCGGGAACGGCGGCTTGTTGCGCGGCTCTCCTCGAAATCCTTCAAGGGAATTAAAGAGCGACGTTTCTTCTCCGCAGATGTAGGCGCCCGCGCCGCGACGGACTTCAAGGTGGAAACAAATGCCTTCACCTGAAATGTTGTCACCAAGCCAGCCCCGCAGTTCCGCCTGCGTGATCGCGTGCTGCAGTCGCGCCGTGGCGCGGGGATATTCGCCGCGAATGTAGATGTAGCCCCGCTGGGCACCGATCGCGATCCCGGCGATGGTCATCGCCTCGACCAGTGCGAAGGGGTCCTCCTCCATCAACACACGATCCTTGAACGTGCCGGGTTCCGATTCGTCGGCATTACAGACGACATAGTGCGGGTGGACGGGTGACCGCGCGACGGCCTCCCACTTGCGGCCGGTCGGGAACGCGGCACCGCCACGACCCAGCAACTGTGACTCGGTCACCTCCCGCAGCACTTGTTCAGGACCGATGGCAAGTGCTCGACGCAGCGCCTGGTAGCCGCCGTGTGCGCGATAGTCATCGAGGCTTGAGGGATCTGCAGCGCCCACGCGCCGAAGCAGACGCAGCAAAGGGTCACGTGGCGCCTCCGCCTGGGGCACCGCCACCCCCGAGGGCATCGGCACATCACCGGACATCACGGCAGCCACCAGCACGGGCGCCGTCACGTGCGTGATGGTGTGGTCCACCGGCGCGACGCCGGCGTTTTGCACAAGAGCCACGGGCGCCTGTTCGCAGTACCCGAGGCAAGGACTGCGTTGCCACGTCCCCTCGGGGCGAGTCCCGGCGGCGCCACACGCCTGCTCCATCACCTGGCACAGGCGCTCGGCGCCTTTGACCCGGCACGCAATGTCGTCACACACGTGCACGACACGCGGCGCGCGTGGCGTGGTCGAGAACATGTGGTAGAACGTCGCGACACCGTACGCCTCGGCGGGCGGCACCGACAACTGTGCGCAGATGTGATTGAGGGCACCTTCGCTAATCCAGCCGACGCGCGCCTGCGCGGCGTGCAGCGCGGGCAGGAGCATGTGCCGTGTGCCGGGCCCCGTGCCCGTCACCACCGCAATCGCCGCGTCAATGGCCTGTTGTTCCTCGGCTGACGCCTCCGCGCCTGGAATCAGATGCAAATCCACGTCAGTGACGACTCCCCGCGCCCACCGGTTGGGACACGCTCAGTTTTTCAATGCGAATGGCGGCCGCCTTGAACTCTGCCGTGCCCGACTTCGGGTCCACCGCGTCAATGGTGAGGATGTTGGTCTCCACCTCATCCGGAAAATGCATCGTCATGAACGTGAGCCCGGCGCGCAGACCGGGATCGATCTTGATGGGCGCTTCGATCGCGCCACGACGTGACACCACGCGCACGACTTCCCCTGCGACGACGCCCAGCCGGACGGCATCCTCGGGCGACACTTCGATCCGTTCACCATGCCGGAGCGGCGAGGTGTATCCGCCGGTCATCACCCCGGTGTTGAACGAGTCGAGTCGCCGGCCCGTGGTGAGCCGCAACGGGAACTGCTCCGTCAATGTGTCCACCGGCGGTGAATGGTGCACCACCTGGAATCCGGCGCGGTCGCCTTCGATGGGATGATCCCAGAGGCGTGTGTGCAGCGTCGGACTTCCCGGGTGGTCTTCGGTGGGGCACGGCCACTGCAACCCGTTGAGCGCCTCAAGTCGCTCGTAACTCATGCCGCCGTGCCATGGAGACAGACGACGCACTTCCTCCCACACGTCCCGGGCGGTCGGTGTGCCCCACCCGCGTCCGAGTTTGTCGGCCAACGCGGACAACACGTCGAGATCGTCTTTGGCCTCTCCAGGCGGATCGAGGGCCTTGCGCACGCGTTGCACCCTCCGCTCGCTGCTGGTGACGGTGCCTTCAGACTCACACCACGACGCCGCCGCCGGAAACACCACGTGGGCCACCTCCGCCGTCTTGGTCAGGAAGATGTCCTGGACCACCAGATGTTCGAGTCCCTCGAGCAGCCGCCGCGTGCGTTTGGCGTCGGCCTCCGACTGCATGGGATTTTCGCCCAGGACAAACACCGTCTTCAGGTCGCCGTGTTCCATCGCATTGAACATTTCGCTCAGGTGCATGCCCTTGACCGGCGGGAGTTCTCGACCGTAGGCGTGTTCGAACATGGCGCGCAGCTGGGGGTTGTCCACACTCTGCCCGCCCACAAACTTGTTCGGGATGGCCCCCATGTCGCCGCCACCCTGGACGTTGTTTTGCCCACGCAGCGGCACCAGTCCGGATCCCCATCGCCCGACGTGCCCAGTCAGCAATGAGAGATTGATGATCGCAAACACGTTGTCCACGGCGTTGTGATGTTCGGTGATGCCGAGTGTCCAGCAGATCTGCGCGCGGTCGGCACGCGCGTAGGCGTGCGCCATCTCACGGATGACTTCGGCCTTCACGCCGGTCAGTTCCTCACCCCGCTCCAGCGTGTAGGACTCCACAGCCGCTTTGTACGCCTCAAACCCTTCCGTCGCTCGCGTGATGAACTCGGTGTTGCACAGCCCCGCCGCGATGATCTCCCGGCCCAGCGCATTCGAGAGCGCCACATCCGATCCCACTTCCAGCCCGAGCCACACGTCGGCCCACGCGACGGACGTGGTCCGCCGCGGATCGATGGCGTACAGACGCGCGCCGTTCTTCTTCCCCGTCAACAAGTGATGGAAGAAGATCGGGTGCGTCTCACGGGCGTTTGATCCCCACAGGATGATGAGGTCCGTCTCCTCAATTTCCTGATAGGCGCTCGTGCCGCCACCCGCCCCGAAGACCGTCGTCAGACCGACGACGCTGGGGGCGTGTCACGTTCGGTTGCAACTGTCGATGTTGTGGCTGCCCAGGACGCCGCGGGTGAACTTCTGCGCCAGATAGTTCACTTCGTTGGACGCCTTCGAGCAGCTGAACATCCCGAAACTCCCTGGTCCGTGTTGTCCCACGATACGGCCAAATCCTTCGGCCGCTCGGGTCAATGCCTCCTCCCAGGAGGCTTCGCGCAAACGCCCGTGCTCTCGCACGAGTGGCTGCGTCAGTCGCGTGTATTTTCCGCTCATGCGTGGGAGTTTACACGTGATAACCTCCGCCGTTCTAGGGGGTATTCACATGGTCTCGTTGATGTCGTTGGCCGTCCCAATCGTGGTGGCGGCGGTGCTCGTATTTGTGGCCAGTTCCATCATCCACATGGCGTTGTCGTACCACAACACGGATTTTGCGAAGCTTCCGAATGAAGACGAAGTGCTGGCGACCTTCCGGAAGCTGAACGTTGCGGCGGGTGACTACGTGGCGCCCTACTGCAATTCACCGGAATCGATGAAGGAGCCGGCCTATCTCGATCACATGAAACGGGGTCCGGGTCTGGTGGTGACAGTCTGGCCAACGGCGAATTTCAACATGGGCGCCACGATGGGCCAGTGGTTCGTCTACATCCTCATCGTCAGCTTCTTCACGGGGTATGTGTTGAGCCGCGTGTTCCCTGCAGGGACCGACTACATGGTGGTGTTCCGCATCGCCGGTACGGTCGCCTTCATGGGATACGCCCTTGCCATGCCCCAGGCCAACATCTGGTACCGGAAGGGCTGGGGCTCCACACTGCGCTCGATGGGTGACGGGTTGATCTACGGCCTCGTCACCGCCGGCGCGTTCGGCTGGCTCTGGCCCTGAAGGGGGTGCGGAGTGACCTCCGCACCCCGCACCCCGCACTGATTGCGCGGAGCACGGGGTGTGAAGTGCGAAGCCTCTTTCCTACCAGTTGAAGCGAATCATCAACTGGCCGAGCCGACCGCCAGGGTCGTAGGTGTTGCTGGCATCGGTGTAGGCGCTGGTGACCTGGAAGATTGTCGCGTTCGTCCCCGGGTTGGCCACGGGGTTGAAGTTGATGTTGTCAAACAGGTTCAGCACGTCGCCTCGGACCTCAACGTTCGTCGTGCCCTTGAGGTTGAAGCGCTTGGTCACGCCCACGTCGATTCGCGTGAACCACGGCGCACGCACCAGCGTCGTGCGGGGCGCACAATCGCCCGCCTTGATCTGGAAACATCCATCGTAGTTGGCCGGCGCGATGTAGCGGCCGGTGGGCACGCCGAGTGTGCCGTAGCCCGTCGCCGACGTCGCACTGGTCGTGAACGCGCGACGTGTGTTGAGCACCACGTCCTCCGGCAACATATGGATCTCGGTCCGCCCGGTGGTCGCGTTGGTCCGTCGGTAGAACTTGTACATGTCGGTCAATTCATCTACCGTCATGCCCACCAGCCGGACGTTCCCGAAATTCATCGTCCGCGCCTGAATGCGGCCGACGCCGTTCAGGCTCCATCCACCAACAATCGCGTCAAGCAGCGGGTGCATGTTGGCGCCAAACCGCTGACCGCGACCAATCGGCAACGTCCAGTCCCACTGACCCTTGATCGCGTGACGCACATTCCCCTGATCCACCATCGTGCGGCCAAAGCTGAAGCCATCAAATGCCGAACCGCGCTCAATGGCGTACTGGTAGTTCACACTCGTCGACAACCCGCGGGAGAGGCGACGACGCAGTTCGACCTGGAGCGCATGGTAGTCACTGAACGCGCCGCTGTCGATGACAAACACCCCATTGGCGCGCGGGTTGGGGATGAAGAAGTTCGCAGGCAGGCCTGCCGAGAGTGCATTCGCCCGCCGCGTCGAGTTGCCCTCGAGATCACCCGCCGCCCCGACGGGATTGGCGTTGACCCGTGCCAGACGCCCCACAAACGTGGAGCTCGTCCAGTTGGTGCCGGAGTAGGCCGCGGCGTTGGTCGCGTCCGACCGACCGTTGAAGTAGGCGAGGTAGATCGGCAGCGGTGCGGTGCCGGTCCCGGCGCCGAAATACCGGAACGACCCAGCCCGGCTGCCGCCGGCCGCGTTATTGGCCTGCAAGTTGGCCATCGCCATCTTGAACTCGTCGAGGAAGCCGTTGTTGAGCAGGCTCTCCCCACGAATCGTGTTGTAGTTGAGTTCCGACCACTGGTCGCTGCCGCGCGTGCCGAGGTAGCGGACTTCCATGGCCATGTCGCTGCCAATCGAACGCTGGATGCCCACCGTCCACGTCTGGCCCTTGCCGACCTTGATTTCCGGCGCAAACGCGCTGAGGCTGTCCTGCCGGTTCGGACGCGTCACAATCGGGAACGTCGGGGTCTCGTTAAAGGCCACCGTCCTGAGTCGATCACGCTGGCTGAAGAGCACCGGCCACGCTTCACCTTCCCCCAGCCCGGTGTTCACGGTGTTGCTGATGGAGATGCTGGCACCGGGGTTCGACCCGAACTGACCAGTGAAGGTGCTGAGTCCTTCCCGCGCGTAGGACATCGAGTACCCGGCGCGAATGGTGGCCTGATCCGGATTGCCGAGGACCTGACGGAGCCATCCACTCTGCACGTTCGGACGCCACGCAACGCTGATGCTCGGCGAGGCGTTGTTCCAATCGGTGTTGTATCCGCGGGTCCCCGAGGTGAGCAGAGTGTATTCGGAGATCTCCTTGCCGCCGCTGGCGCCTGGCTGGAAGAAGTTGCACCGGTCATACACGCCGCCGCCACCAATCCCCGAGATACCGCAGGCATCCTCCATCGTGACCGTCGTCAGGACATCGTTGGTCGGCGTGAACGGCAACTGCACGTCATACCGCAGGCCGGCCGTGAGGGTCAGCGTCGGCGTCATGCGCCAGGAGTCCTGCATGAAGCCCGAGAACGTGTCCATGTACCCATCACGCGTGAGGGGACCAAACGGCACGTATTTGTTCGTCGCCGGGTCCAACGCCGCCTGGCCGGTCACCGACGTCACGCGGCCGGTCAACATCGCGTACAACGAGCGCGCATCGCTAAGGTCACCCGTTGAGGCACCCGGGAAGTTGGCCGTCGTGAACAAGCCGGCTGCCGGATCGAGCTGCGTGTTGAAGCCCAGGCCGACGCCGGGCACCATCGTTTGACTGCTGGCGGACGCCGTGGCCCGCTGCCACTCGGCGCCGAGGCTCAGGCTGTGGGACCCGCGCTGCCAGCTCGTGGTGTTCGCGATCTTGTAGGTCGGCGAGCTACGCCAGCTGGGCGTGTTGGACGTCCACCAGTCGGTCCAGATGGGCAGCACGACGGCAAACCCACCAAAGTCCTCAAACGTCTGTGGCCCGTTGCTTTCCATCGACCCGAAACGCGACTCACCGCCGAGCGCCGTGAGGTTGCCGCTCAGTTCGTTGACCACGTTCTGCGACAAGGTCGACCGCAGGGTCAGCGTGTACAACGGACGCTTCGAGTTGAACTTGCGATAATTCGGCGCGCCGGGGAACCGGGCGTCGGCGCTGTTGAGGTAGTCGGGATCACGCTCGGCCCAGATGATGGCCATCGTGCCGCTCAGACGATGCCGGTCCGTGAGGTTGTAGTCAACGCGCGCGGTCGGCTGATGTTCGAACAACTTGCCCGGACTCAGAAAAACGAACTGGTTCACCACCGGGTCGTTCGTCGTGTTGATCGTGCCCGTGGACTTGGTCGCGGCATCAATCTTCCGGATGATCGACCCGATGGTCGGATCAGGCGTGGCCAACTGACCGTTGGCCGCGGCCAACGCGAGCACGTTGATTTCATTAAACACCCCCGCGGTCTGTTCGTACTTGAACCACCCGTCGATGAACCGCGACGGCATGATGTTGCGGGTGCGCGTGAAGCTGTTCGGGAAGCGGATCTGCTCGTAGTTGAGGAAGTAGAACATCTTGCCACGGCCGTCAAAGCCGGGCAGGATCACCGGGCCGCCCACGCGGCCGCCATACTGGTTCAACTTCACATCGTTCTTCGGCAGGTTGTTCACCTTGTTGAAGAAGTAGTTCGAGTTCAGCTTCGGATCACGGAAGTACTCATAGAGACTGCCGGAAAACCGGTTGCCGCCCGAGCGCGTCTGGAACGCAATCGTGACGGCACCGCTGCCGCCAAGGTTCGCGCCCGCCGCCGCCATCGTCACCGTCACGGCTTCGACGGCGTCCTGGCGCGGGGTCACCGACGCAAAAAAGCCGTCGGACGACCGCAGGTAGTTGTCGTTGTTGCTGGCCCCATCCATCGTGATCTGCACGAACGAGTCGGGCAGACCGTTGATCGAGGAGTTCCGGTTCGTCCCGGTGGTGTTGACGCCGGGCAGGAACGCCACGGCGTTCAGGGCGTTACGGGTGGGTGTCGGCATCCGGTTGAGCTGGTCGGAATTGAGCGTGGCCGAGACCGTGGCCGTCTGCGTGTTGATGAGTTCCGAACTGCTCGACACATTCACCGTCTCGGTCAACGCACCAACCTCAAGAGCCAGGTTGACCGTCGCGGGTGTGCCGATGCTCACACGGACGTTGTTGGTCTGGGCCGTCTTGAACCCGGTCAGCGTGGCCGTGACGGTATAGGTGCCAGCCTGCAGCGCCAGCACCGTGAACCCACCCGTGGCGCCGGTCAGCGCCTCGAACGTGTTGCCGGTGGTGTTGTTCTTGGCGACCACTGTGGCGCCCGGTATGACGCCTCCAGCCGAGTCTTTCACCACGCCCGAGATGGACGCGGTCCCCTGCGCAAATGCGAGGGTCGAACTGCAGGCAAGCACCAAAGCGGCCAGCAGCAAGCACCTGACGTAACGAGTCATCACTCCTCCTCCATTCAGTCACGAGTAGCTCGGCACGCCAGGACAACCATCCTGACACGAGCCGAATCACACTACACACCCCCAGTACAATGGTCAATCAGGGATGCACCCTAGACCGTCAATAACTGGCTGGAATTCGGGCAACTCGGTCGGCCCGGAACTACAGTGGGCTGATGAAGGTGCCAGTCACGCTCACGTGGCACGCGACTCCCACAGACGACGTCCTCGGGGCGTTGACCTCATCGCCCGATGGGCTCCCCTCGGGCGACGCCGAGCGACGGCTCGCAGAGTGGGGCCCAAACGTTCTGCGCCTCGCCTCCCCGATTTCAGCCTGGCGCGTGCTGCTGGCCCAGTTTCGCAGCGTGGTGGTCATCCTTCTTGCGATCGCCGCCGGCGTCGCGTGGCTCACTGCGGACGCCGTAGATGCGATGGCCATCGGTGCCGTGCTCGTCGTGAATGCGGCGATTGGATTTGTCACCGAGATCCGGGCGCGTCGTGCGATCGAGTCCCTGACCACACTGACGCCCCGTCGCGCCAACGTCGTGCGCCCCGGTCAGCGCACGCCGGACGAAGTGGACGCCGCGTCGCTCGTGCCTGGTGATGTGATCGTGGTGGAGGCCGGTGGGGCCGTGCCGGCAGATGCACGACTGATTCGCGAGGCCGGCCTGCGCGTCAACGAGTCCCTCCTGACCGGTGAGTCGGTGCCGGCCACCAAAACGTCGTCGGTCCTGGCCGCCGACACGCCCCTGGCCGATCGCGAGAACATGATCTACACCGGCACCACCGTCCTCGCGCCGTCGCGTATCGTGGCCAACCCCTGGGCCTTGGGCGCCGTGGGGCTGGTGATCGGCCTCCAGCTCATGACTCTCTACGTGCCTGCTCTGCAGGCGATGCTCCGTACGGTGCCGCTCGATGCCGGAGTTTGGGTCGTGGTGGTGGTCTGTGCTGGTATCCCGGCCGTGATTGGGCAAGGATGGCGCCGATGGACCTCCTGACCGTCTCGTCGCTCTTTTTTCTGTCGGCGCTCGTCATCGTCGTCAGCGGCACCCGATTGTCGTATTACGGCGACGTGATTGCGGAACGATCCGGTCTGGGCCAGGCCTGGGTCGGGGTGATTGCCATGGCCTCGGTAACGTCACTGCCGGAACTGGTCACCGGCATCAGCGCCGCCGTCATAGACGCTCCAGAGATTGCGATGGGTGACATCGTCGGCAGTTGTCTGTTCAACCTGCTGATCCTGGGCGTGCTGGACCTGATGACGCCGACGCCACTCCTCAACCGCCTGCGCCCCGTACATACGTTGTCGGCGGCGCTGGGGGCCCTGTTGCTCGTGGGCGTCGCCGTGGCTGTGCTGACCGCTGGCCGCTGGCCCTCTCTGGGATGGATCGGCCTGAGCAGTCCGCTGCTGTTTGGCGGGTACCTCCTGGCCGTGCGCGCGATCTTCGTGTTTGAACGGACGCACGATCAGGTCAAGGACGAGAATGTGCTGGCGGAGAAGTACGCGCACCTCTCGCTCCGCGGCGCCTTGCTTCGGTACGCCGGTGCCGCCGCCGTGCTGGTGGTGGCGGCCGCCAACCTGCCGACGCTCGCCGTCGGATTTGCCGACGCCACCGGACTGGCGCAGGGATTTGTCGGCACCGCGTTCGTCGCGTTGTCCACGTCACTGCCCGAGGTGGTGGTGTCGTTTGCCGCCATGCGGCTGGGCGCCTGGGACATGGCGGCCGCCAATCTGCTCGGCAGCAATCTGTTCAACGTCGCGATTCTGGCGGTCGACGACGTGGCATTCACCAGTGGCCCGTTGCTGGCTGCGGTGGCGCCCGCCCATGCGGTCACGGCGCTTGGAGGTGCCGCGATGTCGGTGATCGTCATCGCCGGTCTGATCACCAGACCACAACCGATCGCCGGCCGATTGACGATGCCGTTGCTCGCGCTGTTGGTCGTCTACGTCGGGATCACCTGGCTGGCGTTTTAGACCGGGCGTCGCCTTCCGGCGTGGCCTCCGCGAACCCGGTCGGCTTGAGGGCAAGCACCGAACAGCGCACGTGTCGCACCACTCGCTCAGCCGTGTTGCCGATGACCAGCCCGGCCAGGCCCGTGCGCGCCACCGTGCCGAGCACCACCACCGACGTGCGAGACGATTCGATGAAGGTGGTCAGGACCTTGTCGCTGTGGCCTTCCAGCAGGTGCATCTTCACGGACGCCGGCAACCCCGCATCGCGCCGCAGTACATCAAACCTCGTCTCGGCCTGCGTCCGGCACGCCGCGTAGTACGCGAGCAGATCCTTGCGGCTGGCGCGGCCGGCCAGCACCTGGTGCCCAAACGCCGTCCACGCATGGACGATGTGCAGCGTGGCGCCTTCGGCCTGCGCCACCTGCATCGCGGTGCTGGCGACCCGCACGCTCAACTCGTGCCGCACCTGATCATCGGGATCCGGATCCACGGCGGCCACCACCACACGTTCGCCGCCGGCGTGTTTGGGGGTGACCAGCCAGACGGCGCACGGACATCGACGCAGCAGTTGGCTGTCGACCGGTCCCGCAGGGTGCCCCTCACGCTGATGCACCGCGTGCGAGCGAAACAACACGTCCGCACGAAAAGCGACCGCCGCACGAATCAGCGCCGTGGCCTGATCCCCTTCAAGCAGCGCCGAGGTGACCGGCACTCCGGCGCGACGCGCCTCGGCCGTCGCTTCGGCCAGGTGGTCCAGCATCTTCTCCCGGATCAGCCCCGCAAACGGCGGCGGCTCCCCATGAGCAGACGGGATCGGCGGCAAGACATCCACCAGTCGCAGGGACGCCCGAGACGCCTGCGCTAGTTGCACCGCACGGCGGAACCCGGGCTGGCTGGTGGCGGTGGTATCGAGGTGCACCAGCAGACGACGGAAGGAGGATGCGCGTGCCATACAGGTATCT
>Ga0163152_10005143_pt1 | contig 15617 bp, 12 predicted proteins | sample OliLakLV19MP8IB2_FD_148635 | JGI IMG/M metagenome (GOLD analysis project Ga0163152, IMG submission 148635) | Freshwater microbial mat bacterial communities from Lake Vanda, McMurdo Dry Valleys, Antarctica - Oligotrophic Lake LV.19.MP8.IB-2 | ecosystem: Environmental > Aquatic > Freshwater >... | reverse complement strand
CGGCAACCCTGTTTCAGGTCACGCTTCCGGTGGTGGGGCGGACTGTGCTTGAGGCGACGCGCCATCATGAAGTCGCGGCCCTGGTTGCGCGGATGACAACGGAACCGGAGGTCCTGAACCACGAGCTCCGGCTCGACGGCTTGGCGACGACGCGTTACCTGCAGGTCAACGCCCTTGCGCTGCTCGCGACGGATGGCACGCCCGATGGGGCGATTTTGGTTTTTCATGATCTCACCCGACTCCGGCAACTCGAGGCCGTGAGGCAGGATTTCGTCGCGAATGTGAGTCATGAGCTCCGCACCCCGCTCTCGTTGATCAAGAGTGCGGCGGAGACTCTGATTGATGGTGGCAAACATGACCCCGCCGTCACGTCTCGTTTTCTCGTGATCATCGATAAACATGCCAACCGGCTGACGCTGTTGATTGATGACCTGTTGTTGCTGGCGCGGCTCGATTCCGGACGGATGGAGCTCAACCTGCAGCCGGTCGGGCTGCGCGTGGCGGCCCAGGAGGCGTTGGATGATGCGGCGCTGATTGCGCGCGCCCGCGATGTGCGACTGGAAAACAACGTGACCGAGGGTGTGATCGCGGCCGCCGATCCGGAGCGGTTACGGCAGGTGCTGACGAACCTCATCGACAACGCCATCAAGTACGGTCGGGCCGGTGGACGCGTGGCAGTGGGAGGACGGATCGTGGATCGCGGACGCGTTGAAATCACAGTGGCGGACGATGGTCCGGGGATTCCGCTCGAAGCGAAAACACGAATTTTCGAGCGCTTTTATCGCGCGGACAAGGCCCGCTCGAGGGAGCAGGGTGGCACGGGCCTCGGCTTGGCGATCGTCAAGAATGTGGTTCAGGCCCATGGCGGGGATGTCCGTGTCGAGAGCACGCTTGGCGCGGGCACGGAATTCTTCATCACGCTGCCCGCCGCGAAAACCTGAGTGGACGGAGCGGAGGTCGAGCGGAACGCTAAAGAGAAGGTGCCCCGTTCACCACCGGCTGGTGCGACCGGTCGGCTGTAATTCGCCGCGGGGGAGCGGTAAATCGAGCTGCTCGACCACGCCGTCAAAGAGCAGCCGCCGTTGTTCCGGGGAAAGCCCGGGTTGGAAAACAGCGATGCGATAATCGCGATGAAGTTCGTTGAGCTCGTTCTGGATGGGGGCGCGAAGGGCGGTGATTAACGCATTATCCACGACGGTTGCCTGTGCGTTTCCCAGCGTGCCGGCGATCTCCGCCCGGATCGCGTCTTTCTCATTGATGAGGTCGGCCAGGCGTTGCCCATATTCGTCTGCGATCTCGTTCAGTTTGGCGCGAAGTTCGCCGATCGCTTTCACGGTTTTCGCATCGGGCTCGGTTCGGCTCCGGCTCGGAATGAGGGTGAATTTTAATCCGTCAGGTACGAGTTGGACGGATGCCCGGACGGGGAGGTCGCGGCTCGCCTGGAGGGCGACACTCGCGTTGGCCAAGGCACGGGATTGGGCCGCGGCGAAACGTTTCATCATAACCTCGGCCCGATTCGCGACCGTGGGGGAAAGCGGCGAACGCTCAACCGCCGGCACGCGGTAAACCAGGTGCGCGACCTCGCGGCGGATTTCTTCGGCCTGCAGGTCGAGTTCACGGAGTGGAGCCGCCTGCCGATTCGCGAGGGCTTTGGCGGTGTTGCCGGTGATGAAGCCGAGTTTGGCGCCGTCGAGCTCGAAGATGGCTTCAAACAGCTCTTTCTTTAAACGGGATTTTTTCGTTTCGTACGCGGCGATTTTCAGGGCGACGTCGGCGGGCAGATCCGCCGGAAAAGCGACGCGCGCCGGTTCGGGCGGAAAGAAGACGTGCGGCTGCGCGGCCGTGGCCTTGGCGGTCGAGTCAGCGGCCATCTTCAACTCGAGCGCAATTTCGCGCAGGAGCCGGCGCTGCGCGGGCAGGAGGCCGTTGAGATAGAAGGCGTGCGACTGCATCACCATCGCGATTTCGGTGGGAGAATAAGCCGGACTCACGCGGCTCCCCAGCCGCCACTCGCGCATCGCGCTCCAAGCCTGCCCGCTGCGGATCAGGTCGCGCCGCAGGCTCTCCGCCGTGGCTTCCAATTCCGCCAGCTTCGGCGCCTGCACGCGCGCCAGAGCGGCGAGTTCCTGTGCCCGGGTCTCCGGTTCAAAAGAACGCAAACGCTCAAGTTCAGCCTGCAACTGGCGCCTTAGCTCTTCTTTGGCGGAGCGATAGTTCCTGAGCTGATCCTGAAGTTTCTTTGAAAGCGTCCTGGCGTGGAGTTGCGCGCTGAGTTGGGGGTAAAACAGCTCGTTGGCAAACTCGGCAAGTTCGACGGGCGCCGACCGGGTGTCACGGAATGCGGGGGCCCGGGGTGCTGGCGTGCCGAGGGGCGGTGGCTGCGGAGGAAAGAAAATCCAGACGCGGGGAAGCGAGGTGAACTCGGAGGCCCGCGGGGAGGGGATGGAATCCATTCTTTCGCCCGACTCACTTTGTGCGTAGAGCGAGGCAGCAAGAAGGACGGACGCGATCAGGACGAGGGGAGCGAGCCCGCGGGTAGGGCGAGGAGACCAGTTCATATTCCGGCAGTGGGAGCGGGCAGAAAATGGGTGGGACGCAGGCGATGATTCGGAGAAACGCCTGTCGGTGTCGAGCGTCGCGCGTTTTTGACCGCGCGAACAGCCCGCGGACGGCTTGTGATGAAGGAGGAATTATATTATATGTGCGATTCGATAGCCGGCGGGTGCTATTCACAAAGCCATGAACAATGACGCCGATCTGCTCCGCCGGTATTTCGAGGAAGGCGTGGATGGCGCGTTTGCTGAGCTCGTCCGCCGCCATGTCGATCTGGTGTATTCAGCCGCGCTGCGGCAGGTCAACGGCGACCCGCACCTCGCGGCCGATGCGACTCAAATCGTGTTTAGCGACCTGGCCCGGAAAGCGGGCGCGCTCGTCGGGCATCGTGTGTTCGCCGGCTGGCTGTTTACCAGCACCCGTTTCGCGGCCGCCAAGCTGGTGCGCGGCGAAAGCCGTCGAGCGGACCGTGGCGAAATACGCAGCGATGCTCCAGGCGCCAAATGTGACGAATTAAACCGGACGCGATGGATGGAACGTGAGCGATCAAACCCGGCGATGAAGCATCGCCACTCGGCGGCACGATGTGTCACGTTTGTTTTGCCTCCGGCGAGTGAAGAACCTCCGTTGCCTCTTTAAAATCGGAATGGTCGGCTTCAGGTGGTTTTTGTTCACCCTTGGCTTCCGGTTCGAGGCTCAATTCGGCGAAGATCGGGAAATGGTCCGATCCGATATGCGGCTGGCGAGCGAAGTCCAGGAGCGTGAAGTGAAGCGAATGGAAGAGGTGATCCAGCGGAAAGCGCATCCACGGATGGTCGGCGTGAAACGAATTGAAAAAAACCCGACCGACTCGCGGGTCGAGAACCCGGCCGAGGCGTTGAAATCTCCGGGTGGTGTGCGACCAGGCTACGTCATTGAAATCCCCGGCGACGATTACCGGGACATCGAGGTTTCGGATTTCATAGGCGATCTGGACCAGTTCGGCGTCGCGCGGACCGGAGCTGCGAATTTCGCCGTTTCGGTTTTGCTGTCCCGGAGGCTTTGGATGCATCCCGTAGAAATGAACCTGGCGTCCGCTCGGCAGCCGGATCTGCGTCCGGATTGACGGCACATCGGGGTGAATCAAAAAACGCACCTCGGGCTCGATCAAAGGCAATTTGGAATAGAGGTGCATTCCATACGTATTGCCGAGCGGGCATTTGACGGAATACGGATAATCCCGATCGACGCGAACGAGTTGATCTTCCCACCACTGGTCAGTTTCCAGCAGCAGGACCAGATCGGGACGACAGCGCGCGATCACGTCCTGCAGTGCGGCGGGATTGCGATTGCTCATCAAGACATTCGAAGTGAGGAGGCTGAGGGTGTCCCCTGTTTCCGATTTAGTCTTACTCATGACCTGTTTTGGGAAGCCCGGGGTGAAACGATAGATGTGGGCAAGTTGTGCGATTACCGCGGCCGGAACCAAGCCGTGCAGCAAGGGATCGAAGGGGTCGGACTTTCGTCGCGCCAAAAGGCCGGCGATCACGGCCGCCGCTCCCAAGGTCGAGATCTGGACACGGGGAAAGTCAAAGAGCCGCACCCACCAACGACTCGACCTGAAGACAGGCAGGAGGGTAGCGAGACAGACAAACGCACCGAGTGGGTGGGCAAAGCGCCTAACCAGCAGGGAGCGTTTGGCGGGGCGAGGCTTTGGCGGGGCGAAGGAAGGCATGAGGAGAATGCGTCAAAAACATGATGCCCCAGGCGGGGGCATTCTCTCCATTGTGGCGTAAGCGCGAGGTACGTTCCCACCTCGATACGGTGGTTTCCCGCCGAAGATGATTTCCGATGCTGCTGCGGGGAAAAGTGACAGGCGCTCGTTGAACGATCTGCGCCGCGCCTGCTCTCGGACGAACACAAACTGAGGTGCTTGCGGATAACCACTGGCCGGGTGAGGCGGCGAGCCGGGCGATCACATTCTGAACCGCGGAGGGCTCACGGTTCCGATCGCAGCTTTGAATCTTCAACACTTTTAAATGCAGTTGAATCCACAGATTTCACAGATGCCCCCAGATTACCAGGGCATTCTGTGTTTCGGGCCCTTCACCTTGCGGGTGAATGGCCGTCAGTTGCTCCTTGATCTAGACTTCTCTGTATCTGTGCCATCGGTGTCACCGTGGCTAATCTGAACTGCCGGGTTTAAGATTAATGGATCGCACTTCCGGCGGTCCCGGGTGCTTTGGTTTTTCCGCGTAGCGAGGCCCACGCGAAGCCGAGGCGTTCCCGGACCGCGAGGCTACTGCGTTCGAGGGCGGAAATTTCCCACGCGAGATCGTTCCAGCCAAACGGATCGCAGGCGTGCGTTCGGAAATCGGCCGGGCAGGCAAGGGCGCGGACTTCGGCGTTGCGAAACAAGGCCATGGCTCGCGGCATGTGCCACGCTGAGGTGACGAGCGCCACCGGAGCGTCGCCGACGAGTCGGGAGACCGCGCTGGATTCCTCCTCGGTGTCGCGGGCGTTTTCGATATATACAATTCGCGCTCGATCAATTCCCAGCGATTCGGCGGCCCGCGCCAGGACGGTGGCATGGGCGGCGCCGGCTCCGACCGGCGGCCCGGAGACAATCAATTTCGCGTCGGGGAGAACTCGCAACAGCCGCACGGCTTCCGCGACGCGCGCGAGCGCCGCGTTGGAGAGGAGATTGATGGCGGACGTACCGGGACTGTAGCCGTTGCCCCCGCCGAGCACGACTATATAGTGGGATGAAACCAGCGCCCGTGGCAAAGGCTGATCAGCGACAATCTCGGGGATCGCGGGATACTGTGTTTCGAGCGGACGGATCAGCGCGTGGCTCACGAATTTATTGCTTGCGAGCATGAGCAGCAGGAGAGCGCTCACGGTAAGCGTCCATCCAAGCCGCGGCGATTTTCCGCGACGGATCAGAGCGATCCCCGCGGCCAACGCCACGAGGCAGAAAGGCAGTGGCATCAGCCAATACGAGATGAACTTCTTCAGGGCAAAGAGCATTTCTAGAATTCAAACCGGCTGGGATAAAGTCGGCCAGCTTGGTTTATTTTCGCAAGGCCGAGGTAACCAAGTCCAACGATCCCAATCGCGTGGGAGCGCCGCTTAACTATAATCCGGAAAATAGCTATACGATCTGGAACCGCTACGAGTTCCGGGATGGGCCACCCAAGGGCATGGCGATTGGCGCCGGTTTTCGGCACAGTGACGCAGCGCGCATGTCGGGCGACCGTCAAAATATCATCGAGATCCCCTCCTTTACGGTCTTCGATCTGATGATCTCAAAGCGGTTCGTGCTCGCTGGTCGAAATGTGAAAGCTCAACTCAACGTCAAGAACCTGACCGATAAACTGTATCGAGAAGGCTCTGACGGGTTTTTTGCTCCGAAACGCGGGTTTTTTCTGAGTCTCGGTACCCGCTTCTAAACGCGGTATCGGTCATAACCCGAGGCACGTGTTTTTCACCTGCACTCGGAGTGATTTCTTTCATGCAGCGCGTCGAACCTGACGCGCTGCATTTTTTTTGCTGGATTCGCCGGGCTGTCCTGCGGGGCAATTATCCCGATTCGCACGGGGCGGCCACGCGTTTATCCGCTGAAGATCCGGAGAATTAGGCCTGAGGTTCTTCAATAAATTACATCACTGCGTATAGGGGTTGAGCGCGCTCTGGATTTGTTCTCAACTTTCGACTTTCACTTCATCGCTGGACCACTCCCGGTGAATCCCATCACGCCATGAAACACCTTCTTGTCTCGTTGGGGACTCTGATCATTGCACTGGGACAGGACGGTCATGGCCTCGGTGTTTTCAACGGAGCGGCCTAAGAAATGGGCACTTCTCCCGTTAAAGGAGAATGGCAACCGGACGTGTCTTCCTCATTGCCCTGATCTGCCTCGCGAACATTCCGGTAGTCGCGGCGAGCGATCGGGCCTTGTTCGCGTTTCCCGCGGCAACGCTGACCATTTCCTCGGTCAGCTGGGAGCGCCCGTTCAAAACCGAGGTGAGCAAGGCACCGAGCTTCCGCGGGAGCGTTACCAAGGAGTGGGGAACGCCAAGAGATCAGGTCCGCCCGAAAATCGAGCCCATGAGCTGGCAGTTTGTCGGGAGGTCAGACCATGGGGATGTTTACGTGTTCGCGTTTCGTAGACTTGGCCTGGGTAAAGAGATTGTGTCCGTCGTTTTCGACGGTACGACGCCGGTGGTGATCGAAAGGCAGAGTTTCCGGATTGAGATTTCGCTTTGAATACGAGGGCAAAGTGCAAGCGGGGTACTTGCAATTGATACTTCTCATTGACGCTACCCTGCCAGCTTGACCGGCGGCGCAGCTGGCTGGCGTTGCCTGCGCACTCTTTTCCGGGCGATGGGCAACGCCTTGATACGGCGTGACGGTCTTCGAAAATTTTCCCTGCAATTGCCGGGAAACTCCTTTCTCTTCGACGCAGCCATCGTTTTCCCTCTCCGGCCGTAGTCACGGCCTTCCCCCCGACCTTTTGTTCTCTTTCCCCATGAAGAAGTTCCTCTTTGCCCTTTCGCTCCTCGCTGCCAGCGCTTCGCTCGCCACGGCCGCTGAAGCCTACAAAATCGCGGTAATCCCGAAGGGGACCACCCACGAGTTTTGGAAATCCATTCATGCCGGCGCGAAAAAAGCCGAGCAGGAACTCAAGGCGGAGGGTGTCACCGTGCAGATCATTTGGAAAGGCCCGTTGAAGGAGGACGATCGCGAGCAGCAGGTGCAGGTGGTGGAGAATTTCATCGCGCAACGCGTCCATGGCATCGTGCTCGCCCCGCTGGATCGCAAGGCTCTAGCCGGTCCGGTGGAAATGGCCGCCCGCGGCAAGATCCCCGTGGTCATCATTGACTCCGGACTCGATTCGAAAGCGCAGGCGGCATTTGTCGCGACCGATAATCGCGAAGGCGGCCGCATGGCCGCGCGGGAGCTGGGCAAAATGCTTGGCGGCAAAGGCAACGTCGCGATGCTCCGCTATGCCGTTGGCTCGGCCAGCACGGAAGCGCGCGAGGAGGGGTTCCTCGAGATCATGCGCAAGGACTTTCCGAACATCAAACTGGTCTCGACCGATCAGCACGCCGGCGCCACCCGTGATACCGCGAAGCGGACCGCGGAGAACCTCCTTAACCGCCACGGCCGGCAGCTTAACGGAGTCTTTGCCGCCAATGAATCCTCCGCGGCCGGCATGCTGTTGGCCTTGCGTGACGCCGGCCTCGCCGGCGGCAAGATCAAGTTCGTGGCGTTTGATTCCGGTGAGACCCTGAACGCCGGACTGAAGGCCGGCGATATTCAAGGCATGGTCGTGCAGAACCCGATGCGCATGGGTTATCTTGGAGTGAAAACCATCGTCGCGGTGTTGCAGGGCAAGAAGGTTGAACCCGTCGTCGACACCGGCGTGGGCTTTGTCACGCAGGCAAACTTCAACTCGCCGGAGATGGCCGAGATCGTCAACCCGCCGCTCGACAAGTACCTCAAGTGAGCGTGCTGGACTTAATGCGTAGGGCTCGAGCTTGCTCGTGGCTTCAGCCTTTCCGTCATTCAGGGTCGCCTTCGCCTCCCTTGGCGCGAATCACGCCATGACGGACCTCGGGCCGGCAGCCGCATTACGGCTGACGGGGATCAAGAAGAGCTTTGGCGCGACTCATGCCCTGCGCGGCGTGTCGCTTCAGATCGCGCCCGGTGAAGTGCACGCGATCATCGGTGAAAATGGGGCGGGCAAAAGCACGTTGATGAAGGTGCTGAGCGGCGCTCACACTGCTGATGAAGGGACGATGGAACTTGCGGGGAACGCCTTTGCGCCGGCCAGTCCCCACGACGCGCGGATGAAGGGCGTCGCAATGATCTATCAGGAGCTGAACCTCGCGTTTCATCTCTCGGCGCAGGAAAACATTCTCCTCGGCGCGGAGTCGGCGTCGCTCGGGTGGGTTGACCGCAAGGTTTCCCGCGAGCGTGCCCGGGCGGCCCTCGCGCTCCTCGGCCACGAGCATCTGGACCTCGATCGCCCCGCCGGGTCGTTCACAATTGCAACCCAGCAGGTGATTGAAATTGCCCGGGCGCTTCTGACCAACCCGAAGGTGCTCATCATGGACGAGCCCACCAGTAGTCTCACCCAGGCGGATACCGAACGCCTGTTCGCCACGATCGCACGGCTGCGGGACCAGGGCGTCAGCATTCTTTATATAAGCCATTTCCTCGAAGAGTGCCGGAAGATCGCCGATCGTTATACTATTTTGAAAGACGGTGAGACGGTCGGCACCGGGAACATGTCGGAGGTGAGTCTCGACCAGATTGTCACGCTCATGACCGGCCGCGAGGTGAAGGATCTGTATCCGCGGGTTGAGCACAAGCCTGGCGCCGTGCTGCTGGAAGCGAAGGAGGTGGCGAGCGCCCCCCGGCTGAAGCGCGCCTCGTTTCAGCTGCGGGCGGGCGAGATTTTTGGGCTCGCGGGATTGATCGGGGCGGGGCGCACGGACCTCCTGCGGACGCTGTTCAGCCTGGATCGGATCGATTCCGGCGACGTGTGCATCCTCAACGCGCCCGAGGGCGGGAGTACTCCCGGTGAACGCTGGGCGCAGGGCGTGGGATTCCTGAGTGAGAATCGCAAGGAGGAGGGGCTGATGCTGACGCTTTCCATCGCGGATAACCTGACGCTCACCAAACACGCCTCGTTCGGCCGCTTCGGTTGGATCGACGGGCGGCGCCAGCGGGCCGTCGCGCAGCGTTGGGTGGAGGACTTGCGAGTGAAATGTCGCGACGCCTCGCAGCCGATCGGCCAGCTGTCCGGAGGCAACCAGCAGAAGGTCGCGCTGGCCCGGCTGCTGGAACATCCGGCGCGGATTTTCCTGCTGGATGAACCGACCCGGGGAATCGACGTCGGGAGCAAGGCCCAGATTTATCAGTTGATCGGTGAACTCGCGGGTGCCGGAAAGGCGGTCGTGGTGGTCAGCAGTTATCTGCCCGAGTTGCTCGGGCTGTGCGACACCATCGGGGTGATGTGTCGCGGCGAACTCTCCGCGATCCGACCGCGTTCCGAGTGGACTGAGGCCGAGATTATGCGCGTGGCCACGGGCAGCGCCTGAGCCCCGGCCCGTCAACGTAGCGATTTCCAGCGTCATGAAAGACACCGCCAAACTTGTTCTCACCCAAGCCGGGCCCTTTCTTGGGCTGCTGGTGGTGATCGCCCTCTTCTCGATCCCGATTGAAACGCGGGAGTTCTTCCTGACGTATCATAATTTCAAGACCATCTTCACGCAGACCGTAATCGTGGCGATTGGAGCATTGGGGATGACAATGATTATAGTGAGCGGAGGAATCGACTTGTCGGTCGGATCCAGCATCGCGCTCTCGAGTGTGGTCGGAGCGCTTTTTATTCAGGCCGGGTGGGGCACGGCGACTTCGGTGGCCGCAATGATTTTCTCAGGAGGATTGATTGGTCTCTTGAACGGAGCGGCGATCGCCGGGCTGCGCATGACGCCGTTTATTATAACACTCGGTACCCTGGGAGTGGCGCGCGGCACCGCCAAGTGGATCGCGGACAACCAGACCGTGAACTATGAGACCTCGCCGTTGAACACATGGATGACCACGGCGGATCCGTTTGGTTACGCGCTGCCCACCGGCGTATGGGTTGCGCTGGGACTGGCAGTCCTGACCGCGCTGGTGTTGCGCAACACGGTGTTCGGGCGACATGTTTTTGCCCTCGGCTCGAATGAAGCCACCGCCCGGCTCTGCGGCATTCCCACGACCCGGTTGAAGATTTTAATTTACGCCTTGGCCGGCTGCTTCTTCGGCCTCGCGGGATTATTTCAACTTGCCCGGCTGCGGCAGGGCGATCCGACCGTCGCAGTCGGCCTGGAGCTTGATATCATTGCCGCGGTGATTATCGGCGGCGCGAGTCTGAGTGGCGGCGTTGGCACCATCCTCGGCTCAATGATTGGGGCTCTGATCATGGCCGTGCTGCGCAACGGCTCGCAACAGATGGGTTGGCCCACGTATTTTCAGGAAATCATCATCGGCCTCGTCATCATCGTGGCCGTATTCGTGGACCGGTTACGCCAGGGTCGGCAGACGTAAGTGTGCTTCGCGGGTTCGTTCCGATGTCGAGCCGGCGCTCGCCCCCGGCTGGGTGGGGCAGAATACGCGGCTTCGGCTAAGTCGTCGACTCGCGGCGTCCGGAAGGCTCGGCGCAGCCACGCATGCCCGTCGTGACGATCAGCAGTGTCGCGAGCGAGTTCACCGGCATTAAAATCGCCGCGAGCAACGGGCTCATGTAACCGGCCGCAGCGAGCCCGACGGCGAGAAGGTTATACCCGATGGAGAAGACCAGAATGACCCCCTGGGTGCGGCGGCGGACGGCGTCGACCTCGAACAAGGCGCGTAACCCGCCGATGCCGCGACCGAGATAGTAGAAGTCGGCTTTGCGTTCGAGTACGCCGCGGTGGATTACGGGTGTTCCCCGGCAGAGCGCGCGATCGAAGGCGAGGCTGTCGTTGGCGCCGTCGCCCAACATGAGGGCGTCGTTGGTTGCCTGGTTATCGAGCCAGTCGGCCTTCGCTTGCGGACTGAGTTCGCCGCGGGCGTTTTCAGGGGGCAGACCGAGCTCGCGGGCGAGGGCGGCGACCTTCGCCGTCCGGTCGCCACTCAGAATGTAGGCCTTGAAACCGCGGCGCTGGAGTGCCGCCAGTTCCACGCGCGCATCCGGTCGGGCTGTATCCACAAAATGGAAACACGCGACGATCCCGCCTTGGTAGGTAAACTCGGCGTCCTGGTTCACCCGCGCACTCTCGTCGCTATCGGTCGCGGTGAAGGTGTTGCGGTCGCTCCGCCAACCGGGTCGACCCAAGGCCCAGGCACCAAACTCCACCCCGTCTCCGATACTCTCTCGCACCTCGTTCTGAACGGAAGCGAGCGCGGTTGCAGGCTGAGTCGTATCTTCAGCGGTTGCAACGGATCCCAGCGCCAGCAGGTTTTCGAGCAGGCATTGGCATATCGGGTGCGGATTGTCGCGCACCAGGCTATACAGGGCGGAGCGTGCCTCGGGTGTGAGGGCGGTGAGCGAATCGGGATTGGCTAAGACCGGCGTCTCGAGGGTGAGCGTGCCGGTTTTGTCGAAGACCAGTTTGCGCACGCGGGAAAGCTTCGACCAGAGATCCGCCTGGCGGACAAATACGCCGCGTCGCCGGAGCGCAACCGTGGCCATCTCGTCGGCGAGGGGAAATGCCAGGGCGATAGCGCAAGGGCAGGACACCACGAGGACCGCGGTGATGACTGCACCCGCCCGAAGGGCATCCCCGGTGGAGAACCACCAGAAGAGCCCGGAACCCGCGGCAACCGCAAAGATACCGATGAGGTAACCCTTCACGACCAGCTCGAGCAGGCGATGTCGCGCGCTCACACGTTCGCCGGGTTGGAGCAGTTGGGCGAGGAGGGACTCCGACCAGGTTTGCAGCGCGACGAGGTGGATTCCGGCGCGGCCGACCGTGATAGCCCCCGCTGGCACGCGTTGGCCGGCGCGGAAGATCCGCGGTTCGGCTTCACCGTTGATCGAGGCAAGCGAGAACGTGCCTTCAGACGTGTCGAGACGCGACTCCACCGGCACCGTCTGCCCGGAAGTGAGGAGAAGCGTTTGTCCCACGCGCAGCGCTTCGGGCGTGACCTCATCCCACGTGCCGCCGGCGGCGGGTCGGAGCACGCGGACGCGTTGTGGTTTCGGTTGCTGGCTGAGCAGGCGGCGGCGGTTGCGCTCGACGGCGGACACCTGCGCCCAACGCCCGATCAGCATCAGTAGGATAAATCCGGATACGAAATCAAAATAGATGAAACGCTCCTCGCCGACGAGCCAGCCGTAGAGCGAGCCGGCATAGGCGCCGGCGATGCCAATCGCGATGGGCAGGTCGATATGGAGAACGCGTTCGCGCAAGGCCTGCACGGCCCGGGACAGAAAATAGAGTCCGCCGACGAGCAGGCTCAAGGTGCCGAATGCGACATTGAGTACGCCGAAAAGTCCGGCCCATTCATACGTGCGCTCCATGCCGAAGTAGGTCGGCAGAGAGAACAGCATTACATTCATCGTGAAGGCGGCGCAGAGTCCGATGCGTTTGACGAGGCCACGGCTCTCGGGCTCTTCGACCGTTTCGCCGGGTGGGCCGGCGAGGTAACCGAACGCCTGTAGTTTGCGGGCGAAGTCGGCGGCCGAAAACTCGTCCGGGATCCAGCGCAGCCGCATGCTGCCGTATTGCGCGTTGACGATGATATCGCGGGCGCCGGGTTGCTGCTGAAAAACGCGTTCGATCAGCCACACGCAACCGGCGCAGGAGATGCCTTGGATATCCAGGGTGAGTTCCGGGATTTCTCCGGGGCGCGCAGCGGAGTTGGCGGGTAGATCGACGTTGCGCTGCAGCGTTTCCAGCCAGGCGTAATCGCGCGGTTGAAAGACGGCCGCGTCGGCCGGCGTGGTGACGTTGTCCTTGATGCGATAGTAACCGTCGAGGCCGTGCTCATGGACGAGGCGGAAAACGTAGCTGCAGCCGGAGCAGCAGAATCCGGTCTCGCGCATCCGCGCGTCGATCAGCGCCGCGCCGCAGTGCCGGCACGAAGGAGTATTCGAGCCGCCGGGCGCTGAGCGGGTAGCCACCGGAACGGGGCGCGGAGCAGGTGCGGCTGGCGTGGATACGCTCATGATCAGAAGCAGACGAAATTGAGCGGGTCCGGCCCGGGAAACCCGAGGGTGGCGCGGAGCCTCCAGCCAATGACCACGGCGGTCGTGAGGGCGAGGGTGACGCGCATCCGGCTGAGCCAGAGCGGTGAGAGTTTTTGGCGGACCCAGTGGAATTGCGTCTGGGCGAGCCAGAGCAATGGCACCGTGCCGAGGCCAAATGCGAGCATGACCTCGATCCCGCGCACCCAGGAGCCGGAGAGCAGGGCGAGTGCGACGATGAAATACAGCGGTCCGCAGGGTAGCAGGGGCGTGGCGAACCCGAGGGTGGCTGCGGCTTGCACGCGGGAGCGCTGGCGCAGGCCGCCTTGGAGTTTCCAGGTGAGGCGGCCCAGGGCGGGAATTTTTGGCAGGAAGCGATCCCACCGCAGGGCGATGGCGACAAAGATCAACACGAGAATCCACGGCACCCAACGCAGCGCGGATTGCGAGAGCCAGAGGAGAGGGGTGCGGCCAATCCCACCGGCGAAGGCGCCGAGCGCCGCGTATCCAATCATTCGTGACACATGATACACCGTGCTCACGGTCTGGGCATCGGTGCGGTCGCCCTTGACCGGCATCAGCGCACAGGAAAGCGGGCCGCACATTCCGACGCAGTGCAGACTCGTGACCAGACCGGCGACGAATGCCGCGGTGGGGGAATTGATAGCGGACGCGAGTTCCATGGTTAACGGCTGGCGGGCGTGGGGCGGCCGGTTGTCATTGTGGGCATGGACGTTCGCGGGCGGCTCATCGATTGACGGGCTCGAAGGACACGAGCGGGACCTCCTCAACCTGGTGCTTGCCCGCGATAATAAACCAGGCGGTCCACGCGCCCGCTTGAATCAAGAAGGCTCCGACGAACCACAGCCAGAGATAGGATCGGCGCGGTGGTTGCTCGCGCGACTCCGGAGTTCCGGTCGCGGACACGACGGGAGCGGCGCAGTCTGAATCGCGGGCAGTCTTCGCGGCGGGACGGTTCGGTTGGTTAAGGCTCATTTCGAGTCCTCCCGGAGCAGGCGGGGATCGGGTCCGACAAATTCGATGGGGCGAACCAAATCGAACGTCCCTTCGGTGTCGCGCATGTGAACCTCGAGTTTGAACGGGCCGGTATAAGCGGCCCGGGCTTGTTGCAGGATTAACGGCTGGACGAGTTCCCCGAGCGGGGGCACCGCGACGGCGCTGCCGAAGCCGCTCGTCGTGATGTCGGCCTTTCCGCCGACGAGGGTTACCGTGAAGGTGGCGGTCTCGTGGCGTTTGTTGACGATGCGGACCAGAAATTGATTTCGCACGGTAGTGGCATCGACGACATACGGGGAACCGACCATTCGGGTGATGCCGAAATTGGCCGGTCTCACGGTGCTGAGCGCCCACGTGGCAACGCTGGCCCCGACGACAAGCAGGAGAAAATAGAGCAGCGTGCGCGGGCGCAGCCAACGGGTTTTTCCACCGACGAAGCGGGTTTGGGAGTCATAGCGAATGAGTCCCTTGGGGCGGTCCAGTCGCGTCATGACATCGTCGCAGGCATCAATACACGCAGTGCAACCGATGCACTCCATCTGGAGGCCTTGGCGAATATCAATGCCGGTGGGGCAAACCTGGACGCAGCGGTTACAATCCACACAGTCGCCGGTCGTCGGCGCGCTCGCGCTGAGGGTGCTCGGAGCGCTCGCGGTGCTGGTAGTGATAGAGACGGTGGCGGCTGCCAGGGGAGTGGTGAGTGAACGGCTCGTCGAGCGTTTTGGCCCGCGGGGTTCGCCACGCATCACATCATAGCCAATGACGAGCGAGTGGTCATCGATCAGGGCCGATTGAAGACGGCCGTAAGGACAAATCACGATACACAACTGCTCGCGAAACCAGGCGAAGTTGAAGTAGAGCACGCCCGTTGCGATGGTGATGAAGACGAAGGCGCCCCAGTGTTCTCCGGGGGCGGAGCTCACCATGGTCCAGACCTCGGGCAAGGAGACAAAGTAAGCGAGCAGAAGGTGGGTGATGACCGCTGAGACCAGGATATACAGGGTGTGTTTGGTAACGCGTTTGGCGATCTTACCCGCGGAGAGTGGAGCGAGATCCAAGGCACGGCGTTTCACGGAGTCGCCGTCAATCCAGCGTTCGATGCGGCGATAGACGTGATCGAGAAACACCGTGTGCGGGCAAGCCCAGCCGCACCAGACCCGTCCGAGCAGGGCGGTAATGAAGAACAACGAGAAACCCATTCCGGTGATCACGAAAAACAGCAGCCACATGTCCTGGGCCGCGAGGGTGATGCCGAAGAGATGGAAGCGCCGCGCGATCACATCGAGGAATACGGCGGGGTGACCGTTCACTTGGATCCACGGCAGGGAAAGATATAAGG
>Ga0163152_10005138_pt1 | contig 15629 bp, 13 predicted proteins | sample OliLakLV19MP8IB2_FD_148635 | JGI IMG/M metagenome (GOLD analysis project Ga0163152, IMG submission 148635) | Freshwater microbial mat bacterial communities from Lake Vanda, McMurdo Dry Valleys, Antarctica - Oligotrophic Lake LV.19.MP8.IB-2 | ecosystem: Environmental > Aquatic > Freshwater >... | reverse complement strand
GAAGGTCGCGACAAGGAGCTGCTCGCGGAGCTGCGCGGCGAGGTGGCGCGCCTCACCGAAGCGCTCGACGCGACGCGCGACGACCTCCGCAAGGCGAGCTCCGCGCCGATCATGGGACAGACCGCGGAGGATCTCGCGAAAGAGCGCGACCGTGCGGTCGAGGCCGCCGGGAAGGCGCAGGCGGAGTCCGCACGCGTGCACTCGGACGCCGACGCGCTGCGCGAGCGGCTCGACCAGACCAGCGCGGAGTTGACGCGGTTGCTCACGGAGATCGGCCGCAGCCAGGCCGCCGCCGCCGAGAAGGAGCGCCGCATCGCCGAGATCGAAGGGGAGCTGATCCAGGTGAAGGCCGCGAAGGGCAAGGCCGACACCAGCGACGTCGAGCGGCGCTCGGTGCAGATGGCGCAGCGCATTTCGCTCCTCGAGGCGGAGCTCGAACGCGCGAAGGACGACGTGAAGCAGGCGTCCGCAGAGGCGCGGAAGTACCGTGCGCTCGCCGAGGCAATCGACCCGCCCGCCGACCGCGCGAAGGGGTAGTCTCCGGCGCACTCCCATGGCGCTCGGGCTCACCAAACGCGTTCGCAACATCGCGCGGTTCCGCGACATCATGGCGGTGCTCGCGTCGAACGGTTTCGAGCAGCTCGTCGAGCAGCTCGATCTCGACGAGCGGATGATCATCAAGGCGCTGGTCAAGCCGCGCACGCACGACAAGACGCCGTACCGGCGGCTCGTCGAGGCGATGGAGGAGCTCGGGCCGACGTTCATCAAGCTCGGCCAGATCCTCTCGACGCGACCCGACGTGCTTCCCGAGGACCTGATCCTCGAGCTGAAGAAGCTGCAGTCGAACGTGAAGGCCGAGCCGTTCCCCGAGATCAAGAAGCTGATCGAGGCGTCGCTCGAGGACCCGATCGATCAGGTGTTCGACGACCTGCAGGAAGAAGCGCTGGCGGCGGCGTCGATCGCGCAGGTACATCGGGCGAAGTTGAAGGACGGCCGCGAGGTCGTGCTCAAGGTGTTGCGCCCGGGGATTCGCGATGTCGTCGCGAACGACATGGACATCCTCTACTTCCTCGCCGGGCTCGCGGAGCGCCTGCCGGAGCTTCGGATGATCCAGCCGCGCGGCGTCATCCGCGAGTTCGACCGTGCCATGACGCGCGAGCTCGACCTGTCTCACGAGCTCGCGAACATTCGACGCTTCCGCCAGAACTTCGCGGACGTCGAATCGGTGTCGGTGCCGGAACCGATCGAAGAGCTCTGCACGAAGAACGTGCTCGTCCTCGAGTATCTCGACGGCGTTCCGTTCACGGAATACGAGAAGAAGGGCGCCGACCGTAAGAAGATTGCGAAGCGCGGCATCTCCCTGCTCTTCAAGATGGCGTTTGACGACGGTTTCTTCCACGCCGATCCGCATCCGGGAAACATGCTCGCGATGGCGAACAGCCGGATCGGAATCCTCGACATGGGGCTCGCCGGCCGCCTCGATCGGGTGCTGCGCGACAAGGTGGTCTCGCTTCTCTCGGCGCTCGTGCAGGACGACCCCACGCGGATCGCGGAGGCGATGTTCGCCTTCGGCAAACCGCAGGGCCCGATCGACTTCGAGAACTTCAAGAAGGACGTCTCGGATCTCTACGAAGACGAACTCCACGGGAAGGCGATCAAGGACGTCTCGCTCGGCAACATCATCTCGGGGCTCTTCAAGATCGCGGCGACGCATCACATCTCGATCGCGACGGACCTGACGTTGCTCTTCAAGGCGTTGGTCACGATCGAAGGTGTCGCGAAGGAGGTCTATCCCGAGCTCGACATCCTCGAGGAGGCGAAGCCGTACGTGAGCCGGCTGATGACCGAGCGCTACAACCCGGACCGGCTCGCGGCCGACATGGCCGAGCTTCTGCAGTCGTCGCACGGGCTCATCCAGGCCCTGCCGCGGCGCATCGACCGGCTTCTCGGCGAGCTCGAACAGGGGCGGCTCATCATCCGCGTGGAGGAATCCGATCCTCGGCGCAGTGCGCTGCAGCGCGAGCGCGTCGCGGCGCGAGCCGCGGTCGGCATTTCTGCCGCCGGTTTCATCCTCGCCTCCGCGATTCTGCTCACCAGCGGCTGGTACGTCTTCGGCTTCCTCTCGTTCCTGATGTCTCTTCCGTTCGCACTCTGGACGCTGTTCTCCGCGTTTCGTCCGCGCGGGAAGGGCAGTCGCTGACGTGGCGGTCTACACCCGCATTCCGAAGACCGAGGCCGTCCGCATCGCGAAGCGCTTCGGGCTCGGCGAAGTCGAGCGCTTCGAGGGCATCGCCAAGGGCTCGGTGAACACGAACTACCGGCTCGTGACGTCGCGCGGCACGTTTTTCGTGCGGCTCGACGAGAAGCGCACGGCGAAGGAAGTTGCCGCGGAGCAGGGGCTGATCGCGTTCCTCGCGAACAGGGGATTTCCGACGCCCGAGCCGCTCGCGGACTCGAAGGGGAAGCGGCTCGCCGCGTACAAGGCGAAGCCGCTCGCCGTCTTTCCGTGGCTGCCCGGCGCCGACAAGGAGGCGCAGGCGTTCTCGACGAAGGACCTCACCGAGGCCGGCGCGATGCTCGCGCGGCTGCATCACGCGACGACCGGGTTTCCGACGCGGCTCCCGAACCGTTTCGGGCTCGTGGCGATCGCCGCGCGCTGGGCGCACATCCGCAAGAAGGCCCGCATCCCCGCCACGCACCGCGCCGAGCTCGACGAGACGGTGGCCGACCTCTCACGCCGACCCGCGCCTTCGGGACCGGTGGGCGTCGTGCACGGCGATTGGTTCTGCGACAACCTGCTGTTCGAGGGCGCCCCCATCACCGGCGTCCTCGACTTCGAGGCAGCCGCGACCGACGCGCTCGCGTTCGACGTCGCGACCGCGATCAACGCGCTCTGCTGGCTGCCGGAGGATCCCGATCGCTTCCGGAAGCCGCGCGTGGACGCTCTCCTCGCCGGCTACGCGAAGGGGAAGGGCCCCGCTCCGGTCGACGAGACGTCGCTGGGCTTCTGGCTGCGCGCGACGGCGCTGCGGTTCACGGTCACACGTATCCTCGACTTCCGGATGCGGACGTCGTCGCTGCGCGTGGAGAAGGACTACCGCGATTTCCTCCGCCGCTTGCGCTGGTGGAGCGCGCAGGCGATGCGCTCGCGCTGATCTGGCGGTGGTCATGCGTCGATCGGTTGCTACACTGCCGCTCACGTGGAGAACCGCTGGAGCCGCTGGGCTGCCGAGCTGAAAGTGGGTCTGACCCGCCGCCTCAAGCGAGCGGACCGGATCTTCTTTGTCAGCGATCTGCATCTCGCCGACGGCGGGCCCGCCGATCTCTTCAACGGGAAGGACGCCGAGTTTCTCGCGTTCCTCGACCACGTCGCGGAGCACGGCGACAAACTCGTGATCCTCGGCGATGCACTCGACCTCTACGTCGCGGGCTCGTTCGAGCGCGTTCTGCGCGCACACAAGAAGGTGCTGCGCCGCCTGAAGGAGCTGGCCGACGAGAAGGAGGTCTTCTACGTCGCGGGCAATCACGACGAGGAGATCCTCATCTTCGAGGACCTCCTCAACTTCACGGTCGTCGAGCGGCTCGTCTTGCCGCCGGACGTGCTCGTGCTTCACGGCCACGAATACGACGCCTACTTCAAGGACGAGGAGTCGAACGCCTGGGGCCGCTTCCTCGCGACCGCGCACGCGCGGTTCGAGCAGTTCGTCGGCTCGCCGATGCGCGCACCGCTAGCGACGTACGACAACCGCGCGAACCGCATCGCCCACTGGTTCGCGTACCACATCCTCCGCGGCGCGGAGATCTGGGCAGCGACGCTCTCTCGCATGGGCATGCGGAAGCAGGCGCGTCCGTGGCTTCGCTGGGTCGACTTCTGGAATCGCAGCGAGCAGGGCGACATGCAGGGTCTCTTCAAGCAGGTGCAGAAGCGCCTGCCCGAGCTCGCGTATCGCACGCTCGTGTGTGGCCACACGCATCAGCCCGGCGTCGTCGCCGTCGGCGACAAGACCTACGTGAACACGGGCACGTGGACGCGGGATCTCACGACGTACGTGCTCTGGGACGGGACGACCTTCCATTGCCGCGACTGGCGCACGGGTGTCGAGATCCACGACGAGCTCTATCGCCCGTTCCTCGAGCGGCGAGCGCCGGTGCCGCTGACGCAGTGGTGGCAGGAGCACTACCGCGGCTGGTTCCAGTTCCGCTTCGACCGCGATCCACTCGCGCTGCCGCTGCCGAAAGTCGCGAAGCTGCCGTCGAAGAGCCGCCGCTCGCGCTGAGTCAGGGCGCGGCGGGTTTGGGATCCGGAAACAACAGCCGGAGCTCGGTCGAGACGGCGCTCGCTTCGAGACGCTGGATGCAACCGCGGTCGTACCGGTCGATTCCGAGCTTGCCGGCGGAGAGTCCGCCGATCTGCTTGTTGAGCAGCTGCAGCCGGACGGCGGGCTCGTCGTGCGACTTGAAGAGCTTCCGCTTCGCGGGATTCGTCGCGAGAAGATCGAGGACGCGCTTGGCGGCCTGTGCGTCGTAGCCGGCGGCCGTCGAGTACATCAGACCCTGTGAGTCCGCGTTCCGCTCGTCCTCTCGACCGAGACCGAACTTGAAGCTGATGTCGGTGAGCTTGTCGGCGACCTTCGCGAAGAAGTCGGGATTCTTGAACGTGACCACCTCGCCCTCGGGCTTTGTCGCGCCGAACTGGGCGAGCTCCTTGCCGAACGCGGCGCCGCCGACGGCAAGCTTGAGCGCCTTCAGCCCGTCTTCGTTGTCGATGTGCGCGATCTCGTGACCGAGCGCCCACGCGAGATCGGACTCGCACGTCATGTTCTGCAGAAGGCCGCGCGTGAGGAGGATGTATCCGCCGGGCAGGGCATACGCGTTGAGCGAATCATCGGCGAGCACACCCACGAAGAAACGCCGCGCCTCCAGGCGAACGACGCCGTCCTTGCCGGCGACGACGCGCCGTCCCTGCAGCGCGACGTGGTTCGCGACCGCGTTCACGTAGGTGACGAGGCCCTGCTCGAGAACGAGGCCGCCCGATTGCTGGATGATGTTGATCGCGGCGGCCTGGCCGATCGCGCGCTCGTCCTCCGGTCCGATGGAGTCGATCGCGTTTCCGGACGCGTTCGCGAGGCCGGTGAAGCTGCTCTTGAGGTTCTTCACCGCGCGCCCGAACTCGCCGGGATTGGGCGTGTCGACGGGCGTCGCGCCCGGACTCGCGTTCGCGATCGGCTTGTTCGCGGTCGTCTTCTTCGACCCGAGCAGCGATCCGTTGATGCAGCCGAGCAGCAGCGCCGCATTCACGGTGAGGGCGATGGAGACGGCGCGGGCGCGTTTCGTCACGGCACCGCGCTCGCCGAGTTGTTCTTCGCTGCCTCGATGCGCTGGATCGCACCCTGGTCGAAGCGTTGGAGGCCGAGCTTGCCCTTGGGCTGCGTGTTCACGAGCTCACCCAGGATGGCGAGCCGGCGCGCCGGCGGGTCGTGCGAGGTGAAGAGGCGGAACTTGGGGGTGGCCGTCGCCGAGTTCACCGTGAGGAGATCGAGGACGCGCTTCGCGCCGAGGGAGTCGTAGCCCGCCTTCGTGGCGTACTCGAGGCCCTGCTTGTCGGCCTGAACCTCCTTGTCGCGGTCGAGGCCGATCTTGTAGACGATGTTCGCGAGCTTGTCGGCGACCCACTCGAAGAACGCCGGATTGTCGAAGCGCGAATCGCCCGACGTTCCCGTCCACTGGGACATGAACTCCTTCGTGCCGATCGCTGCCTTCAGCGCGCCGAGTCCGTCCTCGTTGTCGATGTGCGCGATCTCGTGGCCGAGCGCCCACGCGAGCTCCGACTCCGACGAGAGGTTCTCGACGAGCCCGCGCGTGACGAGAATGTAGCCGCCGGGCAGCGCGAACGCGTTGATGTCGTCCGTGTTCAGGATGCCGACGAAGAACCGGCGTGCATTGAGGCGGCCCTTGTTCTTGCCTGTCAGCTTCACGGTGCGCTCGCCCTTGCTCCCGACGTAGTTGGCGACGCCGTTCACGTAGCGGACGAGCCCTTCCTCGAGGACGAGGCCGCCGCTCTGGTGGATGATGTTCAGCATCGCGGCCTGACCGACGGCGCGTTCCTGCTCCGCCGTGATCGCCTCGATCGCTTTGCGCGGCGCGTCCGCCTTCGCGTCCATGCGATCGCCCGCGTCCTTGAATCCGGCCGTGAGCTCGTTGCCCATCTTGTTGAAGGTCTCACCGATCGCCGCTCCCGGAACGGGCGTGGCGGTGCCGGAAGCGGCGACTGCGGTCGCCGCCGGCTTCGGCGTTGGGGCGGGAGTCGGCGTCGGCGCCGGCGTCGGCGTCGCAGCAGGGACGGGCGTCGGGGTGCCGCCCATCGCGATGGCCGTCCCTGTCTGCATCTGTTTCAGCGCGGCGCAGCCCAGGAGGAGCGCCGCGTTCGCCGCGAGCGCGAGTGCGAGTGTGCGAGCCGCGCTCATTTCAGCTCCGAGCGAAATTGCTCGGCCTTCGTCTTGCGGCCGGCGACGGTGACGTCCTGGTAGTTGCCCTTCTCGTCGTGCGGGTCCGAGAAGTAGGTGTCGACCGCGCTCTCGAGCGTGAGGAACTGGTCCACGGACACCTTGAAGTCCTGCTTCTTTTCCGCGTACTGCTTTGCCATCGGCGAGAGTCCGCGTGCGGCGGCGGTCTGCGCGGAAGAGGGCGTCGCGAGACCGACGCCACTGTCGACGACCTTGATCGGCTTCGCGGGCGGCGGCGAGGTCGGCCGCGTGGTGCTCGTGTCGACGACCGCGATCCATCCCGCCTTGCCGCCAGGGTGTTCGACGAAATACCAGGTGGCCCCGGCACCCGGATCGATGAGGCGGCGATACACGAGCCGCGCTCCGACAGGAGGGTTGCCGAGCGATTTCGCGCTTGCGTCGGGGGTCTCGCGAATGACAGGCGCTGCGCCCTTCACGAAGATGAAACCCGCTTTGACCTGCTCACCCGGGAGCGGCGCTGCCGAGACGATCAGCACCCCGAGGAAAGCGGCCACCACACAGAGCGCGAGCACTCTCATGCGCCCCATTATCTCACGAGGCCCGAGACGTTCGAAGCCCGTTCGTTGTCAGGGAGCTTTGGCAACGCTGTAGGCCTCGAGCTTGCGGAGGCACGATTCGTCGTAGCGGACGGCCCCCATGGTGCCGAGGCCCTTCTTCGCGCCGATGGCCGCTCGGAGGTGTCCGTAGCGCACGACGGGGCTCTCGTGTGACGCGTCCTTCTTTGCGGTCGCCGCCGCGTCGGCCTTCTCGGCGACGTCGAGGATCGTGAGCACGCGCCACGCGCCGAGCGCGTCGTAGCCCGCCTTCGTCGAGTACTCGAGACCGAGCGCGTCGGCGTCCTTCTCGGCTTTCTTGTCGAAGCCGCGCGTGACGATGAAATCCGCGTACCAGTCCGCGATGCGTCCGAAGACCGCCTTGTCGGCGATGCCGGTCTTCGTCGAGCCCTTCACGAACGCGCCCGTACCCATCTGCGTCTTCAGCGCCGCGAGCCCGTGTTCGTAGTCGCAATGCGCCATCTCGTGACCGAGCACCCACGCGAGCTCGCTCTCGGACTGGAGGTTCTCGAGCAGCCCGCGCGTGACGAGAACGTATCCGCCCGGAAGCCCGAAGGCATTGATCCTCTTGTCGTCGAGCACGCCGACGAAGATGCGGCGCGATGCGATGCGAGCCTCGCCCGTCTTTCGCCGGACTTTGCGCTCGCCCTGGCGGGCAACCGCGTTGCCGACTTCATTCACGTATTCGACGAGCTCCTGGTCGAGCACGAGGCCGCCATACGCGGCGATCACGGCGATCGCGGTCGCTTGCCCGACGGCGCGCTCTTCGTCGCCAGTGATCGCATCGATCGCCGCGCCTCGTGCGTCGACGGAATCCTTCGTCGCCGCCACGACGTCGCCGCCCGTGGCCGCCGCGCGCAAGATCGCGCAGCCCGGCAGCGCGGCGAGGAGGAAGAAAGCCGCCGCTGCCTGTGTCGCGCGACGGATCAGCGCGAGCGGCAGCAACCGAGCGAAGCGAGCCTGGCGCCGCGAGAAACCTGCGCTGATCACTTCACACCTTCCAGGAACGTGGTGGCGTGCTCCTTCCGGCCCGGGACGTCGACATCGGGATAGTTCCCCTCGCTGTCGTGCGGATCGCCGAACTGCTTTTCAACGACGTGCTCGAGCGTGACGAACTCGTCCGCGCTCTTCTTGAGCGTCTTCCGGTCCGCGGCGTACTCCACGGCGGCTTTCGAAAGACCGCGTGCCGCGGCGGTCTGGGAGCTCGACGACTTTGCGAGGCCGACGCCGCTGTCCTCTACGGGGATCGGCTTCGAGGATGCGACGGCGCCCGGACGCTTGTCGCTGGTGTCCTTTGCCGAGATCCATCCCGGGGCGCCGCCCGGCGGCTCGACACGGTACCAGCTCGGTCCCGGCTCGACGATGCGGCGATACACGAGTCGTGCGCCCGAGGGAATGCGCCCAAGCTCTTTCGATCCCGCGTTCGGGGATTCGCGGAGCGCTGCTGACGTCGTCGCGAAGATGAACCCGACCTTCGCGGTCCCGGGCTGAGCGGGGGCAGGATCGGCGGCGAGGACGGCCCCGGCAACGAGGAGCGACGACAGAGCGATGGCGAGAATCGGCGTGCGTCTCATCAGGCTCGATCTTAGCTCACGGTGCCGGAGCCGAGGTATTCGCTTCTGCTGCGGCGTTCGCCGCCTCGAGGCGAGCGAGTCCCCGCTCCTGCCAGCGGGAGTAGCCCGATTTCCCCGCCGGGTGTTTCTTCGCGTGTGCTTCGAGGTTCTTGATGCGCGTTTCCGGAAGCCCGTGGCTCATCGTCTTCGCGCCGCCCTTCACGTCGCGAAGCATCTGCACGACCCGCACGGCGGCGGTGGGGTCGTAGCCGGCCTTCGCGGCGTATTCGACGCCCTTGGCATCCGCGTCGCCTTCCTGGCTGACGCTGAAGAGGGCGCCACCCTTGTTCACGACGAGATCACCGAACTTGTACGACGCGGTCTCGACGACCCCGAGATCGTCGAACAGGTTCGCGACCGGCTCCTTGTCCTTGTCGCGGCGAAGGAGGATCTGGATGGACGACTTCAGCGCTTCGTCCGTGCGCACGGCCGTCTTCAGCGCGGAGAGGCCGTGCTCGTAGTCCGCGTGGGCGATCTCGTGTCCGAGAACGAACGCGAGCTCGGCCTCGTCGTTGAGCTGCTCGAGCAGGCCGGTCGTGATCAGCACGTTTCCGCCGGGAGTGGAGAACGCGTTGACCTCCTTGCTCCGGACGATGCCGAAGAAGAAACGGCGTCCCTTCATTCGCGGGCTCTTGACGTGCCGTTGACCCTGCAACGCGACGTGATTCCCGACCGAGTTCACGTAGCGAACGAGTGTGTCGTCCTCGAGGACGAGGTCCCCGACCAGCGCGATGACGCTGACCGTGGCGAGCTGTCCGATCTTCAGCTCGTCGTGAGGGCCAATTTTTTCGACGGCGTCGTCCCACGCGTCGTAGATCGTCCAGCCGTTGTAGAGCGTCTTGCCGGCCTTCGTGCCTGTCTGGAGAGTGCGGTTGGCACGGGGGTCGGAGCTCGTGGCGTCGACGCTGACGCGGCCGCATGCGCCGCCGAAGACCGAGAAGGCCAGGAGAGAGATGGACAGGAGGGTCCGCGCGTTCGTCATGTCAGTTGCCCTCGGACGTCGTCTCGGCGGCGATCTTCTCCGAGTCGGCCTTTCGACCGCGCGCAGTGAGGTCGGCGTAGCGTCCGTCCGGATGCGGCGGATCCGACATCTGGATGCCGATGGCGCGTTCGAGCGTGAGGTAGTCGCGGAGGGCCTTCGTGCGGAGCTTTCCCGCCTCGTCCACGGAGCTGAGGCCGCGCGCCGCGAGGAGCTTTTCGTCGAACCCACGGCTTCCGGCTGTCTGCGCCGACGAGGACTGGGCGAAGCCCTCGAACGCACGCGCTCCGGCAGTGGAAGCGGTGGCATTGGCCGTGACGCTCGGCACCGGCGCCGGCTTCACGGGCTTCGCCGCCGGGCCGACTCCCGGGCGCTTGTCCGCCGCGTTGGCCGCGGCGAGCCAACCGGTCCCGGCGCCGGGCATCTCGACGAAGAACCACGCGATGGCGTCGCCCTCGCGCACCACCTTCTTGTAGACGAGCCGTCCCCCGACCGGGAGCGTCGCCGTCGAGGCGGCGTCAGCCTTGGGCTCGGCCCGGAGCGCGGGTCCGGTACCGGTGACGAACACGAAGCCCTTCTCAGCGAGGGGTTCCGCGCGGGCGGCGAGGGCGGCGACGACGAGGAGGGCGAGGACGATCGGGTTTCGCATGAGCTCTCCGACTATTTTTCGTGCAATTCGTTCGACCCGTCCCATTCCGGGGCCGGGGGTTTGCGAAGGAGCTCGTCGCACGAAGCAACGAGCGTCTTCGAAGGAGAATCGCCGAACTCGGTGACCAGCGCCAAGAACTCCTCGCGTGCCTGCGCGAACTCGCGTTTCCGGAATTTCGCGAGCGCCTCTTCGTAGCGCTGCTTCACGAGGCGCAACTGCGGGAGCGGGTCGCTCGCGCGTCCCATGAGCTCGTACACGCGCACCGGAACCGTCTTCCCCTTCACGCGGACGAGGTCGAGCTCGCGCGCGAGGATGGCGTCTTTCGCGGCCTCGTAGGTCCCGGGCCCTAGCATGCAGGTCGTTCCGTACGCCTTGTTCGCGCCCTCGAGGCGGGACGCGAGGTTCACCGTGTCGCCCATCGCGGTGTAGCTGAACTTGCCGTTCTCCTCGTCGCGAATGTGTCCGACGCCGCCGGCGACGGCCGGCCCGGTGTTGATGCCGATGCGCGTCTTCAACGGGCTCAGCCCCTGCGCGACGAGCTCGGCCGAATACGTGTCGATGGCCTTCATGACGTCGAGCGCGGCCATGCACGCCTTGATCGGGCCGTCCGGCTGCGAGATCGGTGCGCCCCAGAACGCCATGACCGCGTCGCCGATGTACTTGTCGATCGTCGCACCGTGTCCGTCGGTCAGGATCTCGCTCACCCGAGTGAGATACTCGTTGAGCATGTTGAGGAGATCCTCGGGTGAGAGGGTCTCCGAGATCGTGGTGAAGCCCGCGATGTCCGAGAAGTAGAGCGTGAGCGGCCGGCGCTCGCCGCCCATCTTCAACACGCCGTCTCCGTCTTCGACCTGTTTCACGAGCGCCGGTCCGAGCGCGCGTACGGCCATCTTTCGCGCGCGACGCTCCGCGCCCTGCGCCCACGCGATGCCGAGGAAGATCACGACAGGGAGCGTCGATCCGGCCGAGAGAAGCGACGGCACCATTCCGAGCGCGATAGAGGAAGAACCGCCCAGCGCGGGGCCCCGGAACGCGAGCGCGGCGGCCACGATGAACACGAAGATCGGGAAGAACCCGATGAGGCTGAGGCGGATGACCTGGAGGGGAACGTTGCGGGAGAAGCGCGTCTTCGCGCCGGCGCGCGCGAGGACGAACGCGCCGGTCGAGGCGGCGAGCACGAGCGCGATCGCCCAGTCGGCGAGCGAGGGCAGGGCCTTCGGAAAATCACGCGTGAGGATCGTGTCGAGGATCGCGGCGTGCCGGTACACCCCGGGCTGCGCGCCGAACGGCGTCGTCACGAAATCGGATCCCTCACCCTGGCCGGTGAAGCCGATGAGGATGATCTTGTCCTTGTAGTCGGCGGGATCGAGCTCGGGCTTCTCACCGATGGCGAGCGCGTCGCGTGCCTGCCATACCTCGAGAACGTTCTTCGTCCGCGCCATCAGGTGCTTGTCGGTGTCCCAGTTTCCGCGCCACCGGATGAGCGCCTTTCCTTTCGCGTCGACGGGGACCGTCCACGTTCCGATGCGGATCTCGTTTCCCGTACGGACGATCGGCGGCAACGGATCCCACGTGGCGGGCGGTGGCGGTTGGGCGGTGTTCCACTCGGGCGGCTCGGGTCGCGGGAGCGGGAGGCTCGCGACGACGAGGGCCGTCGGCGCCAGATCGGCCACGAGTCTTCCGTCGACGTCCGAGAGCGGCTCGAAGCGCCGCGTGATGCCGTCGAGGTCGTTGACGTTCTGTTGGTTCACGAGTCCGAGAGCGCGGGCACCGACGAGCATGCTCCCTTCGGGATAGCGGAGAGCCGGGCGGAAACCCTTGGGTGAAACGAAGCGGGGCACCGGAACCGTCGCGGCGCCGGAATTGACGGTCGGGATGCGCCGGTCGAAGTAGGGAACGAGCTTGGCGTTCCATCCGACCGAGTTCCGGATTTCGTCGTCCGTACCGTTCAGGTTCATCGCGTAGAAGCCGTGCACGACGTTCCCCGCGGCATTCATCTGGCGGCCGGTGATGCGGCTGAACTCCGCGCCGCCGGCCTGCGCGTTCTCGTCGGTGACGACGGCGAACGGGTCGCCGTCGAGCCCATAACGGGCGCCATCGCGCTGGTCGGCGAACACCCAGTCGAAGACGATTGCTTTCGGCTCGAGCACCTCGAGCGCGGCGACAAGATCTCCGTAGAACCAGCGCGGGGCGGGCCACGGCACGCCTTCGGTCTCGAGCTTGCGGACCGTCGTGTCGTCGATCTTGAGGACGAGGAGCTCGTCGCTGACCTTGTCCGGCTCGGGGTAGCCCGTGAGGCGAATGTCGTAGAAGAGGAACTCCGCGCGCTGGAAGAGCTTGCTGACCAGCGGAGCGGGATAGAGAACGTAGGCGAGGACGCCGAACGCGATCCCCATCGCGCCGCCCACGATCGTCGGGCGCCGCAGGATGGAGACGCGTTCGCGCTCCGGCTTCGGCGCGCTCATCCGTCCCACCTTCCGCGGCGAACCGCTTTGCGTGCGGCCGAGACCAGCGCGGCCGCCACGAAGATCCACGCGGTGAGCACGCCGATCGGCATCCAGAGAAAGGAAGGGCCCATGGTGATTGGCCCGGCGAGTGAGCCGACCAGGGAAGCGTAGAACAGAAGAGCCAGCGCACTGAAGAAGCTCATCGCGAGGATGCTGATCTCGCGGCGGCCCGTGCGCAGGAGGCGGCGCGGGAAGAGGGCGCCCATCGCCGTGACCAGCGCGCCGAGCGGCGCGGCCGAGACCGCGCCGATGATCGCCGCGGGCAGGAGGATCGCGAACTTGTGCGCGGGATTCGGCGGGAGCGTGAACGCGAAGACCGCGCAGCCGCCCGCGCCGGCGATCGCGAGCATGCCGGTGTTCACCGCGAGCTTCGCGGAGAGCACCGCGTCGACGGCGATCGGAAGCGGGGCGAGCACGGGGAGTCCCCGGCCTTCCTGCGAGAACGATGCGAGGCCGAGCGACGCGGCCAGATACACCGACAGGAACGCGATGCCGCCGGACGCCATTGCGCCGAGCGCCTGGCCGGCGAGCAACGCGAAGGTGAACGCGCTCGCGCCGAGCGCGAAGAAGGTGAACTGCAGCGCCGGATCGCGCGAGTAGCCGAGGATCTCCTTGCGCAGCAGCGCTCCCCAGGCGCGGTTGCGGCTTCCGACGATCATCGCGAGGACGCCGCCGCTCCGCTTGCGGCCGCTGACGACGTCGGCATCCTCGGGGATCGGCGGGATGCTGAGCTTCGCGAGCACCTCGTCGAAGCGCTCCAGGAACACGCGGTCGTACGCGACGAACGCGGCGAACGACGCGACCGCGAGTAGGGCCAGCGTCGCGCCGAGACGAAGTGCGGCGCCGGAGACGTCCCCCCGCTCGGCGGCGTCGACGGCGAGCGCTGCCCACGACGCGGGGAGCCACGGGCTCGTCGGGCGGCCCTGGCGCCACGAGTCGAGGAGCGTGGTGAGCAGCGGCACGATCGGCGCGACGCCGAGCGCGAGCACCGCGAAGAGCGCGATGCGGCGCCGGAAGAGCCACCCGGGCGTGGCGCGCAGGAGAAACGCGCTCACGGCGATGACGGTCGGCACCGGGAGCAGCGCGCTCGCGGCCGCACCGGTGACGAGTACCGCGGTCGTCGCGGTCGAGAAGCCGGCGCGGCTGCCCGCGACGAACATCGCGGGAACGATCGCCGCGAAGACCATCGCGGTCGGAACGAGCACGACCTCCGATGCCTGGATGGCGAAGCGGTCGAAGCGGCGCAGGGGAAGGGACGCGAAGGTGTCGACCTCCGCGACCTTGCGCGGATCGAAGAGGCGGATCGACACCGAGCCGAGCACGACGAAGCTGAGCACGAGCTGGAACGCGAGGTAGAGCGCGGTCAGCGAGTAGGGGAACGTCTGCGGCGAAATTCGATGCGCGTCGGAGACGACCCTCCCGAGCAGCATCGCGAACTGCATCGCGGTGAAGAGCACCGGCATCGCGATGAGCACGATGAGGTAGGGCGGGAGGCCGGACCGCAGAAGGAGGTTGCGGAGCACCTGCAGCCGCAGCCGCACGTAGGAAACGAGGACGGACCTCACTTGAAGCTCTCGAAGAATTTCGCGAGACGCTCGTCCTCGAGCCCGCCGGTCAGCTCGAGCACGACCTCCTCGAGGTTCTTGCCGGGATGTTTCGCGGCGAGCTCTGTCGGCGTCGTGAGCAGCTTCATGCGGCCGCCGTGCAGGACGCCTATCGTGTCGCACTCGCGCTCGGCAAGTCCGAGGATGTGCGTCGACATGAAGACGGTCTTGCGACCCTCGGTGCAGAGGCGGCGCAACACGCGGCGAATCAGATGCGAGGTCGGGGGATCGAGCGTCGCCGTCGGCTCGTCGAGGAAGAGCACCGGCGGGTCGTGGATGAGCGCGGCGCAGAGCCCGACCTTCTTGCGCATTCCCTGCGAGAACCCGCGGAGAATCTTCGCCGCGTGTTTCTCGAGGTCGAAGAGCGCGAGCAGGGACTCCATGCGCGCACGCGCGATCTGCGGATCGAGCTTGTGCACGTCGGAGACGAACGAGAGGTACTCGCGCGGAGTGAGGTAGTCGTAGGGCTCGAAGCGTTCCGGCAGGTAGCCCATCGTCTGCCGCGCGCGCATCGGGTCCTTCTCGGGATCGACGCCCGCGAGCAGCACGCGTCCCGTCGTCGGCGGCAGGAGGCCCGCGAGCATCTTGATCGTCGTCGTCTTGCCGGCGCCGTTGTGTCCGACGAAGAGGAACCACGTCCCCTCGGGCACGTGGAGGTCGAGTCCTTCGACGGCGATCTGGGAGTCGAAACGTTTGGAGAGACCGGTCGCGCGGATCACGTGATCACCGCCGCGAAGCACGCGCTGAACGCGAATGCCGCATGAAGGAGGAAGGGAACGACGGCGCCCCAGCGGATGCGCGCGACACAGAGGCACGCGGCGCCGGCGATGGCGAGCGGAAGGACGCCGGGAGACCCGGCCGATGCGAGGAGTGCCGACACGACGACCGCGATCGTCTCGCGAACGGGCACCGAAAAGCGGCCGATCCGGAAGAGCGGCATCGCGAAGAGGCCTTCGGTTGGAAGCGCGGTCAGCACGAGCGCCGGCCACACGAGGCGGCTCGCCGCTTCGACGCGAAACGCGGACACGAGCAGCGTCGGGATCTCCGAGAGCCGCTCGGGTGCGAGGCCGAGCTCGGCGACGCGCGCGAAACCGGGCAATCCCTCCATCACGAAAAGCGGCGGGTGGGCGAGGCCGAACGCGAGTCCCGCGAGCGCGGCGACGGCGGCCGCGGCGACGGGGCCCGCGATCGCGGGATTG
>Ga0163152_10005137_pt1 | contig 15629 bp, 11 predicted proteins | sample OliLakLV19MP8IB2_FD_148635 | JGI IMG/M metagenome (GOLD analysis project Ga0163152, IMG submission 148635) | Freshwater microbial mat bacterial communities from Lake Vanda, McMurdo Dry Valleys, Antarctica - Oligotrophic Lake LV.19.MP8.IB-2 | ecosystem: Environmental > Aquatic > Freshwater >... | reverse complement strand
ACGATCGGCTTGGTACTCTCTCGCATGGTGGCGTACTCCTGGGGGAATGTGGCCTTCAGTAACCAAATTCAACCCAAGTACGCCGCCTACTTCAACTCTCACCGTCCACAACTTTCGGTTATATCTCTCGTAGGTGAACAACTGGCGATGGCGGTGTGCCCATTTTCCGATGCTCACATTGGGTGTCATGGATCATGCTGGCGACGACTTGTTCGCGTTAAACCACCAAAAGCAGCGGATTTACGCACAATTGTGCATGGTGTTCGACCAGGAGCAGGTTGTCCGACCAGGAATTCAAGGAATGGCAGCGGGTAGCCAGGCGGTTCACGCATGCAATTCACCACTGTGCGCCGCAGGCGCGCACCGCGGAACGGCGCTCCGCCCGATCCGTTCAACGATCAACTCGTGGAATCCTTGGGCGAGCGGCGATTCGATTCAGGCGGCCGGTCGGCGCGCACCGCGAACAGGCTCTCGATCCAAGTGCGTCGAACGCGTTTTTCGCGTGAGCACTTGGAGAGATGCGGTCGCAGGTGGCTCGTTCCCTCGCGCAGCGAGAGCGCGGGAGTTGTGCTCCTTTTAACGGATGGATTGATGGCGAAATGGAGCGGCTGCGACGGCACTCTTGCCAGGACCGCGGCTACCATTCGGTATATTGTATACATAATACTGACCATTTGTCAAGGGCGTTTTCGAGCCCGACGTGTCGCGCACCGGTTGCTACTGGGACGAGGTCGCGCGGCAAGCAGCGCAATAAGCAGCGAGGCGGCTCGCGGATTGGCTCTGCACGAGTCGCAGGCGCAGGCGACAGTGGCCGTCGGGTGAATCGGCTTCGCGGGCGCAGACCCCGGCTACAGAATACTTCAACGGCCTGGTAGCAGACTGAGCCAGGCCGGGACGCCTCTGGCCAACTACCCAAGATTGACCACAAATGAGACGCTCGTACGAGATCGGAACCGTAATCAGTTCGATCACGATCGAGTGCTCGCCAACGGCACTACGTCCAACTCGAACGTGCAACCGGGACAGCCGTCGAGCCGGCAGGCCACGGGCTTGATCGGTGCGCCGGCAACCTGCTCCATCATGCGTTGCTCCACCGCACAAACGGCGCGGCCTTCGTCGACCATGTCGACAAATGGGCAAGTCCGCTCGTGCAAAGCGAAGCGACCGTCCGACTCCACAAAATCGACGAGCACTCCCTCGTCTTGCAAGATTTTTGCCAATTCCCGCAGGCGCTCTGGTGGGTCCGTGGCAGTGATCCGGTCGTTGTAGTGCCGAGCCAGCGATTGGCTCACATGATCGAGCACCGATTGCGACAGCGCGGCGCCGCAGATTTCGGTGATCGCACGTAGCAACGCCGGAGCCAACAGACGCTGATTGTTGGCGAAAAGCGCCGTCAATGCCGCATCGGTGGCCTCGTAAAGGTATCGCGGGCGACCCCGTTGCGTGTGTTCCAGCGTGCGACGGACGAAGCCGGCCTCGCTCAGCTCATTTAACTGTTCGGTAACGGCGGTTCGGGTCACCCCGGACTCTGAAACCAATTGAGCAATGTTCTGCGCCGGCCGGCCCACGAGCAGTCGAATGATACGCATGCCCGCAGGTGTCACAACGGTCGCACTCATGGGAATCCTGGGCGGGGAGCGGTGACGGTACGAATTTTGGCAAGATTGCTAGACATTATCTCTCGCCGGAAGAATCCAGGCAAACTATCTTCACATTTAGCGCGATGGCGCGGATTACACCAATTCGGAGGGAATGGGTCTGACCACCCGCCAAGCTAGAGTTGCCGGGGTAGATGCTCGGCGCTTGGCGATTGGGCAGACGCCTCAAAAGTACCGGCGCCGCGCGTCGGTATTTGGGGTGACTTTCACGTTTCTAGGGAGGCTTGCAGAGCATGGATTGGAACTTGCGGCTTGCGAACTGGTCGAGATTATTACTGCTCGGCATGTTAATTGTCGGATCAACGGCCCGGCAGATTTGTGCCCAGGAAGCGGGCGCCCCTGCCGCTGCATCGCCCGACGCACCGGTCGCGAGCGCCGATGAAAAGGCCATCCGTGCGGCCGGCGAAGCCTACGCGGCTGCCATGAACCAGGGGGATGCCAAGGCCCTGGCCGCGGCCTGGACTGCCGACGGCGATTACATCGACGCCAGCGGCCAACGTTACAAAGCCCATGACCTGATCGCCGAGGATTTCGGCGCGTCGCCGACGAGCGACCGACCGCACCGCTTGCAAGTCAAAGAAACCACGATCCGCCTGATCACCCCCGACGTGGCGATCGAGGATGGTTTCACCGAGACCACCGCTCAGACGACGGGAGCGATCGCCGTGGGGCGATTCACGGCCATTTGGGTCAAGCAGCAGGAGAAATGGTTGCTCGATTCCGTGCGCGAGAATGGCACGCTGCCGCTGACGGATGGCGAACAGCTCGCCCCCTTGACCTGGATGATCGGCGACTGGATTGGCGAGGCAGGCGGCCTGACCTACACGTTGTCGGTGCGGTGGACCGATGGCAACCACTTTCTGGTCCGCCACTTTGCGGTTCGTGAGAAGGAGCAAGTGCTGGTTGATGGCACGCAGTACCTTGGGTGGGATGCCGACCGCAAGGCAATCCGCTCGTGGACGTTTGATTCGCACGGCACCCGCAGTGAGGGGGATTGGGCATTTGTCGAAGGGGCCTGGGTAGTACAGAATGAAAGTACGCTTCCAGACGGTCGCACGACCTCGATGACCAGCAACTACAAGCAAGAGGCCGGCAGCCTGACCTGGAACACGCCCGAAACGACAGTCGACGGAGAAGTTGTGCCAGCACGCAGTGTGCGGTTCCTGCATCGTGAACCAGCAGCGCGTTAATAGGACTCGAGGCGTCGTAACTTTTGCCCTGACTTTACGCCATTAACTCGAGTGCGGAGTGCCGGACAACCCCGCGGGGGACTTCGGCCACGGAGAACAATAGCCATGAATACAATCGTGCGAGAAATGAAGAACCATCTGGCAATATCAAATCGATTCGCGCTTGCGACGATGCTCGCCGTTGGGCTATCGACGATCGCTGCGAACGCTGCCGATCCACCAGCCGCTAGGCCCGCCAAGCCTGCCGCGGCCAAACCGGCCACACCGACTGCGTCCCCCTCGCCGGCGGCGTCACACGCGACGCTTTCAGCCGACGAAAAGGCAAAACTCGAGATCCTCTCCGGCGAGCGTTGGGCCGAAGCCACGCACTGGCTGAACGAATGGCTAAGCGTGCAGCAGATCTATCCGCCGGCCGAAGTGTCGCAAATGCGCAAGGATTTCGACGCCAAGATCACCAAGATGTCAGCAGCCGAGCTCCGGCAGTTGCTGCTGCGAATGGAGTCGAAGTTGCAGGTGCTAATGAGCCCCGACGCGGCTGACGCGCGACGCTGGCTGGGAAACTTTCTGAGTGCGCAAGCGCGCTACAGCGATGAAGAGCTGGCCAAAATGCGTCCGGATGTCGTCAACATGACGGCCACCCAACTGGAGACAGAGCTTAGTCAGTTCAACGCGCGTCGCGCGTCGCGGTTGCAAGCTCAGGAGGCTTTTGACCAGGGTCGACAATCGCAAGTCGCGGCCGATCGTCAGCGCCGAGCCCAACAGGCTTCGGCCCGTCAGCAAGCTGCGTTACAGCCGCGCTCGTTCCAGAGCTTTTATCCACAGTCGCAAAGCCAGTACGCCCCGCGCCGGCCGGAGCGACAGCCACGCAAGTCGAACATGAGCATTTATTCTGGTATTGGTGGCGCAGGGGTGATTTTTACGCCCTGACCCTCGGCCAATTAGCGTCTCCGATATTCAGCAGAGTGGCCGGCGTAGTGCGCCAGGGCCGCAGCCCCCAATGTTCCCGGCTCTACGGAACACTGATCGACTTGCGGCACAAGAACGGTCCCAGCACGAGCGCGTCCATCCGCGTACGCTGGAAGCAGTCGATCGCTTCAGCAGGCGTGCAGACGATCGGTTCATTCTCATTAAAGCTGGTGTTGAGCAACACGGGCAGCCCGGTTCTCCGCTCGAAGGCCGAGATCAGGTCGTAATAGAGCGGGTTTTCATCGCGCCGCACCGATTGCAATCGGCCCGTGTCATCGACGTGGTTAACCGCCACGAGTCGCTCGCGCCACTCGGGCCGGATGCGGTACACGTGCAGCATGAACGGGGAGGGATGCGCGTGCTCGAATAGTTCGTGCTGCCGCTCGGCCAACACGCTGGGGGCAAACGGGCGAAACGCCTCGCGCCGCTTGATGCGAGCGTTGAGCACGTCCTTCATATTCGTCAAGCCTGGGTGGGCCACGATCGAGCGATTGCCCAGCGCTCGCGGTCCCCATTCCATGCGCCCCTGAAACCAACCGACGACCGCGCCGCCGGCGATTTCATCCACCGTGGCCTCGAGTAGCGCCGGGCGATCAAACCGCTGGCAAGTCACGCCGGCTCCGTCAAGCGCGCGGCGAATCTCCTCTTCAGAGAATTCTGGGCCGAGATAGGCGTCGTTCATCACCCAGCGGCGCTGCTCTCGCAGCCCCGCGCGGCTCACGTAGAGTGCGGCCCCCAACGAAAGCCCATCGTCTCCGGCAGCCGGCTGGATGCAGGTTTCGCGAAAGGGCGTACGTGCGAACAATTTGCCGTTCGCCACGCTGTTGAGCACGCAGCCACCGGCCATGGCGACGCGCGACGAAGGTACGAGCGCGTGCAGCCGGTTCAACAGGTGCATGTAAACATCTTCAAACAGCCGCTGCACTCCGAAAGCCAAATCGCAATCTCGCGAGGTGATCTCCGCGTCGGCAGCGCGCGGCGGACCGAAGACCTCGGCGACGTAATCGGAGTAGTGGCGATGCACAACGACCTGGCCGTGCTCGTCGACCGACATGCCCTGGCCCGATCCGAACGGCTGGAAGTACTTCGGATTGAGCTCGAACCCGTCGGGCCGCAGTTTGACAATATCTTCGAACTGCTCGCGGAAGGTGTCCCGACCCATTGCGGACAGGCCCATCACCTTGCCTTCGTCTCCGTAACCAGCGAAGCCCAGGAACTCGCCGATCATGGTATAGAGCGAGCCGAGCGAATGCGGCACGTAGATTCGCTCTCGTACCGTGATGTCATCCCCTCGGCATTCCGAAAGCATGCAGGTGATAAAGTCACCCGAGCCGTCGATTGAGAAGCCGGCCGCCTCGTCCCAGGGCGAGGCAAAGTAGGCGCTAGCCGTGTGGGCCAGATGATGCTCGACGTTCCATTGCTGGAATCGCAACTTCGCCGGGTCGACTTCATGGTCGGCTGCCAGCAGCGTGCGAGCGTCGTCGAGACGCGTGCGCGAGCCGCGAATCTTCAGTAGATTCAACAACCGCGACGGATTGCGCAGCACGAATTCGATTTTCTTCGCGCGATTGGCGGCCGGCTCGCGACCAATCGCGACATGCTCGACATCCCCCAGCGCCAGGCCAGCCATGGCCAGGCAGCGGCGAACCGCCAGATGCGGAAAACCAGCGTAGTACTTCTGGCGATTGAGGCGTTCTTCGGCAATGGCCGCGACCGGCTGGCCGTCGACGACTAGCGCCGCCGATGCGCCGGCATGAAAGGCGTTGATCCCGAGGATAACGCTCATGGCGCAGGTTGAGCACGGGAGAAATCAAGTGCTCTGCGAGCCAGTGAAGCTGCGGCGCTCTGGATAGCGAGCATTGCGCGGATCGGCCTTCTTGTCACGGCCGTCTAGCTGCCGCTGAGCGTATTGAAGTACTGCGAATAGCTCATGTAGTTCGTCGCATGGCCGGTACCGCGAATCGACTGGCCTGGTATCACGGCCTGATGCCGAGTGTTGCTGACCTCGCGTTGCAAGTTTGCGGTCGCTCCACGCTGAGCCCGGTTCACTCGCATCTGATCCATCTGTGGCCGCACCAGCGACTGATAGTTCGGCGTGATCGTGCCGCCCGGGCGGGTGAGATTCAAATATGGGCTGACAGTCGGCCGGTTATATAGGGCCTGGTTCAGCAAACTGGCGCCCGGATTGGTGTTCGTACGGGGATTGCCGGCGAACAACGAGGAATTGCGTCCACGGCGTTGCGCGTAACTCGCCGATTGGTCGAAAGCCGCTTCGAACAAGATCGCTAACGCCAACAGACCGACTAGTCGTCTCATCGTTCGCACTCCGCAAGCCCAGGGCTCGTCGTAGCATAGTCCTACCATCGGCGGCGCAAGCTGAACCGCTAGTATGAATTTACACGAGAGCGCGGCGGATGGCAACTAAATGCGTCGCAAGGTGCGAAGGCCCAATCGGTTGCGCCGCCTTTGGCCATTGTCGGCGGCGGTTGTCATGATCCAACGAAAAAAGCCGGCGGAGAGCTACCCTTTCGGGCAATTCTCCGCCGGCTGCCACGTCAACCGAGCGTATCAGGTGAGTGCCAGACTAGGTTCCGGTAAGGAACGGATTGACCGCATTGTTCCCCACGTTGAACCCGGTAGGCGAGCGATTGATCGTCTGGACCGTCTGTGTGCCGAGCAACAGGAAGCCGAAGAGGCGTTCGAAGGGCCCCGTGGCTTTCTGCACGAAGTTGTCGGTCAGGACCATCTTGTCCTCTGCCACGAACAGGCGATCGCCCGGGAACAACTGGAAGTTGGTGCCGGTGCGCCCCCCCTGCACGATGGCGTTCCAGTCGATCGGCAGGATGAGGTCTTTGCACTCTCCTGGGGGCGCCGGACGCGCGATCCACATGCATTTCGACGAAACCTGCGTAAACCCACCAAGTTGCGAAATGGCGTCGAGCACGGTTTCGTTGCCGGTGATCGGCACGCGAATGATCTGGTCGCCTTCGCCTGCCCCTTGGGTGACGACGTAGTACACCTTGCTGTTGTAGGCGGCGACGTCGACAGATACCTCCGGGTCCTGCAGGTACTGCGAGAGGTGCCGTTCGATGGCTTCCCGAGCTTGCTTTAATGTCTTGCCCGAGACAATCACACTGCCGTAAATACCCAGATTGACCGTGCCATCGGGCCCCACCAGGTGCTCGCCGGCGATTTGCTGCTGCGCGGCCGGCTCGGCGAGGCTGATCGACACCCCAGGATTCGCCAGAATCTTTAGCAGGTGCTCTTCGACGGCTTTGGTGGCTGCTTCGAGCGTTAGCCCCGCAACCTTCACGGTGCCGTACGATGGCCCCAGGGCGACGATGCCACTCGACTCGACACGGTACTCACCCAAAATCGGCGGCTCCCCCTCGAGCGTACCGCTGACCAGAATCTGCAGAATGTCCAGTGGCTCGATGTTGTAGGGCTCGCGCGGAATTACCTTGACGGCGTCGATCAGCAGAATATCCGGTGCCTCGATGCGGTAGAGCGGCATCGTGGTCTTGGCCAGCTCCCGCGGAATGCCAGCATCGGGAGGAATTGACTGCTCCAGGTACTTGTTTCGGTTCCAGAGCGTGCACCCAAGCTGGGGCAAGCCAAGTCCCAGTACTAGGAACATTGTCGCAAGTCGTTTGATTGCAGCCGCTTCGAACATCGCCGACCTCGCGGAGTAGCGAATACCAGTATCGGGTCTTCAATCACTCGACTGCCTGCGGCGCAAGCGGCCGCATAGTCTGCGTATCCGATACAGCCCCAATGATCGGCAGGCTTTGCCAGACTCTTGCCTGAAAATGCTGAAATTAACGCAGCGGCTCCTCCAGCTTCTCAAAACCTGGCAAAGGGACGCGTTCTCGGGCGCTGCTTGCGAGCGAGGCCGATGCCCGCGCGGCCCCTTGCAATAGGGCATCTCCGGTCTGGCAAGCACCTAGCCCGAGGGGGTGCGGCGTTACCTTGCGTCAGGCATCCTGGGTCGGAATATGCCGCCTGCGCAAAGTGAACCTAGGGCAGCCGGTTGCGACCCTGGCAAATGCCCGCTTTGCATTGCAAAACAGCTAAAAACTGTTTGACATCAAGCGCGCGACATGGGTATGTTGGCAGACGAAGGATGCCACGTGGCTCTCGTGCCAGCACTTCGATTTTGCACAAGAGCTTACGCAGCCAAGTTGCACACCACGTCTTTCGAGATGGGGCTGCAAACCGGATAGAGATTCGGCGGGATGGAGGAAGGCTGTTAGCAGGCAGATCTGCCAAGCGCACCGCCACAGGGTGCGCAGCAGGTGGGGATGTGAACCGAAGTGGCTCACAAGATTTCACGCATTAGCAGCCTGACACGCAAGCCATTTGGCTCGGTGACAAGCAACTTCTAGGGAGACGTCAGTCGGCAAAGACGCGCTACGGTTTCCAACCCAGTGACGGCGTACCGTTGGGCACGAATTGGGTGATTCGCGTAGCAATCTCTCGCTTCGGCTCTGCCCGAATGACTCGTGGTGGTTGGCTGGGCACTGGTTGTGCGGCATGAGCGTCGCGCGATCGTGGTGGCGGGCCGTCTCGAGCGCGCGACTGACGACGACACACCGATGGCAGCAACGGCCGGCACTCCAATAGTGCTCGTCGCGTTCGCGTGAACCTGAGCGCACGATTGCTGCCCCGACATAAAAACAAAACTTTGACAGCGAATCCGCCGGCGGCACTGGCCGGTTGTTGACAATTTTCGCGGACAGTTCTTAATCCCTCTGGCAACCAAACCCACCTGGCAACACCTGACGCAACGATGTCCACACTAACTGCAACGCAAAATCGGCCCTTCCCACTCGATCGCCGCGGACTATTGTTCGTCGTGCTGGCGGGCGTGATTTTGGTCTACGCCAACATTCTGGCCGTCATTCAAAACGACTTCTGGTCCCGGCCGGAATACTCGCACGGCTACCTGATTCCAATGTTCGCCTGCATTCTGCTCTGGTTTCGACGGCCGGAGCCGGCTGAAGTCAGTGACGTGGAGAACAAGCTTGGCTGGGGGCTCATCGGCGCTGGCGTCGGCTTGGCGCTGCTGCTGACCTTCTTTCCACAAATCGCCGACTATTACCCCGAAAAGCTCGATCGGCTTCTGAGCATCAGCATTCTTTCGATCTTGCTGGTACTGGCCGGTTCGATCGTTGTCTCCGGCCCCGTCCCGCTGCGCGACGTATCGGCGGGCGAGCGTTGGTGGGGTTTGCTCATTTTGGGCATCGCGCTCGGCTTGCGTTTGTTGATGACGCAGTTCGCGCTACGCATTCCCGAAATGGTATCGATTCTGCCGGCGCTGGTCGGTGGTATCGTGCTCGTCGGTGGCTGGGGGGCGCTCCGCTGGTCTTGGCCGGCGATCGTGATCCTGGCGTTCATGTTCCCGCTGCCCGACATTGTCGAGCGCGTCTTGTTGAATCGCCTGCAGAACTGGGCCTGCATCGCCAGCACAGTTTGCCTGCAGACGCTCGGCCTGGCCGTCTATCGCGAAGGCAACCGCATCGTGATGGGCGAAATGAAGCTGGGCGTCGTCGATCAGTGCGCGGGGCTGCGCAGCGCCACGATCCTGTTCGCCCTTACCGTGGCCCTGGTGCTGCTCTTGGAGCCGCCGGCCTGGATGAGCGTGGCGATTCTCTTCAGCGGTTTGCCGGTTGCGTTTGCCGTCAATGTGGCCCGCATCACCGTGACGGGCATTCTTTATAAGACGATTGATCCCGAGATCGCGGGGAAAGCCGGCCACGACATGGCAGGCTGGTTCATGATACCCGTGGCCTTGGGCGTGCTGTATTGCGAGTGGCAGATCCTGACCCACCTGGTTCTGGATGACGAAGACCTGTCGCCGGAAATGATCGAGGCCACGGGCCCGATCCGATCAGCCGGCTAGGGCAGATGAGTGAACTTTGCCGCGGACGTGTACCGCGGACAACAAAGCACTGAGCTTTGTTGCAACGCAATGTTGAAAAGAATCCACAACTCGAGCCCGCCAACTGGCAGACCCGCGACAACGAGGAGACCCCGACGCCACAGTGACTTAAGAGCTGAGATGTGAGCAATCTTGCGAGGTCGGCCCGCCGTTTGCGGGTCCCGCATGACGCTCCCCGTGGTCTGGTGGGCGACATCTGTGCTCTGGCAATCTGCCAGTGTGCGGGTGTGCGGACCGGATTCAATGACGCCCAGAGCCGGCGCCCTGACACAGCGCCTTCGAGAACAAGAGAGAGACACGAACCGTGCTACCTCCCTTCACCATCGAGCCGCATTCTGCGCCGCGTACCACCTCGAACGGAAACGGCGGTCACACGGGCGGCCATCGCAACGGCAACGGCGGTGGTAGTGGCAACGGACATGGTCCCGGCCACGAACCCCCGCGCATGTTCGGCACGCTGATGCCGATTCCGACCGATATGCCGGCTGGCTTGCCGACGCCCTGGCGCCCGCATGCGGCCCCCGCGGCTCCGATTTCGCCGGCTGTGACCGCCAACAATCTGCTCACGTCGTTGCGACGTCGCTGGTGGATCGGCGCCGGCCTCGGGATCCTCGTGGCGACCGGCTTTGCGATTGGCACCTGGGTGATGGTTCCCAGCGAAACGGAAGTTTCGGCCATCGTGATGGTTCGCCGCGGCGACGTCGACGTACTGAATTTGGCGGTGCGCATCCAGCCTGATGAGTGGCTCGTTCTCAAACGCACCATGGCTGGTCGTGCGAAAAGCCGTACGGCCCTCTCGGCGGCGATCGACAAAATCGACAAAGACACCGGCGTTGAAATCAACCAACTGCCGCTATTGCGTCTGCAACCCGATCCGGTGCAGTTCCTGATCGACAAGCTACGGGTCGAATTCCCAGGCGAGTCGGAATTGATGGTGATCTCGCTGCGAGCGGCGAACCCCAAGGAAGCCGTCAAGATCGTTAATGCGGTGAAAGAAGTCTTCGTTACCGAGGCACACGCGGGCGAAGGGGGGGATCGCGGCGGCCGTCTCGAAAAGGTCAAAGCGAAGCTGACTTCGATCACGTCGGAATTGATGGCCAAGCGCAAGGCGCTCAAGACCCTGGCCGACGCGCTGGGCGTTTCGGACCCCGAGGCGTTGGCCGCCACGCGTCAAACCAAAATGGCGCTGGCCTCGCAGCTCAGCCAGCAGATCGGTAGCTATAAGGGCAAGGTCACCGACATCCGGACTGACTTGATCCGGTTGCAAGCCAAACTCGATACGCAGAAAAACGCCAATCCGTCGGAGCAGGAGATTCTCGACTACCTGATGAAGGACGAAGTGCTTCGAGAGAAGATGAAGGGGAAGGATGAACTGGCAGCCGAATTGCGGCGACGCAAGGCCGTAACGAACAATCCGGAACACCGCAGCATTGTCGAGATTCGCGATCAGCTTGAGTCGCTCGAAACCGAAATTCAGGATTACGTCGACGAGCATCGCGAAAGGGCTATCCAGGCCATCACCGGCGGTGAGTACGCGCTCAAGAAGCTCGAAGCCGATATCGCGGCCCAAAGGGCGGCCCAAGAGGCCATCGAGACCGAGCTCAAAGCCGCGGATGAAGAGCATAAGGCGGTAATGGCTGAGTTGGCGAACTTCGGCAAACGCTCGCCGGAGCTCGATGAACTGCACACGCAGATCCGCAGTCTCGAAGAGCACCAGCGGCACGTCGAAGGAGATCTGGTCAAGCTCGAAGTGGCCAACACGGCTCCGTTGCGCGTCGTGTCGTTGGAAGACGCCACGCCGCCGGAGCACAACCGCGAAGTGTTCAAGTTTGTCGCAGTGGGCTTTGCCTCGCTGTTCGGCTTCTGCCTGCCGATCTTCGGCGTCATGTTCTGGGACTTCCAGCAGTTCCGCGTCAACTCGGCTCAGGAAACCGCCACGATGCTGGGGGTCAAAACCCTGGGCGTGTTGCCGCCGTTGGTTGGCCGCAGCGGACGCAAGGCTACCGCCGCGCAGACCAAGGGAGCGCCAGTGGGCGAGACCGGGCTGCAACGGGCCCTGGCCGATTCGATCGACGGCGTGCGCACCGCGCTGATGCGCGACGCCGCTGCCGAAGGGACCCGCGTAGTGCTCGTCACCAGCGCCGCCCACCACGAGGGCAAAACCACACTCGCCAGCCAACTGGCCGCCAGCTTGGCGCGGGCTGGCCGTCGCACGTTGTTGATCGACGGCGATCTGCGCAGGCCGAGCGTACATCGCTTGTTCGGGCTGGCTTCCGAGCCGGGCTTGGGTGAAGTGCTCCGTCGCGAAGTCGACTTGGACGAGGCCATTCGGCCGACGCGTGCCAGCGGCCTCTGGGCCCTGACGACGGGTCAGTGCGACGACGAAAGCGTGCAAGACCTGGCCAAGGAACAAGTCCACGAAATGTTCTCGGAGTTGCGTGCCGGTTTCGATTTCGTCATCATTGATAGTGCGCCGGTGCTGGCGCTGGCCGATCCGCTCGTGATCGGGCAGTACGTCGATACGGCCATCGTGGCGGCGCTCCGCGATGTCAGCCGCGTGCCGCAACTGCACGAAGCGTGCGAACGGCTGCGTGGCGTGGGCGTGCGTATTCTCGGGGTCGTGTTCGGCGGCATGAAGCAGGATGTGAAGTCGCGGCGCGGAGCCGTCAGGCTCCCTTCGCGGGCCTCGACCTGAGCGACGTAGCCGGTGAATCGCTGGCGCGGCAAGCTTTAAGTGCTTGTCGGGCGGAGGCGACATTGATCTTGGAATCGAACTACTGAACTTTTCTGGTCGGCGATTCTCTCCGGTCAGGTCGAAGGCACATCACAGGCCACTCGCAGGAGGATGGCAACTATGCTCCGTAGCATTCCCGTCGTAATCGCCGGTGTACTCATGGTGGGAGTTGGCGTCTATCAAGGTTTCATGAGCGACCGCTGGGGTCGGCACAACAATGCCGCCATGGCGCTTTCGGTCGAGGCCTTGAAGCTCGTGCCGCTGACGATTGGCGATTGGGAAGGCCAGGACATTAAGCCCAGCAAAGAAAACGATGAGCAACTTAAGGTTGCCAAGGTGGCCGGTGTAGTCCAGCGCGACTACACGCATCGCAAAACGGGTGTTGTGGTCAGCATTTATTTGGCGACTGGCCGCTCGCAGAACGTTTGCGTGCATACGCCCAATAAGTGTTATGCAGCTGCCGGCTTCAAGGAAGAAGAAACCGTCCCTTACGCGCTGGCTTATGGCAACAAGCAGGAGGCCACGTTCAATGTCAGCAGATTCCGCAAGGATGATGCCGACGGCGTGCTCTTTCTTCGCATCTTTTGGGGCTGGAACGGTGACGGCCAATGGGTTGCCCCCAAGCGCCCCAAGACGTCGCTTACGTGGTATCCGTCGCTTTACAAGCTGTACGCAATTCGCCGCATTAACCCGCAGGACGAGAATATCAAAGACGACCCGATCAACGACTTTTTGAAGCAGTTCCTGCCGGTCGTGGACCCCATTCTGTACGCGCCAGTTTCGACTGAACCGGCCACCACGTCGCCGGAATCAGCCGCCGCGCCGGCCGACAAGGCAGCATAACGCACGCCAAGCCGGCTTGAGCGACGGGGCCACTCCTGGCGGGGCGGCCGACATCGACAGCCGGCAGTAACACCCGGGGCCGCGTCCGAGATTTGCGTCGAGTCGATTTCGCTATTTGAGAGCCATCCACGCCCGATGAACACGCTGCATCTTCGACAGCCTTTCTCGAAGCGGGTGTTTGCGTTCCTGGTGCTCCATGCACTGGTGTTCGCGCTGGCCTATTTTCTGGCGTTCGTGGTGCGGCTCGATTGGCCTCTGCCCGAGTTCGCCTGGCCGCTGTTCTGGATCACGTTACCGATGGTGGTCGTGATCAAGCTGATGCTGTTTCATGTGCTGGGGCACTGCCATAGTTCCTGGTTGCACCTCACATTTGCTGATCTCGCTCGACTGCTGGGGGCCTCGTCGCTGGCATCAATGGCCATCGCCACAGCCGATTACTTTGGTGGCGACAACTATCACATTCCCCGCGGCATCTTGCTGCTCGATTGGGGAATCACGATCTTTTTACTGGGTGGGTTGCGGGCGTTGCCGCGTCTGGCGCTGCAGGAAATCCGCCCGCTGCTGGAGCGCAAAGGTTACCGCCGGGCCCTGGTCGTGGGAGCCAACGCCGCGGGCGAATCGCTCGCCCGCCAGATTCACTCCGACCCGCGTGTGAAGTACCTGATTGTGGGCTATCTGGACGACGACGTGACGCGCCACGGCACCCGGCTTGGCGGCGTGCCGGTGCTGGGCCGACCCGACGATGCGCCGCGGTTCGCCGCGGCCCTCGGGGCCGAAGACGTTCTGGTCATGGGAGGCATCCTGCCGGGCAAGCGATTGCGGCCGTTAATGCGCCGCTGTGAAGAGGCCCAACTGAAGCTGCGGGTCATTCCCGCGGTTGACGAGCTACTGCACGGCTCGTTTCGCGTGCAGGTTCGCGATGTCGAAATCAACGACTTGCTGGGCCGCGACGCCATCGAGCTCAATTGCGACGCCATCGAGCATATGCTCGCTGGCCGCACGGTGCTGGTCACCGGCTCTGGCGGCAGCATCGGCTCGGAGATTTGCCGGCAGGTGTTGCGATTCCGCCCGCAAAAGCTCGTGCTGTTGGAACGCGCCGAGAATAGCCTGTTTCTCGTCGAGCGCGAACTGCGGGCCGGTCAATACGAAACCGCCATGAGCGCTTGCGTGGCCGATATTCGCGACGAAGCTCGCATGGCGGAGATCTTCCGCCTGCACCGTCCCGATGTCGTGTTCCATGCCGCGGCGTTCAAGCATGTGCCGCTGATGGAAGACAATCCGGGCGAAGCCATCAAGAACAACGTCTTGGGCACGCGGCAACTGGTCGAAATGGCCGATCGCTTTGGCGTCGGCAACTTCGTGATGATCTCGACCGACAAGGCCGTCAATCCCAGCAGCATCATGGGCGTGTCGAAGCACCTGGCCGAGCGCTTCGTGCACGCGTTCGCCGAGACGTCGGCCACGAAATACGTTGTCGTGCGATTCGGCAATGTGTTGGCTTCGGCAGGCAGCGTGGTGCCAATCTTTCAAGAACAGATTCGTCGCGGCGGACCGGTGACGGTCACGCATCCGGATATCGAGCGTTTCTTCATGACGATCCCCGAGGCTTCGCAGCTCGTGCTGCAAGCGGCCGCCATGGGTGGCGCGGGGCAGATTTTCGTGCTCGACATGGGAGACCCGGTCAAAATCGTCGATCTGGCTCGCGACCTGATCCGCCTCTCGGGGCTGAAGCCCGATGAGGACATTGAGATCGTGTTCTCAGGCCTGCGCCCGGGCGAAAAACTCTACGAAGAGTTGTACTTCGACAGCGAAGAGAAGTTGCCGACGCCGCATCCCAAAGTGTTCGTGGCCTACCACCGCCCCTACGCGCTCGACGAGGTCGTGCAGTCGATCGAAGAGTTGGGAACGCTGGCCGACGGCCCGATCGAGCGTCTCACGGCCCGTTTGAAGGATATTGTGCCTGAATACGCCACGCCCGCCCACACGCTCCCGGCAACAGTTCCAGCGGCGGCCGAAGGTGTGGAAGCAGGTGTCGCACCCGTGGTCGACACGGTGAAATCGTAGTCCACACCTCGTAGTCCTCGCGGGGTTTCAGGACACGTTCTCGAGGTCGGGCAGCCCATGGCCGATCGGTACTTTGTCGACAAACCGATCACTGGCACCGACGTCACGTTGAGCGGCGCCGTAGCGCATCATCTGCTGCACGTAATGCGCGCTCGAGCCGGGACGGAAATCACGCTTTTCGATGGCTCGGGGGCGGAGTTTACCGGCCGTATCCAGCAGGTGGCGCTCGACAA
>Ga0163152_10005135_pt1 | contig 15641 bp, 11 predicted proteins | sample OliLakLV19MP8IB2_FD_148635 | JGI IMG/M metagenome (GOLD analysis project Ga0163152, IMG submission 148635) | Freshwater microbial mat bacterial communities from Lake Vanda, McMurdo Dry Valleys, Antarctica - Oligotrophic Lake LV.19.MP8.IB-2 | ecosystem: Environmental > Aquatic > Freshwater >... | reverse complement strand
GCCTCCATCACGACGTCAAAGATTCGAGTTCCCTGGGGTGCGAGCACATCACGCACACGCTCGGAGGCCTTGTGCGACGCGACGAAGAAAGACCCGATGAGAACCGCGGCGAGGCCTGCCGTCCACGCCGCGAACATCCGTGAATGCTTGCGCGTGAGCCCCCGGCCCAGGAAGAGCAGGCCCGCGACCATGGCCGCGGCGCACAGTGCGAGCGGACCAACCATTTCCACACGATGGCCAAATGCATAGGCGCACAGCACAAGGACAGGAAGTCCGACGCGCACGATGCGGCTCCGGACGCGCAATGCGACGAACCCGCCAAGCGTGATCCACAGCAGTGGCTCGATGATGAACACAGCATCGCCGTAGTACCAGCGCCCCGAAAAAGGCCAAAACGGGTGCACACCGTAACTGTTCATGGCATCGGCTGCCACATGCAGGATGCCGCCAGCCAGAGCGAGTGAGAAAGCCCACAGCCACACGCGGCTCGGCAGTCGAGCGACGCGCCGGTTCACCTGCAGTAGGCGCACAGCGAGGACGAGAAACACTGCAAGCGGTGCGGCCGCAAGAAGGATGTGCGTGTAGCCGCGGTGCTGGAGCATATACCCGAGCGTTCCGGGCGTAAGCCATGTGAGGAGCAAGTCGGCATCGGGAAGATTATTGGCGAGGATGGAGACGGTCTGCAGCAAAACCCGCGCGGTGCGGGATTGCGAGTGATCAAGCCCACGAGCCGCGCCGAACGCGAGGGCGCCCTCGGCCACAGCAGCGCCTATGAGCGCGTGCGTTATGTTGTCCAAGGGCTCACCACGCGTTCAGTACGTTGCCGCGCAGAAATCTCTCTTGGCGTCTTCGAAGCGGTTGTCGAACAGATAAGAGGCCACTCCCTGAGCCGTTTCCACAGACCCACGGCGAACGACCGCCTTGCCAGACAGGTACTGGAAAGTTCCTTCCATCAACGATGGATAGGCCTCGATGGTGAGCTGCTGACCTTCCAGTTTCTCCAGCGCTGTCACGAATCGCTTCGTATCCGAAGTGGTGAAAATCGCCCCAAAAAACTTTGCACGCACGGGCATGGTCATGAGCAGGCGTCCGGTTTTGTCGTCGTAGCTCGCGGCAAGTCCCTGGTCCGCCTGCGAAGGCGTCAGCCCACAAGTCTGGGGCGCTGTGCCTCCGGCAGGAGCAATGCACGCACCGGCCACATCACCCGCACCAAGCGACATCAGCAGCGCGCGCGTCCCATTGGTGTTGCGCCGCACCGTGAGGCGAAAGTCGCGGTAGACGACCTGGGCCACGCCTTTGGCATTCACAGCAGCAAGTTTTTCATCCGTGAACTTATAGATACTGCAGCCCCAGTTGTCTTTAAAAGCGGGCAAAGCACAATCGACGACAGGCTTCGTAGGCGTGCAGAATTTGTTCTTTCCAGTATAGAGCTGTGCCACGAGCACAGCTTTTTTCTCCGTGGCCGCAATGACGGCCGGGCTGGGCAGAGCGAAAACGTCGGGGTACTGCGACACGTCGCCGGGCTTTGCGCACGCTGTCAGCGAGGCGATGTCCTTGAGCTTGAAAGCGTTGAAAAACGCGTCCCTGGGTGTGAACAGGGCAAGGTCGCAGCTGCCGATGCGCGAAACAAAAGAGAAAAGCTTCTTGCCGGTGGTCTGCAATGAGGCCTTCACACGATCAGGCGTTGGAACGGAGACACCCCCGACCGTGACTGTGCTGGGCCACGGGCAGAAATCGCCGAGCTGCTGCGTGTTGCAGAAAGTCACGCGCTGATCGCTCGCATGCCACGTGTCGATGATGCCCGTGGGAGTGGCTGTGTCCAAGTTCTTGTTCCGAACACCGGCAAACACTTGTTTCTCGACCTCATCTACAACTTTCATCATGGTGAAGTCGATTGTTGTGAGGCCAGGCTGCGCATTCGAGAAAATTTCCGCACACTCAACTTTCCCGTTCATCCCCCTCATGTTGGTCACGAGCGTCGAGAAGCTACATGCGGTGCTGGACCTGTCGAGGCCGGCCGCGACGCTCGCCCGTCCGGACTCGCTTGCCATGGCTTTCGCGAGATTCTGGCGTGTCGCGGCTCCGAAGCGAGCATAGAACGAAGTGAGTGCTACGCCTTCTTTCCAGACACACTCATAATAACTCCTGCCGGCCGCCTGGGGAGCGCAACTGTCTCCCTGGAAAAATCCGAGTGCGGCGTACACTGGCTCGCACAGTGCATCGGGAGATGGCCGCTGCGTGAACACGCCTTTGGCGAGAACAGGATTGAGTGCGTACTCAATCACCTGCGCCTCGCAGTACTTGCTGAAGGAGGTGTTCGCCTGTGCCTTTAGCGCGGTTCTGGCATCCTCATCAAGCGTTTCATCAGCGCCAACAGCCTTATCGATTTCAGCGGCAATCCACGTGTTCGCACGTTCCTGCTGCCTCACATTGACCAAAGCCGCGTCCTTCTGCAGCAAAGCATTGATGACATCGGTCTGTGCTGCAACGGCCGCCAGGCGTGGGGTCTGAACGTCCCTTTCGTAAGCAGCGAGGGCGGCTTGCGCTTTCGCGGAGGTGGAATTGAAACGCTTTGTCGCGTCAAGCAGCGTCGTGAGCTGCTCGGGCGCTATGGCATCGTCCCAGATAACCAGGGAACCCGCATAAATCGACTCGTCGTTTGCCGCACCGGTGAGGTTGAGGCCCACGACTTTGCCACTCTGCGCGTTCGGTGCAACCGCAGACGCGGGCGCCTTGGGCGACACCGTGGAAGGAGTGTCGACGTGCGGTTGGCCGCACGCACTCAAAATGACGATGAGGGCCGTTGCAGCGAATGCTCCGGACGAAACGCGCGAAGGAAATCTGTTCATGGCGGTTCTGCCTTTGACGAGCATCAGAAAAACACCCCCGCATCAAGTTGGAACAGATGCGTGATGGGCATGTTGCGGCTTGCGAGCTGGTATTTGTAGTTGAATTTGGTTTCGAACGGCACTGGAACCTGCTTGCGCCTGTAGGCCGGAACGGCGGAGTAGCCGATTTCCACTTCGAGCTGATGGCTCTGTTCCAGGGTATCGCGCTCGAGCTTGTCGCGCGCGGCGGCGTCCACATCGTAAAAGTCTTCACCCTTGTGAAAGAAATTGTAACCCACGCCACTGGTGAGTCCGATGTCGCTGCCGTACTGCAGGCTCGTGCCTGCATCAATTTTGTCGCCGAGCTTGAAGCGAGCGTTGGTTTTCTCGACTTCGATGGTCTCTTCTTCGGTCTGCAGGCGCACCGTGCGTTCGCCTGGAAGCTGCCAGGTGTAGCGCACGAATTCGTTCACCAGCAGGCCTGTTTCACCGATGGGCTGATCAAAGCCCACCGTTTGGAAAATGTCCCACTGTCCATCACCGAAACCTTTGTCGATGAGGTTGTCAGGGTCGTCCACCCGACCGGTGGGCGCCACGACGCCGCCTTGGATTGCGGACTGGAAATAAGTGGACTCGAACGAGCGCCATTTTGCCAGCACAGTGAGGTCGCCCGGGCCGGTTTCCTGCCAGTTTTCAAGCCGGCGGTAGCCATTCCTGTCGAGTTTGTCGTTCAAGCGCTGAACGGCATTGGCGAATTTCTCGCTTGCGTCGACGGCCGACGTGCGCTGGTTGTTGTAACCGTTTGCAAGGGTGTCAACGAAGTCCTGCCCCGTTGCGTTTCCTTTGAAACCCAATCCCACGCTCGTGGCCATGTTGAAAATGGGCATGGCGGCAGCCACGGTGACAACGTCGGTGAGGCCGTAGGTGAGGATAGGCGCGAACACGCTCACGCGCGTGCGCACCTTGCCGTCGAAGGCGCCGACGGACTGATTGGCATCGTAGTCGGCGTAGCCGAGGAAGCCCTTTGTCAGGTTGCGCTTCGTCGGGTTGTCTTCGCTCTTCACGACGTCTTTGAATTTGAGATCTTTGTTGAGGGGCTTCGAAAGCTCCATGCGATCGCCCGACGGCGAGGTCTTCGCCTTGATGTCGGAGGTCACCATCCGGAGGCTGAGGCGCCGCACGCCGCGCGGCATGACACGGGTGTCTTCAAAAGCGTAAGCACGGGGAACGCCCGCGCCGCCGAATGCTGCAGCGCAAGCGACGATCCAAAACAAGCGGCCCATGGAATCTCCCGAAAGAACGTGTGCGTGTGCGCGGCGTGCGGCAAGGCGTGAGGCGCTAACTCAGTTGAGGGTTGCCAGGTAGGCCTTCAGTTCGACAAGATACTGATTCGTTTCGGGCACGCGATCCACGGGCATGTCGCCGCCTTCGATGCGCTCGATGGCTTCGGTCACGATGGCCTTGGCGGCATCTTTGCCTTCGCGCTTCGCGGCGATCTGGCCTGCATAGAGATAAACGCCGTAGAAGTAATTGCCCGTGTCAGTGTCGGGGTTCTTCGAACCTGCGTAAGCGGGGCTCGCAATAGCGCGCTGAGCGTAGCTCCACGCCTTGTCGATGTCGCCGCCGAAGAGTGGGGGCAGGTTCAGGTACACGGCCGAACCGACGCGGTAAATGCCGCCGCCTTCGTATGTTTCATCCGCTTTGCGGCCGGCTTCCACGAGCTCAAGGATTTCGCCTGCTTTTTCGAGGCTCTTGAGCACGCCGTTTGCCTTTGCCCAGCTAGCGAGGCACAGGCTGCGCCAGTATGAGTGCTGCACAGTCTTTGTATCGAACGTGTCGGCCACGTCCATGCAACGCTTGAACACCTTCTTGCGGTTCGAGCTGTCGCTCTCGGGAATCGAATTGCCTTCATAAAAGGCAAGACGCGCGAGCTGCTCAGAGGCGTAAACTTTTTCGGCGCCCGAAACGGAATCAAGCGACGCATTGTAAAGCTTGGTGGCAGCGGCAAGCTGTGCGCTGTCTTCGCGCTTGGCAAATGCGGCGTCGGCGGAAGAGAAATCATAGGCATAAGCCTGGGATGCAGTCAGCGCGCTCACTGCGAGGGTGAGATAAACGGCCGGCGATCTGGAAATGGCTGCGAAATTCTTCATCACGAAACTCCCTTTTTTGGCGCAACACGAAATCTGGACGCGCAAGGCCCCAGACGACAGAACACTAAACGTTCGTGTCACGTCGACATGCCTTAGTTCAATTCCCTATCCCGTGCAAGAAACCCGGATCTCAACTACGAGTGACGCTACGATGCTCGTCCGCGCAAGCAAATGGTCGAGCATCGGTTTCACACTCACCATTACCGCAACCTTTTTTCTGGAGTCGAGATGATCGAGACGGTCACCGCGTTCGCGCAAGTCAATCCATGGTTCCCCTACGCGGCGTTCTGCCTGCTCATTGTCTTTCTCCTCGTGCTCGACCTTGGCGTGTTCCACCGCACGCAGCACACGGTGGGTGCGCGCGAGGCTCTCGCATGGAGCGCCGTCTGGATCAGCATCGGCCTTCTTTTCGGCGCGGGCGTCTGGTATGTGGAAGGCGCGGTGAAAGGGCAGGAGTACCTTGCCGGATTTCTTCTCGAGAAGTCATTGGCAGTCGACAACATCTTCGTGTTTGTTCTTATTTTCTCGTACTTTCGAGTGGACCCGAAATATCAACACCGCATTCTGTTTTACGGCATCCTCGGCGCCATCTTCATGCGCGGCGCGGCCATAGCGGCGGGCGCGGCTCTGCTCACACGCTTCGAGTGGCTCATGTACCTCTTCGGTGCATTCCTCATCTTCACGGGTGCGCGCATGTTCACCGCTGGCGACAACGCGCATGAGGGCGAAAACAAATTCCTCGCCATGCTCTCGCGCAAGCTGCCCGTCACCTCTCACGACGGAGGTGGAAAATTTTTCGTGCGTGAAGGCGGGCGTCTTTTTGTCACACCGCTTTTCCTCACACTCATCGCCATCGAAGTGTCCGATCTCGTGTTCGCGGTGGATTCCATTCCCGCCGTGTTCGCTGTCACGCGCGATCCATTCATCGTCTTCACGTCGAACATCTTCGCCATCCTCGGCTTGCGTTCGCTGTACTTTCTTTCCGCCGAACTCGTGCGTCGTTTCCGCTTCCTCGCAAAAGGAGTGGCCGTCGTGCTGCTCTTTGTCGGCTTGAAAATGCTCGTCGCAGGTTACTACCACATCTCGTCGGGCCTCTCGCTCGGCATCATCGGCGCCATCCTCGCGGTGGCAGTGGCCGTGAGTCTCATGTGGCCTGCGGAAGAGGCAAAAGCTGACGAGCCCAAGCCTCACGACGGAGTGTAAATTCTTGCGGAGACGCCAAGTGCGTCTTGCCCTTTGTACCATTTTGTAACTACGCTCCGGACCAACGGGGCTCCACAGCTGGTGCCCTTCGAGGGCATCCCGTGGCGTTCAGCCTTCCACATTTATTCCGACACATCATCGCATTGACGGTCGCGCTTCTGTCGCCAGTCTGTGCGTCCTTGGGCCTGCCTGTGACCGCAGCACGCGCGGACACAGCCGCGACCGAGACTCCTGTGTGCGTTGGTGAACCCGAAGTCCTCAAAGCGTGGGAAAAATCCTGGGATGGAGTCTTATGGGAGAAGACTTCCTCGCTGCTGAATCCTACGGGCCGCGACGGCCGCACAGAGGTCCGTTTCCGGCACGCCCTTGCCCCACATGGCTGCTCCGGCTGGAATCTTTTCGTGCGCACAGTCGATGAAGAACTCGAAGTGCGGATGGACGACACCGTGATCGCCCATTACAAAACGGAGCCGCATGCCTTTGGCTACCCGTGGCTGCTCGTGCCTCTCCCCCCGCTGCCAAAAGGTGCCAATCTTGAGCTTGTCGTGCGGACCAACGGAACGCATCTCGGAATCACCGCGCTTCCCATAACAGGGACGAGCGAAAGTCTTATCGCGCGCATCGTCGCGCTGGATTTTCCATCGACTATTCTCGGCACTCTTTTCGTACTCCTGGCGCTCGGTGCGGGCACACTCTCGCTCTTGCGAAAGACGCATTTGATCGTGGCCACGTACGGGCTCTTCGTGGGTGTGTTGGGCATTTATACCCTTTCCAACATGCGCCTGCGTCAGCTCATCGGCGGTACACCAAGCGTGTGGCTCGTGGTGGAGTACACAAGTCTGTTCCTACTGCCTGCCACAGCATTCTTGTTTTTCGAGACTTTTCTTCCGCGGCGAGGCATCTGGCGCGCACGTCCACAGTTGTGGGCTTCCGCGCTTTTCTTTGTGGTGGCCGTGGCCGTAGGCGTCACCAATGGGCCACACGCATACGCCGAAATGCTCACTCATTTTTCCGCGGTGTTTGTGGCCCTGGCACTTACCTTTGCCTTGCGGCTCATCTCGGAATGGAGACTTCAGCGAGGTCCACTCCTGCGCGCGTTTGTAATGGGCTCGAGCGTGCTGCTCCTGAGTGCGGTGCTCGACGTGTTCGCGGGATGGGGAATAATACCCGTGGAGGCGGGATTCCTTAAGTACGGGAATCTCGTTTTCGTCTCAGTGGTTTCGTGGCAGGTGGTGCGACTCTCCATTGAAAAATACCGCCAAGAATTTGAGAACGAGATCTCTTTGCGCCACCAGCGGACGCTGAGCGAAGCAGGCCGACTTTCCGCGCTCGGTGAAATGGCTGGATCCATCGCGCATGAAATCAACAACCCGCTTGCAATCATCGTAGGAAAGTCACAGCACATCGCCATCAACCTCAGCTCTGCTTCGCCCGACACCCCACGCGCACTGAACGACGTCGACCGGATCCTGAAAGCCGCGCAACGCCTCTCCCGCACGGTGCATGCCATGCGCACACTCGGCCGTGACTCGGCGGGCGAAGAGATGGAGCGCATCGCCGCGCGCGCCGTTGTGCGCCAAGTGCTCGACCTTTGCCAGGAACGTATCGTACGCAGCGGCATCCATCTCGACACACGGTTCACCGAACCCGACCTGCAAGTGCTCTGCCGCCCCACCCAGGTGGGCCAGGTGTTGCTCAATCTGCTCAACAATGCGGTGGACGCGTTGGAAGATCGCGCGGGCGCCGAAATCATTCTCGCCTGTGAACACGAAAAGAGTCGTGTGCTTTTTCGCGTCACCGACAACGGTCCCGGGGTTCCGGAGGAAATTGCGACGAAGATATTCGCTCCGTTCTACACCACGAAGCCCGCCGGAAAAGGAACGGGGCTTGGCCTGTCGCTCTCGCGGCGCATCGTGGAGGCGCACGGCGGAACGCTCTCTTACGAACGCGAGAACGACCTCACGCATTTCCTCGTGACCTTGCCGGTCTGACGCACAAGCCCGCTCAAAACGCTTTCACCGGAAAATAGTGCGCCGGTTCGACACCGTCGTAATTGCCGTGCAGTGCACCCTCTCCGCTGTCGGCGTAGGTCCACTCGCGTAAGCCTATCGGGCGGAACCGAACGATAGCCACTTGGCCCACCAGTTCAGGGCGCACGCGCAAGGTGTAGATCTCCAGCCTCGAGCCTCTGTCATAGCCGAGGTATTCGAGAGGCTCGAACTTCCAGCCCTTTCCCTCGAGGATCGGGTCTGAGGGATTCTTCCCCGCGAACCCGATCTCCGCTTCCACGTCGTTTGCCAACAATCCTTGCGGCAGTCGCAAGCGTGCGCGCACGGTGTCGCCGTCCTGGGTTTCGATGTCGGCCCACAACTTCGTGCGTTTCTGGATAGTGCTGACGTATGTTTCCTTGTTGTCCACATCGATGAACGAGAAACGCGCCACGTCGCCTGCAAGACGCACCCGCGCAAAGCCGATCTGGTCCATGAAATAGAGCGACTCGTTCTCCGAACGCGCGCGACCCGGGCGGTACTCGCGCCCTCCCCCAACCGTAGCTGTGAACATCCAGTTCCACGGCCGCACCACCTCCCCATTGTGCTCGTGCCCACAAAAATACATATCCACCGGATGGCGCTCAAGCAAAGGTAACAGAACGCCTTGCAGCGTTCTGTTGTCGCCGCGAGGCCCCGTGGACCACAACGGGTAATGCGTTGTCAGGATCTTCCAGTCGGGCGTGTTCTCTGAAAGTTCGCGTTCAAGGAACGTGTACGTTTCATCCGAGATGTCCACCTGGCCGAGCGCATTCGCGACGTCCACGACGATCCATTTCACATTGGGTTTGCGAATGACGTAATTTCGCGACGGCATCACGAAACCACCCACACCCCGCGCAAGCGCGTTCACACGCCGGGAGTAGGCGAGCTGATCGTTCACTCGATTCCATTCGTGATCGTGGTTGCCCAGCGTCTGATAGAACGGCACTCCCGCCGCGATGAGTTTTGCATAGGGCCGTTCAAAAATGCGTTCGTACACGTTGCTGGATGTGGGCAGATACTGGTTGTCGCCAGTGGAGACCGCAAATGCGAACTGACGTTTCTGATACTCGCGCCACATGGCTTCCCCGAGCGCGATCTGTGGGACGCTGCCGTCACCCGCATCGCCATACACAAGAATGTCGAGTTCGCCGTCTCGAATCTGCCGCCGCACCCGGCCGAAACCTTCGAACGAAGCAAGCGCTTCCGCGGAGAGAGCCGCACCAGCGGCCACCAGCGAAAGGGAACAGAACGCTCTACGAGACACGTGGGACATCGGAAACCTCCGGTGTGGGCGCTGAAGCTGACGGTGCAAACTGGCCACAAGGTAAACCCATCCGGGGCCGCGTGTCACCTTTGGGTTCTTTCGACGGCCTGACGACGAGGTGACAAACGCACGTCGCACCAACTTGGCGCGAGATCCTAGATTGGGCTGAATCAGAGACAAGAAAGCCTATCCACTTGAAGGGCCCGAAACACTCGGGAGACGTTCCTGTTACGTCCACAAACGCCCTCAAGGAGAATCCCCATGGAAAATACGAGCGCGACCATTGTGAACAAAGGCCTCGCGAGCGAAATCGCAGACATCAAGGTGCGGCAGGCATTGGTGCTCGACTACAGCGACTGGCTCCTCTCACGGGTGGACCGCGACGCCATGATCGACGAACTCGGCGAGATGCGCGAGGACGACGAAAAAAACCTGCGCCTGATTGAAAATATGGAAGTGCAACACGGTGTGAAGGCGCAGCCCAAGCCCGCCGCGCTGCGTCATGTGGAACTCGCACGCGAAATTCTGATCGATCCCCGCTATTCGTTCCTCGAGAAAGTCGCCGAATTCGGCCTCCTGAAAACAATGCAGAACACATGCGGCATGCTTGTGGCGCGCTCGATGCAGATAGCCGATCCGGACGTGCGTCTCGCGCTTGGCGGTTTCGCAGCGGTGAACGCCGACAACATGAAGCACATGAAGTGGATCACCAACATGACGAATGTCATTGGCACGCGCCAGATCACAGGCTCGGAAGAAGAGCCTGACCTCTGGGGCCGAGTCCGTGAAATGTTCACGACGGCAGCGGGTGCCATGGGCGCGGGTGTGGCGGAACCCCTCGAAGATCTTCCCATCACCTCGGTGCTCGCCATGGATCACCGCAAGGTCGATGCTCTGTTCGTCGAGACGCTCGCAGCGTCTTCCTACGAAACTGCCCGCGAGCATTTTGAGTCGATCTTCAGGGATCTGTCGGTGCATGCGGCCGCCGAGGAAGACGTGTTTTACCGCGCTCTCCAGGATCGGGGCGTGAGCGATCTCATTCTGCATGCGTACGACGAGCATGGCGACATGAAGAGGAAGCTCGAGGAGATCCGCTCGATGCCAGGAACGTTCGAAGAATTCAAGCGGCAGGTGAAGCTGCTGCAGCAGATGGTCTCGCACCATGTGAGGGAGGAGGAAGACCGCGTGTTCGACAGCGCCAAGATGACGTTCTCGGAGAATGAACTCGTGGTGCTGTGCCGCCGTTTCATGCAGGAAAAGAAACGCGTCCAGGACGACATGAGGGATGGACGTTTCCTTGCGAACGCGGGCTCCCGTACGACCACCGGAACGTCACTCGGCGCTCGCTCGCCATCGTCGCACTGATTGGTCCCAACGGCCGTGCCCGCCTGGCAGGAACTCAAGTGCGGACGGCCTCCTTACGTAACTTCAAAGGTTGTCAGCCTTTCGGGACTTCGTAACAGGGCTCAGTGGGCGGCTCTGTGCCTGCAGGCGGTTCGATGCGCGTGCCCACGTCCGCATCGTTGTATGCGTCAAATGGCAGCACATGCAGCGCGAGTGCATTCTTTTCTGCCAGGATGATGCAGCGATCGTGCAGAACCTGGGCCCCCCGGTGCATGAGCGACAGCGCCTCGCTGTACGACAGGGTGTCAAAACGCACCGCCTCCGGATCGCGTTTCGGGTCGGAATTATAAATGCCGCGCACATCTTTGAAAAACTCGACCTTGCAGGCGCCAAGTGCTGCGCCCAGAGCGACCGCTGTGGTGTCGGTTCCGCCACGGCCTAGCGTTGTGATTTCGCCGGTGGTGCTCATTCCCTGGAAGCCTGCAACGATCACAACCCGTCCTGCCGAAAGGTGCGGCAAGAGCCGACCGGGCCGCACATCGACGATTTTGGCCTCGGCGTGATCGGGCGTCGTGAGGATCCCCGACTGACTCCCCGTAAAGCTCCGTGCCTCCACCCCTTTGGCGTCGAGCGCCATGGCCAGCAGCGACATGGAAATGCGCTCGCCAACCGAAACGAGCATGTCGAGCTCGCGCCGTGGAGGCGATGGGTGTACGCGCCGCGCCAGTGCGATGAGTTCATCAGTGGTGTCGCCCATGGCGCTCACGGCCACCACCACGCGTTCGTACTCCGCACGCCGCGTCAGTACGATTTCGGCGATGTGCGCAAAGCGCTCGGGGGAGCTCACGGCAGCCCCCCCGAATTTCAATACGATCGTTTTTCCGTGGCTCTCGCCCATGACAGATGCTGCCTTAGGAGCTCTTGAGGAGCAGGTCGCTCACAGTTTTCTGAATGTCATCCACCTCAAAGGGCTTGGTGATGTACTCATCGCACCCTGCCTCAAAACCCTTGCGGATGTCTTCCTCGGTCTTGTTGCCGGAAACGAAGGCCACGGGCAAGTGCTTGAGCATCGGATGCGACTTGAGAAGGGAACACAGCTCGTAGCCATCCACCCAGGGCAGGTTGATGTCGAGCAGGATGAGATCGAGGCGCGTGTCCTCGATGATCTTCGAGAGTTCCATGGCGTCCTTCGCCACGAGCACTCGATAGTTCTCCTTCTCGAAGATGCGCTTGATGGCGTTGCGCATCACGAGCTCGTCGTCGACCACCAGTATGGTGCGCGCCTCGAGTTTTCGTGCCGCATTGCGGTAGTCTTCAAGGCTTACGACCTTGCCTTGCGCGACCGCTTTGCGGCCGAGTTCGGCCACTTGCTTGGCGAAGGACTTGTCACCCAGTTTGCGTTTCATCGGGTTCACCCGTGCGTGAGGCTTTCGCCTGCCCTATGGAATATCCGTCGGTCTATCGGCGATTGTATCCAACACTTGAGTGCGCACGTGCGACGACAAGAAGAGTTTCCGTTGAGAATTTGACTGGTTTTCGAATGCCAGGGTAGAATCGCGTACCAAAATTAGGATTTTTCAAAGAGAGGAGGTCAAATGATAGAAGTCAGGGACCTTGTAAAGTTCTACGGCGATCGAAAAGTGCTCCATGGGCTCAGCTTCACGGTCGGCGTGGGGCGTGTGTGCGGGTTCCTCGGGCCCAACGGCTCGGGCAAATCCACCACCATGGACATCCTTGCAGGCCTCCTGGGGCCAAGCGACGGGGACGTCAAGATCTGCGGTTACGATGTGGTCACGCAGTCGAAAGAGGTGAAAAGTCAGGTCGGATACCTTCCCGACAATCCACCCCTTCACCGCGAGATGACCGTCGTCGATTTTGTGACCTACGTGGCAAAGCTTCGGGGCATGAAGGGTGCGGCTCGCAAGCAGGCGGTCGACCGCACTCTGGAAGAGTGCGACGTGGTGGACGTGGCGGACCGTGTGGTGGGCAACCTCTCCAAGGGTTACCGTCAGCGTGTGGCCCTCTGCTCGGCGCTCGTCCATCATCCCAAGGTCCTGATTCTGGATGAGCCCACCGAAGGCCTCGACCCGAACCAGATTGTGCACATCCGCAACCTCATTCAGAAGCTCGCGCGTGAACGCACGGTTATCCTCTCCTCGCACATTCTTTCTGAAGTGCAGGCCACCTGTGCCGACGTCATCATCATCAACAATGGCCGCATCGCCGCCAAAACCTCGCTGACTGAGGAAGAGACACGCCGTCCGCAGGTCGTGTTCAGTTTCGCCTCCGGCGCCGATTCCGCACTTGCATGGCTGCGCGAGAAGAATTTCGTGCAGGGCGCGAAGGCGCATGAAGGCACCGTGGGCGCTGTCGTGGTCGATTTCCGCGAGGATTTCTGGGAAGGCGGCGGCGCCGAGAACGTCGCGCGCCTCAATTCCCAGCTCGTGCAGGGCGGCTTCGGTGTCTCCGGCATCAGCCAGCACAAGGCCGGCATTGAAGAGCTGTTCTTCAACGTCATCAAATCCCAAAACCAGATCGCGGCCCACTGAGCGCGGAGGATAAAGTAACAATGAACGCAACGTTGGCAATCGCGCAGCGCGACTTCAAGGGGTTCTTCGGCACCCCGGTGGGTTGGATAGCGGCGTGTATCATGTTCCTCGTGGCAGGCCTGCTGTTCTACATCGTCACCTTCGGCCTCATCACCCGCGGCCAGGCAGTCGATCCGGTGAGCGAGATCCTCGGCTCACTCACAGGCTTCCTCAACTACATAAACATCTTCATCGTACCCATCTTCACCATGCGCGTGATGAGCGAAGAGCTCGCGCAAGGCACGTACCGCCTGCAGGCCTCGGCTCCCATCTCGTCGTGGAGCATCATCGGCGGCAAGTTTCTTGGCATCATGTTCTTCTTTGGCGTCATCGGCCTGCTGATGCTCGTGTACCCGCTCTTCGTGGCGGTGTTCGCGCAGCCTGACTACAAGGTGATGCTCTCGGGTTGGCTCGGCCTCATCCTCAACATCGCGGCTGTCGTTTCCATTGGCCTGTTCATCGGCACGCTCACAAAGAATGCCGTCATCAGTTACCTCGGCTCCGTGTTCTTCATCATCCTGTTCCTGTTCTCGGGCTACATCCAGGGCGCGCCCGAGTGGTATCAGCGCAGCGTCAACATCCTTGAGCTCGGAAACGATCTCTCGCGCGGCATCCTGAAAACCAGCTCGCTCGCCATTTACGCGGCGATCTGCGGTCTGTTCCTGTTCCTTGCGCGCCTGGTCCTGGAAAGCAAACGCTGGAGAGTCTGACGGGGAGTCGGAGTAAAAAAATGAAAAAGTACAAACTCGAAATCGCCATTGGTGTCATTTTCGCGGGCCTGCTCGTGGCCCTCCTGTGGACGAATCTGCAGGGACTCTGGAAACCTCTCCCCATCGTGCTCGCGGCCGTGTGCGCCGTGGCTCTGGCCGTGGCCGTGGCGCCTTGGCAGGGCAAGGGCGAAGACTCCTCGCCCGATGGCGAAGGCGGCAGGGAACGTTACGCTCCCAAATATTTTGCACAGGCCATCATCGCATCGGTTATCGGCATCGCCGTGATCGTGGGCCTGGCAGGTCTGCTCAACAAAGAACGTTTTTCGAAGACCTTCGACCTCACTGAACGCAAGGTGAACAGCCTCTCCACGGAGACTGAGACCTATATCGCCTCGTTGAAGAACGACGTGGAGGTGTGGTGCGTTCCGAGCATGAATGCGCAGGAACGTTACTGCGAGGACTCAACCCAGTTGCGCCGCCTCTATGCCGAAAAGCAGCCGAAGCTCATCATGGGCAACCTCGACCTGGCGAACATGCAGGCCGTGCAGCGCGTGAAGCCGGCAGGCTATGGGCGCCTCGTACTGGTCACCGCGGACAACCGGTCCGAAGTTGTGGGCAAGGTCACGGAGAGCAAGCTCACCAACGCTCTCATCAACCTCGTGAAGACAAAAAAGACGGTGTACTTTCTTGTCGGCAGCGGCGAGCCTTCCACAGCAACGGAAGGCGAGAAGAACTACGCGCAGATGGCCGAGCTGTTGAAAAGCCGCGCCTACGACGTGAAGGAACACAACATCACGGCGGGCGATCTTCCCACCGACGCGAACCTCGTGATCGCGGGATCAGCCACCGTGCCTTACGGCCCTGTGGTGGAAAATATGCTGCGCCGCGTGCTCGCACGTGGTGGACGCGTGCTGCTCACCGTGAACCCGTACCGGGATCCTGGCCTCGGCAAACTGTTCGACGATCTGGGCGTGAAACTCGAAGACACACTGCTCGTGAACAACCGCGGTGCAACGCCTCTGGGTGCGCAGCTCGCACAGCTCGACCCCATGCGTCCGCCCGTCGTCGTGGGCGAGTTCTCGCGCGACAACCCCATCACGAGCGTCTTCACACCTCGCGACATTGCGCTCGCCGACGGTGCGCGCCCCATCTCCTTCACCACGAAGGACGCTGCCGAGGGTGGACTGAAGATCAAGCAGACGCCGATCATGTCCGCATTCCATGCCGCGCCCATCACGCTGACCGACGCCGATCGCGCAAGGCTCCCACTCGAAGGCCCGCTCAACCTCGCGCTGCCTGGAACGTACGATACGAAAAAGACCTATTCTGTGGGTCTCGACGTGGAAATCGACAATCCCGCGAAGCTCGCCGAAGGCCTTCCCGCAGCGACCGTGGCCGTGGCCGATGGCGGATCGATTGGCAAGGATCCCAAGGCACCAGAAGCGAACAAAGACGAGAAAGCAACTGGCGAACTCGTGATTCTTGGCTTTGATCTCGCAGGCCGTTACGAAGGCGCTGCTC
>Ga0163152_10005133_pt1 | contig 15644 bp, 22 predicted proteins | sample OliLakLV19MP8IB2_FD_148635 | JGI IMG/M metagenome (GOLD analysis project Ga0163152, IMG submission 148635) | Freshwater microbial mat bacterial communities from Lake Vanda, McMurdo Dry Valleys, Antarctica - Oligotrophic Lake LV.19.MP8.IB-2 | ecosystem: Environmental > Aquatic > Freshwater >... | reverse complement strand
CCCGGATGCCCGCCCCACCAACACCTGCCCTGGCCCAGGTTCGAGTCTCGATCCGGCCTCCCGGCGTGTAAGTATATTGCGTTCCTGATCCCTGACCATGATAGAATTTACTGCCCAACCAGCCACGAGTCGCATCGTAATTCCATGTGGTGGTGGCCGCATTCGCCAAGGTGGCATAATTCTGCCAGGTCGTCATGGTTTTCATCCTTCCCTGCGCATCATACGAATATTCCACGGGAAACGTTCGCGATCCATACTCTTTTTTCAATTGACCGGTTGGATAATACTCCTTGTATTGCGTCGTCCCATCCAGAAGCAACTGAGAGGTCACCCGGCCCGAGTTGTTATATACCGAGCTGATAGTTTGAGTGGTCACCCCAGGGCCTGAGACAGCGGTCGAAACTACCTGGTCGGCGGCGTTGTAAGCGAAAGTAGTGGTTGTACTTACTCTGGAGTCTATGACCGATCCCAGCAATCCGTGATTGTTATATATTGACCCAACTGCCCGAAATCTCCCGACCGCAATGGTGGCCAGATCATCCTCGTTGTTGTTCGCCAGATGATACTCCCCCTTGCACCACTGGCTGACGTTGCGGTTGCAACCTGTCCCCATGATGGGGCCCAGGAAACGCAGCCGCCGCCATGGCCGTTGTAATATTCATCACCCGCGTCGGTGCCGTCATGGCTCAGTCCAAGGTTGTGATCGAACTCATGCGAGGCGGCTTCGGAAATGTAAGCCTCGTCACGTGCGAGACGGTTGAAATAAACCCAGGCCGGCCTGTAGGAGGCGAAATTGGACTTCCCGAACGCATTGATATAAGCCCCTCCGCCCGAGGTGGACACCGGGTTGTCGTTCCCGTCGGCATCCGTGCTGTGCGTGATCAACACGTGGGCGGTGCGGGCTCCGAATAAGACTGGCCGTTCCGTGGTCACGTCGATGTTGAAGGAGGCGTAATCCTCCGAGATCCGTTGCCAGATGCGTTTGATCGCCTGCTGTTCGGTGCTGCTGTAAGTGGTGAAATCGTCATCAAGGCCAAAAGCCACCGCCTTGATCAAGGCCCGGTCGATGGAAATGTTCCAGGCGGTGATGCTGACGTTTTCCCAGGAAAAATTGAGAAAAAGCACGTTGGGCGCTCCAGGTTTGCTGTGAAAAACCAAATCAGAGGGGAACGGGGCCACCGGGAGTTCGTCGGCGGCGGGCGGAGATTCCTCGAACTGCGGCGCAGCCTCGTCCGCAAGGGCGAATTCATCGGCATAAAAAACCGCCCCGGCGGAATCCACATGGTTAAATCAGAGGGCGGGCGATCAGTCGATTGCAGGTTGAAACAAACCGGGTCCGTCAGCCCGCAAAACACCGGGCGTGATTAAAAACGGGTGAGGCCCCGGACTGCGGCTGTCTCGTCCTCGATCAGCCGCGGGCGGCAATTGTCGGGGTGTTGCGTGGTTCCGGGACGTTAAGTTTTGCCATGTGCTGCGGTTCACAGAACCGCGGTCCGTAAGGAAACCCAACTGGGATTTACTGAATGACGCTGGCTTTTTTTTCCGCGAATCATTAGAAGCTTCAAAATGATCATGAAATTCACCAGCAAGTCTCTTCTGTTTTTTGGTTTGCTCGCGAGCCTGTTAATCAACGGTTGTGCCACCTCCAGTTCAACAGGCCGATGGGTAAAATTGTTCGACGGCAAAACCTTGGACGGATGGAAAGCGAGCGAAGCCCCGGCCAGCTGGCGGGTTGAAAACGGTGCCATCGTCGCCCAGGGCCAGCCCAAGAGCCATCTCTTTTACGTCGGAGGCGAGCAACCTTTCAAAAATTTCGAATTCCAGGCCGATGTCATGACCCGCTCCAACAGCAACGGCGGAATTTACATCCACACACGGTTTCAAGAAGGTGGCTGGCCGAAATACGGTCATGAATGCCAGGTCAACAACAGCTATTTCAGGGATCCGATCAAAACGGCCAGCATCTACCAAGTCGTCAACATCACCAATGCGCCCGCGCTTGATGACAAATGGTTCAAATACAACATCCGGGTCGAGGACCGCCGTATCGTCATCACCATCGACGGAAAAGTCATCGTGGATTATACCGAACCCGCAGATAAAAAGGCCGGAACAGATTTCACCCGCAAACTTGATCAGGGCACCTTCGCCTTCCAAGCGCACGACGACAAAAGCATCGTCTATTACCGGAACATCAAGGTGAGACGGCTCCCTTGATTTTCCCAGGCTGACTTTCGCAATCAACTCCCGGCCATCTTCAGAGGGCGTGATTAAATCCGGGTGAGTTTCCTGACGGATCGCGGTTCTGTGAACCGCAACACATGGCAAAACTTAACGTCTGGAAACTCCCATAACCGCGACAGTTGCCACCCCGCTGCGGCTGATCGAGGACGATACAGCCGCGGTCCGGGGCCTCACCCGTTTTTAATCACGCCCATCTTCAGATGTGCCGGGATTTTTTGCGTTATTTTCCGATCACAGCTTGAAGTAATTCGAGGTAACGGGCGGCGATACGGCGGGGCTCGTGCCTGGCCAGATGCTCCGCTGCGTGAGTTCTCAGGGAATTCATCAATTCCGTATCTCCCAGCAGTCTTTCCAAGATCCCGGCGAGGGCCTTTGATTCGCCGTTGGGAAAAGTCAAACCACAAGGTCCAATGGCGTCAGAAAGCCCCCCGCCGCTCGAGCCCGCCACCACACATCCGCAGGCTATTCCCTCCAGCGCCACCACACCAAACGGTTCGCGAAAAAGAGATGGAACAACCATGATCCGATGTTCCGAAAGCAATGCGGCGACTTCGACCGGCGGTTTGCTTCCCAAAAACCTGACCCTGTCCAGATTCCATTCCTGAACCAGCCTTTCAAGCCGCACCCGTTCCGGCCCCTCCCCTATGACCGTGAGGTCAGGTTCGATTCCCTTCGCCTTCATCAGGCGAAGCGCCTCCAGAAAAAACTCCATCCCTTTGTCAGACACCAATCGACCGACAAAAACCAGCTGCCTCGGGCGCTCCTTGTTATCCTGCTGCCGGAAAATTTGCGTGTTGTATGGATTCGGAATGACCTGGCATTCGGTTCCCACGGCAGCCGCAACCGCGTGACTCACGGCAATATTCAACCGGGCGTTTCGGGCGATGAAAAGCTTCAGATTTTGACGCCAGTTCGTTTTGCCACCGGCGTCGAGATAGTCGTTGTGATGGGTAAAGACGACCGGTCTCCGAATCAGCAGACATGGCCACAACCCCCTCAGATTTACGTTGCAATGGACAAAAACCTCGTGATCACGAACCAGTTGCAAAAACTTCCCGGCTGAGGGCTGATAAAAAACCTCGAATGGAAATGATCTTTCAGGAGCAGCACCGGGCGGATTGTCCGCGATCACTGAAACTTGGTGGCCTGCGGAGACCCATTCATGAGCAAGAATCGAGGCGACGGTTTCAATACCGCCGATGCTGGGATAAAACCGGGAATAAAGGAGTAGTTTCAAAAAAGTCCGTAGGCCCGGGCCGCATTTAACCCCAGCACCTTGGATTGATCTTCCACGGAAAACCTGGAAAAAAAATCTCGCGACAGCTTCATGGTGGACCGGTAATCCGCGCTGTTTAAACAGACAGGCCAGTCTGACCCGACCATCAGGCGGTCCGGTCCGAACGCACTCCAGACTGCTTCCAGATAAGGCTGAAAATCCTCGGCTTTCCATTGCTTCCAGCGGGCCTCGGTGACCAGACCCGAAACCTTGCAAAGAACATTCGGACACCGGGCCAGTTCCGCGATCTGGGTTGCCCATGGCTCAAAGACCCCGTTCTTTATCTCCGGCTTGGCCATATGATCCAAGACAAAAGTCTGCTCCGGAAACATCCGGACCAGCCCGATGGCGGCGGGAAGTTGTCGTGGGTAAATCAAGATATCGTAAACAAGTTCAAAACGCTTCAACTCACCAATACCCCGCACAAACTCCTGGCCCAACATAAAGTCATCGTCCGGTTCGTCCTGCACCACATGCCGGACTCCCACCAACTTCCGGTCATTCTCGAACGATTCCAATTGTTTAACCAGCAGTTCAGATCGCAGATCAACCCAACCCACCACGCCTTTTATGATGCCGGAACTCCGCGCCAGATCCAAAAGCCATCTTGTCTCCTCCAAACTCTGTCGGGCCTGCACCGCGATGCATCCGTCGAAACCGAAGTTTCGCAGCTCCGGCTCGAGATGCGCAGGCAGAAAATCCCTCCGAATCGGCCAGTCGTTTTCTATCCATGGATACTGGATCGGATCGTAATTCCAGAAATGTTGGTGGGCATCGATGCGCATGGGCGACTCCGTGGTAAATCAGACGCGGCAGCCAACGCTGAGCAATAGGTTCGCCCACAATGCTTGGTCCCCGGTTTGCACCGTCAAGACATGATCATCCGACTGCACGGCCTGGTAAAAATCCCATTTCTGAACCGGCTTGAGCAAAACCGGCAGACCGGCGTCGTGAATGATCTTTTGAAACTCGGCCCAGACCGGCGGTTCACCAAACTTCGCGTAGGAATCGTCCGGAGGAATTCCCATCGTATTCACTTCGTCAACCGGAATGGCGCTCAAGATGGCGGTCAAAACCTGCGCCACAGTGACCAGCCCGGGCGAAAGATTCAGGCAAATCAATTCTGCGTTCGGTCCTTTTTTCGTGGACGAAGGATAGTTGCCGTCAGCGATCAATATTTTGGCGTGATGCCCGCAACGTCCCAAAACCGCATTGATCCCGGGATGGATGAGTTGATGTTTCAGCATAATAAGAACCTCATGGAAACCAGCGTTTGAAACTGCGGATCGTCTGGCTTGCCGCAGACAGCGGATCAGGAAGGGGCAGACATTCCGCAGAAAGGTAACCGGCGTATTGAATCTCTTTCAAAGCCTGGATGACCGTCTCCATTTCAGTGTGACCATATCCCACCGCACGACGGTTGCTATCCACAAAATGGATGTGTCCAACCATTGGCCCGGCCTTCCGCAACGCATCCGCCATCGAGACTTCCTCTATGTTCATGTGAAACAAATCACACAACAACTTCACCTGTCCTGCACCGGCGGATTTCAAAAAGTGCGCGGCCTCCTCCTGCCGGGTAAAAAGGTTCGTTTCATACCGGTTCAACGGTTCGTACAAAAGCGTTGATCCCGCACGGACCGCAAATTCTCCCAGATAAACCAACTCCTCTGCCAGCCAGCCGAGAACATCCTCACGCGTCCGGCCTTCATCGCATCGTCCTTGCATCGAGCCAATGATCGTCGCAGCACCATATTCCCCCGCGCATTCAATGATCTCCTCGACAAATTTCCGGGCGCGTTGACGGATGAGCCGATCAGGATCAGTCAATCGAAGCTTGTGTTTCACCCACCCGGCCCCCGTCCCCAGCGCGGCAACCGAAAGCTGGTGATCCTGGACGTCCCGCTTCAGCGTAGAGGAACGCACCGCGGCCGCTGAAGGTGGAAAAATTTCCACCGCATCAAATCCGAGTTCGGCAACGGCGGCACAAGCCCCTGAAAGATCCTGGTAAAACACGAACGGTCCGCTGCGGGCTTCTTCCACCATGGAGATGGTGATGGCTGATCTGATCTTGTTTTGCATCTGGTGGAAATCAATAAAACTATTCCCGGCTTTCGTGCGTGCCGTCAATCCAACGTCACGATGGCTTTGATCACTCCGGTCTCCGGTTTTACCCAGGCCGGGAATGTCTCGATCATGGAATCAAACGTCGCGTGATGTGTAATCCATGGTTTGGTATCGATCCGCCCCTCCTCAATCAGTTTGATGATCCTGGTGAAATCCCCCGGCAACGCGTTGCGGCTGGCCATGATGGTCAGTTCCCGTCGGTGCAGAACAGGGGCATGAAGAAAGGAAATTTCTTTTTGCGTGATGCCGACATAAATCAGCCGTCCAGCGTAGGCGCAATACCCCAGCGCTTTGGCCATCGAAACATTGCTTCCTGTGGCGTCTATCACCAGGTCCGCCATCTGTCCGCCTGTCATGCCATCGACCTTCGCGATTTCATCCCCGTTCCCGGAGCTTAGGATGGTGTCGGTCACCCCCATTTTTTCCCGGACAAAAGCCAGGCGCTGCTCGTTCATGTCCATCACCAGCACACGGGCCCCGCTCAACCTGGCGAACTCAATGACCGAAAGCCCGATCGGCCCCGCTCCCACCACGAGCACATTTTCGCCCGGTCTGGCGTTTCCCCGGTTGATGGCATGACAGCCGATCGCCAGGGTTTCGACCAGGGCCAGTTGATCCAGGGTAAGGTTGGACGATGCATGAAGTTTGCGGGCCGGCAATATCATCCGCTCGCACATTCCGCCGTCAATCATCACTCCGAGAGTCTTGTGACTTTCACAACAATTGCTGTGACCCCGACGGCAGGAATAACAAGCCTGGCAGTTGATGTACGGTTCCACCGAACAAAAGTCACCCGCCTTGACGCTGCTCACACCTTCCCCGACCTTCAAGACCTCCACCCCCAATTCGTGACCCGGAATCCTGGGATAACTGAAAAACGGCATCTTCCCCAGAAATCCCGCAATATCAGTGCCGCAAATGCCGATGCGGTGAATACGAACCAGCGCTTCCCCCGGGAGTGGTGGAGAAGGTTCCTCGATCTCAATCGAGCGAAAATGTTCTGGTTTTTCCAAGACGATGGCCTTCATAAAAAAATAGCCTGGGATCAATTGTTTTCCGGCAACCCTTCCAGATGCCCGAGATTTTTCACCGGTAGAAAAATTTGCAACACTTGGTCCAGCAATTCCTGATCAACCGGTTCGTCCACCCATCGAGCCCAGTTTCGGATGTTTTCAGGATTGGCCGATCCGGCGATGGTGCTGGTGATGTCAGGATTACCGCAGGAAAATTGCAAGGCAAGCTTGGCGATGTCCACCCCATGTTTCCGACAGAGCTCGGAGGCACACCGCGCGGCGGCTTTGACTTCCTCCGGTTCTTTCAACCACTTTGGCAAGGGGGCGTTCGTCAGCAAACGGGCGCTGAAAGGTCCCGCATTTAAAACCCCGATATTTTTTTCCTTCAAGTAAGGGATCGTTTCATCAGCCAAACGGGTGTTTTGCAAAGTGTATTGATTGTAGCTCAGCACACAATCCACCTCGACCTGGTCACAAATAAAACGGAATATTTTTTGCGGATAACCGCTGAAACCGATGAAGCGGACCTTCCCTTGTTCCTGGATCTTTTTCAAAGCCGGGATGGTTTCATCCACGATCTGCTGCATCGGAACAAATTCGATGTCGTGACACAAGATCAAGTCGAGATGATCGGTCCCCAGCCGGTGCAGGGTCACGTCCACGCTTTCCGCCACACGCTTCGCGGAGAAATCGAAATGGGTCAGGTCGTAACGTCCGAGTTTGCTGCAAATTTTGTAACTCTCCCTCGGCACACCGCGCAGTGCGATTCCCAGCAAAATCTCGCTCATGCCCCGTCCGTAAAAGGGTGATGTATCGATGAAGGTCAACCCGTGATCCAGCGCCGTCCGGACAGACCGAAGTGCTTCATCAATGGTGACAGTCCGGAACTCCTGTCCGAGCGAGGATGCGCCAAAGCCAAGTATCGGAAGTTCCATGCCGGTGTTGCCAAGAAATCGAGTCTTCATTTTAACAATATAGGGTGTGTGTTTCGGCCCCTCGCGCAGATCAGGAGGCCGAAACGCTCGCCCTCACCCCGGCCCTCTCCCCCGGGGCCCCCGGGGAGAGGGAGGCCGACCACGGCGTGCTTGGAAAGCTTCCCCGATCCGAGATCTCTTCCGCCTCTCTCGTGTTCACGGCACGACGCTCGAACGGCAAGTGCGTTCCGATCATGCTAAAGCGCAGCGAATGTTTCTCCTTCTTCTGGGGGAGAGGGCCGGGGTGAGGGCGATCATCCTCCATTTTGCTCAAGATTCTAGCCAGGCTATTACACGGGAGACAACGGGGAACCAGATTTTTCAATTTCATGACAGGCCCTAACCTAGAAATAGCGGTTTCATGTGACGCTCAAAAATATTCTCGGTCACATTGCGGCCCACAATCTCCCTGTCAGTTTTTAACAGGTCGGTAAACCTCGTGCCCGCCTTGGCCGCCAGTTTGAACGCCACATGCAACAACTGCCGGATGCTGGCGTTAAAACGCGGATCTTGCGGCACATGCCGCAACGAACGGACCACCCGTTCCGAATCCCAGCCGGAAAATTCAACACCTGATGGCAGCAGATCGCGATGGATGTCGATCACGGAGGCGTAAGGAGCGCAAAGTTCGTCCACATGATCCACCGCCTGCCGGTAAAGCTCCTTGACCAGCTCCAATCCTGCCCCGCCGGACTCGGCCAGCCCGATCAATTCCTCCAGCCAAGTTGTCCCGGCCGTCTTTATATGCAGCCCCGCGCCGGTGCGCCGCAAACTCCGTCGAATGATTGGATAAAGCGAAAACTTGTCGCTCCCGCTGTGAACACTCAGTTTGAGGTTGGAGGGAAGATGGTAGCTTTCAATCGCCTGCCGGATCACCGCCAGATCGTCGTTAAATTCCTTTTCGAACTGCGCAAGGTCTCCCACATAATCGACCCCTTTGTTAAATCTGCCCGTAAACTTTGGGGCGATGGTCTGGAGCCGGACTCCTTCGTCAGCCAACGCCGCCAATATGATCAATAACTCAGGGCTCGTCTGCGGCGAATCGGTTTCATCCATCGAGACCTCGGCGATAAAATCCGCGCCTTTCGCCTTTTCAACATGTCGAAAAATCCTTCCAGCCTCCTGTACCGCCAGCAGATATTTTCCCGCCGTCTGCTCCATGGCCTCGGAGGAAATGTGCAAAGGTTCGGCGATTCCGGGAACTATGATTTTACCGGTCAGTTCGGGATGTTTCCGGATGAAAGAGGTCACCATCTCGCGAGGAGCGGCCTTGCCGATGCTGTCGGCCACGTCAATGGTGAAAAAATCGGACCAACCCAGAAAGCGGTCCACTGTTTCCAGACGGATATGATCCGCATCCACATGCCACGGTTTGTCCCATTTCATCTGATCCACCGCGTTCCTGGCCGCATGCCAAACGCTCGAAGGTTGGGATCCGATGAATGTATGTTCACGATTGGACTTGTTCCAGACCGGAACCACATCAACCCCGGAAAGGGCGAGCTTTTGAAAAGCGGCGAGTTGCGCTTCGGCTTGGTGGCCGAAACGATCTCCAACACCAAAGGAAAATCGGGCAAGAGAAGACATGTGCCTTCATCATGACACCATTTTTCTGCGGATCAATGATCTGGGTTGACCGAAGCTTGTCTATAATTGACCTTGAACCAACCGGTGCCCGGCGAAAAGTCATGATTTAAAACCAGAGCCATGCCTCCTACCAAAAACCCGGCACCCGATCCTTGCACCGACCAGACAGACCCTCCTTTTGTCTCCCGCCAAGTGACCCAGGCCAGGCGCTATTACCTCAATCTCAATCCCCCGGTCCATTCGCCCGCAACCGTCGTTTGCGGAGGGGTCGAGCGATGTCGGAATGACTACCTTGTCCAGCGCAAATCGTTTCCCTACCTGGCCATCGAATTTGTCGCGGCAGGAAGCGGTGCTCTGAGCCTTGACGGCAGGTGCTATCAGCTCAAACCGGGCACCGCCTTCGCTTATGGCCCCAAAATTTGCCATTCCATCGGGAACGATTCCCGGCAGCCGATGCAAAAGTATTACGTTGATTTTGTTGGTCCCGAACTGCGTAGGGAGCTTCGATCCAGCTCGCTTGGAAAATGGACACCGGTCCAGGTTTCCTCACTGCGGGAGGTCGTGGAAATTTTTGAGGCTCTGCATGAAAATGCCAACGCGAGAACCCCATTCAGCTCCCCGATCTGCGCGCATCTCATCTCAATGCTGATCCTGAAGATCAGCGAAAAAGCCATCCCTTACGGATCGAGCCACACCCGGGCTTTTCCAAATTACCAACGTGTGCGGCAATACTTTCTGGAAAATTATCTAGAACTCAAGACCGTCGAACAGGCCGCCAAAGCCTGCCATCTCGATCCGGCCTATCTTTCCCGGCTCTTCCAGAGATTCGACCACCAAAGCCCTTATCAGCTGCTGATGCAGTTAAAAATTGACCGCGCGGCGGAACTGCTGACCAGCTCACGGCTGCTGATCAAGGAGGTGGCTGCAGAATTGAACTTCGCCGACCCTTGTCATTTTTCCCGCGTCTTCAAAAAAGGTTTCGGTCTTTCCCCACAAAAATTTCTCGATCAGCGCGGACCGGCCGGAATAAATGAGACACGGAAAAGCCCGGACAAGGTACGTTCTCGCAAAGATGGATGAACGGGGCCGTCGAGGCGCGGTTAAGATTTCGAATCTGTTGAACGCTAGACGCGCGCGGAGGGCAGGGTCATTGGCGCATTCTCGATCAAGGAACGCCGCGCGTTCTGCGGCCGGCTTGGCCACGGCCAAGGCAAACAGGGCTTCTTCGCGATTTGGGTTGTTCATGAGATCAGTTCGTTGAGCTTGGCAGCACAGCGGGGGCTGGAGCATCTTCCCTCCGTGAAAGAAACCTCCATCTCGCTGGAGAACGCTGGTTCCAGTCTCACCGAGTGGGTCCGACGCGCCCGGCGCGAGCACACGACGTTTGTGGTGCTGGACGCCGCCACACCCATCGCTCGCTTGATTCCCGCCGAGTCACCGCGTTGCACCGGCGCGGAATTGGGTCGCGCGCTGGCCGAGGCTGAACTCTCGCCCGAGGAAGCCCGCGCCTGGGCGGAAGACCTCCGAGATTCGCGCGCAGCGTTGTCGCCCCCGGAGGACCGATGGCGATAATCCTCGACGCCGACGTCATCATCCGCGGCGAGAAAGGAACCTTCGATCTGGCGGGTTGGCTGGCGGGCCAGCCGCAGGAGGAATTTGAAGTCGCCTCCATTACGGTGGCGGAACTGTGGCACGGCGTGGAGCGCGCCACCGGCGACCATCGAACACGCCGACTGGCTTACCTGGTGGCAATGAGGAGGATGATAAGTTGTTTCATGGTTTTGTTTTACTGCCCGTGATTTTTTTTGAAATCAAATGGAGCTGCTGAGGAGAGCAGCGATCAAAATGGTGCTGGTGTGTCTTGGTTTCATGGATTACGGAGTTTGGGCCTTCTTGCTGCCAGCTTCAGAGGTCGCACCGAACGCCCACAGGGTTTTCTCGCCGCGCAAATACAAGGTGTTGCTCACCACGGACGGCGTCGCGAAGATGGATTCTCCCAGTTCGTTTCGGGCGGCCACTTTCAGTTCGTTTCCATCCTGCAACACCAATACGCTCCCGCGCTGGGCACAGACGATGATGTGATCGCCGACCGCCACCGGGGTCGCATAATACTCGCCAGCGACACCCAGCCGTTCGGAATCGTAGTGAGCCTGGCCCGTCTTCAAATCCACACAGGAAAGGAAACCGCCCGCCTTGACGAAATAAACCCGTCCGCGATGAACCAGTGGTGAGGAAACGTAGGGCAGTCCTTTCGTTGATTCCCATTTCACATGCGTCGCCGTGACGTCGCCTTTGCCGCCAGCCGCGATGCCGAGAATCACGTTGCGGCCGGGCCGGGTTCCCTGCTCGGTGTAGATTGGCGCCCATTCCGCCATCTCCACGAAGCCATCCTTGTTTTTGTCCATGAAGTTGAAGGCATCACGCGCGCGACTCCCGGGGAATTCGTCCACCGCGAGCTTGCCGTCCTTGTTCACATCGAATTGGGCGAAAAAGGCCGCGGGGTCCTTCATTGACGCCGCGGAGACACCGGAGTCTCCGTCGAATGCCGATTCAATCCGGGAGCGGCCGGCCACATGCGCCGTGGTCCATCCACCAAACACAATCATACCGTCCCCAGCCGACGGCGAGGGGCAGATAAACGCCGGCAAACCAGACACCTGCCAGACGGACGCACCCGTGCGCGCATCGAAGGCCTCCAGCCGGCCCGAGCCTCCCGCGAGGATCTGTTTTGCTCCGCTGTCATTCAAAACGTATGGCGAACAAAAACTGCTGATGGTGCCCGGCCGCGCCGCCTTCCAGCGCTCCTTCCCGGTCGCAACGTCGAGGCAGAGCAGGCTCGAATCCAGACTGCCATCGCGGTTCAAATACAAGTTGTCGTCGTCGAGTATCGGAGAAGCTCCGTAGCTGAAGGCGTTCCCCGTCGGCGCAAACTTCTGCTCCCAGATCAACTCGCCCGCCAGGTCTGTGACCACCACGCCGTAATCGTCGAACTGGAAAACAACGCGATGGCCGTCGGTGGCCGGAGTGGAATTCGCCGGACTGCCCGCCACATGCTCATAGGTGAGCAGTTTGGAAATTGTCCGCTCGCGTTCCCAAAGGATTTTTCCGTCAGTTCGTTGCACGCAGATCATCTTGAGCGTCGTGCCGACATGCCCGGTGAGGAAGATGCGGTCACCCCAGATGCACGGCGACGAATGCCCGGATGGCAGCGCGACCTTCCACAGCACATTCTTTTCCGGACCAAACGTGAGCGGGATGGATTGTCCGACGGCGATGGAGTTGCCACCCGGTCCGCGGAACTGTGGCCACTGTGGCGTGGCGGCCGACAATGCGATGGGGATAAAGCTGCTGAGGAGAGCAGCGATCAGAATGGTGGTGCGTGTTGGTTTCATGGATTACGGAGTTTTGGACTTCTTCTCCTTCGCTTTCGCGGCCTGCTGGAACTCGGCCAGTTTCTTTTTCCACTCGGCAGCTTGGGTGGGTTTGCCCCAGGCGTCGTAGAGCTGCACCAACCGTTCGAGGGATTCCGTGACGCGGCGCGGGGCGTTGAGAATCGGGGGCAGGCTGGCCTGGCGCTGCTGGAGTCCCTGATAGCTCTGGAGCAGGAGCGGTTCGGCTTCGGCGTAATTCTTTTGGCCCACCAGAAGTCCGGCGGCGCGCTCGCCCTGCCTTTCACTTAGCTGGCAGCAGCTTCACGATGCCCGCATGGCCCTCCGACTCCGCCAGCATCAGTGCTGATCTTCGTTCGCTGTTCAACAACGTGGTGTCCGCACCGTGTTTCAACAGAAGTTTTACAATGCTCGTGTGGCCTTCCCATGCTGCAGCCATCAAAGGCGTCCAGCCGTGACTTGATGCGGCGTTGACCTTCGCGCCGTGCGCCAAGAGCAGACGGACCGCGTCGGTGTGCCCCCGCATCGCAGCGTGGATCAACGGTGTGTTGCCACCGGAGTCGGCGAGATTGACATTCGCCTGTCGGTCGAGGAGCAGCCGCATCACCTTCAGGTGCCCGCGCACTGTGGCGTAAGCCAGCGATGACATGCCGTCGGTGCTGGCGCGGTCATCCGCCGCGAGGCCGGAAGCCAGCAGCAACTCGACGATGGCCCGGTGACCACCATAGGCGGCGCAATGGAGGGCGTTGGCTCCATCGTTGTCCACGGCCCGGACATCGGCGTGGCTCGCCAATAGTGCCCGCACGGTTTTCTCGCGCCCCAAATAGGCCGCCGCCTCGATGGCTGGTTGGCTCACTGTGTCCCGGGTGTTCGGGTCGGCCCCCTGCTTGAGCAGCAGGATGGCTTTCTTCTCATCGAAACTCCGCTCGCTCTTCGGCGGGCATCGTCAGCGCCAGTTGGAACAGGAGCTCTTCGCGGTTTGGATTCATGGATTGCGTGATTGGACGGCCGATGCCCGCATTGACAATAGATAGCATCTATTCCAGAGTGGCAGCGATGAACATTGCATTGACGAAGCATTTCGAGGAACTGATCGCGCGTCTGGTTTCGAGCGGGCGCTACAACAATTCCAGCGAAGTCGTCCGTGCCGGACTGCGCATCCTGGATGCCGAGGAAAAATCCCTCGCGGCGGCATCGTTTCCGCCTGGCAGTTTGAAACACCTCTACCGGAAAACCGACAATCACGCGGAGCGACGCACGGCCCGGGCTTCCACCCTGAAGGTCGAACCGGAATGAAACAGTGGGAGATCTGGACCTGCGACTTTGCCGAAGCCGGGCCGCATCCGGCGATCATCGTCAGCCATCCCGATCGCGTCGCCCGCGCACCGCTGGTCAATGTGTTGATCGGCTCCAGCCAGAAGGCCAGCCGTCCGGCGCGTGAAAATGAAGTCGTGCTGAACGGGGCGGACGGACTCGATTGGGAGACGCTGGTGAAGTGCGACCTGATGTATCTGGTGGAGAAGGAGCGGCTGTATCGGCAACGGGGGACCGTGACCGCAGTTCGGCGGCGGGCCTTGGTCCAGCGCATCAATGCCTGCCTCGGGTTCACGCTGGTTTGACGAAATTTCACAGCGGCACGTTCGGCGGCGGGTTTTGCCAGCGCCAAGGTAAACAGGGCTTCTTCGTGAGACGGGTTGTTCATGAAATCAATTGATCAGTTCGCCGGGCTTGGCAGAGCGGGCGGGACTGAGGTAGGTTCCGCCCATGAAAGAAACCTCCATCTCGCTGGAGAACGCGGGTTCCAGTCTGACCGAGTGGGCTCGGCGCGCCCGGCGCGAGCACACCACATTCGTCATGCTGGACGCCACGAAACCCATCGCGCGGCTGATTCCCGCCGAGTCACCGCGTTGCACCGGCGCGGAACTCAGCCGCGCGCTGGCCGGGATTGAACTCTCAACCGAGGAAGCCCGCGCCTGGGCGGAAGACCTCCGAGACTCGCGGGCGGCGTTGTCGCCCCCGGAGGACTGTTGAAACCGCGTCTCTATCTCGAAACGACCGTCCCCAGCTACCTGACAGCGTGGCCGAGCCGGGATTTGATTCGGGCAGGCCACCAGCAGATCACGCGTGAATGGTGGGCGCATCGCAGGGACAACTTCGACGTGTTCATCTCGCAGTTCGTGCTGGACGAAGCTGCCGCCGGCGATTCCGCAGCGGCTCAAGATTGTCTGCGTGCGCTCGTGGATTTTCCGCTCCTGGACCTGACCGAGGAGGTCGGCACGCTTGCAAACGGCCTCGTGACTTCGCTGGTGCTGCCTGCTAAAGCCGCGACCGATGCCGCGCATATCGCCATTGCGGCGGTTCACGGGATGCACTTCCTGCTCACGTGGAACTGCACCCATATTGCCAATGCCGAAATGGCGGTTGCCATCGAGAGTTGTTGTCGTGAGCACGGGTACGTTGCGCCCGTGATTTGCACGCCGGAAGAATTGATGGGACAATGACGCCATGTTGAAAGATGAGTTGGTAGAAGAAGTACGGAAGGCGCGGGAAGAACAGGCCGCCCGTTGGAATTTCGACCTCAAGGCCATCCTGGCCGACGCTCGTAAGCGACAGTCAGAATCCAAGCGCAAGATTGTCTCGTTTGTAGAGAAAAACCCGAAGGCGGGTTGATCAGTTCTCGGTCGCCGCTTCTCCAGCGCCAGCGCAAACAGGGCTTCTTCGCGATTCGGGTTCATGGCTTCTTCTCCGTGGCTTTGTTGGCCTGCTGGAACTCGGCCAGTTTCTTTTTCCATTCGGCGGCCTGGGCGGGTTTGCCCCAGGCGTCGTAGAGTTGCACCAGTCGTTCGAGGGCTTCCGTGACGCGGCGCGGGGCGTTGAGATAGGGAGGCAGGCTGGCTTGGCGCTGAACGAGGCCTTCGTAGCCTTGCCGCAGCAGCGGTTCGGCTTCGGCGTATTTCGCCTGGCCCGCGAGACTGCCGCCGAGGAGGCTGATCAGATAGAAACGGTATCCGGCGTCGGGAAAAAGTTTGTCGGC
>Ga0163152_10005132_pt1 | contig 15646 bp, 12 predicted proteins | sample OliLakLV19MP8IB2_FD_148635 | JGI IMG/M metagenome (GOLD analysis project Ga0163152, IMG submission 148635) | Freshwater microbial mat bacterial communities from Lake Vanda, McMurdo Dry Valleys, Antarctica - Oligotrophic Lake LV.19.MP8.IB-2 | ecosystem: Environmental > Aquatic > Freshwater >... | reverse complement strand
TTGCGCCGGACTTGCGCCTGGCCGTGCTGACGGAAGAAGAATTGTTTGCGAAGGGCGCGCGCCACAAGCCGCAGGCTAAAAGTAAAGCGGCGACGTTTCTCTCATCGCTCGAAGATCTCAATGTGGGTGACTATGTCGTCCATGTCCAGCATGGCATCGCCAAATATCGAGGCCTGAAACGTCTCTCGGTGCAGAGCTTCGACAGCGACTATTTGATCTTGGAGTTCGCCGGCGGCGACACCTTGTATGTTCCCCTGGAACGGCTCGACCAGGTGCAGCGGTATAGCGGGGCGGACGGCCATGCGCCGCGCCTGGAACGGCTTGGCGGCGCCAATTGGGCCAAGACCACGGCACGTGTGAAGAAGGACATCGAGGAGATGGCTCACGAGCTGGTCGATCTCTACGCCAACCGCGAGCTCGTGACTCGCCATGCCTATGGATTCGATAGCACCATGTATCACGAGTTCGAAGCGGCCTTCGAGTACGAAGAAACAGACGATCAACTCAAAGCCATCCAAGACATTACACACGATATGGAGTCCAGCAAACCGATGGACCGATTGGTCTGCGGTGACGTCGGGTACGGGAAAACGGAAGTGGCGATGCGCGCCGCCTTCAAGGCTGTGGAAGCGAATCGCCAGGTGGCGGTGCTCGTCCCTACAACCCTGTTGGCGCACCAACACTACGATAACTTCTCCGAACGGTTCGCACCGTTCCCGGCTCGCGTGGCTCTGCTCTCCCGATTCCAGTCGCCGAAAGAGGCCAAAGCCATTCTCAAAGACGTGGCATCCGGCGCCGTCGATGTGGTGATCGGAACCCACCGGCTGATCCAGAAGGATGTCGTATTCCGCGACCTGGGACTCGTCATTATCGACGAGGAGCAGTGGTTCGGCGTCAAACACAAGGAACGATTGAAACAGCTCCGCACCCAGATCGACGTCTTAACGCTCACGGCCACTCCGATTCCCCGCACCTTGCAAATGGCCATGGCAAGTGTGCGAGATCTCTCGATCATCGAGACCCCTCCGGCGGGCCGCTTGGCCATTCGCACGCAGGTCGTCCGATCCAACGATACGCTCATCCGAGAGGCGATCTTGCGCGAACTCGGCCGTGGCGGGCAGGTCTACTTCGTCCATAACCGGGTCGAAACAATGGAGAATACAGGGGCTTGGCTCCACCAACTGGTACCCGATGCGCGGATCGTGATGGCTCATGGGCAGATGAACGCCAAACCGCTCGAGGCCGTGATGCTGAAGTTCTTTCGCCGTGAGGCGGACGTGCTGATCGCCTCGGCCATTATTCAATCGGGAATCGACGTCCCTCATGCCAATACGATCTTCGTCAACCGCGCCGACATGTTCGGACTCGCGCAGTTGTACCAATTGCGTGGACGGGTTGGCCGAAGCGGCGATCAAGCCTATGCCTACTTCCTGGTACCCGATGAGGGACGGTTGAGTGATGACGCGCAGAAACGCCTCACAGCCATTCAGCAATTTACCGAACTAGGCGCCGGCTTCCGCATCGCCGCAGCCGATATGGAAATCCGGGGCGCCGGCAACCTCCTCGGGAAACAGCAATCCGGGCACATTGCCGCCATCGGACTCGACCTGTACATGCAAATGGTGGAACAGGCTGTCCAGCGCCTTAAAGGCCAGACGGTGGAAGAAGATCCGGACCCCACCCTCCGGCTTAATGTCTCCGCGTTTATTCCTGATGGCTACGTCGCCGACCCCCACCAGCGACTTTCTTGTTACAAACGACTCTCGTCCTGCACTCAAGTTGGAGATCTCGCCCTTCTTCACGGCGAAATACAGGATCGATATGGGTTGGCCCCGGACTCCGTCGAGCGCTTGTTCGAAGTGATGCAGATACGGCTCCAGGCAAAAGCCTTGCGCCTAAGCACAATCGAACTCAAAACCCACTCCGTCGTCGTCATGCTCGACGCCAAAAGCCGGGTCTCTAGCCAGGCGATTCACCGGACGATGGACCGATACAAAAAACGGCTGTGCTTCCTATCTCCACTGTCGTTTGAGCTACAGATGCCGCACCAAGATTGGCCTTCCATCTTTTCAGAACTCACCGGAATCTTGCAAAGCCTGGGAGGCTGTGATACCAACACCACAATGCCAGCATACTCATCTCAATGACACGATCTCAGACGCCCATAACTCGAAATCGAAGGAATCCATGAACGTGGCCACTGTCCGTCTCGCCACCCTGCTCGCCTGCGCCATCAGTGGCATCTTCCTCTTGTTTACCGGCTGTGCGCCACCGCCGGAGGAAGGCGTACTGGCCCTTGTCAACGGTCGCCAGATCACACAAACCGACTTCGATACCCACTGGGGAGAACTGGCCGAGGCCACCAGGGCACGATACCTGAAAGAAGGGGGGAAGCGCCTCTTCCTCGATGAACTCATCACCCGAGAGTTACTCATGCAGGAAGCACGCAAGCTCGGGCTTGACAAGAGCGATACCATCCGCGATCGCGCACAGCGCTACCGGGAACAACTCATTATCGATGAACTGCTCAAGGACCGGATCAAAGCCAAGGTCGAACTCACGAATGAGGAATTGGGCGCCTTCTATGAGCAGCATGCCGGCGAACTCCTCCCGCCCTTGAAAGTACGAGTGGCACAGATGCTGCTGCCCAATATTTCAGCCGCGAAAGATCTCGAATACCAGGTCAATCATGGAGGGAGCTTCGCCAAGTTTGCGCAGCGGTATTCCATCGACTTCAAAACGAAGGCGAACGGAGGCGATCTCGGACCCTATCGAAAAGAACTGGTCGATCCAGAAGTCGATGCGGTCATTCATACCCTCAAGACCGGTATGATCAGTGCGCCGATCAAGACGGCCGCCGGCTACTACCTCGTCATGATTGCACCGCTCGACAAGGAAATTATTCAGGCGGACGTGGCCGTTCGGGAACGCCTCCGGCAGGAACTGCTCAACGAGAAACGCCGGAAACGATTCACCGGCGTGATTGCCGATATTCGCACGAAAGCGGTGATTCGCCTCGCCGATGCCGCCCGCTATGTCATCGACGATGCCGGCAAACGCTGAGTCGTCGCGCGTCGATGCTCTCTTCACCCGCCCGCATTATTCATGAACACTTCTGCTACAATCGTCGAGCTGCTGTTACGAGGATCCTTTGGCCGTCTGGTCCGAAACTCGGATCAGCAATTTGGCGACCAATTGTCATCAATAATGCTGCCTAGGAGCCTATTCGACAGTGACTGTCCTATTGCGGGGAACGACTCGCCACCATCAGCATCGTACTCGGCCAGAAATAATCCTCAATGTACTCCATCAAATACACCTCCGGTTATTCCAAGCCTGGAGCCACACACCAGGCCACATCTCCTCCGCCTCGTCCTGACAGCCATGCCGGACACGCTTCTGCCCTCCTCAAGTCCACTGCAATTCGTGTACAATCCGTCGAACCTTCGCCGACCAGTCGATCGTCTTGGCGCACCGCGAATCCTCTATCCATGATCACGATCCATCCGTTCAGCACCATGGCGCCAAACTGGCTGAGACATACCATCCTCTTCATGCTCGGGCTCATCGCACAAGCGTCCCTACTTTCAGCTGCACAGGTGGAAGACGGGATCGTCGCGATCGTCAACTCGGACCTCATCATGCTGTCCGAGATACAGCGAGATCTCGCTTCAGAACGGGAGCGGATTCAAAAAGAATACCGCGGTGACGCCCTTGCGCGTCGCCTCAAGACAGCGGAATACATCGTGTTGACCTCGATGATCGAACGCAAGTTGCAACTCCAGGAAGCCAAAGCGCGAGGCGTCACGGTCATCGATCAGGAAATCCAGCAAGCGATTCGGCAGATGAAGCAACAGGGAGAACCAGTCGATGAGACGAACCCGGCGGACATGATACGTGTCCGAGAACAGTTGACACTCCTCAAGGTCGTCGACCGAGATGTGCGAAGTGCGGTCATGGTCGCGGATTCCGATTTGAAACGGTATTTCCAGGAGCACCGCGACCGGTTTGCGCTCTCCGAGGAATACACGCTCAGCCAGATTCTCATCAAACCCCGCTCACCTGACGATACGGTCGACGCGAAAGAGAAAGTTCGCGAGGTGATGATTCGGCTTAAACAGGGGGAATCCTTCGAGGATATGGCGTTGCGCTTTTCAGACGGCCCGAACGCCTCACATGGAGGACACCTGGGCTTAGTGCGGCAGGGAGAACTCTTGCCGGAAATTGAGCGGACCATCGCCACCCTGGTCCCTGGCGGAATCTCAGATGTGATCGACACGTCGGAAGGTTTTCACATCATGCGCCTGGAAGACAAGACACCCAAGCAGTTCCGACCGTATGAGCAGGTCCACAATGAAATCCAGGGACTCGTTTTTCAGCAGAAGAGCGAAGACGTCTTTCAAACGTGGTTAACGAACCTCAAGAATAAGGCCTACATCGACATCAAGTTCGAATCCGCTCTTTCAGGACAGCCCACAACCGCTCACGCCCCTCGCCCGTTACCGAAGAGTAAGGAATAACTGCGTCGAGCTCGACCAATCCGAGCCCTTCCTGCAGCCGGCGAAGCGCACCGATGCGTTCGCTCATTTTTAACTTATCGACTTTCGTCGCGACGACGATGGGAGGACGTCCGACGGACAGCAGCCATGCAATCGTGTCTCTGTCCTGCTCACTCAACACCCGGCTCTCTACCAACACCACCACCGCACGCAGCTGTTCACTGCCGTTGAGATACTGTTCGATCAATGGAGCCCACTGAGCCCGCAATGCCTTCGACACTTTCGCGTAACCATACCCGGGTAAATCCACCACCACGAAACGCGCCAACCCAGGATCGTCGCTGGCGATCCGAAAGAGATTGACCAAACGGGTCTTTCCCGGCGTGCGACTCACCTTGGCCAATCCCTTGCGCTGCAAGAGAGAATTGATGAGAGAGGACTTTCCAACGTTTGATCGCCCGATGAAGGCAATTTCAGGAAGGTCGCTCTTCAGAAACTGCCCTGGCCCCGCACAACTTCTGATAAACTCTGCAGAAAGGATTTTCATGCGCTCCCCAGCCATTCACCGATCACACAACATGGTATTGACACAGGCCTTCGCCGCCTCTGTGATACGCAGCCTCTAATGCGGAAGTCAACCAAACAATCCCGGTCCCGCGTGAAAGCCTTCCTGATCATCGGCCTGTGCCTCCCGGTCGGTGCAGTCCTGTTCTTCTGGTTAGTCGCGATGCCGGATGTGTCGAGCTTACGCACGACCAATCCAACCGTGACGGCGCTGATAGAAACGCGACACACTCAGGCCACGGAACACGGTCGCGCCATCGGGAGCCATTGGACGTGGGTGCCGCTCTCGCGTATCTCACCCAACCTTCGCCATGCAGTCGTGGCTGCGGAAGATGCATCGTTCTTTACCCATGAAGGATTCGACTGGGAAGGGATCAAAAATGCAGCCAAGTACAATCTCGAAGCAGGCGAATTCAAGCGTGGGGGGAGCACCATCACCCAGCAACTGGCCAAAAACCTCTACCTATCGCCTGAACGATCTCTCCTTCGAAAGGCGCGAGAAGCGCTGATTACACGTTCCCTCGAACAGCATCTCTCGAAAGAACGGATTCTCGAGCTGTATCTCAATGTCGTTGAGTGGGGCCAAGGTACCTATGGCGCTGAAGCAGCAGCACGTCATCACTTCAAAAAGTCCGCGCACGATCTGACGGCCGACGAGGCCGCATGGCTGGCGGCTATCTTGCCGTCGCCCCGGCGATACGATCCGCTACGGAAAACGACCTTCCTGACCCGCCGCCACAACCGAATCCTCAAATGGATTACCCGGGGATCTACCCAAGCTCCCCGACCTCCTCAGTTAGAACAAGCGCCACAGTCAGAGCCAGACTTAGAAATAGAGCCAGAATCTGTGCCAGATGAACAGTCGATAGAGCCCCAAGGCCAGGAACAGACAGAAAGCTACAACGAGTCGCCGACCTCAGAGTAGTCTCGCTCACCGAATATCGTCGACTCATGTGTGTAGTGTTTGAACGGTTTATCTGAATTCCTAGTCTCAACAAGTTCACTTATTCGACAAACAATTCGACTGCTTTTTATCAACCAACCCATTGCGACAATTATTCTACTCGGCTAGGATGCCCGCGAATGCGCCACCTCCATCAGCAAATCGCAACCCGTGTGGCAGTCTGGCGTGCAGATAGTTATCCTTCCCTAAAATATCAGGCCATTGGCGAGATTTTGGATTGGGCGCATGTGCCGGAGACGGAACAATCCCGGTTCCTACGTCGGCCTCAACTGCGTGCCCTGGAAACCTATTGGTACCTGCGTCTGGTTGAAAAGACGCCGCATGTCTTCGACCTTTATCGGAAATTCTATCCGAAGCAATCGGAACTACTTACGGCGCTCGGGCTCGATCACGGTGATATTAAGGAATACGTTCTGGACGAAGGATTTAATGCGCTCTTGAAACGGATCAAGACCGATGATGCCTTCGTCCGCGATTTTGATCTCGAATCCCTTCGCGAGACCATGACCCTCGATTACTCCAGTTACATCTTGGCGTTGGCCATGGGAGCCGGCAAGACGATTCTTATAGGTGCCATCATTGCCACGGAATTTGCCATGGCCTTGGAGCATCCGGACGGCCCCTTCGTCCAGAATGCCCTAGTCTTTGCGCCCGGCAAAACGATCCTGGAATCGCTGCGTGAGTTGGTTGAGGTTCCCTACGACAAGATTCTTCCCCCTCGCTTATATAAGCCGTTTGCAGCTTCGGTCAAACTGACCTTCACCCGCGACGGCGAAAAAGACGTACCTGTAATCCGGGGGTCCTCGTTCAACATTGTGGTAACGAACACCGAGAAAATCCGCATCCAAAAAGAGACCATCCGCAAATCAGACCTCGGCGGTCTATTCTCGCCTGAGCGGGAAGATGAGGCTCGATCTGAGGTAGCAAACTTGCGCTTGCAGGCCGTTGCCTCGCTCCCACATCTGGCGGTCTTCTCCGACGAGGCGCACCATACCTACGGTCAGTCCCTCGATGCCGAACTCAAGAAAGTTCGGAAAACGGTGGACTATTTGGCTGCCAAGACCAATGTGATTTGCGTCGTCAACACGACCGGCACGCCCTATTTCCAGCGTCAGCCGCTCAAGGACGTTGTGATTTGGTACGGCCTCTCCGAAGGCATCAAAGACGACATTCTGAAGGACCTAGCCGGGAACATTCAGGCTTACGATTTCTCAGGCGATGCCAAGGCCTACGTGGCCCACGTCATTGAGGACTTCTTCAAAGACTATGGTGCTGTGCGCTTGCCGAACGGCGCGCCAGCGAAACTGGCTCTGTACTTTCCGCAGACCCACGATCTGAAGGAATTGAAGCCGGTCATTGATAACATGCTCGTGAAGATTGGGCAGAGTCCGGCCCACTGCCTCGTAAATACATCAGATGAATCGATGACCAAACAGGCCGACATCGATGCCTTCAATCGTTTGAACGACCCGTCGGCGTTGCATCGTGTCATCCTGCTGGTCAACAAGGGCACCGAGGGCTGGAACTGTCCGAGCCTCTTCGCTTGCGCTCTGGCGAGGAAACTCAAGACCTCCAACAATTTCGTCTTGCAGGCGGCGACCCGCTGTTTGCGCCAGGTGCCGGGTAATACAACGAAGGCCCGCGTCTATCTTTCGTCGGATAACTTCACGATTCTCGACAAGCAACTACAAGAGACCTATGGCGAATCGATCGCCGATTTGAACCGCACTGGGCAAGAGACTCGCCATGCCCGCATTGTGTTGCGCAAGCTCAATCTTCCGCCATTGGTGGTCACTCACCTCATTCGCACCGTGGTCAAGAGAGAGGGTGTTGTCATACCGCTGCGTCTGGAGCGACCGAAAACTAGCCACACCGGCGGACTCCAGAAATCTGTCTTCACGATGGCCGAGCAAGAGTCCACCTTCAGCGTCCTGCGCCAAGTAGACGAGACCGTCACCATTGACGCCGCACCAGAAGCGACCGACGCCTATGCCGCCGCCGTGGACCTTGCTGGCCGGTACCGGCTGGATCTCTGGACTGTCTATGACGAGATCAAGCGCCTCTTCGGTGGGGACGACATTTCGACTGCCGACCTCGATGACCTCGCCCGGCAGATCGAAGCGCAGACCCGCGCCTACGATGTGAGAGAAGAGAAGGTGGACGTGGCGTTGGCGCTGGTAAAGCCAGAAGGATTCATCAAGGGCGTCGATGCGTCAGGGAAGGAGATCTATACGACCGACATCGTGTATCCGAAGGACCGCGAGCATCTGCTCCTTTCATGGGAGACGATGAAGAAACACAACACCGGCGACTTTGGCTTCCACTACAGCCCTTATGACTTCGACTCCAAGCCTGAAAAGAGCTTCTTCGAACAGATGCTTGGCCACCTGAATCTGAAGTCCGAGGAGGTCGAAGATATCTACTTCACCGGAGCGTTGACCGACCCGAACAAAACCGACTTCTATGTCGAGTACAAGGACGACAAGGGCAAGTGGCGGCGTTATACGCCGGACTTTGTGATCAGGAAGAAACCGAAGCCCGGCTGCAAGCCGGGTACAGGAAGGGTCTTCATCATAGAGATCAAAGCCGAGCGCGAGCGGGCGCATCCCATAGACGGCGAGAATGGGCGGAAGGCTCTTGCCCTTCGGAAGTGGGGGACCTTGAACCCTGACCGACTCGCCTACCAGGTGATCTTCACGGCCACCGATACGGTCACAGCCGATCAGTTACGAGAAACGAGAAGGTTCGTTGAGGAAACCAAGGCCTGAATAGCGGGAGAGAACTTCGTGAAGAAAGCGACAAAAAAGGCTGCTGTTCTCAAGAAAATCAAGAAGGCCCTCCCTGCGCCTGCGCCAGTGAAGAAGACCGAGGTCAGGATCACTGCAGCCAAGGGCCGGCCGATGCTCACCTGGGTGGGTAAGCGGCCGCTGTCGCATGTCACCGCTTTTCCTGCCCAGCACATCGAGACCTTCGATCCGACCGGCTCATTCGGCGGCAGGCCCGCATCCCCCGACCTTTGGAGTAATTGGCCCTCTGCCTATCCCAAGGGTGGGCTGCTGTTCAACGGCGACAACAAAGAAGTGCTGGCTCATCTGCTGGCCAACGGCTTCCGGGGCAAGGTGAACCTGATCTACATTGACCCGCCGTTTGATTCCGGCGCCGACTATGTACGGAAGGTGTCGCTACGCGGCGCCAAGGGAACCGCCAAGCTGGGTGGTGAGAGCTACACGCTGGGCGAGCAGATCCAGTACACCGACATCTGGGCCAACGACAATTACCTCCAGTTCATGTACGAGCGGTTGATGTTATTGAAGGAGTTACTGGCAGAGGATGGCGCAATTGTCGTTCACTGTGATTGGCATCAGGGACCACGAATTAGGCTCGTTATGGACGAGATATTTGCTGAAGAAAACTTTAGGAATGAAGTTATTTGGCATTATGGGCAGCGTACCGCTATTCGTGAAAAACGCTTTGACATGAAACATGACAATCTTATCTTGTATGCAAAATCAGAAAGTATGACGCTCCATGAAACCACTGTGCCTTGGAGCTATGAAGAATTCCTCCAACATAGACACGATATACTAAAAGAAGAAGATGGACGCGAATTCATATTGACGGACGGCGGCCAAGGTGGTGAGCGTTACAAGAGATATGTAGATGAGGTAGTCGCAGCAGGAAAACCTCTCGATTCGGTTTGGGATCTTCCTTTGTTAAATTCTTCTGACAAACAACGGCAGGGCTTTCCAACACAAAAACCAGACTATCTGCTTGAAAGGCTTGTCCGCGCATGTTCAAGGCCCGGGAATCTTATCCTTGACTGCTTCGCTGGCTCTGGCACGACAGCAGCGGTGGCGCAGAAGCTGGGGCGTCGTTGGATTGGTTGCGACATCAACAAGGGCGCGATCCAGACGACGGCTAAGCGGTTGCAGACAATCATACAAGAGCAGATCGAGTCCGGGAAGATCGTGGCCGCAAAAGCCGAGCGCTTACCGGGGATGGAAGCCAACGACGATAAAAAGACGCCGGAGCCAGCGCAACTGGCTTTCACAGTCTGGCGCGTGAACGATTACGACCTGGCAATCCAGCACAACGAGGCAGTGAACCTGACCTGCGAGCACATCGGCATCCAGCGGACTAGAACGGACGCTTATTTCGACGGCACGCTGGGCAAGACACTGGTCAAGATCATTCCCTTTGGCCACCCGCTCACGCCGCTCGATCTGGAAGAACTCAAGCGTGAATTGGATGCCAGACCGGACGAGGACCGGCCCATCACGCTGGTCTGCTTGGGCATGGAGTTGGCAGCGAAGGCCTGGATCGAGGACTGGAACCGCCTGCGCAAGGGAAAGGACGCAGTCAACGGCCTTGCGGTCATCGAACTGCGCACCGACCCCAAATACGGCAAGTTCATCAAGCACGAGCCGGCCCGTGCGAAGGTTGCCATCGTCCGCAAGAAGGACAAGCTTGTGGTGGAAATCGAGGACTTCATCTCGCCGACGATCTTGGAACGGCTCACGCAGCAAGCCGGTCTGCTTCAACCGAAAATCGATGACTGGCGGGCGATGGTGGACTGCGTGATGATCGATTCGACATACGACGGGAAGGTTTTCAACGTCGCCCTCTCCGATGTGCCAGAGAAGAAAAGCGACCTTGTGGCTGGCCGCTACGAACTCCCAGCTCCGAACGGTAAGACGACCGTGGCCGTGAAGGTGATTGACATGCTAGGCGAAGAGGTCTTCGTGACTCACCAGGTCCCCGGATAGAACCCCGTCAGTCCGCCGGTTCGCCGCCCGTATCGCCAACCTGATTGAAGTCTCGCTCGCCGAAGATCGCCGATTCGTGCGTGTAATGTTTGAATTCGAGGAGATTCTGCGAAGGATCCTGGAGGAAATAGGTGTGATGCTCGATGCGCGTCCCGGGGAACCGGACACGAGGTTGTTGATAGAAGGATAACCTTTTCGTCTGGGCCTGCTCCAAGAACTGTTGCCACGAGTCTTTCGACAAGAATACCAGGCCGAAATGGTGAGGATAAATGCCTTGTTGCGGTGGCAGGGGTTCCGTCGTCAGATGTGCCACGAGTTGATGCCCCGCGAGTCCGAACGTGACGGCATGACTCGACTCCCGACCCAACGTACAACCAAGTCCATCGACATAGAAACGTTTCGCCGCCGCCACATCGTGTATGGGAAAGGCTAGGTGGAAGAGTGTACCCTTCATGGGAATTGTCCTTGAATGGTCGGGCTGCCAGCTCCGTTCCACCAGCCCGCAGCCATATAGGGCGTCACGTGACTGATGTTAAATCGCCCGTCAGGAGAAAGGACGAAGGCACCCGCTGATCCACGGATTCGGGCCACTAACATGCGCAACACCTGTCGAGCGGCAACTGTAGGACTGTTTCCCATCGCTAAACGATCGCAGATACTCTTGGCAATGACAAGGCGGATGATGCCTTCGCCGATGCCCGTCATCGAGACAGCACCACTCTGATTGTCCGCATACACTCCGCAACCGATGAGGGGGGTGTCGCCAACCCGCCCGGGTAACATCGACTCGATCCCACCGGTCGAGGCCCCCGCCGCCACCGTCCCGGACCGATCCAAGGCGACAGCACCGACGGTCCCATGCCGTTCTCTTGTTGAACGTATATGCTTCGAGAGCATCCGGTCGTAAGGGAGACGGCGAGACGAGCCGGTGGAAAGATGTCGCTTGAGCTTGAAGTGTCGAGAAAATTTTTCGGCGAATGGTCCGACTAACAGAACATGATTCGTCTCTTCCATGACCAGGCGGGCCGACGAAATCGGATGCACGATCCCCTCGATCGAGGCAACAGCTCCGGCTTTCAGGTGCGCCCCTTCCATAATGGCGGCATCCATCCGTTGCACCCCATCTAGCTGACGATTCGCTCCTCGTCCTGCATTGAATAGTCCGGATTGTTCCAGAAAACCGATCGTAGATTCAACAGCGGCGAGCGCAGAACCTCCTTGCGCGAGAATGCCGTAGCCGTCCGCGAGCGCATCGGCCAGGCATGTGGACTGCGCAGGCGTCACCTGTCGTGAACCGGCGCCTCCGTGGGCGAGAATGAGAGGACGGTGGCTGGTCAATTGAGGAGAAGATTCCGAGCCTGTCGATACGTCGGATCTTTCATGCGATCCAGATCAGACCGCACGAAGCCCAGGCCGGTGACGCAGAGCTCGAAGTTGTCGGAGAGTTTCCGGAACAGAGGAGGCTCTTCCCCTGATGGACCGTCAGCCATTTGCGCGACAATCCCGTAGGAGCGCTTTCCTGTCTTCATATAATCCACCAGGAAGTCCTTGTGGTAGATCAACCCGGCTGTTTTGAGTCGGCGCAAATATTCGGGAAACAGTCCGGCCATGAAGAGCGTGAAATCGCCGATATGCTGATGTACATCCCGTTCACGATCCATCGACTGGGCCTGGAGCAACACTTCCGATTCGAACAACAAGTCCATCACCGTATCGACCGGTTGGTCTTGCTGATTTCTGATTTTATACAGGTGGTCAGTGTGGGTAAAATCGACGAGCAGATTGGAGACGTAGCTGGTGACATTCGGATCAGGCCACCCAAGATGTTCCGTGAAACTTTTCTCGGTCAGGGCGCCGAAGAGCTGCCGGAGCGGATGTCGTGGCGGAACTTGCGTTCTCATATCCACCTCTCACACATTCCGAAACGTATGAACTCAGTATAGCAGATGTGAGTTGCGCGATGATGTCGCCCCTCTAATCCTTCTATCGGTCTTCACGAAGCAGACTTGAGCATGGGCCCGGTACTAGCAATGCCCTCAGGCTGTTCGAAAGGCCGTCGAGTGATCCATGAGACGTGAAACGTTTCGGAGTGGAGCACTCGGCAGTCCTACGTTTCACCTTTCACCTTTCACGCCTCACGTTTCACGCTTGTCGGCTATCCAGCACAAAAGTTACCGGCCCGTCGTTCAGTAATTCGACCTGCATATGCGCGGCAAAGATCCCAGTTTCTACGAGAGTACCCAGGGCTCGCAACTCTGTCACGACCTGCTCGTATAATTGCCTGGCTTCATCCGGAGCAGCCGCCTCGTCAAAGCTGGGCCGACGGCCATTTGTCGTTCGTCCAAGGAGCGTAAACTGGGACACCAGCAGGACCGATCCCTCGATATCCACCAACGAACGGTTCATCTTCCCCTGCCCATCGGAAAAAATCCTGAGCGTGCGGATCTTTTCAATCAGATAACGCCCGTCGGTCTCTCCATCGCCCTTCGCCACACCCAGCAAGACCAGGAGACCGGATTCGATCTGTCCCACGGTCTTGCCCTCAACATGAACCGACGCGCCCGTCACCCGCTGAATCACGGCTTTCATTTTTATGATCGTCCCGGTCGAAGCTCAGCCAGAGTGCCTTCGAGCGTGAGCAGCTTTCGTTTCGTGGGCAAACCGCAAGAAAATCCACCCAGCGACATATCCTGCGCCACAATCCGATGGCAAGGAATCACGATCGGCATTGGATTCGCCCCCACCGCATTGCCGACGGCACGAGCATACTGGCGACCTCCGACACGGGCCGCCACCCACTGATAGGATCGAAGGCGTCCATAGGAAATGCGTCGAAGAGTCCGCCAGACCTTCTGCTGAAAACCTGTCCCGCGTGAGAGATCCAACGGCAAGTCGAAGGACTGGCGGGTTCCGGCCAGATAGCCGATCAGCTGCGCCTGTGCCTCACGCAATCGTGGAGAAATCGGTTTCTGTAACAGGTTCGCTGAACGCAATCCCAACTCTGACAACACAGCCTGCCGCGATGACTTTGGCAACACGATGGCATCGATCCCTTTCGTCGTTTCTGATACTCCCATCCATCCCCAAGGCGTGCGGAAGACGCAGACCATGCTACCTGAGGGGCGCGGGATGAGGGATGCGGGTGGGGACAGTCGTCTGCCCATCGTTCAGGCCGCTCCTCGTTTGAGTTTTCGTCTGACCATTCCCCAGACCAGACCGAGTTCTTCGGACCGGAGTAAGGCATGGACACCCATATAACATCCCGCACTCAATCCAATGGCCACAGCGAGCATGGCAGATTTTTCGATCCATTCACCTGGATGGGTCCAAATCTGCGCCGCCGCGACCCACGCGCAGACCACGCCCAAGGGGACGGATGCGGCCAGCACACGCAGCAACGATCGTCCCACAGAGCCCCATTCCACTCCGCCCAATCTTCGGTTCAACACGGCGACCAAGATGCCTCCATTCACCATCGCCGCAAGGGCGGTGGCCAACGCCAGCCCTGCTGCACCCAGAGACGACATCAGCAGGAGTGAGAAGACAAGGTTAGCCACAACGGCGATCCCCGCAGAAATGGCCGGTGTGCGTGTATCCTGCAGCGAATAAAACGCCGAGACAATGATACGAACGCCGCCGAAGGCCCAGAGGCCGACCGAATAGCAGAGCACCGCCAACGCGGTCTCAGTCGTATCGTGCGCCGTAAACGTTCCGTGTTCGAAGAAGAGATGGATGATCGGCTGACGCAACAAGATGAGGCCCACCATCGCCGGCAGGATGATAAAAAGAATCATGCGAAGGCCGAATCCGAACGTCTTCCGCAATTCATCCATCGCCCCGCGCGCAGCCTGCGCCGAGAGTGTCGGTAAAATGGCTGTGGCCAACGCCACACCAAAAATCCCGAGCGGAAACTGAATCAACCTCATCCCATAGAAAAGATAGGTCGGCCCACCCGCAAAAAATGAGGCGAGGATCGTGCTCACAGTGATGTTGATCTGCGTCACGGAGAGACCGAGGAGCGACGGTAGCATCAACTTGCCGATCCGCCGTACTCCGGGATGGCCCGGTGAAAACCGAAATCCGAACAACATGCCTCGTCGACGCAGACCTGGCAACTGCATGGCAAACTGCGCCACACCTCCTACGACCACACCCAGCGCCACGCCAAGGATCGGCTCTGACATCATCGGCGATACAAACAACGCGCAGCCGATGATGAAAACATTGAAGAACACCGGCGAGAAGGCCGGCGCCGCAAACGCGCGCATGGAATTCAGGATCCCCATTGCCAGCGCAGCCAGACTGATAAAGATGAGATAGGGAAACATGACCCGTGTGAGAAGGGTTGTCGCACTCAGCTTTGCCGGATCGTCATGAAATCCCGGGGCCAGGAGCCAAACGATACCCGGCGCGGCGATAATCCCCACGATCGTCACACCGATCACAATCGTGAGCAACGTCGTGAAAACAGCGCTCGCCAGTTCCCAGGCGTCACGTTTCGACTTCTGGGTCTGATATTCCGTAAAGACCGGTATGAAGGCGGAAGACATCGACCCTTCCGCAAAGAGCTCACGGAGCAGGTTGGGAACACGATAGGCCACGAAGAAAGCATCGGCTGCAGGCGTTGCGCCGAACAGGTTCGCCAACACCATGTCGCGGATGAACCCGAGGATGCGACTGGAGAAGGTAGCCACGCCGATCACGCCGGCAGCTTTGACCACCGAGTGCGTCTCATCTTGCGTATTCGTTGGGGCTGGGGTCACTACCGTAGGATCGGACATGTATCGAGATTCTAGCGGAACGATGCCGGTCAGTCTATCAAGCCAATGATTATGGTTCTTGAATCAACGTGT
>Ga0163152_10005130_pt1 | contig 15650 bp, 12 predicted proteins | sample OliLakLV19MP8IB2_FD_148635 | JGI IMG/M metagenome (GOLD analysis project Ga0163152, IMG submission 148635) | Freshwater microbial mat bacterial communities from Lake Vanda, McMurdo Dry Valleys, Antarctica - Oligotrophic Lake LV.19.MP8.IB-2 | ecosystem: Environmental > Aquatic > Freshwater >... | reverse complement strand
ACCTCACCGTGAACGGCGGCCTCGACTCCGTTGTCGCTGCCGCGCGCCTCGCGGTTCCGCGCGTGCAGACACCCGTCGATGAAGCGCGCTTCCTCAAGGCGATGATCGACGCGCGCGAGCGCCGCTATCGGAACCTCGCCTCGAACGGCATGCGGAAGTACCTCCCCGGCTGGCTCTCGCGGAACGCCGACTTCCGGAAGCTGCTCGCCGCCGGGAATCTCGACCTCACCGGCAACGTGCCGCTGCCCGCGAAGGGCTTCTCGTTCTGCGGAGGCAGCAGGACCGACGCGGCGGCCTTCCGCTCGTGGATGGGCTCGCTCACCCGGACCTCCTGAGTTTTGGAAAGGCTCCGCACGCGCTAGAGTGCGGCCCATGCGCTTTTCCCATCTGCTCGTCCTGTCCCTGCTCGCCGCCGGCTGCGAAGGTGATATCACCGCCGACGCTGAAGAAGAGAAGGCCCGCGGCGCCGAGTACCTCGCGGGGACTGCGGCCAAGGAAAACGGCGCAATCACCCTGCCCTCCGGCCTCGTGTATCGCACGATCACGCGCGGCACGGGCGTTTCGCCCGCCGCGACCGACAAGGTGACCGTCCACTACACGGGCAAGCTGATTGACGGCACGACGTTCGACTCGTCGGTGAACCGCGGACCCGCGACGTTCCCGCTCACCGGCGTCATCGCGTGCTGGACCGAAGGCGTCCAGAAGATGCACGTCGGCGAGACCGCGAGCCTCGGCTGCCCGTCGAACCTCGCGTATGGCGACAAGGGCCGTCCAGGCCCGATCCCGCCCGGCGCGACGCTGATGTTCGAGGTCGAGCTCCTCGAGGTTCACGTCTCCGCGATGACCACGCCACGTCCCATCGAGTAGAGCGAGTGGCCGACAAGCGCCGCTTCGATCTTTTCGCGGCGTTCGTGACGGAGCGCTTCGGCCCGGCACGTCGCGTCTACGACGTCGCCGGAGGCATGGGGAAGCTCAACGACGCGCTCACACGCCTCGGTCACGACACGACGACGTTCGACACGCGGCACAAGCACTTGCCCGTGAAATACGCGCAGCGGATGTTCACGCTCGACGAACCCTGCGAAGCGGACGTGGTCGTCGGCATGCACCCCGACGGCGCCACGCGTGTGATCCTGCAGTACGCCGCGAAACACGCGCTGCCGTTCGCGGTCGTGCCGTGCTGCTCCGACAACGGGATGCCCTACAACCCGTGGCGGCGGCACCTCGCCGACGTCGCGCGCGAGCTCGGCTTCACCGTCGACGAAGCGACGCTGGCGATGGAAGGCCGCGCCCGCATCGTCTTCGGCATACGCTGATCAGCGCAATCCGTCGCGGCGGCAGGCGAGCTGAACGGCGCTCGGTTGCCGCCGCTGGCGCTGATCAGCGTTTCACGCGTTCGTTACACGGCGGCAACGCTCCCGCAAGGGCGGCGGCCGATGCTCCGGGCATGTCGAATCGCCGAACGGGATCGCCAGCTCCCCGAATGCGGTTGCAGGGAAACCGAACCTGTATTCAAATGCGACGAATGGCCATTCGGAAACTGGCAGGAAGGCTCGGGGCCGCGATTCTGACCGCCGCGATTTGCGCGGGAAGCGAACTCGCCGCGGCGCAGACGCCGGACCCGTCGGCCACGCCAACCGGATCGCCCGAGAAAACGCCCGCGCCGGAAAAGCCGGTTGCCACTCCCGTGGCAACGGCAACGGCGACGCCCGACGCCGCCTCGAGCCCCGTCGCCTCCCCCTCCCCCGCCGCAACCGACGGCGGCGGCTACGCGCTGACGATCTGCGCGGTCACGGGAAAAGAAGGCACGCCGATCCCCGGCGCGGCCGTCATCCTCGTCGCGCCGGACGGATCCGCAGCCGCGATCACGACCGGCGAAGACGGCTGCATCCGCATGCCGCGCCTGCCCGCGCTGAAGTACCGCGTGACCGTCGCCGCTGCCGGCAGTATCCCGAAGGACTTCGAGATCGAGGTGCCGGCCGCCGGCGGGCTCGTCCGTAGCGTGCGGCTCGACATTGCGACGGCGAGCAACGAGGAGACGATCATCGTCGAAGCACGCCGCGAGCAGCCCGGCGAGACGCGCCGCGTGATCCAGCCGGAGATCGCCCGCACGCTGCCCGGCAGCCAGGGCGATGCGCTCAAAGCGATCCAGAACCTGCCCGGCCTCGCGCGCGCGCAGTTCGGTGGTGCGGCGCTCATCGTCCGCGGCGGCGCGCCCGAGGACACGCGCGTCTTCCTTGACGGCAGCGAGATCCCGCAGCTCTACCATTTCGGCGGTCTCACCTCGGTCGTCGCGACGGAGATGTTGCAGTCGATCGATTTTCTTCCGGGAGGTTTCGGCGTCCGCTACGGCCGCGCCCTCTCGGGCGTCGTCGACGTGGAGACGCGGCCCGCCCGAGAGAAGAAGAGCGCGATCATCGACGCCGATATCTTCGACGCCTCCGCGTTCGCCGAAGGCGCGGTGTTCGGCGGGCGCGGCGAGGATCCCGCGCCGGCCGTCACCGGCACGAACGGCGAGCTCACGAGCGACGCGAGCGCTGCCGAGCCGCAACGCTCGCGGCACGGCCGCATGATCGCGGCGGGCCGGCGCTCCTACATCGACTTCATCCTGCCGCAGGTCGTGCCCGAGGACACCCTCACTCTCACCGTCGCGCCGCGCTACTACGACTACCAGCTGCGCTACGACGCGCCGACGACCGAGGCCGGCACCAACACGCACGTGATGGCGTACGGCTCCGACGACGCCTTCACGTTTCTCATCAAGGAGCCGCCCGACGACGAGGTCGAGCTGCGCGGGACGTTCCTCTACCGCACGCTTTTCCACCAGGCGCAGGCCGGCATCACGAAACCGCTTGCGAGCGGATGGCTCCTCTCCGCGACGCCCGCGGTCGCGTACCAATCGCTCATCATCGAGGTGGGCGACCTCGCGGGCTTCCACATCGACTTTACCCGCGCATCTGCACGCGTCGAGGCGCGGAAGTCGCTCGGCGAAAACCTTCGCCTGCTCGTCGGCTCCGAAGCGGAGACGCTGCGTGTCCGCTACGAGTTTTTCTTCAACCAGGGCGGAGAGACGTCGTCCGCGAAAGCCGTCGCCGCGTACGACATCGCCGCGGGCAGCGTCTATTCGCAGGCGGAGATCCTCCGCGGGCCGCTCACCATCGTTCCCGGCGTCCGCATGGACGGCTACTACCCGACGAGCGCGGTCTCGTTCGATCCCCGTTTCGCCGCACGGTATGAGCCGTCGAAGACGTGGTTCGCGAAGGCCTACCTCGGCCAGTACCACCAGCCGCCGGACGGCCGACAGTGGGACAAGAACGTCGGCAATCCCGACTTGCGCGCGCCCTACGCGATCCAGACCGGCATCGGCGGCGGCTACCGTTTCGGCGAGAACACGAACGTCGAAGCCGAGCTCTTCTACAAGTGGCTCGACGATCTCGTCGTGGAGAGGCCGCGCGATCCCGGCGACCCGAACAGCTCGAGCTTCATCTCTCCGCTCGACAATCGCGGCATCGGCCGTGCGTTCGGCATGGAGATCCTCCTGAAGCGCGAGCTCACCGAGAAGCTCTACGGCTGGATCGCCTACACCCTTTCCAAATCCGAGCGCGCGAGCCCGTACGAGCCCGGCGGTTGGCGGCCGTTCGAATTCGACCAGACGCACATCCTCACCGCGCTCGCGGGGTACCGGCTGCCGCACGGGTGGGAGGCCGGCGTGCGGATGCGCTACGCGACGGGAAATCCCGACACGTTCAACAAGGGCGGCATCTACGACATCGACCAGGACGAATACGTGCCGATCCCGGGGACGCCGTACGGCGATCGCATCCCGGCGTTCCACCAGCTCGACATTCGCGTCGACAAGAACTGGCAGTTCGACACGTGGAAGCTCGGCGTCTACCTCGACATCCAGAACGTCTACCTGCAGCCGAACCCGGAAGGCGTCGAATACAACTTCGACTACGAAGAGCACTACTACTTGACCGGCCTGCCGATCCTGCCGTCGATCGGCTTCCGGGGGGAGTTCTGATGCGTGTCTTTTGGAAGCTGATCTTCATCACAGCCGCGATCGCGGTTGCGGGATGCGAAGATGGAACGAGTGAACGCTGGCTCCTCGAAGAGGTGCGGGTGCTGGGCGTGCGTGCGGAACCCGCGGAGGCCGCCCCGGGACAGGACGTCTTTCTCGAATCGCTCGTCGTCGACCCGCTCGGCGCCGGGCTGCGCAACCTGGAGATCGCGTGGGCGGTGTGCACGCCCGATCCGATTCTCGGACAGGCATCGTGCGCGGAGCCCGGCCGCACGGTTCCGCTCGGACTCGGCTCGGCGGCGACGCTCTCCGTCGGCGCCGACGTCCTCGACGGCTTGACGCCCGAGCAGGCGCTCTTCGGCATCGACCTCTACGTCGTCGTCGCCGCGAGCGCGCCGGGAGTTCCGAACGTCGTCGAGGAGGACGGCGAAGCCGGCTACAAGCGCATCCGCGTCTCCACGGATCCGCTGCCGAACCAGAACCCGGAAGTCGCGTGGTTCAACCCCGCGTCGACGCCCGTCGATGGGCGAGACATCCTGCTGCAAGCCGCGGCGACCATCGAGTCGACGGAGGACTTCGAAGGACCGCTCGGACCCGACGTCGAGGACCTGCGCTTCAGTTGGTACACGACCGGCGGTGCGCTCGAACGCGGCGTCACGCTGGGCGAGCCGCTCGCAAGCGAGGTCTCGTGGGAAGCGGAGACCGGGTCCACGTTGTTTCTCGTGATTCGCGACGGTCGCGGCGGGCTCGACTGGGTCGTTCGCGAGGTGCCGTGATGGCCAGGAAGAAGGCAAAGCCGCCGGGCAAGGCGCACAAGCCGCATCCGCGGTCAGCGCGCATGCGCGAAGAGATCATTCTCGCCGCCGCGGAAACGTTCGCGAAGAAGGGCTATCGCGCGACGACGATGGCGGAGATCGCCGCGGCCGCGGGCTACACGGCCCCGTCGCTCTACACCTACTTCAAGAGCAAGGAAGAGATCTTCCGCGCGATCATCACGGGGCTGAAGACCGAGATGCTCGCGACGTACGACGAGCGGTTGCCGATGAGCCTCTCCTTCGCGCAGCGCCTCGAGCTCCTGCTGCTGCGGCAGTACGACATGAGCGAGCGGAAGAAGACGGCCATCCAGCTCATCCTCACGGCGACGTCGGAGGTCGCGCCCGAAGAGCTCTCGCCCGCTTCCGACGGGCATCAGGCGTTCTCCAACGCCCTCGAGAAGTGGCTCGGTGAACACGCGACGAAGAAGGACCTCGGCGGGGTGTCCACGAAAGAAGCCACGCGCGTCCTGATGGGCATCTCGCACGCGTTTTTTCAGGACTGGATCCTCGGGCGGCTCGAAGGCCGCCTCACCGACGCCGCGCCGCGCGTCGTCGGGTATTTCCTCCGCGGCATCGCCGGAGCCCGCTCGTGACGTCTCTCCTCCTCGTTGCCTGGCTGCTCGCCGCACCGGGTGCGGCGCCGCCGGCCGCACAAACCCTCTCGCTCGAAGACTGCGTGCGGATCGCCCTCGACAAGAATGGCGACATCGTCGGCGCGGAGTTCAGCGTCGATGCCGCGGAAGCCGCGCGCTCGTCGATGCGGGGCAACTTCGGGCCGCGACTTCGCGTCGAGGGCAACTACCTGCGGTATCCCGAAGAGCAAACGATCGCGTTCGGACCGGGAGCGCCTCCTCTCGTCGTGCGGGAGGAAACGACGACGAGCATGACGGTGAGTGTGATCCAGCCGCTCACGCCGTTGCTCGCGGTTCACTCTGGCTATCGGGCGCGCGACTTCGGCGTGGACGCGGCGCGCATCCATCGCGATTCGGTGAAGCGCGACGTCGCCTACCAGGCGACCGAGGCGTACTACCGGCTGCTGCAGGCACAGAAACTCGCGGAGGTCACCGGCACCTCGGTGAAGCAGGTCGAGTCGCAGGTCACGCGCGCGCGTGCGTTCGAGAAGCGCGGTGTGATCGGACGCAACGACGTGTTACGCGCGGAGATCGCTCTCGCCGGTGTCACGCAGCGGCGCATCCAGGCGGATGGCGCGGTCACGCTCGCGAATGCGCGGCTGGCGATGGTGCTCGGACTGCCGCCGGGAACACCGATCTCGCCGGCCTCCGCGCCGGAGACGCCCGCAGCGGCGCCGGTCACGACGGCGAATGCCGCGGTCACGAAGGCGCTGGCCGAACGCGGCGAGCTCGACGAGTTCAACGCGCGGATCGCGCAGGCCCGCGCGGGCCGCAACGGCGCGTGGACGCGGCTCGCGCCGCAGATCAACGCGATCGGCAGCTACTCCCGCGTGACCGGCTCGACGTTCCAGGAAGAGGAGACCCGCTTCGTCGGGCTGCTCCTGACGTGGGACGTGTGGGACTGGGGCGCGAGTTACTACGGAGCGCGCGAAGCGGCGGCGCAGGTGCGGCAAGCGGAAGCGGCGAGCGCGAACGTGCGCAGCGGCGTCGCGCTCGACGCCCGCGCCGCGCACATCACCCATTCCGGATCGGTCGAAGGGCTCGCGGTCGCGAAAGCCGCCGTGACGCAGGCCGAGGAGAACTACCGCATCGAGAACCGCCGCTACGAGGAGAACGCGGCGACGACGTTCGACGTGCTGGACGCCGAGTCCCTCCTCACGCAAGCCCGTGCCCAGTACCAGACCGCGCTCTACGACAGCCACATCGCAGCCGCCAACCTCGACCGCGCTCTCGGACAACTCCCCGGCGCCGCCGCTTCCAAGTGAGACCCGTCATGCGAACGAACATCGTGTCGTCCCTGTTCCTCGGTCTCGCCATCTTTCTCCTTTCCGCGTGCGGAAGCGAGAAAGGCGCGAAGGCGGAGCTTCCCGATCCGGCGCCCGAAACCCACGCGGAGCCCCAGGACACGACGCGGAGCGCGACCGGGTCCAGCGGCGGCTCGGCGATCATGGGCGGGCCGGCGGGCACGCTCGAAGCGCGGCGCCGCTCGACGCTTTCGCCGCGCGCCAGCGGCGTGGTGACCAAGGTGCACGTGCGCGATGGCGATCGCGTGGCCGAGGGGGACGCGCTCGTCTCGCTCGACACCGAGGACTTCGCGCTGCGGACGCGGCAGTCGGCCGCCTCCGTCGACGCGGCGCGGGCCGGCTTCACCGCGGCCGAAGCCGACTGGAAGCGCTCGAAGGCACTGCTTGCCGACAAGGCGCTCTCGCAGGCGCAATTCGACGGCGTCGACGCGCGATATCTCGGCGCGAAGGCGGGTCTCACGCAGGCCGAGGTCGCGCTGGCCATGTCGAAGAAGGCGGAGCGCGACTCGGTGCTGCGTGCGCCCTTCCCTGGCGTGATCGTGCGCCGCTACGTCTCCGAAGGCGAATACGCGTCGCTGATGCCGGCCACGAACCTCGTCACGCTCGAGGAGACGGGCGTCTATGACCTGCGCGTGTATCTGCCGGCCGATCGTGCGAGCACCGTCCACACCGGTGACATCGTGACGGTGCGTCTGCCCGGTGCGGGGAAGGAAGCCCGCGGTACCGTGTTGCAAGTTCTCCCGCCCGTCGACGAGAACGCGACCGTCGCGGTGCTGGTGGAAGTCCCCGATCCCGAGAACGCGCTTCGCCCGGGCATGACCGCGGAAGCCGCTTCCATCCGCACGGAAGGGAAGAAAAACAAGTGAGACTCGCCGACGTATCCATCCAGCGTCCCGTGTTCGCGACCGTCATGGTCGCGGTGCTTGTGGTCTTCGGTGTCGCCGCGTATCCGAGCATCGGCGTCGATCTCTTCCCCGACGTCGAGTTCCCGTTCGTCACCGTGACGGCGGTCTATCCCGGCGCCGATCCCGAGTCCGTCGAATCGAAGGTCGTCGACAAGCTCGAGGAGGCGGTCAACACCGTCAACGGCATCGAGGTGCTGCGCTCGACGTCGATGGAGAACGTCGGCCTCGTCGTCATCCAGTTCCGCCTGGAGCGGAACGCGGACCAGGCCGTGCAAGACGTCCGCGACAAGATCTCGGGCATCTCCTCGCTGCTGCCGCCCGATCTCGAGCCGCCGATCGTCCAGAAGTTCGACATCGGCGCCGCGCCGATCCTCGCGCTCGCGCTGTCGGGCGACATCCCCGCGCAGGAGCTCACGCGCCTAGCCGAAGACGTCGTGAAGGCGAAGCTGCAGACGCTGCAAGGTGTCGGCGGCGTGGACATCGTCGGCGGACGCGCGCGCGAGTTCCAGGTGTGGGTCGATCCGCGAAACCTCGAAGGCCGCGGGATCGCGATCGACGACGTGCTGCGAACGCTCAGCCTGCAGAACATCGAAGTGCCTGGCGGACGCATCCAGGTCGGCGCGAAGGAGTTCGTCGTCAAGACGCGCGGCCAGGTGAACACGGCCGAAGGCCTGTCCGATCTCATCATCCAGGGCGGCGGCGGCAACGTGCGGATCCGCGATGTCGCGAAGGTCGAGGACGGCGCCGAGGAGGCGCGGTCCTACTCCTCGCTCGACGGGAAGTCGGCCGTCTCGCTCATCGTCCGCAAGCAGGCCGGCACGAACACGGTCGAGATCGCGCACCGCGTCCATGCGGCGCTCGACGCGCTGAAGGCATCGAAGAAGTTGCCGGCGGGCGTCACGCTTTCGGTGCCCACGGACAATTCGACGTTCATCGAGCACTCGATCAAGGACGTGCAGTTCGACCTCGTGCTCGGCGCAATCCTCGCGATCGTCATCATCCTCTTCTTTCTCCACGACTGGCGCGCGACGCTCATCAGCGCGCTGGCGATCCCGACGTCCGTCATCGCGACCTTCGCCTTCATCGGCGTCATGGGCTTCACGTTCAACAACATGACGATGCTCGCGCTGTCGTTGTCGATCGGCATCCTGGTCGACGACGCGATCGTCGTCATCGAGAACATCCATCGACACCTCGACATGGGGAAGACGCCGAAGCAGGCCGCCCACGACGGGACGGCCGAGATCGGCCTCGCCGTCATGGCGACGACGGCGTCGATCGTCGCCGTGTTCGTGCCGGTCGCGACGATGAAAGGCATCATCGGCCGGTTCTTCTATCAGTTCGGCCTGACGGTCGCGTTCGCCGTGACGATCTCGCTGTTCGTCGCGTTCACGCTTACGCCGATGCTGTCGTCGCTTCTGCTCCGGAAGTCGCACGTGGAGAAGCGCGGAATCGCGAAGGTGATCGAGGCGTTTTTGGTCCGCATTGACCGCGCCTACAAGGCGCTGCTCGGCCTCGCGCTGCGCCACCGCTGGAAGACCATCACGCTCGCGTTCTTCTCGTTCGTCGCCGCGCTCGTGATCGGCGCGTTCATTCCGTTCGAGTTCGTGCCGCAGGAAGACCGCGGCATGTTCAACGTCACGATCGAGCTGACGCCCGGCACCGCCCTGCCCGTCACGCAGCGGCTTGCGGACGCGACGGCGGCCCGCCTGCGCGGAGTCCCCGGCGTCGAGGCGACACTGGTGACGGCCGGCGGCGGTACGGAAGGCGAAGTGAACCGCGCCGAGATCCAGGTGAACCTGGTCAGCCGCAAGGAGCGAGGCTACTCGCAGAGCGAAGGAATGAAGTACGCGCGAAGTCTCTTCGCCGGACGGACCGACGCCATCTTCGCGGTGCAGGAGGTGAACGCGGTCGGCGGCGGCGGCGGTTTCCGCTCCGCGATGGTCCAGTTCAACATGCGCGGCGGCGACTACGCCGAGCTGAACACCGAAGCCGAGAAGCTGATGGCGGCTCTCAAGAAGAGCGGCGGCTACGTCGACCTCGACACCACGTTCCGCGGCGGCAAGCCCGAAGTGCGCGTCGAGCTCGACCGCAATCGCTCCGCCGATCTCGGCGTGCCGGCAGCGGCGCTCGCGATGACCGTGCGCAACCTGGTGGCGGGCGAGAAGGCGAGCGAGATCGCGACGCAGGGTGAACGCTACGACGTGCGCGTGCGGCTCCCCGACGAATCCCGTGCCCGGCCGGAGGACCTGCTTGCGTTGCGCGTGCGGTCGTCGCGAGGCGTCCTGGTGCCGCTTTCGGCGGTCGCGCGGATCGACACCGGCGATGGGCCCGCGAAGATCGAGAGGCAGGATCGCCAACGCCAGGTCACGGTGTTCGCGAACCTCGAGGGCAAGGCGCTCGGCGAAGCGGTATCGGAGATCGAAGCGTTCGCGAAGACGTCGATGAGCCCGACCCTCACCACCGACTGGGCCGGCATGGGCGACATCATGAAGGACTCGATCTCGGCGATGGGTGCGGCGCTCCTGCTCGCGATCGTCATCGTGTATCTGATCCTCGCGGCGCAGTTCGAGAGCTTCCTGCATCCGTTCACGATCATGTTGTCGCTGCCGCTCTCGCTGATCGGCGCGCTCGGCGGCCTCTACCTCGCCGGGATGACGATGAACATCTTCTCGATGATCGGCGTGATCATGCTGATGGGCCTCGTCACGAAAAACGCGATCCTGCTCGTCGACTACGCGAATCACATACGGCGTGTCGACAGCCTGACCGCGCACGAGGCGCTCATGCGGGCCGGTCCGGTGCGACTGCGGCCGATTCTCATGACGACGGCCGCGATGATCCTCGGCATGTTCCCGGTGGCGCTCGCGCTCTCCGAAGGCGGCGAGCAGCGTGCGCCCATGGCCGTCATCGTCATCGGCGGCCTGATCACGTCCACCATGCTGACGCTGCTGGTCGTCCCGGTTGCTTACTCGCTGCTCGACGGCGGCGTGGCGTGGGTCGGCAGCAAGAGGAAGCGCGCTCCCGCATCGACGCCGGAGCCGCACGCGACGTAGTCACTTGCGACGTTGCTCGGGCAGCAACGCCCGATGCTTCTCCGCGATCCACGCGCGGACGCCGTCACGGATCGACGTTGCGAGGTCTCGCATCGTCGTGACGTCGGCCTCCGACACGGTGCCGCTCCGCTCGTACTCCACGATGTTCCGCTTCCTTCGGTAGGCCTCGAGGAGGCCGATCGTCTTCTTGTCGGCGCCAATCGTCTCGCTCAAGGACTGGATGGCGCGGAAGTGGTGTTGGCCGCCCTTCTCCGGCTGGTATCCCGCTGCGGCGAGCGCCGTCATCGCGGCCTGAAGCATCGCGTTGTACGCAATACCGAACCGCCAATCGTCGCTGATGCTCTTCTCACTATCGGCGAGATCGCGTTCGACGACGGCGAACAGTGCTGCGATTTCGTCGGCGCTCGTCTTGTGCGCGCGGAGCCACCCGTTTTTGTGCCAGTCCAGCAACCCCATCGTCGTCCCCGATCACGAACTGCTTCGGTTCCCGCACGACCGAGGAGAGGAAGTGGTGTCCCGAAGCGAGCTTCTTGCGAAATTCCTCCGGCGTGTAGACGACCGGATTGATCTCGCGACCGAGACTACGTTGGGGGTCTGACGTGGCCTCGACGACGGCTGCAAACGAGGTGCTCCCGACGACCATCAAGTCGATGTCGCTGCCCTTCCGGATGGCAGAGGTGGCGAACGACCCGAAAATCCAGGCAACGTCGATTTCACTTCCGAGCACGGAGAGCGCGTTTCGAATCCTCGCAACCGTGCCCACGGTCTTCGACAGAAGCGCCTGGAGCTCCGCGAACACGTGCGAATCCCGATTCGCCTGGAAGTAGACCTGGTGGCCGTCGCGATTGCGTGTCACGAGCTCTGCGGCGACAAGCCCGACGAGCTCTCGCTGCACGAGACTCGGCGCCAGTTCCGTCTCGCGCGCGATCTGCCGAAGAAAGAAGCGCTCGTCGGCGTGGCCGAAGAGCCAGCCGAGGACCCCTCTTCGCGTCTGGCCAAAGAGAAGCTCGCCCGGGTCCTTCGATCGTGTTGTTACCAAAGTGGTTACAATCGTAACTCATTTGATAACGAGCGCAACCGCACTACCGGAGCGCGCCCGGAGCTGCCCGAAGGATCGCGTCCACCGCCTCGCCAGGCGTCGCAAACGTCCCATCGACGGAGTAGCTCTCCGCAAGACACTCGAAGACCTCTTCCTTCAGCGCGAAGAACAGGTGTCGGGTTCGAGCCGTGCGTTCGGCGTCTGGGAGGCGCTGTTTGTGAAGGATCCGCGCCTGCTCCTCGATCCATGGGGAATCGACAATTTCCTGAATCTGATACGAGCTGAGCCCTTCCACCACGTTGTAAAGCGGGTGATTGTGGAACGCCTCGTCATTCGGTCCGCCACCGCGAAACACGCTGCAGTGCGAGATTCTTACGACACTGAAGGCATCGGAGTCCGGCGAATCAGGCGACCTCGAATCGTAGGCGAGCCAGACCGTGCCTTCTATCGCGAGCACACAGAGAGCGCTCGACGTGTTCGGTTCACACGGAGGAAGATCCGCAAGTGGCATCGCGCGGGGACGCATGGTGCGAGCTTAGCTGACCTTTGGTCGAGGGAATCGCAGTCTCACCAGCATCGCGGTGACGCGATCCAGCAGGACGAGCAGTTCCTTCGCCTCGTCCTCCGTGACGAAGCCCCACCCGATCGCGATCCACACGGCCTCGACGGACTCCCGGGCGCTCCCTTCGGCCGTGGCGAACCGGTTCAATCTGTCTTTTCCCTTTCGCGCATTTCCTTCTGCGATGTTGAGGACGACGCTGATGCTTGCGCGTTTCAGCTGATCCTTCGTCTCTCCGTCTTTGACGCGGTCCATGATCGGTTTGACCGCTTTGACCATTTCTCTCGCCACCACCTGGACCTCAAACATGCTTTCGCCTCCGGCCGCCCCCACCGGGGAGCTTTCAGCGGAGCCAAGCTCCCCGGTGGGGGCGGAGCGAAAGTGGTGGCGAGCGATGGTCCAAAATGCCGCCACCGGCGGCGCATCTGCGCCGACGGGCCGCGGCAGTTCGTTCATCGGTTTTCGGACATGAGCGAATTCAAGAGGGTGCATGAAGTTTCACTCGCGAAGCCATTCCGATTGCGAGTGCGATGGCGAGTGCGGGTGCGAGGGCGCGCGGATGGCGGCGAGGTCGCTCGAGGATTGCGGGCCGCGGACGGCTGCCTTCGCTCTCGTTTTTCAGGGTTCGCCGATTCAAGATCGCGCGGCGAGCCCTTCGACTCGCTGCGCTCGCTCAGGGTGAGGCAGCGGATATCGCCCGCGGGCAACCGCTCCCGCGTGTCGATGTCGTTCGTCGCGCGCCCTCGCCTCGCACTCGCCCGCGCACTCGCAATCGGACCGGATCGCGGAAGCAGACTGTCGCGTTCAACAAGAACGGCCGATTGGCGCAGCGATGAACCCTCGTGCGACGCGGCCTCACCGCGCCCGGTTAGTACTGCTCGACGACGAGGTCTTCTGCAATCACTCGCCCAATCCCCATTTCATCGATGAAATCGGGAATCCCGCCGAGCAACGACTGCACGTAGTCCTTGTCATTGCTGACCACCGAAAGCCCGACGACTGCCGAGTCCATGACATCCTGTGGTCCGACTTCCGCGATGGAGATGTTGTACTTCGCGCGGATGCGGTCCTTGATCTTCGAGACCGCCGAGCGCTTCTCCTTCGCTTCCTCGTTGCCGCTAAGCTCGACGACGATTCGGCTCACGCCGATGTAGAACGTGTCGCCATCGACAGCAGCGTGGCGGGCCCTGTTCCTGCGTCCCATGGAATTGCTCTCCTGCCCTGCATGCGAAAGGCCCGGCCGTTGAGCCGAGCCTTTCGCTCGAAACGATTCACATCCGTCAGTCGAGGGTCGGCGTGATCTCTTCGATCGTGTAGCAGTGGATCTCGTCGCCCGTCTGCACATCCCCGAAGCCTTCCATGACGATGCCGCACTCCATGCCGTTCGACACTTCGGAGACGTCGTCCTTGATGCGCTTGAGGCTGGAGATCTTCCCTTCGAAGACGATCTTGGTGCCGCGAACGACGCGGACCTTTGCCTTGCGGGAGATCTTGCCGTCGACGACCGCGCAACCGGCGACTGCGCCGATCTTGCTGTCGAAGCGAGCACGGACTTCCGCCTTGCCGAGAGGCGCCTCGCGGAGGATCGGATCGAGGAGACCGATCATCGACTTCTTCACCTCGTCGAGGGCCTCGTAGATGATCGAGTAGGAGCGAACGTCGATGTGCTCCTGATCCGAGAGCTCGCGGCCGCGGTTGTCGGGCTTCACGTTGAAGCCGACGATGATCGCTTTCGACGCGATGGCCAGCTGCACATCGCTCTCGCTGATCGTGCCGACGGAACCGGACACGACGTGGACTTTCACCTTCTCGGTGGAAAGCTTCTCGAGCGCGTTGCTCAGGGCCTGCACGGATCCCTGGACATCCGCCTTCACGATGACGTTGAGCTCCTTCGAGCCCGACGAGCCGGAGAACATCTGCTCCATCGACACCTTGCGAGGCGTACCGCCGCCGAGCGCGGTCTCGCGAGCCTTCGCGGTGCGGTGCTCGGCGACCTGCTTCGCCGCTTCGAGATCGGCCGCGACGTTGAGCGAGTCACCGGCATCGGGGACTCCGTTCAGGCCGAGGACCTCGACGGGCGTGGACGGCGGGGCTTCCTTGACGGCCTTGCCCTTGTCGTCGGTCATCGCGCGGATCTTGCCGTAATACGGCCCGGCCACGATGGCATCGCCGAGACGCAGTGTGCCTTCCTGAACGAGAACCGTCGCGACGGGACCGCGTCCCTTGTCGATCTTCGCTTCGACGATGGCGCCGACGGCGGGCTTCACCGGATTCGCCCTGAGCTCGTCGACTTCCGCACGGAGCAGGATGGCGTCGAGCAGCTGCTGGATGCCGAGGCCGGTCTTCGCGGAGGTCTTCACGAACATCGTCTCGCCGCCCCACTCTTCGGGCACGAGCTGATATTCGGTGAACTTCTGCATCAGCTTTTCGGGATCGACGCCGGGCTTGTCGGCCTTGTTGAGCGCCACGATGATCGGAACGCCAGCCGCCTTCGCGTGGTTGATCGCTTCGATCGTCTGCGGCTGCGGTCCGTCGTCGATCGCGCAGACGAGGATGACGATGTCCGTCACCTCGGCGCCGCGCGCGCGCATGGCCGTGAACGCTTCGTGGCCGGGCGTGTCGAGGAACGTGATCAGCTTTCCGTCGCCTACTTTGATCTGGTAGGCGCCGATGTGCTGGGTGATGCCACCCGCTTCCCCGCCGGCGACGTTCGCCTTGCGGATCGAGTCGAGCAGCGACGTCTTGCCGTGATCGACGTGGCCCATGATGGTGACCACGGGCGGACGCGGACGGGAATTGGCGACGTCTTCGGCGGTTTCGGTGCCGAGGATCTCCTCTTCCTTGAACTCGACGTTCGAGACTTCGAACCCGAACTCGGCCGCGACGAGCGTCGCCGTGTCGGCGTCGATCGTCTGGTTCATCGTCGCCATCATGCCCATGCCCATCAGCTTCTTCATCACGTCGCCGACCTTGACGGCCATGCGCTGTGCGAGTGCACCGACGGTGATGCCACCTTCGATCGCGATGCGCTTCTTGATCGCCTTGGGGACGGTGATCTGGGTCTTCTGCTGAGCCTTCTTCGGGATGACGCGCTTGCGGCGGCCGCCCTGGAGCTGGCCGGGGCCGAACGTCATCTCCTTCAGCTCGAACACCTGCTTGCCCTTGCGCTCGGTGCCCGGGACGGGCGCTCCACGATCGGGGGTCGTATCGCCGGGCGCGCGGGGCGCGGCGGCGGGACGCGCGGGCTGGTTCGGCGTGAACGTGAGGCCGGCGGGCGTGACGTCTTTGCCACCGCGCTTGATGAGGACGACTTCCGACG